>ERZ772948.105-NODE-105-length-50489-cov-3.980588_pt1 | contig 50489 bp, 51 predicted proteins | sample MGYA00511945_ERZ772948 | MGnify/ENA primary metagenome ERZ772948 (study PRJEB29015, sample SAMEA2737927) | human oral metagenome | biome: human oral; feature: human-associated habitat; material: dental | place: China | collected 2141 ... | reverse complement strand
TCTTGTAGTCTTTCATGTTTTCGCCGCTGTCGATGGTCAGAAGCTCCTCATGCAGCTGCTTGAGGACGTAGTCGTACGCCGTTTGCCAGCCGCAGTCGAGGTAAATCGCACCGATGACCGCCTCGAAGGCGTCGGCGAGCATCGACGGGCGATGTCCGCCACCCATCGACGCCTCGCCGTGACCGAGCAGCAGGTATTCGCCAAGCTTCAATTCCGCCGCGCGACGCGAGAGCGTCGCCTCGCGCACGATGGAAGCGCGCGCCTTTGTCAACTCGCCTTCCGGCCGCTTGGGAAAGCGCTCGAAGAGATAAGTGCTCGTCGCCAGCTCCAGAACCGCATCTCCCAAGAACTCCAGGCGCTCGTTGTGTACGACGCCCTTGTTCTTCGACTCGTTCGCGTAGGAGGTATGCGTAAGCGCCTCATGCAGCAGCACGATGTTTTGAAACTCTATGCCGAGATGGTCGGAAAGCTCTAGAAGAGCCTCCCGGCGCGTTTTGGACAAAACCTCCGACGCCTTCTTCATGACGGAAACTTCTTCAGTACGAGGCAGGCATTGTGACCGCCGAAGCCAAAGGAATTGGAAATCGCCGCGCGCACCTTTTTCTCCTTCGCCTTGTTCGGCACATAGTCGAGGTCGAGCCCCTCGTCAGGGGTTTCGTAATTGATCGTCGGCGGCAGCATGTCGTTTTCAACAGCGAGCGCCGTCGCTATGCACTCGACGCCGCCGGCAGCACCGAGGAGATGACCCGTCATGGACTTGATGGAACTGACGGAAACGTCCTTCGCCGCTGCGCCGAACGTCGTTTTGATCGCCTCCGTCTCGCCCTGGTCGTTCATATGCGTCGACGTGCCGTGCGCATTGACGTAGTCGATGTCCGCAGGAGAGAGTCCCGCATCCTCTATGGCACGCGCCATGCACTTCGCCTGATATTCGCCGTGCGGCGCAGGGCTTGTGACGTGGTAGGCATCGGCGTTCGCGCCGTAGCCGACAAGTTCGGCGTAGATGTGCGCACCGCGCTTTTCGGCATGCTCCAGGCTTTCCAGGACGACGAGACCCGCGCCCTCGCCCATGACGAAGCCGCTGCGGTTCTTGTCGAAGGGGCGCGAGGCGTGCGCTGGATCGTCGTTGTGATCGGCGCAAAGAGCCTTCATCGCACAGAAGCCCGCGACGGCGGCCTCCGAGATGCTAGCCTCCGTACCGCCGGCGACGGCGACGTCCGCCTTGCCGATCTCGATGGCGCGGAACGCATGACCGATGCAGTCCGTACCCGTTGCGCAGGCCGTCACGATGCACGCTGAAGGACCGTGCAGGCCATAAGTGATGGCGACCTGTCCAGCTGCCATGTTCGCAATCATCATCGGAATGAAAAACGGGCTGATCTTCGACGGTCCCTTGTCGAAAAGTTTCTGGTACTGGCTGTGCATCGTCTCGATGCCACCGATGCCGGCGCCAATGAACGTACCGATGCGCTCCCTGTCCTCTTTTTCGAGATCGAGCTTCGCATCCTCGATGGCGAGCTTCGCCGCCGCGACGGCGAACTGCGTATAGCGATCCATACGCTTCGCTTCCTTCTTGTCGATGTACGCGGCAGGATCGAAGTCCGTGACCTCGCCCGCAATCTGCGCGTGGCAGCCCGATGCATCGAAATGCGTGATCTTATCGATGCCGTTCTTTCCTGCAAGAAGCGCCTGCCAGAAGGCTTCCTTGCCGATGCCGATCGGCGTGATCGCACCCAGACCCGTTATGACTACACGATTGCTCAAGCTATGACACCTCACTCTGTCTTTCCATAAAAACTATTTCCTCTGTCTCATGAAACTTCCTAACCGATGGCCGCAACCTCGGCGGTCAACCGGCGGAAGATCTCCTTGACCGAAAGGATCTCCTTGATGCGGGAGATGTACTCGCCCGTGAATACGAGTCCTGTTTCCACATCGCCTTGTTCGGCACGAATGAGCGCACGAATGATGCAGAAATTGTGCGCGCATTCCTTGAGACAGTTGTCGCACTTCTTGGGCGGCACATTGCCCTTGAGGATGCGCTCCGCGAAGGGGTTGCGGACGGCTCGCCCCGGCAGCCCCACGGGGCTGTGGATGAGGACGACGTCCTCGGGCTGCGCCTTCAAGTAAAACTCCTTCAATGCGGGAGCCGCATTCGATTCCTCGCTCGCGGCGAAGCGCGAACCCATCTGCACGCCGTTGGCGCCCATCTTTATGAGATCAACAATGTCCTGACCCGTGAGAACGCCACCCGCCGCTATGACGGGGATGTCCACGGCCTTGCGGATGTCGGGAATCAGCTCGCGCACGGAGGTGTCCGTACCGAGGTGACCGCCGGCTTCCTTGCCTTCGACGACAATCGCCGAGGCGCCAAGACGCTGTGATATTTTCGCAAGTTTAACAGAGGAGACAATGGGCACGATCGGCGTTCCCGACTCCTTGCCCAGACCGAACACGTCGCGCGAAAAGCCTGCGCCTGCCACGACGAGGTCGATGCCCTCGCTGATTGCCGTCTTCACAACCCGGGCGAATTCCCGCGCCGCCACCATGATGTTAATGCCGATGACGCCCTTCGTCAAAGAGCGCGCCAGTCGGATCTCATAGCGCAGTTCTTCATCGCTCAAGCCAGAAGCGGCGATGAGGCCGATGCCCCCCTGACTGGCCACAGCGGCCGCCAGTTTTGCCGTCGATAGGCGAATCGCCATGCCACCTTGGATGATGGGAATCTTTGCTATCTTTTCGCCAATTTTCAGCTCCGGAAGCTTCAACTTCACTCCTCCAATCGAGGGAAGGTCTGATATCTGAGCTTCCCTAGAATATTTCTCTTTCTTGCGGAAGCTCCGATAAATTCAGCCACCCATCTTCGCACATCTGCACTGTCCTCTCGTCGTCGACAAATCCTCGACGTAGCACCGCTACGCCTGCGGTTTGTCTCCTCGATAGATACAGCGCATCTGTGCAAATCTGGGCGACCTCATTTTATCATCGCTTCCTTGAGAAAATCCCGTGAAGAAACTTCACGGGATTTTCTTCAAGAAAGGCAAGACGAGCATAAGAATTTACTTGCCCTCGTCTTCTTTGTGCTGGTCAATGTAAGTTACGACATCCTGAACGGTCTTGATCTTTTCCGCTGCCTCGTCCGGAATCTCGATCCCGAACTCCTCCTCGAATGCCATGATGAGCTCAACGATGTCAAGGGAATCTGCTCCCAGATCGTCAATAAAAGTAGAATCGATGGAAACCTCATCCGCCTCAACGCCGAGCTGCTCCACAACGATATCTTTCACTTTATCAAAAGTCGCCACTACAATTCACCTCCCTCCGTTGCCTCTTCTCGGGATTCACTGCCTTTTTCAATGTTTCCCTCTATATTTATATCACATGACCATGCCGCCGTCTACATTGACGACCTGTCCCGTGATATAGGACGCTTGATCCGATGCGAGGAAAAGGACGGCACTCGCCACATCCTCCGGCTCTCCCATTCTGCCGAGCGGGATGTCCGTGAGCATCTTCTCCTTGACGGATTCCGGCAATCCCGCCGTCATATCCGTACCGATGAAGCCCGGCGCGACGACGTTGACCGTGATGCCGCGCGAAGCGAGTTCCTTCGCCGCCGACTTCGAGAAGCCGATGACACCAGCCTTTGCTGCCGCATAGTTCGTCTGCCCAGCGTTGCCCACAAGGCCCACGACAGACGCCATGTTGACGATGCGGCCCGAACGCTTCTTCATCATGAGCTTGGAAACCGCCTTCGTGCAGTAGAACACACCCTTGAGATTCGTATCCAGAACCTTCGCGAAGTCCTCGTCCTTCATGCGCATGAGCAAGGTGTCGCGCGTGATACCAGCATTGTTCACAAGGATGTCGATCGTGCCGAATTCCTTGACCACATTGGCGACCATCGCCTCGACAGCCGCGCTGTCTGCAATATCCGCCTGGCAAAGGATCGCCGTGCCGCCCGCCGCCTCGATTGCAGCCTTGACTTCCTCAGCGGCCTTGACATTACCCGCATAGTTGATGGCAACGCGTGCGCCCTCAGCCGCGAGGCAGAGGGCGATAGCGCGTCCGATGCCGCGCGACGCGCCCGTCACGAGCGCCGTCTTGCCGTCTAAAAGCATATTAGCGAACCTCCCTGAAATAGTCAAGCGTTTTTTGCAAAGTTTCCAGATTTTCGACGTTCATGCTCGTGAGTTTGCGGTCGATGCGCTTGTTGAAGCCACAAAGCGTCTTGCCGGGACCCGCCTCGACAAAGGTGTCCGCGCCGAATTCCTTCATCTTCAAGACGCAATCCTCCCACTTCACGGGGCTTGCCGCCTGCTTGACAAGACTCTCCTTGATGTCCGCCGCCTTCGTGAGGATCTCAGCCGAGACATTGGCGACAATGGGGATCTTCGCATCGCGAAGCTCGACCTTGTCAAGTTCTGCAGCGAGTTTTTCTGCTGCCGGCTGCATCAAGGTGCTGTGGAACGGCGCACTGACGGGCAAGATTACGCTCTTTCTCGCGCCCGCCTCATCCAAGAGAGCCGCCGCCTTCTCGACGCCCGCCATCGTTCCCGCGATGACGATCTGCCCGGGGCAATTGAAGTTGACCGCCTGCACGGCGCCGACGTCCGCCGAGACCTTCTCGCAGACCTCGACGATCTTTTCGCGCTCAAGTCCCATGACGGCTGCCATGCCGCCCTCGCCGACTGGGACGGCTTCCTGCATAAAGGAGCCGCGCTTATGGACGAGGAGTACGGCATCAGAGAAGTCGAGCACGTCGGCTGCGACGAGTGCCGAGTATTCGCCAAGGCTGTGTCCGCCCGTGATCTCGGGCTGGATTCCATGCTCCTTGAGGATCTCGTTTGCGATCACGCTGACGGCAAGGATCGCCGGCTGCGTGTTCGCCGTCAGGCGCAGATCCCCTTCCGGGCCATTGAAGCACATCTCCATGATGGAATAGCCGAGCGCCTCGTCCGCCTCGCGAAACAATTTCTTCGCTACATCATACTTCTCGTAGAAATCCTTGCCCATGCCGACCTGCTGGGCGCCCTGCCCCGGGAATACGAATGCGAGCTTGTTCATCGAACCGACCTCTCTTTCCTTTAGGAATGGCTGATACATTCAGCCAGCCACCTTCACGCACCTGCGCAAATCTGGGCGGCTTCATTTTATCAGCACTTCCTTAGCTGAACACCTCTTCTTTGCCTTTATTTGCAATGCGCCTCGGCGCTTTTGACGGCACCGGGCAACCCCTCCACGATGTTATGGATGATGTCTGCGACGGGCAAAATATCATTGAGCATGCCCGAAATCTGTCCGATCATCACGGAGCCGTTCTCGACGTCGCCCTTGTGCGTCGCGAGGTTGAGCTTGCCTACACCGAGCTTGTCGAGCTCTTCCGTCGAAGCGCCTCTTCGTTCCATCTCTTCGAACTCGCGCGTGAGCTTATTCGCAAGGACGCGCACGGGATGCCCCGTCGAGCGCCCCGTGACGACCGTCGAGCGATCGCGCGCCTTCAGGACGAACTTCTTGTAGTTTTCGTGCGCGATACACTCCTTCGACAGTACGAAGCGCGTGCCCATCTGCACGCCCCATGCGCCGAGGGCGAACGCCGCCGCCATGCCGCGCGAATCACCGATGCCGCCCGCCGCGATGACAGGAACATCGACGGCGTCGACGACCTGCGGCACGAGCGCCATCGTCGTGATCTCGCCGACGTGCCCGCCCGACTCCGTCCCCTCAGCAATGAGCGCGTCAACCCCCGTCCTGACGAGGCGTTTGGCAAGCGCGACGGAAGCGACGACGGGGATGACCTTGCTGCCGATCTCCTTGAGCGCCGGGATGTACTCACCGGGGTTGCCCGCTCCCGTCGTCACGACGGGCACGCGTTCATCGACGACGACCTGCATGACCTCCTTGACGAAGGGCGACATGAGCATGATGTTGACGCCGAACGGCTTCTCGGTCCAGCCCTTGCACTTTTGAATTTCCGCGCGCAGGACGTCGGGCGGCATGTGTCCGGCGCCGATGATGCCAAGCCCCCCGGCGTTCGAGACGGCAGAAGCAAGCTCCGCCGTGCCGATCCAAGCCATGCCTCCCTGGAAGATTGGATACTTTATCCGCAGCATCTGACAAATACGATTTTCTTCAAACATCCCTGATCCTCCTATACACCCATCTCACGACCGGACGGCTTCTGCGGCCGGCCCTTCCCCGTTCGCCGCAGGACACTTCCCACCGTCGTCCAAAGCCTCTTCACGTGCCAGATTCTCCTTGATATGAGCGAGGACGTCGCTCTCCACGTAGTCCTTGGCGACACGTATGGCGCTTGCAATGGACTTCGCGTTGGACGAGCCATGCGCGATGAGGCAGCAGCCGCGCACGCCAAGAAGCGGCGCACCGCCGTATTCCGACACGTCGATCGTCTTGCCGAGCTTCTTCAGCGCCGGCAGCAATAGGAACGCGCCGAGCCTCGCGAGAATCCCGCCGTTCTTCACGGCATCCTTCGCGAGACGCACGAGCGTCTTCGCCAACCCCTCCGCAAATTTTAGCACAACATTACCGACAAATCCATCACAAACGACGACATCGAAATTCCCCTTGGGAATGTCGCGCCCTTCCGCGTTGCCGCAGAAGTTCACCGTCGTCATGGACTTCAATAGCGGGTACGTTGCCTGCGCCTGCTCATTTCCCTTCGTCTCTTCCTCGCCGATGTTCAAAAGACCGACGCGCGGCTTCGCTATGCCGAAGACATGCTCGGCGTAAAGCGCGCCCATGATGGCGCCCTGCACGAGATGCTTGGGCTTGCTGTCGACGTTCGCTCCCGAATCGAGGAGGAGCGTCACGCCCTTTGGCGTCGGCATCGGCGTCGCGATTGTCGGGCGATCCGCGCCAGCAATGCGTCCGAGAATAAACTGCGCTGCCGCCACTGCGCCGCCTGTCGAGCCAGCGGAAAGCACGGCGTCGCAGGCACCTTCCTTGACGAGCCGCGTCGCGACGACGACGGAGGAGTCCTTCTTTTTGCGCACGGCAGTAACGGGATGTTCCCCCATCTCTATGACCTCGCTCGCGTGCAGCACAGAAATGCCCAAGTTCTGCCAGCCTTCCTCTTTGGCAAGGACTCGCATGATCTTCTTCTCATCCCCGACAAGAACGATCTCGCAGCCATATTCCTTCGCAGCCCGAACTGCACCGAAGACAATTTGCTCCGGCGCATAATCCCCGCCCATGGCATCCACTGCAATCTTCACGAACGATCTTTCCTCCCCAGACACATGCCTCATTCTAGTATCTTCGCTGTATTTGCGATAATTCCTTTTAAGAATATAAAATAAAAGAATGAGCAGGACATAATCACTTACATCCTGCTCACCCCAAATTTCTTACTCGTCCGCAGCAACGACTTCTCTGCCATCGTAGTAACCGCACTCGGGGCAAACACGATGGGGCATCTTCGGCTCATGACATTGCGGGCACGAAACGAAGCCGGGAGCTGTGAGCTTCCAATTCGCACGGCGCGAATCGCGGCGGGCTTTCGACATCTTACGCTTAGGTACTGCCATTCGGGAAACACCTCCTTACTGTGTGCATCAAATCTTCTGCTTCTTCAAAAGCTGCTCCAAAGCCGCAAGCCTCGGATCAGGCACAGCACGGTCACAGCCGCACTCACCCTCATTGAGGTTTGCACCACATTTTGGGCAAAGCCCGAGACAATCCGGCCGACAAACATTGTGAATCGGCTGAGCAGCAAGAAGCGTATCCCGAATCAGCGGCGAAATGTCCATCTTGTCGTCAACGATAGAAAGACCGCTTTCGTCGTCCGTTCGTCGGACTTCTTCATCAAACGCATAACTCTCCTCAGCGGAGAAATGCTCAAGGCATCGATCGCAGACGGCGTTTCTTTTGCAGCGCACACAGCCCGTGAGCCGGTAGGCCTCGCCCGTGCAGAGAATTTCGCCCGTGATCTCGACAGGCCCTTCTATGCGGCAATCCTCCGGCTCGGCGTCAAGCGCTTCTGCCGTCGTGACAAACGAAAAAGAAACGCCCCTGCCCATCGCGGCGTTTGCATCAGCAATACAAACCATCATCATTCTGCATCGACCTCAAGGTATTATAGCAAGGCATATTTTATTTGTCAAGAAAATGCCGGGAGACCTTCCGCTTTCCACTCCTGCGGATGCCTGCCGCTCATTCTTCCTCAATCTCGCGACTCGTCAGCAGATACTCGACCTTGACATCTGTGCGCAGGTTGAGATCCATAAACTCGCCATCCATCGTCTGCACGACGGGAAGTGCCGCGAGGCGTGACTCGTCGATGTAAATGATCTTGCCCGCTTCGCCATTCGAAAGCTTGACCCAATTTCCGTTCAAGGAATGGCAGACGCGGCGAATGAAACGGAAGCCAAATTCCGTGTCGAGCTGCCCATTCATGATGTCGTCCGACAAAATGTTAAACACTTCGAAAGGCGAGCGTTTCTTCGCGTAGGAGCGGTCCGACGCCATCGCATCGTACATGTCCATGATGGCGAGGACGCGTGCGAATTTGCCGATCTCTTCCTTGACGAGACCTCTCGGATAGCCCGAACCATCACCTCTCTCATGATATTGCAGCACAGCCTCGGCGATCTCCTTGTCCTCGCCCAAGCCTCCCGCCATGATCAGCTCATGTCCGAACTTCGGATGTTCCTGCATGATCTTGCGCTCATCAGGCGTCAAGACGCCCTCCTTGTCGAGCATCGCCTGCTCGATGCGCAAATTGCCAATAAGGATGAGAGAGCCCGCCGTAATGAGGCGCAGCTGATCTTTCTGCGGCATCTTGAGCCACTTGCCCATAAGCCCGGCCAGGATGGCGACATGAAGGCTATGATGGATGGTGTACTCGCCTTTCGCCGTCATGTTGTGGATGTGCGCGACAGCTTTCGCACCCGAACAAAGCGGCAGGATGTTCTGTGCCAGAGTTTCTGCTGAATCTTTGTCGACAGAGCCGTGCGCCTTCGTGACTTCAAAGAGGGATTTCAGCTCGATGAAGCAATCGCCATAGTCCTTGACGTACCCTTCGTCGAGAATCGGCTCCTTCAGCGGAATGATTTTCGCGGCTTCCCCCTGCACTCTCTGCGGCTTCTGAGGCATGGGAGATGGAACTTCTTCCCCGCCTTCTTCCCGAATTTCCACGGAGACAATGTTCCTCTCAGACAGGGAGTCGATCATCTGCTGATTGAGCACCGTACCCTCTCCCAAGAGGACAGACATATCTTCCTTATAGACTGCCTGTCCGACGACCATGCCTTCTTTGAGCTGGTCTACTGTATACTTCTTCAGCATTCCGCCTGCACTCCTTCGCTTGAAAACCAATTCTTACATCCCTAGGTTCACAGTCCCAATTATAACATAAAAATTTTTCTAATGCTACAAATCCTTCATAGATTATGGAAAAATTCCATGTGCGAGCTTCCTTAATATGATTCATTTGCAGTCACCTATGCAATCTGCTATGATGAGGACATACGCATAGATCCTGCAAGCAAAGGAGGCAATTCTCCATGAAGACGCGAATAAAACTCCTACTCTTCTCTCTCGTGCTGCTCGCAGCGGGAAGCGGCGCGTACCTCTATCATGCGCACGAATCCGCCATGCAACACGAACGTGCAGCGCACCTCAAGCTCTCAGGCAACGTCGACATCCGCGAGGTCACGCTCGCTTTCCGTCCGAGCGAACGCATCTCCGAAATCCTCGTGGACGAAGGCGACTCTGTCGAGGAGGGCCAGCTTCTCGCACGGCTCGACTCGGCGGAACTTGCACTGAACCTGCAAAAAGCAAAGGCGCAGACTAAGGCGCAGGAGGCCGTCTTGGAGAAGCTGAAAAACGGCACGCGCAGTGAAGAGATCCTCCAGGCGCAGGAAAATGTGCGCGCCGCAGCGGCCGCTTCCGCCAACGCCAGGGGCATCTACGCACGCATGTTGGAAATCTACGAGACGAGCGAGGGCATCAGCCTGCAGGAGCTCGACAACGCGCGCGCCGCAGCCGATTCCGCCGAAGCGAAGACGAGAGCCGCCGAAGCTGCACTCGAAGAAGCGCGTACAGGCGCACGAGGCGAGGACATCCAACAGGCGGAAGCGACGCTTGACGCACTCCGCGCAGAAGAGGAGCGCCTCGCCCACCTGCTCACACAGTACGAGCTTCGTGCGCCGTCGGCGGGCGTCATCCGCTCGCGCCTCCTCGAAGTCGGCGACATGGCTTCGCCCGCCATGCCTGTCTTCAAGCTCTCCCTCATCGAGCGCAAGCAGGTGCGCGTCTATGTATCGGAAGCCGATCTCAGCCGCATCCACGAAGGACAGAAGGCGCTCATCACGACGACGAGTGAAGCCGACAAGCCGCTCACCGGGACGGTCGGCTTCATTGCCTCAACGGCGGAGTTCACGCCCAAGACGGTCGAGACCGAGGATCTTCGGACATCCCTCGTCTACGAAGTGCGCATCTCGGTCGACGATCCCGACAACCGCCTGCGCCTCGGCATGCCCGTGAATGCGCGGATAGACCTATGAGGGGCAAAAACACGCCCGCAGTAGAGGCCACGGCACTCGTCAAGACCTTCACGCCGAAGAACGCCCGCACCGTCACGGCACTCAGAGGTCTTGACTTCTCGGTGTCCGCAGGCGAGCTTACGGCGCTCATCGGCCCGGACGGCGCGGGCAAGACGACGCTGCTGCGGCTCATCGCGGGGCTGCTCGACAAGACGGCAGGCGATCTCCTCGTCCTCGAGCACGATGTCGCGAAAGAGCCGCAGAAGGTGCAGAGCCGCCTCAGCTACATGCCGCAGAAGTTCGGTCTCTACGAAGATCTGACCGTCGAGGAAAACATGCAGCTCTACGCCGATCTGCACGGCATAGCGCAAGAGGAGCGGCAGACGCGCTTCCCGCGCCTCCTGCACATGACGGGACTCGCTCCGTTCACCCGGCGGCTCGCGGGCAATCTTTCGGGCGGCATGAAGCAGAAGCTCGGGCTCCTCTGCACCCTCGTGCGCTCGCCCGACCTCCTGCTGCTCGACGAGCCGACCGCCGGCGTCGACCCCCTGTCGAGGCGCGAACTGTGGGAAATCCTCCAAGAGCAGGCGAGAGAAGCCGGCCTTTCTGTTCTCTGTGCGACCGCCTACATGTCGGAGGCGGCTCTTTGTCAGAAGGTCATCCTCCTCGATCGCGGGCGCATCCTCGCCGCCGGGACTCCCGACGAGGTGCGCCGCCCCCTGCACAGCATATTCGGCACATCGCCGACAAGCGTGGCACAGGCGCAGTTCGAAAACACCGCTTCGGGAGAAAAGCGCTCCGCCATCATCGAGGTGCGCGACCTCGTAAAAAAATTCGGCGACTTCACGGCCGTCAACAACACCTCGTTCCAAGTGTATAAAGGAGAAGTCTTCGGCCTCCTCGGACCGAACGGCGCAGGCAAGACCACGACCTTCCGCATGCTTTGCGGACTCTTGCCCGCGACATCGGGCAAACTGCGCGTGGCGGGCGTCGACCTCGCGCGCGCACGCACGGAAGCTCGCGCACAGATCGGCTACGTCGCGCAGAAGTTCTCCCTCTATCAGAACCTCACGGCACTCGAAAACCTGCGCTTCTTCGGCGGCATTTACGGGCTTCGTCCCAAGGCTCTTGCCGCACGCATCGAAGCCGTCCTCGCCGAATTCGATCTGAAAGAGCGCAAGAACGACCGCGCAGGCGATCTTCCCGGCGGCTACAAGCAGCGGCTCGCCATGGCGGCGGCGCTCCTGCACGAGCCGCCGCTCCTCTTCCTCGACGAGCCGACGAGCGGCATCGACCCGCGTGCGCGCCGCCTCTTCTGGCAGAAGATCGACGCGCTTTCAAAGAGGGGCACGACGGTCATCATCACGACGCACTTCATGGAGGAAGCCGAATACTGCACGCGCATCCTCATCCAAGATCACGGCACGATGCTCGTCCTAGGCAGCCCCGCTGAGATACGCGCGCGCATGAAGATGCCCGCTGCCGACATGAACGACGTCTTCATCCGCATCGTGGAAGAAGCGCGCAGACGGGAGGAGGCAATAAGATGAAGCTCCGTGCTTTTCTTCGGCGGCTCTTCGCCCTCACGCGCAAGGAATTTCAGCAGATGAAACGCGACCGAGGCAGCATCCTGCTCGGCGTCGTCCTGCCGCTCGCCCTCATCCTCATCATCGGCTACGGCCTGTCGCTCGACGTGAAAAACGTGCGCACCGCCGTCGCCCTGGAAGACAGCTCGCCCACGGCGCGCGCCGCCGTCCGTTTTCTTGACGGCAGCGACTATTTCGCCCCTGCCTACGTTCACTCGAAACAGGAAGCGGAAGCGATGATGCGGCGCGGCGAAGTCGACGCCGTCCTCATCATCCCCACGGATTTCAGCCGCAATCTCCCTCGCGGCACGGCCAGAATCGAGCTGCTGCTGAACGGCATCGAGGCGACGACTGCCGCCTCGGCGCAGGGCTACTTCGAGTCGGTCGTGCTGAAAAAAGCGGCAGAAAGCTCCTTGGCGAAACAAAACGTCGGGCGCGCCGAAATCGTCAGCCGCGTCTGGTTCAACGACGCCAACACGAGCACATGGTTTTTCGTTCCAGGTCTCTTGATGCTCGTCCTGACCATCGTCGGCGTCTTCCTCACCTCCGTCGTCATGGCGCGCGAATGGGAGCGCGGCACGTTCGAATCGCTCTTCGTCACGCCTGTGCAGCGCCTCGAACTCATTCTCGCCAAGATGATTCCCTACTTCCTCGTCGCCATGACGGGCATGATCCTGTGCCTGATCACAGGACACCTGCTCTACGAGCTTCCCATGCGCGGCTCCCTCATCTTGATTCTCGGCACGACGATGCTTTACCTCGTCATGGCGCTCGGTCTTGGACTCGTGATTTCCGCCATGACGAAGAATCAATTTCTCGCATGCCAGATGGCGCTTCTTCTAAGTTTCCTGCCCACGATCATGCTGTCGGGCTTCCTCTACGATCTACATACGGCACCGCTCGGCATCCGCATCATCAGCCGTTTCCTGCCCATGCCCTACTTCCTGCAAATGTTGAAGTCCCTGCTGCTCACGGGAAACTATTGGCCGCTCATCATCAAAAACACAGCCGTGCTTGCGGGCTTTGCCGCACTCTTCGTCGGCGCTGCCTTTCATCTGACGCGAAAGAAGGTGGGAGAATGAACATGCAGCGCATCCGCATCTTCTTCACACATCTCTACTACCTCGGGCACAAGGAGCTTCTGGCCATTTTGAAAGATCCACGCATGCGCATCGCTCTGATCGTGCCCGTCTTCACCCAGGGGCTGCTCTTCGGCTACGTCGCCAACTACAACCTCGACTCCGTACCCTACGCCGTCGTCGACGCTTCGAGAAGTGAAGCCTCGCAGAGCCTGCTCGCGCACTTCGACGGCTCGCCCGCATTTTCGCGCACGGCGACGCTTGCCGTCCCTGCCGAGATTGAGCCTTTGATCAACTCCGAGACCATTCTCATGGCACTCATCATCCCCGCAGACTTTGAAGCGCGTCTCGCACGCGGCGAAACCGCCCCCGTCGAGGTCATCACCGACGGCCGCAACGCGCTCACATCGACGCTCGCCACAGGCTATGCAGCAGCCATCATCGCGCGCTGGAACGCAGAGAGACTGCATGCCGCGCCCGCCATCACACTGACGAGTCGCACATGGTATAACGAGAACCAGATCACGCGCTGGACTTTCCTGCCGAGCATCATCGCCATGATCTCCTTCGTGCAGGTCATCATGCTCGCCGGACTCTCCATCGCCCGAGAGCGCGAACAGGGCACCTTCGATCAGCTTCTCGTCACGCCGCTCGCCTCCGTGGAGATCCTCATCGGCAAGGCGCTTCCGCCCATGCTCATCGGACTTGTGCAGAGCACGCTTCTCCTGCTCATTTCCCTCTTTTGGTTCGAGATTCCGTTTGCCGGCTCCTTCCTTACGCTCTATCTGACGCTCTTCCTCTTCATCCTCAGCTCGACGGGCATCGGGCTGTGCGTCTCCGCCATCGCACGCAGCATGCAGCAAGTCCTCGTCTACCTCTTCGTCCTCCTGCTGCCGCTTGCCCTTCTCTCAGGGATCGCAACGCCCGTCGCCAGCATGCCGCGCATCCTGCAGATCCTCACCTACATCGACCCTCTGCGCTTCGCCGTCGAGGCGGTGCGGCGCGTCTACCTGGAAGGTGCCGTCGCCGCCGACCTCATCGGCGACTACATCCCCCTGCTCCTCATCGCCGGCGTCACTCTGCCCTTTGCCATGTGGCTGTTTCGGAACAAGACAATGTAAGCTGCGTACCAGCCTCCACCTACGGTCATTATGCGTACAGCTTACAGCAAGCAAAATATTGTGCACGCGGATCTTTATCATCGTCCTCCAGCTCGATATCGCTGTACTTCCTGCGGCCGATGTACTTCTCCTGCACCTCGGTCTGCAGGGCGCGCTGCCTTGATCTGCGCTTTCTGCTTAATGTACAATGGAATGACCAAAAGCCAGCGAAGATGCTATAATATGAACAGCAAGAGGAGACATGGCAAGCGCAGGGGCGCCTGCCACAGGAAAGGAGCGTCGTCATGAAATACATATCAGGACTTCATGCGCTCAATATTCCCTGCCGTTTGGAAACTGTGCGAGACAGCACACTGGACAGACATCGACCGATTCATGGAAAAAGAGTATCGAATGAAGTGGTGTCTTTTCAGAAAGGAGCAGGAAGCGAATGGATGCCGCACAAATGCGCCATATAGGATCGATAAGGACGCATTGGCAGGACTTTATCTGAATATGTTCGAGAAGCTGGATCTTCTCTATTCGGAGGAGGAAGCAGAAACTCTTTCCGTAAAGGAAAATGTCGCAAAAAAAGAAAACGATGACCAAGAAGAATGAAGCCGCTGAGACCGGCGGGCAGAAGATTTCCTGTCGCGCTTCTGTACGACGGCCGCCCCATCGAAGGCGATACGCTCAAAGAACTGCAGGCATTGATCGAAAAATGTCGCTGGGAGGGCGGCCTTCATCTGCAGTTCGGCGCAAACATCCCGCATGACACCTGGTCATAACGCAAACGAAACACTCCCCCGCCTGCGGCAAAAGCCTGTCGGGGGAGTTTTCTCGTTTATTTTTGCTACACCGCTTACGCCTTTTCGGGCTGCAGCGCGCCGTAGTGGAAGGAAGCCGTCGCGCCGCCGTCGATGAGAAAGGTCGCGCCCGTGATGAACCGGGCGCGCTCAGGCAAGATTCCGCTTCGCCCAAGCGGCGACTGCTTCTTCCGACTGCGCGGCTTCCGCGCCCTTGACGGCAAGCCCCTCGCCGACTGTCGCGCCCTCGCAGTAGCTTTGAAGCGCCGAGGCGCTGCCGGCCAGCCCCGAGCCTTCGTGCGTCATGACGGGGAACACGCGCTTGCCATGAAAATCGAGCGCTTTTAGCTGCGTGACGACCGCCATCGGGTACGTCCCCCACCAGCAAGGCCCCGCCACGACGATGTTGTCATACGCCGCGATGGAATCGAGCATACACACGAGCTCCGGCAAAGCGTGCGCCTTGAGCTCCTCCTTCGCCTCCCGCGTACATTCATTGTAGTCCGCCGCATACGCTTTCTTCGTCTCGACCTCGAAGAGGTCGGCGTCCACCGCCTTTTGAATGAATTCGGCGACGATCTCCGTATTGCCCTTCGTCAGATTTTCAATCCTGCCGTTGACATAATTCTCGCCCTTGCGCGAGTAGTAGAGAACGAGTGTCTTTACCATTTCCAATTTCCTCCCACAGTTCCCTCGGTTTGCTTCTGCAAACCTCTGTCTTTCATTTTACTTCTTGAAGTCAACTTCAAGTCAATGCGTATGGAGTCAAACTTTCTCAGGCGAGCGTTTTGTCGAGCAGCGCGGCGAGGAAGTCCGGCTCTTCCTCGAAGCCCTGCGCGTACCAGTCCGCTTTCAGCTGATAGAGTCCGCCGATAAGGAACGATTTCATCAGATCGAACTCACGCTCGGAAAGCGCTGCGAAATGCGGGCGCAGGATGTCGAGCTTCTCGCGCATGATTTCTCCGTAGCGCGCGATGAGCCACGATTCGACGTGCCCTTCGCAGACGATGCGCAAAAAATCCGCATTCTCGCGCCAGAAGGAGAGATACGTCGCAAAGATCTCGCGGCGCGTCGGCTGCTGCAAGCTTTGCAGACGCTCGGTCACGCCGTCGGCGATCCTCTGCAGCATGGCGGCAAGGATCTCGTCCTTCGAGCGAAAATGGCGGTAGAATGTCTGACGCGACACGTCCGCCTCCTGCACGATGCGCAGGATCGTGATCTCGCCGTAGGGCGTCGTGCGCGTGAGCGCGGCGAAGGCGTCGAGAATCATCCGACGGTAGCGCAGCGCGATGGGATTGGCGGTTTCCTGCATAAATCCACTCCTTTCCTATCCTCCATTATAAGCCTTCTTTCAATATGTTACAAGAGTAACACTCCGCATAAGCCCGTCTGTGACAAAGCGCCGTCTTTGTATCACTTGCTCGCATACCATTGACACATGTAACACCTTGCCGCTATAATAAAGCCAAGATGTTACATGTGTAACACGAACGAAGGAGGATTCCCATGCTGACATTGCTGACGCTCGCATTCAGTTTCTATTGGAGCTCGCGCAGGTCGAGCATGACCTGCTTGAAGCACGCACTGTGTACCGCACGGTCAAGCGCATCTTTCTGCTGAACGGCGACGCTTTTTCGCTGGACTTTTCACGCCTTGAGGCCATCGGCAAGAAGATCATCAAGATCTTCCCCGAGATCGAGACGATCGCTTCCTATGCCTCCATCGAGAGCATCGCGCGCAAGACGGACGAGGAACTGCAGGAGCTTCGCCGCCTGCGCTTCAACGGCATGAACGTCGGCCTCGAATCGGGACATGCGGAAACGCCCACGCTCCTCGGCAAGAACTACACGCCCGAGAAAGCGGAGCGCGAACTTCTGCGTGAGGACTTCCTCGCCGCACGTCCCAAGCGCGGCATGGAAGGCCGCTACGTTTCTTAAGAACTCACGGATACATTCAACGCTTCCTATAGAAAGGAGTTTCTCTATGGATTTTCAAAGCGTTTTGGAAAAGCGTCGCAGCATACGAAAGTTCGATACGCGCCCCATCCCGAAGGAGATCGTCGAGGCGATCCTCGAAGCCGGCAGGCGCGCCCCCTCGGGCAGCAACATCCAGCCCTGGCGCTTCGTCGTCGTCGAGGACGAAGCCGTGCGAAAGCAGCTCAAGGAAGCCTCGCCGCTCTCCTTCTTCGCCGAAGCGCCGCTCCTCATTCTCGCATGCTTCGACCGCGAGGCGATCAAGAAAATGCCCGAACGCTTCGCCGAACTTACAGCGTCCGACGCCTTCGAGGACGTTACAATGGACGCGGGCAAGGTGGAAGCCCTGCGCGCTCAGCGCGCCAACGACGAAGTGGAAAAGGCGTCCTACGCCGTCTACAACACGGCGATCTCCGTAACGCACATGGATCTCACCGCCGTCGCGCACGGCCTCGGAACATGCTGGATCGGCATGTTCGACAAGGAAAAAGTGCGTGAAATCCTCGGCATCGACGCGCGCTTCGGCATCGTCTGCGCCCTGCAGATCGGCTACGCCCTGCAGTCCCCGCCGCCGCGCCCGCGTCTTTCGATGGACAACATTGTTTTGCAGCGTTTCTGATACGCTGTATTTATAAGTACCTCACAGCAGCAAGAAAGAAAGATTTCCATGACAGAATCCATCAAGACCCCCATGCCCGATACGGCGGAGTGGAACGCCTTTTTCCCCTCGCCCTACTCCCTGTCCGTCTACACCGCCGCAAAGACCGACTTCGACGGCGCAAAGTACGATTCGCGCTACGGCGGCAAGAAGAAGGTGCTTGTCATTCTTTCGGATGAGCGCTACCTTGCGATGGAAAACGGCAAACTTTTTTCGACCGGCAACCACCCCGTCGAGACGCTTCTGCCGATGATGCACCTCGCGGCGGCGGGCTTCTCGTTCGATATCGCGACGCTTTCGGGCAGGCGCGCCAAATTCGAGCAATGGGCGATGCCCTTGGGCGACGACGCCGTCATGGCCTTCTACGAAGAAGTCCTGCCGCAGATGGAAGAACCGCAGAAGCTTGAAGAAACGCTCAAAGCCATGACGGAAGCGGCGGACGTTCCCTACGCTGCCGTCTTTATTCCCAGCGGTCACGGCGTACTCAACGCCATCCCCGAAAGCCGCGAGGTGCATGACGTCCTGCACTGGGCGTTCGCCAACGAGGTGTTCATTATCAGTCTCTGCCACGGCCCCGCCTCGCTTCTCGCGGCGAACGATGCAAAGGGCTTCCCCTTCGCCGGCTACGAGCTCTGCGTCTTCCCCGACAGCCTCGACGAAGGCGCGAACATCGCCATCGGCTACATGCCGGGGCGCTTGAAGAAGCTCGTCGGCAAAAATCTCGCGGCGCTCGGCGTGAAGATCCTCAACTCCGACATCACCGGCAAGGTGCATCGCGACCGCACGCTCCTGACGGGAGACAGCCCGCTTGCCTCCAATGCCCTCGGCAAACTGGCGGCAGAAACCCTGCTCGCGGAAGTCAAGTAAATCCATCGAAGGAAAGAGGCGATACCCATGAAAGCTGTTTTGATCGGCGCGACGGGCGCGGTCGGCAAGGACTTGCTGCAGGCGCTTCTTGAGGATGCGCGCTATACGGAGGTCGTCGCCTTTGCGCGGCGCGCGCTCGGCGTACAGCACGAAAAGCTCCGGGAGCATACCATCGACTTCGACGCGACCGCGACGTGGCAGGAGCTTGTCAAAGGCGACGTCCTCTTTTCGACGCTCGGCACCTCGCTCAAGCAGGCAGGCTCCAAGGAAGCGCAGCGCCATATCGACTACGATTACCAGCTCGCCTTCGCGAAAGCCGCCAAGGCAAACGGCGTGAAGAGCCTCCTACTGCTGTCCTCCATAGGCGCGGACAGCAAGTCGAGCATCTTCTATCTGCGCCTGAAGGGCGAGCTCGACGATGCCGTTCGGGATCTTGGCTTCGATTCGCTGAGCATCGTGCGTCCGCCGAGCCTCATACGCGCGAAAAGCAAGCGCTTTGGCGAGACCGCCTCCGTCAAGTTCCTGCAGGCCGTCAATGCCATCGGCCTCGCCAAGCGGCTCGCGCCGATGGAAACCGCCGTCGTCGCGCGCTCGATGGCCGCGCTGGGTCTGGATTCCGCAAGCGGCACAAGAATCATCGAAGGGCAGGACGTCCGCGATTTCGTGTAAAAAAGATGCCCCATAAGCCATCCATGCGGCTTATGGGGCGTCTTTGTCTTATTTGGGAGCACTATGCCCATCCAGCTATACGTTGCTCAATCGCTGTTCTCATGCGCAGCTGCACGCAGATAGTCAAGTTTATTCGTATTTCTTCGCTCTACAGATTGAAACTTCGACAACGGCATATAATATTCTCCCGTATCCTTCTTATAGCGGAACACGACGGTATGCTGCGGCTCTACCGTCATCTCGCCGATGCGGCTGTCCCACACGACGGCAAAGGAGAGGAAGGCGAAGTCTTCGTAGTCCTCGCCCTCGCTCATGATATAGGCTGAACTTACATCCGCCACCGATTTCACATGAGAGCCGCTGTCCCAAACGATGAAGTTCGGATCGCCGTCGTAGCTGTAGATGCCTGGAGCTACATCGGCTTCAGGCAGATCGGCAAAAGCCGTCGATGTGCAGATCGTAAGGCAAAATGCAAAAACGGCGGCAAAAACTTTCCTGCTGAGATTCAGATTCATACAAATCCCACCTTTCCCCGAAGAACCTTACAAAATAAACTGACTCAAATCGCGGTTGACGGCGATGTCCTTGAGCTTCTTGTCGACGTAGGCGGCATCGACGCGGACTTCCTTTTCCTCCATGTCGGGAGCCTCGAAGGAGAGGTCTTCCAACAGCTTTTCGAGGATCGTATGCAGACGGCGCGCGCCGATGTTTTCGGTCTGCGCGTTGACGTCGCACGCGAGCTGCGCGAGGCGCTCGATGGCGTCGTCCGCGAAGTCGAGCGCGATGCCCTCGGTCGCGAGAAGCGCCTTGTACTGCTTCAAAAGAGCGTTCTGCGGCTCCGTCAGGATGCGCCGGAAGTCTTCTTTCTGCAGCGACTTGAGCTCGACGCGAATCGGGAAGCGTCCCTGCAGCTCGGGAATGAGATCGGACGGCTTCGCCGTGTGAAAGGCGCCCGCCGCGATGAAGAGGATGTGGTCGGTCTTGATGGGGCCGTACTTCGTCATGACGGTCGAGCCTTCGACAATCGGCAGGATGTCGCGCTGCACGCCTTCACGCGAGACGTCGGGGCCTGAGCCCTGCCCCTTGACGGCGACCTTGTCGATCTCGTCGAGGAAGACGATGCCGCTCTTCTCCGCTGCGCGAATGGCGGCGTCCTTGACCTCCTCCATATCGACGAGCTTCGCGGCCTCTTCTTGTTGAAAGAGCTTTCGTGCCGCCGCCACGGAGACCTTGCGCTTCTTCTGCCTCTTCGGCATGAGGTTCGCCATCATGTCCTGCAGATTGTCGCCCATGCTCTCAAGGCTTGAGCCTGCGAACATGCCGACCATCGGCTTGCCCGAGTCCTCGATCTCGATCTCGATGACTTCTTTTTCCAGCTCGCCTTTCGAGAGGCGCTTTCTGACCCACTCGCGCCCCGCCGCATACTTCGGCTCCTTATTTTCCTCCGACGATTCCTTTTCCTCTTCGTCAGATCCGCCGAAGAGCTTGCCCAAAGGGTTCTGCGACTTCTTCGGCTGCGGCACGAATACGTCGAGGATGCGCTCCTCGGCAAGCTCGGCTGCCCTTTCCTGCACCTTTTCCATGCGCTCCTGGCGCACCATGCGCACGGCCGTCTCGGCGAGGTCGCGCACGATGGACTCGACATCGCGTCCCACATAGCCGACTTCCGTAAACTTCGTCGCCTCGACCTTGATGAACGGCGCCTTGACGAGTCTCGCCAGACGACGCGCGATCTCGGTCTTGCCGACGCCCGTCGAGCCGATCATCAGGATGTTTTTCGGTATGACATCGTCCTGCATGGCGACGTCAAGCTGTCGGCTGCGCCAGCGGTTTCTAAGCGCGATGGCGACGGCTCGCTTCGCTTCCTTCTGCCCGACGATGTAGCGGTCAAGCTCCTCAACGATCTGGCGCGGCGTCTGCTCGTTCAGCATGCTCTCTTCCATTTCGACCTTTTCCTGCAAATCAATCCAGCTCCTCTACCTTGATGTTGTGATTCGTAAAGACACATATATCGGCGGCGAGCGTCAAGGCTTCCTTGGCAATTTCCGCCGCTTCCATGTCCGTGTGCTTGACGAGGGCGCGCGCTGCCGCGAGCGCGTAGAAGCCGCCCGAGCCGATCGCCGCGACGTCGCCGTCCGGCTCAATGACCTCGCCGCCGCCCGAGATCATCAAAAGCGTCTCGGCATCGGCGACGAGAAGCAGCGCTTCGAGCTTCCGGAGCACGCGATCCGTGCGCCACTCCTTGGCAAGCTCGACGGAAGCGCGCATCAGATTGCCGTTGAATTCCTCCAGTTTCGCCTCAAACTTCTCGAAGAGCGTAAAGGCATCGGCGACCGAGCCGGCGAAGCCCGCGACGACCTTGCCGTGGTAAAGTCGGCGCACCTTGCGCGCCGTCGATTTCATGATGGCGCTCTGTCCGAACGTGACCTGCCCGTCGCCCGCAATCGCCGTCTTTCCCTTCTGACGCACGGCGACGATGGTCGTCGCGTGAAATGTCTGTTCCATAGCTTGTCCTCCTACTCCATCTCGCCGCGAAAATCTTCAAGCGCGCAAAGCGCACGCTCGGCGAGCATTTCCTTCTTGCGCTTCTTGTCGCGGATGCGTCCCTCCAAGGGCGGCAATAGCCCGAAGTTGACGTTCATCGGCTGGAAGTGACGCGAATCCGCCTCCGTGATGTAGGCAGCGAGTGCGCCGTGGCACGTCTCGCGCGGAAACACGAGCGGCCTCTTCCCTTTTGTGAGCCGCGCGGCATTGATTCCTGCGACAAGACCCGAGGCCGCTGACTCGACGTAGCCCTCAACGCCCGTCATCTGTCCGGCGAAGAGAAGTTCCGCCTCCTTCTTGAGCTGATACGTCGGCGCGAGAAGGCGCGGCGAATCGATGTATGTGTTGCGGTGCATGACGCCGTAGCGCATGAACTCGGCATTTTCCAGTCCCGGGATCATGCAGAAGACGCGCCGCTGCTCGCCCCATTTCAAATGCGTCTGAAAGCCCACGATGTTGTAGAGCGTGCCCGCGGCATTATCCTGGCGAAGCTGCACGACGGCATGCGGGCGCACGCCCGTCTTCGGATCTTCGAGGCCGACGGGCTTCAAAGGGCCGAAGAGCAGCGTACTTTCCCCGCGCGAAGCCATGACCTCGACGGGCATGCAGCCCTCGAAGAACACGGGCTTTTCAAAGCTGTGCAGCTCCGCCGTTTCCGCCGTCGTCAACGCCTGCCAGAAAGCGCGGTACTCCTCTTCTGTCATCGGGCAGTTGATGTAGGCAGGCTCGCCCTTGCCATAGCGCGAAGCGCGATAGGCCTTCGTCATGTCGATGGATTCGAGCGTCACGATGGGAGCCGCCGCATCGTAAAAGTAAAAGGACGCATCGCCCATCATCTCGCGCAGGCAGGCGGCGAGCGCACCGTCGGTCAGAGGGCCGGACGCCACGATGGTCACGGCATCCTCTTCTCGCGGAATCGTCTCGACGCGCATCCGCACGACCTCGACGCGCGGGTGCGCCGTGAGCTTCTCAGTGATAAAGCGCGAGAATCCCTCACGATCGACGGCGAGCGCACCGCCCGCCGGCACGCGAGTCGCGTCCGCCGCTGCCATGACGAGAGAGCCGAGACGGCGCATCTCCTCCTTGAGGACGCCGACGGCGTTCTCAAGACCCGCGCCACGCAGAGAATTGCTACAGACGAGCTCGGCGAAATCCGCCGTCTTGTGCGCGGGACTTGAGGCTGCAGGGCGCATCTCATAGAGCGTGACCTGAGCGCCGCTCTCGGCCGCCTGCCATGCAGCTTCGCTGCCCGCAAGCCCCGCGCCCACGACAATGACTTTCTTCACTTTGTTGCCTCCGCTTCCGCCGCCTGTTCCGCCGCTGCAGCTTCCTTCGCCTTCTTCGCTTCCAAGCGTGCGCGGCTCTTCTCAATCTCCTTGTTGATCGGGTGATCGATGCGCGTCTTGCATTCCTCGTTGCTGCAGTAGGGCAGGATTCTTCCGTTCTTGTAGCGATGGCGCATCATGAAAGCGCCGCATTCCGGGCACTTTTCCGTCAATGGCTGGTCCCATGTCACATAGTCGCACGCGGGATAATTTTCGCAGCCGTAGAACGCCTGCCCGCGCCTTGAGCGGCGCTCGACGATCCTGCCGCCGCACTTGGGGCACGGCACACCCGTATCTTTCAAAAGCGGCTTCGTGTTGCGGCAGTCGGGAAAGCCCGGGCACGCGAGGAACTTGCCGTAGCGTCCCTGCTTGACGACCATGTTCCTGCCGCACTTCTCGCAGATGACGTCGGAAACCTCCTCGGGGATCTCGACCTCGCCGATCGCCTCGTCCGCCTCTTCGAGCGTCTTTTCAAACGGCTCGTAAAAGCCGCGCAGAAGGTCGTTTTTGTCCACCTTTCCCTCGGCGATTTCGTCGAGCTCGTTTTCCAGTCCCGCCGTGAACTGCACGTCGACGATGTCCTTGAAATGTTCTTCGAGCATGTCGTTGACGAGGAAGCCAAGGTCGGTCGGCTGGAAATGCTTGTCCTGGCGCACGACGTAGCCGCGCGCCAAAATCGTCTCAATGATCGGCGCATAGGTGCTCGGACGGCCGATGTCCTCTTCCTCAAGCGTCTTGACGAGCGACGCCTCATTGTATCGCGGCGGCGGTTCCGTGAAGTGCTGCTCGGGCAGGAGATCCACGAGGGAAAGCGCTTCCCCTGCCGCAAGTTCGGGCAGGAGCACGTCCTTTTCCTTCTTGTTGTCGGCATAGACGGCGAGGAAGCCCGGGAACTTCAGCGTCGAGCCGGAAGCGCGCGCGATGTAGCGCTCGCCTGCCGCCACGCTGACGCTCACTGTATCGAAGACGGCGGGCGTCATCTGGCTCGCGACGAAGCGCTGCCAGATCAGGGTGTAGAGGCGAAGCTGCTCACGCGACAAATATTTTTCCATAAGCTCGGGCGTGTTCTCGACACTCGTCGGCCGAATCGCCTCGTGCGCGTCCTGCGCCTTCTTGCCCGCCGCATAAATATTGGGCTTTTCGGGCAGGTAAGCCGCGCCGAACGACGTGCCGACGTAGCCGCGCACCTCATCGAGCGCGAGGTCGGAAAGACGCGTCGAATCCGTGCGCATGTAGGTGATGAGACCGACGGGGCCGCGCCGGCCAAGTTCGACGCCCTCATAGAGCTGCTGGGCGATCATCATCGTGCGGCGCGACGTGAAGCCGAGCTTCCTCGATGCGTCCTGCTGCATGCTGCTCGTCGTAAAGGGCGCGACAGGATTGCGCCTGCGCTCGCGCTTCTTGACCTCCTTGACCGAAAAGCTCTGCTTCACCATATCCTTGACGAGCGCTGACGTTTCTTCCTTCGAGTGCAGCGCAAGCTTCTTGCCGTCGACGGTCGCGAGTTCAGCGGCAAACTGTGCACCTCGCCCCTTCTTGAGCTTCATGCCGACCGTCCAGTATTCCTCGGGCACGAATGCCTGGATCTCCTTCTCGCGGTCGCATATAAGCTTGACCGTCACCGACTGCACGCGGCCGGCGGAAAGCCCCTTCTTGATCTTGCGCCAGAGGAGCGGGCTGAGCTTGTAGCCGACGATGCGGTCGAGCATGCGGCGCGCCTGCTGCGCGTCCACGCGGTCGAGGTTGATCGGATACGGCTCCTTGACTGCCGCCTGTATGGCCGGCTTCGTGATCTCGTTGAAGACGATGCGGCAATTCTCGTTCGGGTCGATGCCCAGAATGTGCGCGAGATGCCAAGCGATCGCCTCGCCTTCGCGGTCAGGATCGCTTGCCAGATAGATCTTGGCGGCGCGCTTCGCATCCTTCTTCAGCGCCTTGATGAGATCGCCCTTGCCGCGGATATTGATGTACTTCGGCGCAAAGTCGTTCTCAACGTCAATGCCGAACTGGCTCTTCGGAAGATCGCGCAGATGCCCCATGGACGCTCGCACCATATATTTCTTGCCGAGATACTTCTCGATCGTCTTCGCCTTCGCCGGCGACTCGACAACGACCAAGGTCTGCGGAGCTTCCTTCTTCGCTGCAGTCTTTTTCGCCGCAGTCTTTTTCGCCGTGGTCTTCTTCGCCGCTGACTTTTTTGCGGCAGGCTTCTTCTCAGCGGCAGATGCCGTCGCAACGGAATCCCTCGCAACGGATTTCTTGGTCGCCGTCTTCTTCGCCGAAGCCTTCTTTACGGCAGACTTCTTCGCCGCCGGCTTTTCCACGGCGGCTGTCTTCTCCGCGCCCTTTCCAGCGGCTCTCTTCCCCGCCTTTTCCTCCGCTTGCCCTGCGACTTCCCTATTCTTTTCCTGCGGCGTCTTTTTCTGCGCTGTCGGCAAGATCGCCCCTCCTCAACTACTTAGATACTCAAACACTCTTCCCCTTGGCACTGCGGATGTATGTGCGCATGGGCGTCTCCTCGACAAGTCCCTTGACGCGCAATCCCAGCAAGAGGAATGCGACGTTCGCGGCCTTGCCCTGCAGGCGGCAGATCAGCTCGTCGAGAGAAAGCGCCGCCTCACGCGAAAGGAGCGCGTAGACCGCCGCTTCCTCCTCCGTCAATTCCTGCGGGGGCGATGCGCTCGTTCGCGGTGCGCCGTCCTCATACTCAGCGGCAACGTCCGCCGCCGATACGACAAGCCGCGCCCCCTGCTGAATCAGGCGATGGCAGCCACGGCTCGTCGCCGAGTAGATGCTGCCGGGCACGGCAAAGACGTCGCGCCCCTCGCTCAGGGCGAACTCCGCCGTAATCAATGAGCCGCTCCGCTCCGCCGCCTCGACGACGATTGTGCCGTGCGCAACGCCGCTGATGATGCGGTTTCGCGCGGGGAAGAACGCCGCGAGCGGCGCCGTGCCCGGCGCATACTCGGAAATGACCGCGCCCTTCTCGGCGATCTCCGCCAGAAGCCGCGCATTCTCGCGCGGATAGGCGACATCGACGCCGCAGCCGAGCACGGCGACCGTCTCGCCCGCCTGCAAAGCGCCCTTGTGCGAGGCCGTGTCGATGCCGCGCGCCGCGCCGCTCACGACGACAAAACCGCGCTCGGCAAGACCGAGCGCGATGTCCTCCGCCGCCCCCTTGCCATAGGCGCTCGCGTGCCGTGCGCCGACCATGGCGACGGCGGGATGCTTCAGGCAATCGAGCGAGCCGCGGCAAAAAAGCGTCTGCGGCGGATTGTAGATTTCCTTCAACAGAGCGGGATATGCCTCATCTGACGGGACGAAGAGCGAGATGCCGCCCTTTTCGCACGCAGCCGCAATCTCCTCGGGCAGAGCTTCATTCCTGCGGCAAAAATCATGCAGCGCCGCCGCACGCTCGGGAGAAAGATGCGCTGCACGAAGCGCCTCGGCGCGCGCGTGCCACGCGTCCTGCGCCGACCCAAAAACGTGCACGAGGGAGGCCGCCACACGGCTCCCCACGCCCGGAGCACGGCAAAGAGCCGCGAGGAAGAATCGCTCCATGAAGTCACTCCTCTCCACCTCTTTGCGCCTTCATGCGTCACGAAAATCCCGAGAAGGCGTCCTTACGCCCTGCGCGTGACCTCGACCTCGACGTAGTCCAACGGCCCGTGGATGAGCACGGCATGCTTGCGTACGCGCGTCGTGACCTCGACGACCTGCGGGAACTTCTTCAAAATGCGGTCGCCCGTCTTCGCCGCGAGCGTCATCAAGAGGTTGACCTTCGTCTCCTCCACGGTGTCCTCGATCAGAGGATAGACTGCCGCTGCATCAATCGCGCCGTCTTCGATCCGATCCGTGTCGCAGGCCTTGTCGTCGCGCGTCACCATCTCGACATCGACGTTGAGCTTCGCGCCCTGCTCCTTCTCGTATTCATAAACGCCCTGAAAGCCATAAAACATCATGTTCATCATTCTGATCTTTGCCATGAAAATCCACTCCTTCTCCCACGTTTTACATCTCCAAAAGCGCCAGGATGTCGCGCGCCAAGACGTCAAGCCCCCACGGCTGACGCAGAAGCACGGCGGCAGCCGCACGGTACTGCGCGAGCGTCGCGAAGAGCAGGACATCCGTGCGCTCCTCGCTGAGGTCGACGGCATGGCGCGACACGGCGGCGTCCGCCCCCTTCGACAGGAACGTCTGCTTGACGACGTTCGCCGCCTTCATCGGCATGTCATGCACGCGGATCACGCAGAAGACAGCCTTGTCACGCATGATCGCGACGCCCGCTTCCGTGCAGCCGATCTCGCGCATGGCCGCCGCCGCCGTCTCCCTGCCCCAAGGCTCCATGCGCTCAAGCGCAAAACCTTTCCGCTCCACGAAATCCCCCCTTGCGCTTCATTTCCTCTCATTGTATCATAAAGAGAACGGAAAAGGTACGAAAAATTTGCAAAGCAGCGACAAACGGGGTGAACTCCATGAGCGACGTCTTCCTGCTCTTTCTCATCTTCCTCATGCTCGCCTATACATTCTGGGACGAGCTTTTCACACGGTAATCGTACAGGACGGGGCTGTGCACACAATGAAGTGCGCACAGCCCCGCCCTGCCGTTTTCATGAGAATCACCCGATACATTCAAAGATACCGCCCCGTGACACTCTGCGGCTCCCTGTGGATGTCCTCGTGCGTGCCGCAGGCGACAATCTCGCCCCCTGCATCCCCGCCGCCCGGCCCCATGTCGAGGATGTAGTCGGCGTTCCGGATGACATCGAGGTCATGCTCGATGACGATGACGGTCGCGCCGCTCGCCAAGAGTGTCTGAAATACGCCGAGCAGTGTCTCTACATCGAGCGGATGCAGACCGATTGTCGGCTCATCGAAGACGAATACGGAGCCCTCCTGCCCTCTTCCCATATCGCTCGCGAGCTTCAATCGCTGTGCCTCGCCACCCGACAGCCCCGGCGTCGCTTCGCCGAGCGTCAAATAGCCTAGACCGAGATCGTGCAGGATCTGAAGCCGCCGCTGCACCGCCTTCAAATCGCCGCAAAGTTCCAGCGCCTCATCGACGCTCAGCGACATCAGCTCGGGCAGAGAACAGGCCTGCTTCCCCTTGCGCTGCACGCGAAGAAGATCGGCGGCTTCCCTGCAATAGCGCGAGCCGCCGCAGTCGGGGCAGTCAATCGTGACATCGGGCAGGAATTGGACATCGAGGCTGATCGAGCCTGTTCCGTCGCACGTCGGACAGCGAAGTTTCCCCGTGTTGTAGGAAAAATCCCCCGCCTTATAGCCATGCGCCTTCGCCGCCTCCGTGCGCGCATAAATCTTTCGCAGCTCGTCGTGTACGTTCGCGTAGGTGGCGACGGTAGAACGCACGTTGGCGCCGATCGGCACAGCGTCGATCAGCCGCACCTGCCGCACGCCGTCAGCGGCGATTTCTCGAACGTGCGCGGGAAGCGCCGTGCCGTTGATCTTCGCTTCGAGCGCCGGAATGAGGCTTTCAAGGATCAGCGTCGTCTTGCCCGAGCCGGAAACGCCGGTCACGACGCTCAGTCGTCCCAGTGGAAACACGGCGTGAAGAGGCTTCACCGTATGGATCTGCTCCGTCTTGAGCGCGATCCTGCCGTGACGGAACATATCCTCAGCCGGCGCAGGCGTATGGACGCGCACCTTTTTTCTGCCGGACAGAAAGGTGCCAATGCGCGAGTCCTCGTTCTTTTCCAGTGCCGTGAGCGTCCCCTGCGCGATGATCGTGCCGCCGCCCGCTCCCGCCTCCGGCCCCATCTCAATGAAGTGATCGGCGCTCTTCAAAATCTGCACGTCGTGATCGACGAGGATGATGGAGTTCCCGTCAGCCATAAGCTCCTGCATGACGCGCAGCAGTCCTTCGATGTTCGACGGATGAAGTCCGATGGACGGCTCATCGAGAACGTAGAGCACGCCCGTCGTCCGATTGCGCACGGCGCGCGCAAGCTGCATGCGCTGCCGCTCTCCCGTCGAGAGCGTCGATGCCGCGCGATCGAGCGCGAGGTAGCCGAGACCGAGTTCCATGAGGCGCGCCGCCGTATGCCGGAACGTCTCGCAGATGCTTTGCGCCATCGGAACCATATCCTGCGGCATCGCCCGGGGAACATCCGCGACCCACGCCGCAAGCTCCGTCAGCGTCATGCGGCAGACATCCGGCAGGGAAAGTCCCGCGAGGCGCGGCGCACGCGCTGCATCCGAGAGGCGCGTGCCGTGACACGGCGGGCAGATCTCCTGGCGCAGGAATTTTTCCACGCGCTTCATGCCCTTTTCATCCTTGACCTTCGCAAGCGCATTTTCTACGGTATAAATCGCGTTGAAATAGGTGAATTCCATCTCTCCCGCCGCACCAGTCTTTTTGAGCTGATAGACCATATGCACTTTGTCGGGCGGCCCGTGAAAGACGATGTCCCTCTCTTTCGCGGTAAGCTCGCGGAACGGCACGTCCGTCCGCACGCCCAACTTCTGCGCAATCTCCTTCATCAGCGACCACATGAGCGTCTGCCACGGCAGCACCGCGCCCTCGTCGATCGAGAGAGATTCGTCGGGCACGAGCGTCGACTCATCGACGACGCGCACGATTCCCGTGCCGCCGCACGCCTCGCAGGCGCCGCCGCTGTTGAATGCCAGCTCCTCCGCACCTGGCGCGTAGAAATGCACGCCGCACGTCGGGCAAGTGATCTCCTGCTCCGCTGCGACCCTGCGCGTCGGCGGCACATAGTGACCGTTCGGGCAGCGATGGCTCGCCAGACGCGAGAACATCAGCCGCACGACGTTCAGCAGCTCCGTCGCGGTGCCGAACGTGCTGCGCATCCCGGGCACGCCCGGGCGCTGATGCAGCGCGAGCGCCGCCGGAATATAACGCACCTCGTCGACACGCGCCTTCTCCGCCTGTGTCATGCGCCGCCTCGTGTACGTCGACAACGCTTCCAGATACCGCCGCGACCCTTCGGCGTAGAGCACGCCGAGCGCGAGAGAGGACTTGCCCGATCCCGAAACACCCGCAATGCCGACGATTTTATGCAGCGGAATGTCGACGGATATATTCTTCAAATTGTGCACGCGCGCCCCTCGGACTTCGATCGCCAATGGAGCCGCCCGGCTTTCACTTCGTTCTTTTGTCATTTCGTCTCCCATCTTGCCGGCCTCGGCTACTTTCTCCTTCCTGCAACATCTTCCCGTTCCTCGCAGATGGGATTCGCGGCAAAAAGCCGATTCACCCGCTCGCTGAATAGATCTTTGATTTCCTCGAACGAATGATGTCGGAAGTAACTGGGGGACAGATCTCTCAACGCTTTTCTCTTGATTTCACGGAATTTTTGGCGATTCCTGTACAAAAAATCCGCCGCACAGTTGACCTCATAATAGGTTTCGTATTTTGTTCTCTCGGTGAATTGCATGCCGCTGTAACAAGAATCCCATTTTATGTTGTATCGGTTTATCAGATATTTCTTGCAAATCAGTTCATGCCAGATCTCACTGCCGACAACAGACATATCAATGACCATCGTGCTTTTTCCGGGATGATTCCCGTCACATGACCCTCCGGTGAAAATGCAACAGGCAGATATGGCTTTGATGTAACGGGCGATGAAGCTATCGAGGCATGATACGCCGACTTTCCATGCATGCTCCCGGCGTTGGAAGTACTGCCAGTTATAGCCATTGCACCACGACTCCCCTCCATACGGAGGACGAGCGTCGAACAGATCTTCAAAGGCGGCAACGTTCAAGTCAGACGAAGGGACGATCTCGCTTCCGCAAAGACTGCCGCATTCGGATTCAGCCAACAGCCTATTCAAATAACGGGCATCATCCATATACCTTTCATCATGTAAGCAGGAATTATCACTGAGGCATGGTTTGCCATCTATGATTTCCACTAAAAAACCGCGGGCTTTGATCAATGCGATCAAATAATCCTGTTCACTTTTACAGCTTTGCCGTATTCTTGCAAAAAAGTCCGCTCTATTCACGATACCCTCTCCCTATATAATCTTAGATCCGCTTACCCGTCTCTACGTTGATTCATTGCCGTTTCCACGCCGGCTCTGTTGTCCTTGGAATATGCAAAGATTGAAATCTTAAGTTTATTATAAGATATTCACAAACAATGTCAACATAAAGCAAAACAGCGATTTGCATGAATACGGCAAATCGCTGTTTCTTCTCAACCCTTCTCCTCAGGCCAATCCTTGCAGGAAGTTCCGCATGATCTTCTCGCCGTCGGGCGTCAGGATGGACTCGGGATGGAACTGGATGCCCTCGATGGCGTACTCCTTGTGGCGCACGCCCATGATCGTGCCGTCTTCCAGCTCGGCGGTGACGGCGAGGCAGTCGGGCAGGGATTCGCGCTCGATGATGAGTGAGTGGTAGCGGCCTACTGCCGCTTTCTCGGGCAGTCCTGCGTAAAGGCCCTGACCGTCGTGGCGAATCGGCGAAGGCTTGCCGTGCACGATCTCCTTGGCGCGCACGATGCGACCGCCGAAGACTTCGCCAATTGCCTGATGTCCGAGGCAGATGCCGAGGAGCGGCACCTTGCCCTTCGCCGCTTCGATCAGCGCTTCAAGATTGCCCGCATCCTTCGGCAGCCCCGGCCCCGGCGAGAGGATTACGGCCTCGTAGTGCGCCGCCAACACGTCCTCGGGCGTCACGGCATCGTTGCGCACGACCTCGACCTCTGCGCCGAGGGAAGCGAGAAGTTGATAGATATTGTATGTAAATGAATCGTAGTTGTCAAAAAGCAACAACATCGTTTTCCACCTCCTCGACAACTTCAAACAGCGCCCGCGCCTTCTGCAGAATCTCCCGATATTCGTTTTCGGGCACGGAATCCGCGACGATGCCCGCCCCCGCTTGGATCACGGCGGTTTCGTCGTTTTCGATGCGCATCGTGCGCAAGGTGATGCACATGTCCATATTGCCATAAAAGTCCATATAGCCGACCGTGCCCGCATACGTGTTGCGCTTTACAGGCTCAAGCTCGCGGATGATCTCCATGGCGCGCAGCTTCGGCGCACCGCTGACCGTGCCTGCGGGAAATGCCGCCGCCAAGACGTCCAGAGGGCGGCATTCCTTCTTGAGCCGTCCGACGACCTCGGAGACCATGTGGAGCACATGGCTGAACTTCTCGATCTCCTTGAACTTCGTCACGCGCACGCTGCCCGCCTCGCTGATGCGCCCGATGTCGTTGCGCGCGAGGTCGACGAGCATCGCGTGCTCGGCACACTCCTTCGCGTCCGCCTTGAGCTCGGCAGCGAGCGCCGCGTCCTCCTCATCGTTCCTGCCGCGCCGGCGCGTGCCCGCAATCGGGTAGGTGAAGATCTTGTCGCCCGCCACCTTCACGAGCATCTCGGGCGAAGCGCCGACGAGCTTGACACTGCCGAAGTTCAGATAAAACATGTAGGGCGACGGATTGACCTGTCGCAGGCGGCGATAGAAGTGGAAGCTCGGCTTCGTGATCTTCTCGCGGAACTGGCGCGACGGCACGACTTGGAAGATGTCGCCGGCGAAGATATGCTCCTTCGCCTTTTCGACGACAGCAATAAAATCGCCGGAATCGCTTTCATACTTCGCGAGGAAGTCGAGCGGCTTCCTTCGCTTCGCAGCCGTTTTGGCGGCAGGCGCGACGGGCGCGCGCAGCCGTTCTGCGATCGTTTCCATCTTTCGCGCCGCCTCTTCATACGCGGCATCCGCCGTTTCCTCCGTGACGCGCGCGAGATGGATGAGCCGCGCCGTATTTTTCAAGGCGTCGAAGACCACCAAGTGACGGCAGACCATGAACTGCCCGAGAAGTTCATCTTCGCCGAGCGTCATTGTGCGCACGCGGTCGAAGGTCGCGGCGATTTCGTAGTTCAGATAGCCGACCATACCGCCGTTCGCCAGCGGCAGCTCCTCGTCCTCCACCGCGGGGCAAAAGCCTTCCATGTATTTTTTGAGCGTTTCCTGCGGCGTGCCGTCGAGGCATTTCATCAAATCGTTTTCGCGAATCATCAGGCGATCCTTGAAAACCTGCAGGCGAATGAACGGCTCGGCGCCGATGAACGAATAGCGCCCGAACTGCTGATGCGTCGTATCGACGGATTCGAGGATGAAGCCCTCCGCCTCACCGACGAGCTTGCAAAAGACGGAAACGGGCGTATCGAGATCCATGGAAATCTCCGCCGTGACGGCGATGAGATTCGCCGCCTTTGCCAACTCCTTAAAACGTGCCAACGCTGGCTGCAAAGTCATCATTTTCTGCACCCCCTCAGCCATGATACGCCGCATCGAGAGCTTTGCGCATCGCCGCGATCAACTCCGCCGCCTCGTCCCGCCTGTCCGCGAGCAGGAGCTTGACGACGGCGCTGCCCACGATGACGGCGTCGGCTTCCGCCGCTGCTTCGACAGCCGCCTCGGGCGAGCCGATGCCGAAGCCGACCGCCAGCGGTGTCTTCGTATAGGCGCGCGCACCCTTGACGATCTTGCCGATCCGGCTGTAGTCGACTTTCTTGACGCCCGTGACGCCGTTGTTGGACACGCAGTAGATGAAGCCTGCAGCGCTTGCGCACGTCTCCTGCATGCGCTCGGGCGTCGTGCCCGGCGTGATGAACTCCATCAAGGGAAAGTCGTGCGCCGCGCAAATTTCGCGCATTTCACCCGACTCCTCGTGCGGCACATCGGGGATGATGACGCCGTCCATGCCCGCCGCCTTGAAATCCTCAACGAAACGGGGGAAACCGTAGTGCAGCATGTTGTTGACATAGCCCATGCCCACGAGCGGCATCTCGGAGAAACGGCGAATCGTCTGCACGATTTCGCGCACTTTCGCGAGCGTCATGCCGCCCTTCAAAGCGGCGACGGAAGCTGTCTGGATGACGGGACCGTCCGCCATCGGGTCGGAAAACGGCAGCCCGAGTTCTATGACATCGGCGCCCGCCTCTTCTGCACGGCGCACCGCATCGATCGTGCCTTCCGCATCGGGCATGCCCGCCGTCAGATAGATGATGAGCCCTTTCCTGCCCTTTTCTTTCAGACCGTTCAATACATGATTCAAACGCGTGCTCATTCGCTTTCCCTCCCCAATGCTTTTGCGACCATCTGCACATCTTTGTCGCCGCGCCCCGAGAGGCAGACGACGACGACCTCATTCTCCTTCGTCCCAGGCATCAGTTTCTCAAGATACGCGAGCGCATGGGAGCTTTCCATGGCGGGCACGATGCCTTCCAGGCGGCAAAGCCGCTGAAACGCCGCGAGCGCCTCCTCGTCCGTGACCGAAACGTACTCCACGATGCCTTGATCCTTGAAGTAGGAATGCTCGGGGCCGACGCCCGGATAATCGAGCCCTGCGGAAATGGAATACGCCTCGACGACCTGTCCGTCCGCGTCCTGCAGCAGGTAGCTGTAAGCGCCGTGCAGAACGCCCGGCTCGCCGGCGCCGCTCAAGGTGCGCGCGTTGTCGACGGGAGCCTCGCCGCGCCCGCCGGCCTCGACGCCGTACTTCTTGACGGAGGCCTCGTCTTTGAAATCATAGAACGTGCCGATGGCGTTGCTGCCGCCGCCGACGCAGGCGACGAGCGCATCGGGCAGCTGCCCGCACGCCTCCTTGACCTGTGCGCGGATCTCCTCGCCGATCATCTTCTGGAAGTCACGCACCATGCTCGGGTACGGGTGCGGCCCGACCGCCGAGCCGATGATGTAGTAGGTGTCCGTGATATTCGTCGCCCAATAGCGGATCGACTCGCTCGTCGCGTCCTTGAGCGTACCCGTGCCGCTCGCGACGGGAATGACCTTCGCGCCCAAAAGCTCCATGCGGAAGACGTTGAGGCGCTGGCGCTTGACGTCCTCCTCCCCCATGAAAACATGGCACTCCATGCCGAAGAGCGCCGCGACCGTCGCCGAGGCGACGCCGTGCTGCCCTGCACCCGTCTCGGCGACGATGCGCTTCTTGCCCATGCGCTTTGCGAGCAGCGCCTGCCCGAGCGCATTGTTGATCTTGTGTGCGCCCGTGTGCAGAAGATCCTCGCGCTTGAGGAAGATGCGCGCCTTGCCGTAATGCTCGGTAAGCTTCTCGGCAAAGTACAATCGCGTCGGACGGCCTGCGTACTCTTGCAGATAGCGCCGAAACTCCGCTTGAAACTCCTCGTCCTCCCTGCATCTCGCATAGGCGGCTTCCAATTCCTGCAGCGCCGGCATGACGATTTCCGGCACATACTGACCGCCGTATGCCCCGAATCTTCCCTTCTTAGCCATATATTTCCCTCAACTTTCTTCTACTGTCAAAACAAAAATCTATTTTTTCGCCCTGCTCATGCGCTCTCCTTGGCGAGTGCGCACGGATTCGCCAGGCGCCGCGTCATCTCCGCAACATCATCGGCACGCACGAGCCCCTCGCCCACGAGAATGCCGCCGCAGCCCGCCTCCTGCAGGCGGCGCGCATCCGCAGCGCTGAAAATGCCGCTCTCGCTGATAAATGTACGGCTTTCCTCCGCCCTCGGCAAAAGCTCCAAGGTGTTCTCGATCGAGGTCGTGAACGTCTGCAAATTGCGGTTGTTGATGCCGATGAACTCGGCTGGCGTCGCCAGGGCGGCCTTCATGTCCGCCTCATCGTGCACCTCAACGAGCACATCGAGGCCGATCTCCCAAGCGCGGAACACATACTCCAGAAGCTGGGCGGGCGAAAGGATGCGCGCGATCAGGAGAACGGCGTCCGCACCGAGCATGCGCGCCTCGAAGATCTGGTACTCGTCGATAATAAAATCCTTGCGCAAGAGCGGCAGATCGACGAGCAAGCGCACGCGCGCCAAGTCCTCGTTCGCGCCGAGGAAATGCGGATCGGTATGAACCGACAGCATCGAAGCGCCGTTCTCCGCGTAGATGCGCGCGAGTTCATCCACCGTATGCGTGCGGCACAGCCTTCCTTTGGCAGGCGACTGCAGCTTGCACTCGGCAATGAGATTCCAGTCGCGCGCCTGAAAGCGCTTCGTCATGTAAAAGCCGCCGCAGCGCTCCCTCGCCCTCGCCTTGAGCTCGGCAATGGGCAGCCGTCGCTTCGCCTCCGCCACCAAGTCACGCTTCTTTTCCACGATTTCCGCTAAAATATCTTTCATTCCGGAATCCTCCGTTTCTGCACGACTGCCATAAATTCTCGTATCCTCTCGATGGATTTCCTCTTCTTGATCTCAAGACTGCCCGAAACATCGACGCCGTAGGGGCGGAAAACCGCTTCCGCCTCCCGCACATTGCCGCTCGCAATGCCGCCTGCGACCAACAGGGGCTTTTCGAGACGCGCCGTTTCCTCCGCAGCCTCGCGCCAGCGGAAGCGCTGCCCCGTGCCACCGACAGCGTCTTTGGAAAAGCTGTCGAGCAGAATGATCTCCGCCGGATAATCGTTCGCTTCCTCCGCCGAAAAGTCGTCGCTCCAGCGAAACGCCTTGATGACGGGGCGGCAAACTGCACGCGCATAGGCGGCACTCTCATGCCCGTGGAGCTGCACGAAGTCAAGACTGCAGAAATCTGCGGCGGCATTGACCTCGTCGAGCGGTGCATCGACGAACACCCCAACCGTCTTGGCGCGCTGCACATGCTTCGTCAGGCCGCACACCTCTTCCGGCAAAACATGGCGATGGCTCTTCTCGTAAAAGATAAAACCCAAAAAGTCCGCTCCCGCGTCCTCCGCCGCCAATACCGCCTCTTCTGTGCGCAAGCCGCAAATCTTGACCTTCATACCACTCACTCCTTCAAAAAAATCGCCCCTTGCAGGAATCACAATCCTGCAAGGGGCGAAATATTTCGCGGTGCCACCCTTTTCAAGTCAAGTTCGGAAAATAAAAAAGCCACTTCGCCGCCTCGGGACGAAATGGATTCGCAGCCACCCTGAAATTGACCTCTCATTTCGGGTACAGGAAAAACCGATACCCTAGCCCTCTAACGGTGGCAGCCGTTCCAGCCTACTCGGCACAGCCTTTCGGTGGACTCTCACAGGACCATTCACCATGCGCTTCCCGCCGATCATCACACCTCCCCGAAGGGTCATCGGCTCGCTGTAGGAAAGTTTACAAGGCTACTATTTCCTGCTCTACGATTTACATATATACACCTGACGATTCGAAAATCGATGTTGCCATTATAAAACAGAGCTGCACACTCTGTCAAGCACTTTATCCCATTATTTTTCTATGAAACCCCAAGAGGTAAAGCCGAAGGCGCAAAGCGATTGGCGAGATTTCATTAAGGGCGGCGCACAATGTCCACGAAGTGGACGTTTGTGCGTGTAGTTTTCTATGCTTCTCGTATTTTCCGAGACAAAGAAAAAGCATGACGCGCACCGCCATGCTTTTTCTTTTCCAGCTCCTCTGCCCTTACGCCTGAATCGCCGCATATCGCTCGCTTGCCAGCACCTTTTCCATATATTCATACGGCGTGATGCGATCCTCCACCACCATGGAGAATACGCTGGGACTGCAGCCGGAAACGAGCATGACGCCTTGCTCGTTCATCTTGACGGGCTGCTGCTGGCGGCGGCTCTGCACGTTCCAGAAAACGATGCGCGGCAAGCGATAGCCCGCTTCGGCAAACATCTTCTTCGCCTGCTCAAAATTTGTCACAGAGGCATTTTCCGTACAGGCGTCAAACTCCATGTCCGTGATGATGTAAAGCACCTCGGGCATCTCCTGCTGCGACACGCCGCCCGAAACCGCCGCATGTAACAGAAGGCGGAAGACGCCTTCGAGATTCGTATTTGCCACCTCGTTAAACGTCCTGCAATAGCTGACCTTGTCCGCAATCGTCGTGCCCTTGATCTGAAGGATGCGCGGCTTACGAGAAAACGTGATGAAATGATCGCGGAACGCGCCCTCATTGCGCTCCGCAAAATAGACGGCAAGCGAGAGCGCGACGCAGGCCGGCCAAGGCTCTCCGCCCCCATACATGGAAGCGGAACCATCGAGCACGACGAGCGCGTTCTCCCCATGCGTATAGTCGGGAAGCGCCTTCCATGTGATGTCGAGGGTACGCGACGCCTCCGCCGAAAGACCTCTTTCACTCTCCCATTCGCAAAGCGGACGAATGACTTCGTAGGGATAGAGCGTCCCCGTATGAAGAGTCTCCTTCCCGCGCGCCACACGCTCCAAGAAAGCCTCGTAGCGCTTCGCATCGTTGCGTCGAAAAGCCTCGCGGTACTTGAACATCGCCCTAGACGGCTGCTTCGCATAATCAAAGCTGTAGTCCTTCGTGCGCAAATGGTCTTCGATAATCCGGATGCAGCGGCGCAGACGGACGAGCATCTTTCGATATTCCGCATCCTGCATCCCGAGCGACGCCGCCAGATGACGCGCCTTAGCACGCGCCTCACGCGACGAAGTATTGACAGACGGCAGCCACTTCGCGAGGAGGGAGACTTCCTCCCCTTTTTGCGACGCGCCGAGGTCGCTCTCCAGCTGCTTGCGAATCAAGCGAATGGCGGCAGACTCCAACGGTGTGCCGAGAAGCGTGAGCACATCGTCCCAGCGCCCGTACTCGGGGATGAGCGGCAGATTCTTCTCCACGCACGCAGGCGCATACGCGGCAAGATGGCGCAGAAGCACGCGAAAGACGCGGCGCTCGCCCAGTCCGCCGCGAACATCACGCGCATAGAAGAGCGTGCGCAGCGCACGCACAGGGTCCTCGGCAAAAGCGCGCGTGAAGCGCACGACGATCTCCGCCTCTTTCGCAGAGCGCAAGGCGCCGACCGCCGCAAAGAAGTCGAGCACGTCCGAGCCTGAACTGGCGTAAGTCGCGGCATCGTTCTCCGTCCGCGTGTACGTCTTATTGCTTTCCTCTTTGAGCAAGTCGAGCATCGTGCTTCCTCCTTCGCGCAAAAAGCCCGGCGCAAAGTGCAGATGCAAATGTGCCGGACAGATTCATTCTCCCCAGCATACGCCGGGAACATATACAAAAACAAGATGCGGAAACGGCAAGCCGCTCCGCCCGGTGAGGTCGTGCCTCACTATTGTGACTATACGGAGCAAAATTGCTGTTGGCATCTTATGCGAGACGCCTTTCCGGGGGGTGCCCGCAACGGGGTACCCACGGCCTCCAAGAATAGCTGTACGCGTCTCCTGTATATGATACCATGATATGCAGCATTACACAATAGCTTTTCCAATATTCAGACGATAATTTTATCGAAATCCAATCAGGCTTCCTCCCATCTTTGCTCTATAATGAATGGCGAGAGTTGCAATAGAACGTCTGAGATTTTCACCATGCAAAAGGAAGCATCCCCATGCAGCACACAGTTCTATCCCATTACAATCGCCGGCTTGACGCTCGAAGGCGTAGATATGACACGCTTCTTTGTACCTTAATTCTCGTAAATGCTGAGCATGACATAGCTTCCATCCAGTCCGAAGGAAAGATTCTCGCCGGGAGTGATGCGATAAACTGCAATGCTGCTTCTCGACGACTCCTCAGGAATCTGCGGCAGACGGTAGGCGCTGGCGTACGCCTCCCGCGAATCGTTTACCCCGAGGCCGGAGCGGTCAAAATGCAGCTTGCTCCCCCGGAGAAGCACGAGCCCTGTCACGATTCCGTTTTCGCGGAAAATGATGAGCCTCTTATCCGGATAATATAGGCCCTGGGAAAAGCTCATGTCGCCTGCATGACAGGGCTCCTCCCGACGCAATTCCTTCCCCGCTCCGAGAATCTCCTGCACGGCGCTCATGCGCATACCGAAATGAATGCCGCCGACAGACTCAAAGTAGTCCGGAGTCAGCGTGCGCTGCAATGCATCTCCGCCCGCCAGCGTGATATAGTCCCCCGCACCGCCAAAAAGCTTCCAGCCGATATGAAGCGTGCGCTCTCCGCCCGCTTCTTTGACGCGGAACTCCGCGCCGCCGGATTCAACACCGCCTACCCATTGTCCCCAGCCGACGACTTCACAGCCGTTGATCGTGCGCTCCCCAATCGTGAGCGCCGCGCCTCCGTCTCCATCGTACCAAGTGCCCGCCATGCGCTCCAAAATCACATCGAGATCGTCGCGCGGCTCCGCCGCCGCACTCTGTCCCAAAGCGAGCAGCACGAACGCACATAAGGCGAACATCGCCAATCCTTTCATCTCGCACCTCCCAATCCTGCAAAGATTCCACTATCACCAAAAATCAATGCGCCACAGCGCTGAACCTGACATAGCTCCCATTCTTTCCGAACGAGAAGAACTCCCCGGGAGCGATCTCATAGAACGCCAGCGGATTGTTGTACGTCCTTTCCTCGGGGATCTCGGACATCTTATAGGCGCGCGCGTATGCCGCCCGCCCGTCGTTTGCCCCGAGGCCGGAGCGGTCAAAATACAGTTTGCTCCCTGGCAGCAGAACAAGGCCTGTCACGATTCCGTCTTTATGGAGAACGATAAGCCCCTTGCCCGGATAATACCAGCCGTAAGCAAAAGTATCATCGCCTGCACGGCAAATATTTTCCCTGCTCAATTCCTGCCCCGCACCGAGCCTTTCCCGCACGGCGCGCGTGCGCATACCGAGGCGAACGCCCTCGACGGATTCGGAGCAAGCAGGATTCAGCGTACGCTGCAGCGCTTCCCCATCGTTCAGTCGGATGTAGTCCCCCGGCCCGCCGAAAAGTAGCCAACCAATACGCAGCGTGCGCGTGCCGGCCGCCTCTCGAATGCTGAAGTCCAGAGAGCCGCTGCCGGGTCCGTTTGCCAGTCGATCGCCGCCGACAACCTCGCAGCCGTTGATCGTATTGCCCTCAATCGTGAGCACCGCACGCCCCTCTTCATCGTACCATGTGCCTGCCAGACGCTCCAAAATTCGATGGACTGAATCCGGCGAAATTCCCATCGCTGCCTCGCTCTGCCCCGAAACGAGCAGCACGAGTGCGCACAAAATAAACAAAGCAAATCGTTTCATCTCGCACCTCCATAAAAACAAAAATGCATCCATTCAGAAGCTTCGCTTCATGAATGGATGCGTTTTTTCGAACATTCACTTGCGATGCAAAGGATGTCCCCAAAGTTCTCCGTAAATCCTCATATCAACCGAATGCACCGCAGTCTGCCCCATATCTTCCTTACATTTATATCCAATCATGAAACACATATAGGCATTCCTTGATGTACTCAAAGAATCCGTCTCATGTCTGCACGGCAGAATTGAGACTAAACATATTCCTTTACGCGCTTCAAATCCGTAAGCAGAAGCGGATTATCTTGCCGCATGCGGTCTACAAGCATTTTTCCTCTTGCAACCGTCGGTTCTTCACACAGCCAGTCAAGCTCCTTTTGCGTAACGCCCACCATTTGCAGGAACTCCACCCTGCCATGCACGGTATCCATCCCACCCAACTGCGGATCGGGAGCCATGATAATCCCCACCAATTTCGTATCCGACTCCAATCGTATTGGTGAGTTCGCAGGCATGAAATGATACGCCTCGAAGTAATTTCCTGTATCGTATACATATCTGGCAATATTCTGCATCAAGTTGATCACCCAGCGCGGCTCATTATGTGCCATGCTTCCATCCTTATTTTCCGCATCTTTATCATCTACAAAAGGCACGATGCGCATGGTAAATTCGCATCCCCAACCGCTGAATTCCTTGTTCGCACTATCGGGATCATAATACAAATCCGACATACCGTAGCTTACAACATGACGATGAAATTCCTGCTCACTGTTGTCATATATACTGATTCCATCAAGCGGATCCTTGCCGCCCAACATAAATTTGATGATCGTACCGTAATGCCTTGCCTCTGTATTCGGGTAGATCTTTTTCAAAGCAGCATCAATCGCATCCCAGCCCGGCGCCGCATCATCCGCACCGTCATACCTCTCGACATACTCCTTTTTATTGGGCAAAATCTTTTCCTCCTTCCTATCGTCTGCACTCGATTCATCCACGATGCCATCATCATTTTCCTGATCTTTGTTGTTTTCCTTACTGTTAAGGCAATACCGATAAATTCAACCGCCCATCTTCAATCTTCTTTCCATATGATATCATGATATATAGTATTGTTCAACAGAATTTCAATAATATTCAGACGATATTCTCATAAAAATACAACTGGGCTTCCTCTCATCTTTGCTTTATAATAATTAGAGAACATTGCGTCAAAATATCTGAAAATTCCACTATACGAAAGGAAGCATCTCCATGCAATACACAGCACATTACAATTCGCCATTCGGCTCCATGACCCTCGCCAGCGACGGCACGGCGCTCGTCGGCCTTTGGTTCGACGGGCAGAAATACTTCGCCGCTACGCTCGAAGAGGAGCACAAACAAAAAAGCCTCCCCGTATTCCAGGAGACATGCCGCTGGCTCGACCTCTACTTCAGCGGAAAGAAACCCGACTTTCTGCCGTCGCTCGCACCGAAAGCCACGCCGTTTCGTCAAAAAGTCTGGGATGTCCTGCTCTCAATCCCCTACGGCGAAACTATCACCTACGGCGAAATCGCCCGCCGCATCGGCATGAAAAAAGCCGCCCACGCCGTCGGCGGCGCCGTCGCGCACAACCCCATCTCAGTCATCGTTCCCTGCCACCGCGTCGTCGGCACAAGCGGCAGTCTCACAGGCTACGCCGACGGCATCGACAAGAAGGTGCAACTCTTGACGCTCGAAGGCGTAGATATGACGCAGTTCTTTATGCCATAAGAAACGGCAGATGATTCGCCATCCCTGCGAAATTTGCGATATACCGCAGGCGATGTGCATCCTTTTGTACATAGCCAAAAAAATTTCAAAAAATCGTTGACAAGCCCAGCTTCTGATATATAATGTAAATATGAACCTTGACAATAGGATACAGAAAAATATTCCTCTCGGACAAAAGGAGTTGATTTTTTGCGGAATCTACAAGTATTGCTCTCAGAAGAAGAGCATAAAGGGCTTGAAAAGCGTGCCGAAACGGAAGGTCTGCCGCTCAGCGTCTATGTCCGCAGCCTGCTTCTCGGTGACGAAGATGAATTTTCGGCCGCATATAAGGAGGCGCTCGCACGCGTCACGGCATTAGCGCCTGGTACGGAATTCAATCTGAAGTCGCTCTTCGGCACGGACTGGACGCAGAGCCGCGGCACGAAGTTGACACTCGGCAGGACGTTCTATGAGATGGTTCGAAGCAGCGCCGTTCCCACAGTGAAGGCACTTGGCAAGGACAGCTCGAACATCATGCAGTATAAGCGTCTATGACAATGGATTCGCGCAGTGAATGCCAGGAAGATATGGAAAATTGAAGGAGTGTGACATCATGAACTTGAAGGAAGCCTTTCAGGCGCAGAATAAGCTCGGCGAATTGATGGGATATATTATCCTCTATTTGTCCGATTCGGACAACGTGATGACCATTACAGAAAAGCACCTTCGCAGCAAGGCTTTAGCGGGACAGCAGGACGAAAGCGTGGATGCGAGCTGCAAGGCCGAAGAGGGTTTCGATGTAGGGCGGCTTCTCGGCATTTGGGAGGAACTCATGGAGGAGAAGACTCGCCTCAGCACAGCCATCGGCAAGGCCAAGGCAGACATGGACTTCAGTCTTGATGCCGCCGTAGACGAGAACAAGAGCCGTCGGGCATTTCTCTCCACGCTCCAAGGACTTGCCAATCGCAAAAGCACGCATGAACTGGAAAAGGGTGCAGGGCGCGGCTATGTTTTCAACAACGAGGGAAATCCGACCTCCTACTGCTACGACATCGACCGCATCATGACCATAGACTACGACCGCAGCAAGGTGCGCGCCATGGTGAAGGAACTGAATCGTCTATCGAATGAAGTTTCCATCAAGATTGACGAGGCTCTGCTGCGAACGCCGGTAGACTACACGCCAAGATTCGATCTTGCGGGCGAGAACAAATTTATCCTTGAGGAGATGATGATGAAATAATCTACACGCGGCGCTGCCGGCGCGAGATACGCTTCGCGCCGCAGCCGTTTGCGCAGGGACAGACAGCGAAGGGACTTCGGTTCAGGTGTGGATGAACTATGAGCCCACACAAAAACATCCAACTCTGCTTTACGGAGAGTGTATCTAGCAAATTTTCGACGTCCATACGCAGCATCCATCGTGCTATCGTTCTTCGTCCTTCGAAATGTCAATATTTCCTACGGACGCCAATTCACGGCTACGCTTCGCCAATGTGGATCTGCTCCCTTATATGGGGAGCAAAATATTAACGATTACGCCAAACGCCCTGCCTCGGCATTGGCGGGAGGCCAATAGAAGAAACTTTGGTGGCTGTCTCTGCTCAAGCGGCTGACAAGTCGCTTTCCATGAATACCGCAACAGGCTCAAGCGCGGGAGCATGAATGCCGCTGCTCTTGAGCCGCGGGGCTATACTCCCGACAAAGATCATGTACTCTTGGAAGAAAGCGTCTGCAAGCACTTCAAATCCGGCACAGTCTTTGCCAGAAGCGCCGAATAAGCAATAACGTCCCGATTCCCCGTCCCCGATTTCCTGCAAAGAAAATGCCCCGACGCGAACCTGCACGCTTCGCGTCGGGGCATTCTGTTTGCTTCTTCAAATCAATATACCGTGTCACCACGAAATCTTTCTCATAAGCCAAGAACTCATGCCCATCCTATATCCCCAACTTATTTCTCAAGACCCCGTGGATTGAAGGTATGGATCCCTTGCACTCATACAATCTTCGCCTCTTTTCGGCCTGCAAACCTTTCCCGAAAAATTGCTCTTGCCTCCTTGGTCGTGATCTCAAGATTTGCGATACGATCGAAAACCGCCAGTTCCTCCTCCGTAAACTTAAAACCTTCCAATTCATGCACCTTGATTGCCGAGTCCACGTTTTTTCTCATTTCTTCCTTAGATTCCATATCCATTCCCCCATTCATATAATAAGACCACTTATATTATACCACTCAAACTCCGCACATCAAAAACATTCTACATACCTTAGTATCCTTGGAAGCATCCTCGGGACGCTGATCCTGCAGATGCTGGCGCAGTAGAAACCAGCTGCGATGTGGCACCAGCAAGATGCGCCTCATCAGCGCACCAAAAAGCCCCTTCGGGTCATCACTCCCGTCGGGGCTTTTCGGTTGGTTGACGTATGTCATCAACTGATGTCTTTACGCATTTTATCACTACCGAAAACAGAAGTCAAGATATGAATATGCAGTTCCATGGATGGTCACGATGCAAAACAAAACGCCGCAACTCCTTTCATATCAAGGGTTTGCGGCGTTTTGGCAACTACTCGAACTCGATCGTCCCCGGCGGCTTGCCAGTGCAGTCGTAGAGCACGCGGTTGACGCCCTTGACCTCGTTGACGATGCGGCTCGTGACCTTCTGCAGGACGTCCCAAGGGAGAGGCGCACTCTCGGCGGTCATGAAGTCGCTCGTGAGGACGGCTCTGAGCGCGATGGCATGGTCGTACGTCCTGCCGTCGCCCATGACGCCGACGCTTCTCATATTCGTGAGCGCGGCGAAGTATTGGCCGAGGGTCTTGTCGACGCCGGCCTTGGCGATCTCTTCGCGATAGATGGCATCGGCCTCCTGGACGATCTTGACCTTCTCCGCCGTGACCTCGCCGATGATGCGGATGCCGAGGCCGGGGCCAGGGAACGGCTGGCGATTGACGAGATGCTCGGGGATGCCAAGCTCGCGGCCAGCCTTTCGCACCTCATCCTTGAACAAGAGACGCAGAGGCTCGACGATCTCCTTGAAGTCAACGCAGTCGGGCAATCCGCCGACATTGTGGTGGCTCTTGATGACGGCGGACTTGCCGAGGCCGCTCTCAATAACGTCGGGATAAATCGTCCCCTGCACGAGGAAATCGACCTTGCCGATCTTCTTCGCTTCGGCTTCAAAGACACGGATGAATTCCTCGCCGATGATCTTGCGCTTCTTCTCCGGCTCGGTCACTCCCTTGAGCTTTTCATAGAAACGCGCCTTGGCGTCGACGCGGATAAAATTCAAGTCGTACGGGCCTTCCGCGCCGAACACGGCCTCGACCTCGTCGCCCTCATCCTTTCTGAGGAGGCCGTGATCGACGAAGACGCACGTCAGCTGCTTGCCAATCGCCTTCGAGAGCAAGACCGCCGCCACGGAGGAGTCGACGCCGCCCGAAAGCGCACAGAGCGCCTTGCCCGCGCCGATCTTCTCGCGCAGGGCCTCGACCGTCGTCTTGACGAAGGACGACATCTGCCAATCGCCCTTGCACAAAGCGACGCGGCGCACAAAGTTTTCAAGAATCTTCGTGCCGTATTCCGTGTGCATGACCTCGGGATGGAACTGCACGGCATAGAGCTTTCGTGCCGCATCTTCCATCGCCGCGACGGGACAGTTCGCGGTCTTTGCCGTCACGCGAAAGCCTTTGGGCGCTTCGGCGATGTAGTCGGTGTGGCTCATCCAACAGACGCTCTTTTGCGGTACATCGGCGAAGAGCACGGACGCCCCGTCCGCAACTTGAAGCTCCGTCCTGCCGTACTCGCTGACAGGCGCCGTCTCAACCTTGCCGCCGAGTTTGTGTGCCATGAGCTGCGAACCATAGCATATACCGAGGACGGGGATACCGAGGGAGAAAATTTCCTCGCTGTACGTCGCGGAATCCTCCTTGTAGACGCTCTCGGGGCCGCCCGTAAAGATGATCGCCTTGGGCGCGAGCGAACGAAGCTTCTCCAGCGGGAGCGTATGCGGATGCACCTCGCAGTAGACGCTGCACTCGCGCACGCGACGTGCGATCAGTTGGTTGTACTGACCGCCAAAGTCCAGTACGACAATCAATTCATGGCTATCCTTCTGCAAGGCAAATCCTCCTTCAATCCTCTTCCTCTTCGGTGAAGTCAGCGACGGCGGCGCGGCAGACGGCAGTCGAGAAGCCGCGCCGATAAAGATGCTGGAGCATCTTCTGCGCATCGGCATTTTTCTTGAAATGCAGGACGAGGCATCGCCCCGCCGCATCCCGCTCGCGCTCAAATGTATCGCCCGGCACGCACTCGGCGATGAGCGCCGCGGAAAACCCCTTCTGCATGAGTTTCGCCGTAATCTGGCGCACACTCTGGCGACTCTCTTCGTAAAGAAACGCAAACTGGTGGCGGCACGCCTCCTCGTCGTCGAGATAGCCGCGCTCCGTCAAGGTGGCGAGCGCCGCTTTGATTTCTTCCTCCTCATAGCCGCGCTGTGCGAGTTTTCGCGCGAGATGCGCCGTGCTGTGCTCGGCACGCGCGAGGAGGTCGACCGCCTTCATCAGCGCCGTCTTCTCAATCTTCGTCCGCTGCCGCTTCCGACTGTTTTCCTGCGGTTTCTCGCTCATTCTCGTCATCGGGGACACGCTCTACCTCCCCATCTTTTGCTGCCGTCGCCTGCTCCATGAGCTTTGCACGCACTTTCTCCTCGATCTCAGCGGCCAGCTCGGGCTTTTCTTTCAGAGCCTTCTTCGCATTTTCCTTGCCCTGACCGAGGCGCGAACCGTCGTAGGAATACCACGAGCCGCTCTTTTCGATGATGTCAAAGTCTGTCGCGATGTCGAGCACCGTGCCGACGCGCGAGACGCCCTCACCATACATGATGTCGAACTCTGCCGTCTTGAAGGGAGGCGCAACCTTGTTCTTGACGACCCGGACTTTCGTGCGGTTGCCGATCATCTCCTGCCCCTGCATGATCTTGTCCGTCTTGCGCACGTCGAGGCGCACGGTCGAATAAAACTTCAAGGCGCGGCCACCCGTCGTCGTCTCGGGGCTGCCGAACATGACGCCGACCTTCTCACGAATCTGGTTGATGAAGACGGCTACCGTGCGCGACTTGCTGATGAATCCCGTGAGCTTTCGCATGGCGCGGCTCATGAGACGCGCGTGCATGCCGACGACCTGATCGCCCATATCGCCGTCGATTTCCGCCTTCGGCACGAGTGCCGCCACGGAGTCAACGACGATGATGTCGATCGCGCCGCTGCGCACGAGAGCGTCAACGATGTCAAGCGCCTGCTCGCCCGTATCGGGCTGCGAAATCAAAAGCTCGTCAATATTGACGCCGAGCTTCTTCGCATAGACGGGATCGAGCGCGTGCTCGGCGTCGATGAATGCCGCGATGCCGCCATTCTTCTGCGCCTCAGCGATCATGTGCAAGGTGACCGTCGTCTTGCCCGAGCTTTCAGGGCCATAAACCTCGACGATGCGCCCGCGCGGCAGGCCGCCGACGCCGAGCGCGACGTCGAGCGGCAGAATGCCCGTCGGAATCGTCTCCACGTTCATGTTTGCCGACGCCTCGCCAAGGCGCATGATCGATCCTTTGCCAAATTCTTTCTCTATATGCTTTAAGGCATTTGCCAAAGCTTCTTCTCTATCCATAAAAGTATGATCTCCTCCTTCGATTGACTCTTTCTCCTATTATATAGAACAGCGATTCTTTACGCAACGTCTTCAAAAAAGAAATCACTTGAAACGCAGTGATATGCGCTATTCCTCCCCCGCAAGCATCTTCTCCTGCGCGAGGAAGAAATTTTTCACGGCTTCGGCTGCGGGAAGCGTCATACCGTCGACGGCGGCAAGCTCCTCGACGCTCGCCGCCTTGATCTTCGCGATCGTGCCGAAGTGATTCCAGAGCGCCTTGCGCCGCTTGGGGCCGATGCCTGCAATATGGTCGAGCACGGAGACGAGGTTGCGCTTGCCGCGCAGTTTGCGGTGGTATGTGATGGCGAAGCGGTGCGCCTCGTCGCGAATGCGCTCGATGAGGTAGAGCGCCTGGCTGCGGCGCGGCAGGATCACGGGATCGGAACTGCCCTCGGTGAAGATGTACTCGAACTGCTTGGCAAGCCCGACGACGGGCACGGTCAAGTGCCCCGCGCCGCGAATGATCTCCAGCGCGGACGAAAGCTGTCCCTTGCCGCCGTCGATGATGATGAGGTCGGGCATTTCGTCTTCCGCGAGCTTGGCGTAGCGACGCTCCGTCACCTCGCGCATCGAGAGAAAATCATCGGGCTTTCCCTCGGCGCTTCGGATCTTGAAGCGCCGATAGTCGGACTTCTTCGGCAAACCGCCCTCGAAGACGACCATCGAGGCGACCGTCTCCGAGCCTTGATTGTGCGAGATGTCGAAGCACTCCATTCGCATCGGCTCTTCCTTGAGTCCAAGATAACGGCCAAGCTCCCGGACCGCGCCGAGCGTCTGATCGTTCGCCTGCTCGATGCGCGCCGCCTCGTCCGCGATGTACTTCTCAGCATTGGAGCGAGCCATTTCGACGACGTCATGCTTCGTGCCGCGCTGCGGTACGGCGAGCGCCACCTTCGCCCCCTTGCGTTCAGCGAGCCAGCCCTCCAAAAGCTCCGTCTCCTCGATGGGAAACGGCAGCAGGATCTCGCGCGGTACGAACGCTGCGCGATGGTAGTACTGCTTCAGGAATGCCGTAAGAAGCGCCTCGTCCGTCTCCTCCTCACTGCCCGAGAGCAGGAAGTGCTCGCGCCCGACCATCTTGCCCGCGCGTATGAGAAAGACCATGACGACCGCGCCCAGCCCCGATCGCGCCATGCCGATGGCATCCTGGTCGCCCGATCCCGTCACGATGTTCTGCTTCTCCGCCACCTTGCGCACGGCGGCGAGCTGATCGCGCAGACGCGCCGCCCGCTCGAAGTCGTAGTCCTCCGCCGCCTCCGTCATGCGGCGCGAAAGCTCCTTCTCCATCTGCTCCGTCCGCCCTTCGAGGAACAGACAGACCTCGCGGATCATAGCGCCGTACTCCTCCTTGTCGACCGGCTCGCAGCACGGCGCAAGACAGCGCTTGATGTGATACTCCAAGCATGGACGCTCGACCTTCATGTTCTTGCATGTGCGCAGCGGGAAGAGTCTCTTCAGGAGCTTCACGCTCTCGTGCATCGCGCCTGCCGACGTATAGGGGCCGAAGTAGCGCGAGCCGTCTTTCGTGACGCGCCGCGTGACCACGACGCGCGGATACTCGTCGGCCAGTGTGACCTTGAGGTACGGATAGCTCTTGTCATCCTTGAGGCTGATGTTGTAGCGCGGGCGGTGCTTCTTGATGAGGTTGCACTCCAAAATCAGCGCCTCGACCTCCGAATGTGTGAGAATCGTCTCGAAGTCGGCAATCTTCGCGACCATAGCTCGCACCTTCGGCGCTTGGTGCTTGCCACTCTGGAAGTACTGCCGCACGCGGTTCTTGAGGACGACGGCCTTGCCAACGTAGATGATGCGCCCCTTCGCGTCCTTCATGATGTAGACGCCAGGCGAATCCGGCAGCAGCCTGAGTTTCTCTTCCACGATTTCCGTCACTTGCTTCCCCTCACCTTCCGCATGCGCTCTCTGATCTTGACAGATTTCTATTCGCCGCACGGCAGGAAATTCCTGCCGCGGCAGAAGTTCGTGGACAAAAGTGCGCCGCCCTTAATGAAAGTTACCCAATCAGTCTGCGCCCTTCGGGCTTGACT
>ERZ772948.104-NODE-104-length-50580-cov-35.191192_pt1 | contig 50580 bp, 40 predicted proteins | sample MGYA00511945_ERZ772948 | MGnify/ENA primary metagenome ERZ772948 (study PRJEB29015, sample SAMEA2737927) | human oral metagenome | biome: human oral; feature: human-associated habitat; material: dental | place: China | collected 2141 ... | reverse complement strand
CCTCGGGGCGCTGGGCCATGTTGTCGCGCAGGTAGTCGAAGCCGAACTCGTTGTTGGTGCCGTAGGTGATGTCGCAGGCGTACTGCTCCCGGCGCTCGGCGGGCGTCTGGCCCACGAGGATGCAGCCGGTGGTCAGCCCCAGGAAGCGGTGGACGCGCCCCATGAGGTCGGACTGGTACTCGGCGAGGTAGTCGTTGACGGTCACGACGTGGACGCCCTTGCCGGTCAGGGCCCGCAGGTAGGAGGGCATCGTGGCCACGAGGGTCTTGCCCTCACCGGTCTTCATCTCGGCGATGTTGCCGCGGTGGAGGGCCGCCCCACCCATGATCTGGACGTGGTAGGGGCGCATGCCCAGGACGCGGTCGGCCGCCTCCACGACCGTGGCGAAGGCCTCGGGCAGCAGGTCGTCGAGGCTCTCCCCGCCGTCCTGGTAGCGCTCCTTGAGCTCATCAGTCATTTCGCGCAGCTCGGCGTCGGAGAGCTCGCTGTACTCGTCGGCGAGAGCCTCCACCTGATCGGCGATGGCATCAAGCTTCTTCAGGGTGCGGCCCTCGCCAATGCGAAGGATCCGGTCCACGATCGACACGCTGCATTCTCCCTTGGGACGTCAGATTGCGAAGAGCCACGATGAGACGCAGGCCGTATCGGTCGAGTCGGCCGACTCGGAATCAACTCGACATCGACGCGGAATCGGCTCAGGATCGGCTCGGTATCGGCTCAGGTCTCACCGGCTACCTGCCTCCGTACTCTAGTGGACCTCGCTGGGCGGCGGTCTTTCCAGCACCGAGATTCTTCCCACCGAGGACACAGGTGGGGCACGGGGCCACAGGGGACGACGACGACGGCCGTCCCCTCGTGGTGTGGACCGCGAGCGCCGCCAGGAGCGGGAAGGTTCCGCCTGCGTCACAGTGGAGATATGGAGCACCGTCGCCGCAAGCCCCGCCGTCCCGCCGCACTCGGCCCACCACTGGGCCTGTCGGCGGATTTCTCCCCGGCCCTGTCGCTGGGCCTGCCGACCAGTTGTGCGGGCTGTGGGCGCTGGGAGACGACGCTGTGCCCGCGGTGCCGGGAGCTGCTCGAGGCCGCCCCCTTCGCCGTGGAGCACGCCGATGCCGCCGATGACCTGGACATCTGGGCCCTGGCCTCCTACACCGGCCCGGTGCGCACCATGGTGCTGGGCTGGAAGAACGGTGCCCGGGAGGACCTGTCGGAGGTGATGGCCCGATCCGGTCGGCACCTGGGGCGCCGGTGGGCGCAGGCGCACCCTCCCGGAGAGGTCTGGACCGGTTCCACCGGGGACGCGCGGGTGCTGGTCGTGGTCCCCGCGCCCTCCGGGATCGTGCGCCGTCTGCGCGGTCGCCTGGTGGCGGCCCACCTGGCCGACGCCGTCACCCGGGGGATCTGCGCGCAGTGGGCCGGGCAGGAACCCGCAGCGCTCGTGCTGAGCACGGACCTGCTGCGCCGTCGGGGCGGTGGGGCGCACCAGGCGGGCCGATCCGCCCGTCAGCGACGGGGCAACCGCGCCCAGGCTCCGCGCCTACTGGCCGCCGTCACCGGCCTGCCGATCCTGCTGGTCGACGACGTCGTGACCACCGGGGCAACTCTGGGGGCCTGCGCCCGGGCGCTGCGGGTGGGAGGTGGGCGGGTCCTGGGCGCCCTGGTGCTGAGCGCCGCCCCGCCCCCGGCCCATGCGCGTGCCGCGGTGCCGGCCGACCCGCAGGCGATCACCGCAGGCCGCCGCACCCCTGGCCGCATGGATCCGAGGGCCTCCACCTTGTCCGCCTGCGGCGATCAGGAGGCTTCTTCCGGGCGCGGCGCGCACGAAAGGGAGGCGTGAACAGCCCCACATGGTGTACCTTATGTGGCACAACGCACAGGCGGCTCCCGACGCCGACAAGGACAGTCGACCGGATCCCCGCCTCGGTGCCTGAGGGCCCTCACGAGGTGACCAGGAGGTGATGACACCAGTCCCGAACCCGCCGTGAGACGTGGCGGGTACTTGTCGCACACGGCCCGTCAGGGCCGGCCCACGAGCCTAGAAAGAGGTTCCACCATGGATATCACCGTCGTCGGTCGTAACGCTGAGATCAGCTCTCGCCTGCGCGACTACGTCGAGGACAAGGCCATCAAGGTTGAGCAGTTCGACCCCCGGGTCCAGCGCGTCGAGGTGGAGGTCACCCACGAGCGCAACCCGCGCCAGGCCGACACCGCCGAGAGAGTGGAGATCACTGTCGTCTCCAAGGGCCCGATCATCCGGGCGGAGGCCTCCTCCTCGGACCGCTTCGCCGCTTTTGATATCGCCATGGGCAAGCTGACCGAGCGCCTTCGCCGGGCCCGGGACCGCAAGAAGGACCACCACCGTCGTCACACCGTGGCCGCACCGAATGAGGACCTCCAGGCAGCTCCCGGCGTGGAGGAGCCCCTGGTCCCCGACACCGGTGACGCGCCGATCGAGGACTCCCCCTCCGCCCCCACCGAGCCGGGTGTCGCCGTTGAGGCGCAGCTCGGCGACTCCCCGGTGATCGTGCGTCAGAAGCTGCACGAGGCCAAGCCGATGACCGTTGACGAGGCCCTCTACCAGATGGAGCTCGTGGGGCACCCCTTCTACCTGTTCATCGAGAAGTCCTCCAAGCAGCCCTGTGCCGTCTACCACCGTCACGGGTGGACCTACGGCGTCATCCGCCTGGACGCCCAGGTGCTGTAGCCCCATCCGGCCCCGCGGCACGGGGTTGGCCCCTGATATCCGGGTGTCCCACGGTCCTGACCGACCGGGGGCACCCGGAGTCGCGTGTCAGAGGCGCGCGTGTCAGAGGCGTCGGCTCAGGGCAGGGGGAAGGAGGGGTCAGTGACCTCGGCGGTGAGCACCCGCCACATCGCCCCGCGACGCTGCCAGGTCTGCCCGTCCTCGTCGACGATGAGGAGGGACTCCTCGGAGCGGTCGGAGATGACCGAACGGGCCCGACGCACCCCCACCAGCGTGTTGACCGCCCCACCGACCTGGACCAGACGCACTTCCGGCACGCCCCCGCCCTCGGTGCCGGCAGCGGCCAGGACGCACACGGCGTTGGGGGCGCACCAGGACAGCCCCCGCGTGCCCGTCCCACTGGCGCGGGGCATCTCCAGGGCCGGCCCCAGCCCGGTGGGACGGCCGTCCTGGTCCCTGATGATGATGGCGACGGCGACCCGCCCGTCGGTTCGTCGCACGGCGATCCGCTCGGACTCCACGGACAGGTCGAAGGCCGCGACCGTGCCGTCCTGCAGCCAGGAGGACTCCAGGGTGGCGCGCTGCCCGGAGCCGTTGACGGCGGTCAGACGCCCCTCGGCCAGCAACCAGGCCCAGCCGTGCCGGTCACCCATCGGAGCTCCCAGCCCACCGGCGCCCGCGGAGGGGTCCCCCACCGAGAGGATGACGCTGGCGGAGCCCTGCCCCCGGGGCAGGCGCAGCAGGCTGGAGGCCGACAGTGCGTAGACGGCCCCGTCGGCCCCCAGGCTCGGGCTACGCGCGTCACTGGTCCCCAGGACCCGGTCACTGGCCAGGGTGACGCGCCTGGCCCCCGTGCCGCGCACGACCGAACCCTCCGACATCCCCACGATGCCTCCGACCTCGGGGGCCATCGGTGTCAGCTGGGCAGCGGTGCCGAGGTCGACGGTGCCGGCGAGCACGCGCACGTGGTCGATGCCGCTGATCTGGATGAGGCTCTGCTCGATCTGGGCCACCATGAGCCCGCGGGCGTCCTCCGAGGCGGGGTCGGAGTCCGCGCTCAGGTGGACGGTGGCGGTGCCGCCCTCGACGACGACCCCCCGCCCCGCCCGCTCGGCATTGCGCGGGATGAGGCTGGAGGCCCCCTTCGCAAGCCAGTCCGAGGGCCCGGCCAGCAGCCCGGAGACCAAGGAGTCGGCCTGCGAGCTGCGCGGGTACCAGCGCAGCTCGGGGACGAACCTGGACCGGTCCCGGGACAGGAAGGCCAGGGAGCTGACCGCGAAGTTCTGCATGAGTCGGGACAAGGGCAGCAGGATGCCGTGAGGCAGGCCGACGATGCGCCACTGGCCGGTGGAGTTGGTGGCCAGGGAGAACTCGCCGGTATAGGTACTCCCCTCCGGGGCGGGGGTGAAGACGCCCAGGGAGTTGAGCACCCCCACCTGTCCGGAGGTCACCGTGAAGGAGCCGTTGGCCGCCACCGAGACCTGCGGCTCGGTCGACCCGCTGTAGGCGCTCACCGTCTCCAGGGGCTTCCACTGCGCGACGGCGTGATCGCTGAGGAACTGCTTGGCGGTGGCGAAGTCGTCGGAGAACCCCGCGATGGTGGCGCGCAGGAAACCGTTGACGATGTCCTCGGCCGAGTCCCCCTCACCTGGTCCGGGAGCGGTCTCGATGAGGGCGTTGGTGTCGGAGGCGGCCACCCCGGAGCGGGTGACGCGGCTGGAGCTCGGAAGCGCCGTGCAGCCGGCCAGCACTCCGGCGGCCGTGGCCGAGAGCAGCCCCAGCGCGCCGCGTCGCGACAATCCGACCGGAACCGTTCCGAGGATCCCGGTGGGCCCGGTGGGCCCGGTGGGCTCTGCAGCCTCTGCGGATCTGCGCCCCTGAGTGGGCGCGTCGCGGTTCATCGGCTGCGTCATCGGCGCCACCCCTCTTCCTCGGTCTCCTCGGGTGTGCGGGTGGCGGGCTCCTGACCGGGAAGGACGACGACGACTCGGCCGACGTCCTCGGTGACCGCGTCGTGGCTCTCCCCGGCCAGGGGGATGTCGCCCAGGACGACGCTCTGGCGGGCCCGGCGGGTGGCGGGCGCGGGCCCCAGGGGGCCGACCGGGGAGAAGGAGGACTCCTCGTCGATGGGGATACCGGCGCGGGCCACCGCGGGCGCGTCCTGCGGGACGAGCTCGAGGGGGCCGGGGCCGCTGAGCCGGCCGGGACCGCCGTCGGCCCCCTGGGTGCGGGGCAGGACCAGCAGGAAGGAGGAGCCGTCGGCCGGCCACCCCCAGGCCGAGAGGCGCCCGCCGTGCAGACGGGCATCCTCCATGGCGATGGACAGCCCCAGTCCGGTGCCTCCCAGGCTGCGCTTGCGCGAGGGGTCGGCGCGGTAGAAGCGGTCGAAGACCTTGGTGACGACGTCGGGGCTCATGCCGATGCCGTGGTCGCGCACCCGCACCGCCACCGCATCGGCGTCCACGGCGACGGTGACGTCCATCGGCTTGCCCTCACCGTGCTCGAGCGCGTTGACCACGAGGTTGCGGATGATGCGCTCGACCCTGGTGACGTCGATCTCCGCGGTGGCCGGCTCCTCGGGGAGGTGGAGGCGCAGCTCGGTGCCGGTGGCGTCGAAGTGGAACTGGGTGGTCTCGATGACGGTGTCGACCACCTGGGCGAGGTCGATCTCCTCCAGCCGGAGCTTGACGTTCCCGGAGTCGATGCGGGAGATGTCCAGCAGGTCGGTGAGCATGGTCTCGAAGCGGTCCACCGAGCTGGACAGGACCTGGATGCTGCGCAGGGCGAAGGGATCGGAGATCTCCTCGCGCGCGTCCTGGATCTGCTCCGTGGCCAGGCGGATCGAGGCCAGCGGGGTGCGCAGCTCGTGGGAGACGTCGGAGACGAAGAGGCGCTGCACCTTGGACAGGGACTCCAAGCGCTCGATCTGGTCCTCCAGCGAGGTCGCCATGTGGTTGAAGGATCTGGCCAGGGTGGATATCTCGTCCTCCCCCTGGATGCTCAGCCGCTCGGCCAGCAGTCCGGAGGCCAGCCGCTCAGCGGCCCGGGCGGTGTGCCGCACGGGGCTGAGCACCCACCTGGTGAAGGCCCACACCACGACGATGAGGATGGCCAGGAAGCCCAGCCCCCCAATGGTGATGTTGCGCGAGGCCAGGGAGACGATGCGCTGCTCGCTGGCCAGGCTGTAGACGAGGTAGAGGTCGTACTCCCCTGCCAGGGGCAGGCTCACCCGGGTCCCCACGATGAGCCCCGGATCCGTGCCCCCCTCATCGTTGGGAACCGCCACCGACTGCCAGTACTGGGCGCGCGCCCCGCCCTCATCGAGGGCCCGGGTCATCTCAGGGGTGATGAGGGAGCGCAGACGGGTGTCGGTCTCCAGGTCGTTGACGACCGTCGTCGAGGTCTCCTCCTCGTTGCGCAGCATGAGGACCCCCACTCCCCCGGAGGAGGAGATCGAGTCCTTGGCGCCGTTGACCTGCCGCTCGGCGGCGGCTGAGACCTCGTCGACAGTGACTGCCGTGGTCGAGTCGAACTCGGCCTGAGCGACGCTGGCGCGCAACGCGGCATCGGCGAGGATGACGTCACGCTGATCGGCGAACACCTCGGAGCGGATCCGGTCGGTCACGAAGGTCAGCAGCAGCACAATGAGAAGCAGACCAATGACGGTGGCGGTGCACACCATGCGCACCTCGAGGCTGCGGCGCAGCAGCCCCGGCAGAGGCAGACGCCGAACCAGCCGCTCCTCCGCGGTGCCCACCGATGACCCCATCGACGTGCCCCCTGAATTACGCATCGGGTTCATTGTATGGCGCCCGATGCGCCGTCGCTCACGCGGATTCGCCGACCCTGTAGCCGACACCGCGCACCGTCACCACGATCGAGGGACGCTCGGGGTCCTTCTCGATCTTGGCCCGCAGGCGCTGAACGTGAACATTGACCAGTCGGGTGTCGGCCGGGTGCTGGTAACCCCACACCTGACTGAGGAGCTCCTCACGGGTGAAGACCTTCCACGGCGACCGGGCCAGAGTCACCAGCAGCTCGAACTCCAGCGGCGTCAGGGAGATGACCGACTCGCCGCGCTTGACCTGGTGACCGGCGACGTCGATGTCGAGGTCCCCGGCACGCACGTGCTCGGCCGCACCGGGGTTGGTGCGACGCAGGCGGGTGGAGACACGGGCCAGCAGCTCCTTGGACTTGAAGGGCTTGGTCACATAGTCGTCCGCACCGGCCTCAAGACCGGCGACGACGTCCTGGGTGTCGGTGCGCGCGGTCAGCATGATGATCGGCACGTCGGACTCGGAGCGGATGAGCCGGCAGATCTCGACGCCGTCGAGCCCGGGAAGCATGAGGTCGAGCAGGACCAGATCGGGGTTGACCTCGTGGAAGGCGTCCAGGGCTTTGGCCCCGTCATGACAAAGTGTGGGCGTGTAGCTCTCCGACTCCAGCATGATGCCGATCATCTCGGCCAGGGATGCATCGTCGTCGACGACCAGAATGCGCGTGCTCATAGCCCGTATCTTGGCATGAGCCCCAGGACCCGAGGGACACCCGGACCACCGAGGTGGCGCCCACAGTTTCCCCAGGAAATTAAGAGAATCCCCTCAGTTACGGGAAAAACCGGCGTTAGCGCGCCCAGAAGCCGGGATTATTGCGGCCGAACCGTGATCTTCGCTGCGCCCCCTGAACCTGGCTCAGGGCACACGCAGAGCTCCAGAGGCACGATTTCCTCCTCCAGGGGGAGGGCCAGATGACGGCCGGACATGACAGCATGGGCTTATGAGTACCGACTTCCCCCCTGACGGCAGCGGTCCGAGCGGAGAGCCGGACCGCGAGGTTCACGGCACCTCCGGCAGCGACTTCGTCGGAGGCGATCAGGACGGATGGCAGGCCCCCGACGCCGGCGCCTTCACAGGAGCTCCCTCCTACCCGGCTCCGGGCTCAGCAGCGGGACCCCAGTACCCCGGCTACGGCGGCTACCAGACGCCACCGGTGGGTCAGCCGGGCTACGCAGGCGGCTCAGTCCCCGGAAGCGCCCCCTATCTCGGAGCACCGGGGTATCCGGGAGCTCCCGGCGGCCCCGGATACCCGGGCTACGGCGGCTACACGTCGGCACTGGCCCCCAAGCCCTCGATCATTCCGCTGCGGCCGCTGTCCATCGGGGAGATCCTCGGGGGAGCCTTCGAGTCCCTGCGCGCCAACCCCAAAGCCATGTTCGTCCCCTCGCTGGTGGTGATGAGCATCGTGGGGCTCTTGTCCGCCGGCAGCTTCGCCCTGTTCCTGTCCCGGCTCGGCCTGCCGAACCTGACGTCCGGGAAGGTTGAGCTCTCCGACGCCGACCTGGACAAGATCGGGGCATCGTTGGTGGGCCTGCTCGTCCAGCTCGGCGTGACCAGCGTGCTGAGCACGATGGCCACCTCGATCATTATCGGCCTGCTCATCGTGACCGTCTCACGCACCATTCTGGGCCGCAAGGCGTCCCTCGGCGACGTGTGGCAGCGCACCCGGCCGCGAGTGTGGGCGCTCATCGGCCAGACGCTCCTCATCGAGCTCATCCTCGCCGTCATCACCGCCGTCTTCGCCGCAGTCGCCGTCGGCATCGGCTGGGCCCTCCTGGGGAACGTCATTGCAAACGGGGCCGCTGAGGACTCCGCCGGGACCATCATCCTCGCCATCCTGGCGATCCTGGCGGTGATCGCCGTGCTCGGGCTGGCGATCTTCGCGCTGATGTGCAAGCTGTGCCTGGCGCCGGCGGCACTGGTCCTGGAGAACATCGGCGTCATGGAGGGGATCTCCCGCTCCTGGACCCTCACGCGGGGTTACTTCTGGCGGATCTTCGGCATCCGCCTGCTCTCCTTCATCATCGTCTTCTTCGCCTCCCAGATCGTGTCCCAGGGCGTGTCCATCGTCATGCAGGGGCTCCTCTACGCCGCCCCGGACATGACCCTCGCGATCCTGGTGGCATCGACACTTCTCAGCAGTCTCGTCCAGGCCGCGATCCTGCCCTTCGACTCCGCCGTGGTCGCGCTCATGTACACCGACCTGCGGATGCGCTCCGAGGGCCTGGACGTCGAGCTGCGTCACGCCGCCGGAGTATGAGCCGGCCGTGACACCCCTCAGGACGATCAGCGCGCAGGCCCCGGCGACCCCCGACGCCGACGAGGCCCGGCGCGCCGCGGGTAGGGAGCTCTCCCGTCCGATCTACCACGACCATCACGATCTGTGGGACCGGATCTGGAGCTGGCTCAGGGGGCTCTTCGATGTCGGCAGCATGGTCCCCGGGGTTCCCTCCTGGGTGTCCACGCTTATCGTGGTTCTCGTCGTCGCCGCCGGTATCGCGCTGCTGACCCTCCTGCTGACCAGGCTGTCCTCGGCCCGCCGGGTAGCGACGCCGCCGTCGCTGTCGGTCTTCACCGACGACCGCGATGCCGACGCTCTGACCCGAGCCGCGGACACGGCGGCCGCGCAGGCCGACTTCACCACCGCCGTCGTCGAACGCTTCCGCGCCATCATCCGCTCCCTCGATGAGCGCGGGATCATTGACGAGTACCCGGGCATGACGGCCCTGGAGGCGGCCACACTCACCCACCAGGCCCTCGGCGAGCACCGGGTCGTGGCCGCGCTGTACGAGGCCGCCCACCTGTTCGACGCCGTCCTCTACGGTCGAGTGGTCTCCACCAGCGCCCAGGACCAGCAGATGCGCGAGCTCGCCGATCAGATGACCACGGTCCGCCTCCCCAGCGGACACGCCCTCGTCGGCGCCTCCGCCCACGCCCCGGGGACGCCGGCATGAGCACCCCCACGACGACGTCGCAGCCCCCGCCTCCCCCGGACTCCCCTCTCGAGGCCGCCCCGCCCCAGGTGACGGGTCCGCACTGGTCCCGGCGCTGGCGCCGGTGGCGCCCGGGGGTCATCGCGGTGGCCCTCATGCTCATCCCCGTCCTGGTGACCGTGTGGACTCGGACCATCACCTCCACGACGCCGCTGGCCATCGACAACCCCAAGGACTGGGGAACCATGGCGCTCGCCGAGCTGCTGCGCGACGAGGGGATCTCCGTGAGCAAGGCCGGCAGCCTCTCCCAGGCCGTGGACGCCGGCCGCCAGGGCGCAACCATCGCCGTGGTCAACGCCGACCGGCTCAGCAACCAGGACCGGCGGGCCCTGGCCGAGTCGGGCGGCGACGTCGTCGTCGTCGGAGCCGAGAGCGGCAGCGACGCCCTGGCGGGGCTGACGGGCATGACCGCCAAGGGCACCGCGGCAGCGGCCTCCTCCACCCGGGCGCCACAGTGCAACGACGCCGATGCCCAGGCCGCCCGGAGCCTGGCCGGCACGCGCGCCTCGGTGTCCCTGCAGGGCGATGGCGACGCCGTCGGCTGCTTCCCGGTGGGCGAGGACCGTTACGCCTATGCCACCGACTCCCTGCCCAGCGGTGCCACGCTGCGAGTCCTGCCCGATCCCGCGCCGGTGACCAACGTTCACCTGGCCCAGGAGGGGCACGCAGCCTTGGGAGTGCGCGCACTGGGCCACCACAGCCGCGTGCTGTGGTTGGACGGAGAGCACACGGAGGCGCCCTCCGTGTGGAACTCCTCCTCCACTCCCCCCTGGCTTCCGGTCCTCATCTTCCAGCTCCTCGTCATCGCCGGCGTGCTGGCGATCGTCCAGGGGCGTCGCTTCGGCGGCATCGTGAGCGAGGACCTGCCCGTCGTCGTGCGCTCCATCGAGACCACGGTGGCCCGCGGACGTCTCTACCGTCAGGGCTCGGACCGGCCCCGTGCGGCCCAGGCCCTGCGCTCGGGTGCCGCGCTGCGTCTGGGCGCCACCCTGGGCCTGCCCCCCGGGACCTCGCGCCGTGACGTCATCGCCGCCGTCTCCCTGGCCTCGGGCATCGCCCCGGCCACGGTGGACTCTCTTCTTTACGGCCCGCCGCCAACCAGCGACAACGCCCTGGCCACCCTGGCAGTTCAGCTCGACCAACTCGAGAGCGAGGTTCACTCCACATGAGCACGGACAGCACCGACCCCACCCGCACCCCGGGCATCGCAGGTGACGCGGATACCGGCGCACCCCACTCCCAGGCCCCCGAGGGCCCGGACGCCTCGGGAACCCACAGCGCCCCACAGGTCTCACCGTCCTCCCCCCGCGGGGAGGACGGCTCCGACCCGCGCAGGCGCCTGGTGTCCGTGCGCAGCGAGGTGGGCAAGGCCGTCGTCGGTCAGGAGGCAGCTGTGACCGGGCTGGTCATCGCCCTGCTCGCCGGCGGGCACGTCCTGCTCGAGGGGGTTCCCGGCGTGGCCAAGACCCTCCTGGTGCGGTCGCTGGCCACCGCGCTGGATCTGGAGACCAAACGCATCCAGTTCACCCCCGATCTCATGCCCGGGGACGTCACCGGCTCGCTCATCTACGACTCCCGCAGCGCCCAGTTCTCCTTCCGGGCCGGTCCCGTCTTCACCAACCTCCTGCTGGCCGACGAGATCAACCGCACCCCACCCAAGACGCAGTCGGCGCTGTTGGAGGCCATGGAGGAGCGTCAGGTCTCCATCGACGGCGAGCCCCGGGCCCTGCCGGATCCGTTCATGGTGATCGCCACCCAGAACCCGGTGGAATACGAGGGGACCTACCCGCTGCCCGAGGCCCAGCTGGACCGTTTCCTGCTCAAGCTGGTGCTGCCCCTGCCCGAGCGGGCCCAGGAGATCGAGGTGCTCTCCCGCCACACCTCAGGATTCGATCCGCGCGACCTGCTCTCGGCGGGGCTGCGGGCCGTCGCCGGGGTCCAGGAACTGGCTCAGGCCCGGGCCCAGGTGAGCACGGTCGGAGTCACGCCGGAGGTGCTGGCCTACGCGGTGGATCTCGTGCGCGCCACCCGCTCCATGCCCTCGGTGGCCCTGGGGGTCTCACCGCGTGGGGCCACGGCGCTCCTGGCCGCGTCACGGGCCTGGGCCTGGCTCGCCGGCAGGTCCTTCGTCACTCCCGATGACATCAAGGCACTGGCGCTTCCGGCTCTGCGCCATCGCATCAAGCTGCACGCCGAGGCCGAGATGGAGGGCATCACCCCTCAGTCCGTCATCGAGGCCGTGCTGCGAACCGTGCCGGTCCCGCGCTGAGGCATCGGCCGCCGAAGACCACGAGCACAGAACCGATCAGCTGACCGACTCACGACAGGAGTGGCATGTTCCTGACGATGCGCGCCGTATGGGCGATGCTTGCGGGGATCGCCCTGGTCCTCATCGCGCCGCGCCCGGCCACCGTGCTGGCCTGGGCCGGCGTGGTCATGGTCCTCGTCGTGATCGACGTGGTGAGCGCCCCCTCGCCCGCAGTGCTGCGGGCCTCGCGCTCCGTGAGCCACGGCGTGCGGCTGGGCGAGTCGATCACTGCGACACTGACGCTCACCAACACCGGTCGGCGCACGGCCCGCCTCCTGCTGCGCGATGCCTGGCCCCCCAGCGCCGGGGCGACCCACGATCGCGGGGCGATGACGATCCCCCCGGCCCAGCGCCGTCGTCATTCCACGGTGCTCACGCCCCGACGCCGGGGGGAGCGCCAGGCGGGGCCACTGACTGTCAGGGTGATGGGTCCCCTGGGCATCGCGGGGCGGCAGGCGTCATTGGAGGTCCCTGCGTCCGTCCGGGTCCTGCCGGCCTTCCGCTCGCGCCGCCACCTGCACTCGCGCCTGGCCCGGCTGCGGGAGATGGACGGACGCAGCGCCGTCATGGTGCGCGGGGAGGGGACCGAGTTCGACTCCCTGCGCGAGTACGTCGTCGGAGACGACGTGCGCTCCATCGACTGGCGCTCCACTGCCCGCCGGGGCGAGGTGCTGGTACGCACCTGGCGCCCGGAGCGCGATCGGAGGGTTCTCGTCATCATCGACTCGGGTCGACTGTCCGCTGCCCGGCTGGGGGACGCCCCCAGGCTCGACGCCCAGATCGAGGCCACCCTGCTGCTGGCGGCCCTGGCCTCCCGCGCCGGCGACCGGGTCGACGTCCTGGCCATGGACGACGCCGTGCGCGCACAGGTGCGGGGCAGCGCCGGACCGGTGCTCATGACCGAGCTGGCCGAGCACCTGACCGATGTGGAGCCGCGCCTGACCGAGCTCGACTGGACCCTCGTGGCCTCTCTGGTGCGCACCACGCTCTCGCAGCGCGCACTGGTGGTGGTCATCTCCGCCCTGGACGGCAGCGCCGGGGACGCGACGATGATTCGGACGCTGGCGGCTCTGGCCCGGGAGCACACGGTTGTTCTCGCCTCGGCCCTGGACCCCGAGCTGGAGGAGCTCAGGTCGACGCGTGACGACACCGACTCGGTGTACGTGGCCGCCTCCGCGGAGAAGGACCTGGTGGAGATGCACGCCGTGCGCCGCCGCCTGAGTCACGGCGGGGTGGAGGTCGTGGAGGCACCCGACCAGGGGCTTGCTCCGGCACTGGCTGACTGCTACCTGGACCTCAAGGCCGCGGGGCGTCTATGAGGCGCACTGCGACGACGCCCGGTTCAGCCGGCCTCGGGCTGGACGTAGCCGGCCTCATCCTCCTCGAGGTCACCCGTGGACCCTGCGGCGACGGCGGAGCGGCCCAGGATGAGGGTGTAGGCCCACAGCAGTGCCAACGCACCGGCTCCGATGGCGATCTTGACCAACCAGGGGATGGGGGCCGGAGTCACGAAGGCCTCAATGAGTCCGGCGACGGCCAGGGCGACGGTCAGGCCCACGGCCACCGTGATGAGGGCCCGTCCCTCGGCGGCCAGCGCGGCCGTGCGGCTGCGCCGGCCGGGGACCAGCATGGTCCAGAAGAGCTTGAGTCCGGCCGCGCCGGCGATGAAGATGCAGGTCAGCTCCAGCAGGCCGTGCGGCGAGATGAGCGAGAGGAACACGCCGAGCATGTCGTGGTCGGCCATGATCGCCCCGGCCTGTCCCACGCCGACGGCGTTCTGGTACAGCATGTAGAGCGGCAGGAACCCCGTGATCCCTCCGGCCACGCAGATCGCTGCGATACGGGCGTTATTCGTCCACACCGCAGCGGCGAAGTCGGGGGCGGAGTACGTGGAGTAGTAGGACTCGAAGGCCTCATGGGCGTAGGTGTCCAGCTTCTCGGGGGTGCCCAGAGCGGCCATGGCCTCCGGACTGCGCAGGGTCCACGCCCCCACCACCAGCGCCAGGGCGATCTCGGCAACCATGACCCCGCAGGTCCACCACCGGATGCGGTACAGGGCCGCCGGCACGGACTGGAGAGTGAAGCGGCGCACCGAACGGCTTCTCACCTCCCGTGTTCCGGTCAGGCGGCCGCGAGCCGCGGCCACTCGGGAGGACAGCTCGGCGATGAGCTGCGGATCCGGCGCGGCCGAGCGCACCCGCGACAGATGGCGGGCGCAGGTGCGGTAGAGAGCCACGAGCTCATCGGTCTCAGCCCCGCTGAGGTGGCCGCGCCCCACGAGCACATCGAGACGTTCCCACTGATCGCGGTGCGCCGCGGAGAAAGCATCAAGATCCACGCAAGGAGTCTGTCATGACGGCCGCATCCCCCACATCCTCCGAGCGGATGATCGAGCCCGAGCTGCTCATCACCGGGGAGGCGGTCGCCCTGGAGATCACCCCGGCGACGGTCGCCAACCGCATCACCTCGGGACTCATCGACTACACCGTCTATGCCCTGGGGGCAGGGCTGTCCGTGGTCGTGGTGATGGTGCTGGCCATCTCCACGGGCTCGGAGTTCCAAGAGAATCTCGCGTTGACCCGGGCGATGCTGTCCCTGGCCCTCCTCGCCTGGCTGGTCGTCATCCCTCTGCTCGTCGAGCTCCTCAGCGGGGGCCGGAGCCTGGGCCGCATGGTGACCGGGGCCCGGGTGGTGCGCGACGACGGCGGTACCGTCAGGCTGCGCCACTGCCTGGTGCGCACGCTGCTGGCCGTCGTCGAGATCTGGGGCACCTGGGCCGTGCCGGCCCTGTGCGCCAGTATCGTCTCCAAGCGGGGGAAGCGGTTCGGGGACATGCTGGCGGGCACCTACGTGGTTCGAGAGCATCACCGCTCCCACATGGCGCCACCGCTGCTGATGCCCCCCGAGCTGGCTCAGTGGGCGGCGGGCACGGACCTGCGCGCCCTGCCCGGGAACCTGAGCCTGACGGCGCGCACCTTCCTGCAGCGCGCCTCCTCCCTCGTGCCCTCCTCCCGCCACCAGCTGGGACTCGAGCTGGCTTCTCAGGTCCAGGGATACGTCTCTCCCCCGCCTCCCGCCGGCACGCACCCCGAACGGTTCCTTGCCGCGGTTCTCACCGAGCGCCGTAACCGTGAGCTGGTGCTGGAGAGCCGCGACCGCCGGCTGGAGGAGGACGTGCTGCGGGACATGGCCCGCCCGCCCTATGGGGTGGGCGGAGAGACCCGACGGCGCTGAACCACCCCGGGCTCGGCCCCACGATGGGCCACCCGGGTCGCAGCGGGGCGCGGCGCCTCAGCCCTGAGGGTCGGGACCGGGAGCGGGCACGCGTGACGCCTCGTGCACCAGGAGGATCGGAACGCCGTCGCGCACCGGGTAGGCCAGGCCCGTGCCCCGGGAGACGAGTGCGGGGCGACCGGCCTCGTCGAGGCCGTCAACGAGCTCCTCGCCGCTGAGCGGGCAGCGCAGGGCAGACCTCAGTCCGGAGGGGAGGACCGCTCGCTGCTCAGGCACGGGAACGTCCGACCGGCTCATGCATCCCCCTTCTGTCCGCGCAGGACCCGCAGGTGCCCGCGCCGCAGGATCTCGTCCTCGGCGATCTCCGGCAGGGGCGGCAGCGGGGCCGTCAGGGAGGCCGGCATGATCCCGCCGGGGCGGGGCCGGTGCTCGGCCGGCGAAGTGACCGGGCGTGGGGCACGGGAGGCCTCGCGCACGGCGTCGGCCAGGGCCAGGAGGTCGTCCTCACTGGGGGGAGCCGGCTCGAACTCGGTGGCTAGGCGGATGATCTGCCAGCCGCGGGGGGCCGTGAAGGAGGAGACGTGCTTGTCGCACAGGTCATAGGCCTCGGGCTGGGCCTCGGTGGCCAGTGGCCCCAGCACGATGGTGGAGTCCGCGTAGACGGAAGTCAGGGTGGCCACGGCTGGGCGCTCGCAGCCGGGCTTGCGGCAGTGTCGGACTCTTCTCACGCTCGCAGGTTACCGTGCCGTTGCCCGCCGGTCATCCACACGCCGCCTAGGCTGGCCGATGTGACCGACCTGTTCCCCTTCTCGCCCGGGCGGATCCCCCCGCGCTCCGCCGCGGCACCGGGGCAGCGCCCGAGCAGTCGTCGTGACCGCCACGGCCGGGGGCTGCGCGGTCCACTCCTGCCGCCACATCTGCCGGCTTGGCGCACTCGCGCCGAGCGCTTCGACGAGCTCGTCGTGGACGCGGCCCAGAACCTGGCCAGACGCTGGCCGTCGGTGGATCAGATCCAGTTCGCCGTCGAGGAGGTCCCGCCCTCGGATCCGGCACCCTGGGAGCGTTCGGTGGTGCTGGGACGCGGCTTCACCGCTGAGCCCCGTGCGGGACTGCCGGCGCGCGTCGTCATCTACCGCCGACCGGTGGCCTCCCGGGCCACGAACGATGCCGACCTGGCCGACCTGGTGCACCGTGTCGTCGTCGAGCAGGTGGCCCTCATGCTGGGGCGCCGCCCCGAGGAGATCGATCCCGGCTCGGCCCTGTGAGACGGACTCCCCCGCCCGGGGCCCGGTGTCGTCAGTCCAGCAGGATGCGGCGCTGGGCCTGAACGGTGGCGTCGGGCTGAGCCGGCACGGTGGAGATGAGCGTGCCGGCCAGGTCCCCACCGGCCTGCGCGGTCACGATGGTTGCGGCGGCCAGGCCACTGGGGGTGTGCGAGGTCCCCGATGAGCCCTTCCGACCGGCCGCGTTCAGGCGGACGGCGGAGACCTTGGCCGGCACCTCCACGACGCTGGAACTGCCCTTGGCGACCTTGACGTCCTGCTTCCAGGAGCCGTCGAGGGAGGACAGGGTCACCGAGGTGGTCTCACCGCTGTTGGCCACGGTGACCGCCGAGCTCAGGGAGGCCGCGCGCGGCACCGCCAGCAGGCCGGAGTCCGCGGCACCGGGCAGCGCGGCCTGCGCCCAGGCCTGGTCGTGGACGAGGGCCTTGGAGCGCGCGGGGTACTCGCCGCCGCTGCGCACCATGCGGACAGCGGCTCCCACCGGTGTGTTCGAGGTGACCTGCACCCCGTAGGTGCCCGCGGGCACGCCGGCCAGCTGGATGTCGAAGACGGAGCCGGCGTCGATGGTCACGGACTGCGCCCCGCTCAGCGGGCGGGCACCGTCCTTGCCGAGCATGGTCACCGACACGGTCGCCGGGGCGGCACCGGGGTTGACGATGCGCACGGCCGGGGTGTCGGAGGAGTCCGCACCGGTCTTGGCGTCGGGCACCTCACCCTGTGCGGCCGGCTCGGTGATCTCCACGCCGGGGATCACGAGGTCGGTGGCCGGGGCGGCTCCCGGGGTGATGACGTCGGTTCCGGCGGGGGTCTCCCCGTCGAGGGACTCGGTGACGAGGGTGGGCACCACGGAGCCGCCGTCGGCCTCGACGGATACGGCGATGCGCGGGTCCTGGCTGCCCTTCGTCTCCAGGGCCAGGGAGGAGGAGCCGCCCGCCGGCACGGTGATCTCCCCGTTGCTGGGCAGGCTGAGCCGGCCGATGGAACCGTAGAGGGTGACCTTCGCGGTGGCGGGGGTGACACCGGGGTTGACCAGTCGCAGCTCGGCCGAGGAGCCCGCCGCGATGGAGCCGCCCACGATCCAGGACATGGCGGACGGCTGGGTGCAGGGGGCGGCGGTGAGCCCCCGCAGGTCACCGCTCTTGGTCAACGTCGTCACCGCCCCGACGGCGTTGGCCACCCGGCCGTCCGCGGGAGCGAGGGTGAGGATGCCGCCCTCGGCGGTACTCATGGAGGTGGCCGTGTCAGTGGGGATGCTCCGACCGGCATAGGTGGCCGACTTGGCGGCCCCGTCCCCCTTGGCCGGGACGATGGCGGTGGCGGACTCCATGGCGCCCACGTCGGTGCCCCGCAATGTATTGGTGGGCGCGTGCGGGCAGACGTAGGTGGTGGTGCCTCCGGGCTGGGCCAGGCTCAGGGCCTGCAGCTGCGGGGTCGGTGTGGTCGGTGCGGTGTACCCCCACCAGGTGACGCCTCCGACGGCTGCGGCCAGCGCGAGGGAAGTCAGGACACCGACGCCGCGGGAGACCGTCTGCCCCAGTGACCGGCGGTGCCGCCTGGTGCTGGCGGGGCTCCTCCGCCGCTTCATGGAGGGGCTGGTGGAGGGAGTGTCAGTCTCATCCACCGTCTCAGCATCGGTGTCATCCGACGCCTCGGCATCGGTGTGGGCGGCATCCTCGGCATCGGTGTGGGGGGCGTCGTCAGCGGCCTCGTCGGTGGAGGCACTGCCTGAGCCCTGTTCCCGGCCGGCGGGGCTGTCATCGCCTTCCTCCGCCTGCGTGTCCGCCTCCTTGTTCACCGCCTCGTCCGCGATCTCATCCGCGGTCTCGTCGTCGGTCTTCTCCGCGGAGGCGGTCTCGTCGTCGGCCTGCTGCGGGTCCGGCCTGGTCGACCTGTGCTGCGGGGGCTGGGTCTCGGCCTTCTCCTCCGACTCCTGCTGGCTGTCGGCGTCGTCCTGACGGGGCTGCGTCATGAGGCCATCTCCTTTCCGCGTCGCAGGGGCAGTGCCGCCACCAGGGTCAGGGCCCAGACGGCCCAGATCGTGTAGGTCGCGGCGGCCGTGGACCTGCGGGTGTGGGTGACCACCAGCTCCCCGCCTTCAGAGCCGATGGTGAAGCCCTGCTTCCAGCTGCCGTCCTGGGCGCGAACCGTGGTGGCCTCAAGGCGCCGGCCATCGAGGGTGGCGCTCCAGCCGGCGTCGGAGCGCTCCACCATGACGAGGGTGCGGGGGCCGGCTCCGGCGGGGATCTCGGTGCGGGTCCCTGAGCCGGTACCGGTGGAGGCGACCGGGGTGACCACACCTCCGGCGTCCAGGAGGCTCAGGCGGGCCGAGTCGGGGTGAGCCGAGGACGTGACCCTCCAGGAGTTGCCCGAGGCGGTCTGGGCGAGCTGCTCCAGTCCCGGCGTTGAGGCCAGGCCCACGCGGGCCTCGGCGGTGACGGCGTCGCCCTCCTGATGATCGAGCACGACGACGGCGATGCCGTGGGCCGCCAGGGCATCGGCGGCTCCCTTGTCCTGTCCGGCGGTGGCGCGGGTGACGATCTGGGCGAGCTCGACGTCGGCGGGGTCGTCCAGGACGAGTGCCTGACCTGAGGCTCCGCTATTGGGCCTGGCCCTCTGAGCGTCCTTGCCGGGCTTGAGCCCGGGGTCGGCCAGTGCCGCGGCGGCACGGGTGCGCGCCTCGACGTTGACCGCTCCGGGCAGGACGTCGCTGATCTGGGTGCCGGGCCCGCGCCAGATGGTGGCCTGGAGCCCCTGCGGCGTGGAGGTGAGTTTGAGAACTCGTCCGGCCGCCTCCGAGCCCTGGAACTGCTCAGCGATGAGCGGGATCTGCTGGGGCGTGGAGTGCAGCGCCAGGACCCGCGGGTTACTGGCGCGGTGAGCCTGGTAGGACCAGATGCCACCGACCACCACCGGGGCGAGCAGGACGAGGCAGGCCGCGGTCGTGAAGGCCGCCTTGAGGCGGCGCGATCGCTTCCGCCTCACCGTCGGGTCTGCGGCCGAGGAGGAGGCCACGTCGGCATCCTTCCGGCTCCTGCGCTCCAGCGCTCGACGGCCGCCTCTGGACCGCTGCCCAAGCAGGTCCCAGATGGTCTCGCCGGCGGTCAGGGCCGCCGCGAGGAAACCGCTCAGCGCCAGGGACAGACCGGCCCCGGACCATCCGTTGACGGGAGCCAGGCCGCTTCCGGCAACGTCCGGTCCCAGCCCGGTCGGGGTGCGCAGGCAGAGCCCGGCCAGGATGAGGCCGCCCAGGGCCAGGAGGATGCCGGTGCGGGCCACCCGGACGCGCCGGGAGACGAAGAGCCCGACGACGCCCAGGACCGGGACCAGCGCCAGCAGCACCCGCAGCAGGACACTCAGAGCCCCGGAGGAGACCAGGGCGTCCAGGTCCATCGGGGAGCCGACCAGCAGGTCGAGACTGCTCGGCGCCGGCGCGGAGACGGGCAGGCCGATGTCGGTCAGCAGCAGCCGGACCCCCTCGGCCCAGCCCGCCCGGTGGCCCAGGAGCCAGGCGCCCCACCATGCCGGGGCGGCGGTGACCAGCATGGGGACCAGGGTGAGGACAAGCTTGAAGCCGCGTCGCGTGGTCACCGACAGCAGAAGGATGATGACTGCCAGCACGGCGGCGGTGGCCGGGACGGCCGCGACGACGACGCTCAGCAGCAGCCCTGCGACTGCGGCAGCCGTCGCCGACCCGTAGCCGTACTTCTCCGTGGGGGGCAGGTCGACCTCGGGTTCGCGAGCGGCCGGGGCGCGGACGACAGGGTCGGTCTCCGCCTCATCCTCACCGCGGTCATGATCCTCATCGTCCGAGGCATCCTCCCGGGCGGGGGTCGTGTCGGCCTCCCCATCCTGGGCGGGTTCGGCATCACCCGCAGTATCACCCTCAACATCCACTGCATGCACTGCATGCACTGCATCCTCGGTGGTCGCGGCGTCGTCGGTGTCCTCGGTGTCCTCGGCCTTCGACTCGGCCTGTGCCTCCTCATCCAGGTGGGCGAGGTCGGTGACCTTCTCGGTGGAGAATCGGTCGAGCTCAGCGCGCTCCTCGTCGGTGAGCAGGTGGGCACCCACCAGTCCGGACAGGACGAGGTCCCGCCGGTCGGCGCCCACTGCGCGGGCCAGCGCCAGCAGCGCCCAGGGCAGGACGAGGTGGACCAGGAGGGCACCGAGGCGCCCTTGGCCCAGGGCGAGCAGGAGGCTGGGAGACAGGGCCCACACGAGTGCCGCCCAGGCCCGCAGCACTACCTTCCGGGTCATCGTGCCGGCGGCGAACCATGCCCCCAGCGCCGCCAGGGGCACGGCCAGGAGCACCAGAGCGTTGATGAGCGCACTGGTCTCCAGCCCCACCAGTCTTCCCAGAGCCGCCGGTAGCGCCAGGATGCCCAGCAATGGGGTGACGCCACCCGGATAGCCGTCCGCGGTCGCGATCCAGGTGCTCCAGGCGCTGTCCCACATCTGACGCCAGCCGCCGCTGAACAGGGGCAGGGCCCCGCCGGTGATCGAGCGGGTCAGCAGCAGCCGGGACAGGCCGTAGGTGCTCAGCGCCAGCACCAGCACCATGACCGCACTCAGGGTGCGGCGCCGGCTGCGGGCCAGTGCGGCGAGCTCGCGCAGCTCGAGCTCACTGGGGGCCGCCGCACGGGCGCGACGCTCGCGCTCCTGGCGGCTGCGATCACGGCGCACCCCGCGGATCTCGGCCGCCGTGGCGTACAGACGCCCCAGCGCGGATGCAGGCACCTTGGTGTGCTGGGCGAGCCGGCGTCTGGCGGCCCTGACCCGTCGGCCGCGGCCGGCCACGGCCAGAGCCGCCCCGAGCTCGTCGCGGGCCAGCCCCGGAGCCTTGGAGGCCAGGCGCCATACGAACCGCATCAGTCCGAGGATGACGAACCAGGTCAGCAGCAGACCGATGGGACGGGTGGAGAAGGCCGCCCAGTTGGTGAGCTGGGCGCTGCGCCGAGCCCGGAAGGATCGCTCCGGGTCGGGCTCGGGAAGGGTGACCTCGATGGCCTCGGCATCGGTGCGGGGCGGCGCGTCGGAGGAGTGGGAGACGGATGCGGGACGCCGAAGTCCCTGGTAGGAGGCTCGTCGGTGGCGGATGACGGCGGTGGGTTCGACGATGACGCGGTATCCGGCCAGGCGCGCGGCGCGCGAGAGCTCCAGGCCGTCACCGAAGGGGCCGAGCCACGGGGCGATGCCGCCGATCTCCTCCCACACGGCCCGGTCGATGAGGGCGCCGGCTGTTCCTACGGCAAGGACGTCACTGCGGTCATCGTGCTGGCCCTGGTCGACCTCGCCGGGGACGATGTCATTGGCGCGGCGGGCCGAGGCGGTGGCGCGCAGCCCGACCTCCAGGAGCAGCTCGGGGTTGTCCCAGCCCACCTGCTTGGATCCGACGATTCCCACGGAGCGGGCGTTGGTCGCGGCGGTGAGCAGCCGCTCGAGGCAGTCCTCAGCGGGCGCGGAGTCATCATGGAGCAGCCAGAACCACACCTGGTGCTCCGGCATCTCCGGGGTGGCCTCGGTGGGGGCCACGAGCCGCTGCTCGTAGGCGGTGATCGGCGAGAGCGCGCCGGTGGGACCGGTGATGGGACCCGAGCCCGACAGCAGCAGGTCCCGCACCGAGGTGCGCGGCCCGCTCGAGGTGGTGTCAGCATCTGAGCCCTCTGCGCCGTCGAGGGCCTCGGAGCTGCGGCGCTTGCGGTTACCGGCGGCGACAAGCCCGGCGTAAGCGGTCAATCCCCGTGAGACGGCGTCGCCGAAGTTCTTGGCCTCCTTGGCCCTGACGACGCGCACGGCGGTGACGGCGTCCAGCCCCGACCTCTCCACGAGCTCCTCGATCGGGGTTCCGTCCCCCAGCCCGTTGGCTCGCGAGGCGACGTCGACGACGAGGACGACGTCGGGCGCGCAGGTCTGTGAGGTGATCGCGGACAGTGTCTGCGCCAGAAACGGGCTCGCCCCGGCCGACACGACGACGGCCAGGGCTCCTACCCGACTGGCTCCCTGTGTGGAGCCGGCGAGGGTCATACTGCGCGACGCTTGAGCTTGCGCCGCTCGCGCTCCGACATGCCGCCCCAGATTCCGAAGCGCTCGTCGTTGGCGAGGGCGTACTCGAGGCACTCCTCACGAACCTCGCAAGTCGCACAGACTCGCTTGGCCTCACGTGTGGAACCACCCTTCTCAGGGAAGAAGGCCTCAGGGTCCGTCTGGGCGCACAGAGCGCGCTCCTGCCACGCCAGAGGACCTTCATCGACGTCGTCACCGCCACCGAAGAGGAGCGACAGTACCTCTGCGTCAGGCTCCTCTGGGTGCTTCAGTGGGCCGTCGCCGAGGATGTTCCACATGCCGGCCTCCCTTCGATCCGAGCTTCTTGCCAGTAAGAATTACATGCGTGTGAGACAAGGCCAGTCAAGCCAGCGAGGGAAAGTTCACCCTCTCGTGACCGTCGACATCATTCCTTGATATATCAAGGAAGATCCCCATCTGGATGGAACCATATGTCGACTTCCTACAAAACCCCTGAGAGGCTCCCACTGCCTGGCTGACAGTGGAAATACCCACGGCACTGCAGAGGATTTCAGGACGCCTGACGCACGTTCACATCATGCCCCTACCGACTGGACACCACCAGGGAAGTTCCTGAAAGCCACAGGATCTGCTTCAATCGGGGTCATGCCAGATCCCCTGCTCCCACTGCTCCCCGGTCCTCAGGACGCCGACAGGCCATGGCTCGTTTGTTATGGAATCGACGAACGAGTCGAGCTGACAGGGCACGTCCTGTCCATGTGGCTGGCGAAGATCGCGGGATTCGTCACATCGGAGTCGACGCCCGGTGACGGAGTCCATGTGGGCCTCCCTCCGCACTGGCGGAGCGTCGCCTGGGCCTGCGGTACGTGGCTGGCGGGGCGCAGCGTGCTCCTGGGAAGCAGCGCGCACATCCACGCCGCCGGCCTCCTCCCCGAGCTGAGCGTGGCCTTCGCCCCGGAGAGCCTCTTCGATGAGGCCGAGGCGCAGGCGCTGGTCCCGCCCGCCTCGCTGGCGCTGCGCTGGCCAGGTGAGCTGCCTGCCCTCGTGCTCGACGGCGCCGCCGACCTCATGCACTATCCCGACCACTTCACACCGGTGAGCACTGCGGCTGATTCGGTGTGCCTCAGGGACCTCGCCGCCGGGGGAGCAGCGCCTGCGGCTCCGGGCACCACTGCGGCCACCGTCCCCTCAGGCGAGCGGCCCTCCACCCTGACGCGCGCCCAGCTGGCAGCCCGGGTCGAGGCGGCAGGCGCATCCACAGGGGCCGGCAATCGCTCTGCCTCACGTGCGGTCCTGGTGCGCAGCCCCGACACGGCCCAGATGCTCCAGGAGGTGCTGGTCGCCTGGCGCGCCGGGCGCACCGCGGTGGTTCTCACCCCCGAGGCGGATGACGACGTCGCCGCGGCCGCCATCCGGCAGGAGGGCATCACGACCTGAGTCGGCGGGGCTCCAGTCCCGTCACCCCCGGGATTAGGGGACGTCGGCCTGGACGAGGGTGCCCTCCCCCTCGACGGACAGGCTGCGTTCGTCGGCACCGACGAACACGGCCTCGCCCTGGGCGAGCGTCTGGGTGTCGGCCTGGGTCACCAGGGTCATGGCTCCCTCGACGGCCAGGAGGATGCGCGGCCCCCGTCCGGGGACCGGCAGGCGCCCGTCAGCGGCCACCACGGTGGTGACCATGAGCTCGAAGTCATCCACCGGCGCGTAGTAGGCGCGGGTGGCGCGAGAGAGGTACTCGGGGGCGGGGCGCACCGGCGGCGCCGCCACGTAGTCGACGCAGGCCAGCATCTCGGGGACATCAATGTGCTTGGCGCTCAGTCCGGCACGCAGCACGTTGTCCGAGGAGGCCATGACCTCCACGCCCAGACCGGAGATGTAGGCGTGCACGCTTCCCGCCGGTACGAACAGCGCCTCACCGGGCTGCAGGGTGACGGGGTTGAGCAGGAGCGCGGCGGCGATGCCGGGGTCCCCGGGGAAGGTGTCGGCCATCTTCACGACGTTGGAGTCCACTCGCAGCGACGGGGAGGTACCGGCCTCGAACCTGGCGGCGATCTCAGTGACGAGGGTGTCGATCTCCTGGGGGCTGGGACGCGTGGCGGCCGAGACGACGTCGGAGAAGACCTGCCGGATGCCGTAACGGGTGGGGTTGAGGCGCAGGGTGCGACGCATCCGGCGGGCCAGGGGGCTGTCCAGGCCGGCCAAGACCTCGACGGCGCGGCGCGGGGCGCGGAAACCGGCGACGGCCTGGAAGCGGGTGAGGGCTAGGACCATCTCCGGCTTGTGGTTTGTGTCCTTGTAGTTGCGGCAGGGGTGGTCCAGGGCGATGCCGGCCTCGTCCTCCAGGGCGTAGCCCTCGGCGGCCTGGGCCTGACTGGGGTGGACCTGGAGGGACAGGGGCTGCTCGGGCGCGATGAGCTTGAGGAGGAAGGGCAGCCGGCGCCCGAAGCGCCAGATGATGTCCTCCCCCAGGAGGCGCTCCGGCTCGGCGTCGATGAGCTCGGAGAGCACACCGCCCTCGGTGACCTGGGCGGGCCCGGCCGGGTGGGAACCGTACCAGGCCTCGGCCCAGGGGTCGCCGTCGTCAGCCCTGCCCAGGAGGGCTGGGATGGCGGAGGTCGACCCCCAGGCGTACCGCTGGCGCGCCGGCTCAAGTCGTCTCATGGCGCCTCACCGTACCGGTGCGCGGGCACGTCCTAGGCCTCGGCTCCGGGAGCCGGGAAGGGGGTGACCTCGGCCAGGCGGGGGTGCGCCCTGTCCTTGTCGGAGAGGATCGCCTCACTCAGCGGGATCGGCCAGGGCACATTCACCGTCTCATCGGCCAGGTTGAGGAAGGTGTACCGGGCGTCGGCCGACCAGTGGTCGTTGACCAGGTAGGTGTAGGCAGTGTTGGGCTCCAGCGTCTGATAGGAGTTGCCCACGCCTCGAGGCACGAACACCGCCACCGACGGGTCGATCTCGCAGGTGTAGACGGCTCCGAAGGAGGGGCCCTCGCGCAGGTCCACCCAGGCGCCGAAGACGCGGCCAGTGGCCACCGAGACGAACTTGTCCCAGGGCTCGGCGTGGATGCCGCGGGTGACCCCGACCTCGTTGTTGAAGGAGATGTTGTTCTGCACCGGCCCGAAGTCGGGCAGCCCCAGGGCCAGCATCTTCTCCCTCTGCCAGTTCTCCTTGAACCAGCCGCGGTTGTCCCCGTGAACAGTCAGGTCGATCCGCAGGAATCCCGGAATCGGCGTCTCCTCGACGGCAAGCGGCTTGCCCAGCTCGATCTGCCCCATTGATGGCCCCTTCTGTGCGCACAGGTCTTGGTCTCAGCGCCCCGTATCCGTCAGGCGCCATTGCCCGAGTCTATCGGTGTGGCCCGTCGACACCCCGAAAGACGAGGCCACCAGGGGCGGAACGTGCCGGGAAACACGAACATGAGCTCCCGATCCGCCCGATCCTGGCGCCATTGAGGGCCTCAATAGGTCATGCTTGGAGCATGCGAGGAATCATTCTGGCCGGAGGCTCCGGCACGCGACTCAACCCGATCACCCTGGGGACCTCCAAGCAGCTGGTGCCCGTCTACGACAAGCCGATGATCTACTACCCGCTGAGCACCCTCATGCTCGCCGGGATCCAGGACGTCCTGGTCATCACCACCCCCCACGACGCCCCCTCCTTCCACCGTCTCCTGGGCGACGGCTCCCAGCTCGGCGTCAACCTGTCCTACACGGTTCAGCAGGAGCCCAACGGCCTGGCTCAGGCCTTCGTCCTGGGCGCCGACTTCATCGGTGACGACAGCGCCGCCCTGGTCCTGGGCGACAACATCTTCTACGGCCCCGGCATGGGCACCCAGCTGCGCCGTCACACCAACCCCGACGGCGGCGTCGTCTACGCCTACCAAGTCGCCGATCCCACGGCCTACGGCGTGGTCGAGTTCGATGAGAGCTTCAAGGCCATCTCCATCGAGGAGAAGCCGGCCCAACCCCGCTCCAACTACGCCGTGCCCGGCCTGTACTTCTATGACAACGACGTCGTCGAGATCGCCAAGAACCTCCAGCCCTCCGCCCGCGGCGAGTACGAGATCACCGACGTCAACCGCACCTACCTGGAGGCCGGCCGGCTGACCGTGGAGGTCCTGCCCCGCGGCACCGCCTGGCTCGACACCGGCACCTTCGACTCCCTGGCCGACGCCACCAGCTTCATCCGCACCGTCCAGCACCGTCAGGGCCTCAACATCGGCGCTCCCGAGGAGGTCGCCTGGCGCATGGGCTTCATCGACGACGAGGGCCTGCGCCAGCGCGCCGAGCCCCTGGTGAAGTCCGGGTACGGCGCCTACCTCCTGGGTCTGCTGGAGAACCAGCAGTCCTGAGGATTCTGGCCGGAGACCTCCGGCCTGCTCCGTTCCTGCCTCATGCGTGTGGGCGGGTGGCGCCACTCCGCGCCGCCCGCCCACAGTGCTCACGACTCCTGGGGCGCCTCGTACTTCTCGGCTGTGCGCGTCAGCATTGCGATGGCGGTTCCCAGTGCCGCAGTGGCGAAGCAGGTCGTGAGGAACCAGACCATCATGGGTGAGACCGGTGCACTCCACCACCACTCGATATGCTTGTTGAGGTCGAGTTCCCACCGTTCCTGGGCACCCTGCACGAATCGCAGCAGCAGCGTATGCAGGGTGATTGTCTGGCACAGCGATATGAAGACGGTGACCCAGACGGCCTGCGGAACTGTGAACCACGCCCCCTCATCCTGATCGACGGCCAGCATGAGGAAGAAGGTGGGCGCCAGCAGCGGGAAGATGTACCGGGCCTGATAGAGCTCGATGGTGTCCATGGCGCCGTTGGCGTAGAACAACGCCGGAAGAAGGACCATCGACCCCACGATGATCGCCAGAGCGGTCCACTTCCGCCAACCGCCACGGCGCAAGCCGACGGCCACGAAAGCACCGGCCGCCATAATGGTGAGCACATAGGGGGCACGGGCCCCCAGAGGAACATCGTGCCACCCCGGGGTCCATGTGTGCCCCCAAAATCCGCCGAGATACTTCGGAGCAGTCTCCAGCCCAACGAGGAGCTTCTCGAAGAACGGCTGCTTGTCGGCAGATTTTGCAGGATCAGACGCCTCGAAAACCCGCAGGAAGTATGCGACCTTCGACACCTGGGACGAAGCCATAAAGGTGCCGAACCCGAGGAGGGCTACTCCGGCGAGGGCACTCAGCCCTATCCATCCCCCTCGTTTCCACGGCACCGCGAAGAGCAGGGCAAGGCCGACGACAAGGAGGAAGAAGGCGGCGTCATATCTCGACGTCAAGCACATCACGGCGCCGATCACCGCGCAGATCACGAGGGCAATACGACGACGCCCGTTCTGCTGCGGGGCCATAAATGTTGCCGCGGAGTATGCCATCAACCCGGAGACGGCCCACGAGCTGGGATTGTTGGAAGCGATGAAGTAGACCCCCATGGGGACCCACGATGCGACAATCGCGCCGATGAATGGCCGCCTCAACTGCCGCGGCGCACAGAAGCCGATGGTTCCCAGAAGCGTCACGGCGATGAGCACATTGACGCCGCGCATCACCAGGACCGAGGTCTGCACGTCCTTGCCGACGAGGAGGTGATGGAAGTGGTAGTAGCCAATTGGGTAGGCGCCATTGTCGAAGCGCTTGGACCACACCATATGAGAATCGTCGTACCCAAGCGCGCATCCCGCCGACTTATTCGATTGCAGGACGTAGCACCTCATTGACTCGTCCGCCACCGCGATCGGAACCCGGACCACCGGATCGCCGTCGACAACGCTGGTCTGGCAGGATTCACCCGCCGGACGTGGGCACCAGATGCTGCCCAGGTGATAGTTGTCGTCGGGAGACGACTCCACCGGCGAGGACACCGCCCACCCGAGTCCGGTCAGCAGCATCAGGATGAGGAGGAGCCCGCCCACCACTGCCGGGCGCCGGGACAGCACGGCGCCGGTTTCCATACGACTCATGGTCGGCAGTCGTAAGTACTTGGTGAGCTCACGTCTCATGCTGATCTCCGACGAGAAACGGGTGCGAGGGAGTGTAAACCGGTCTGATTCAACTTACAGGAGGCCCTGAAGATAGGTCTCCAGGCGCTCCGTGGAGTCAGCCGGGGTGAAACCTGCAGCCTTGATCTTCGCCAGGTCCAGGGCCGAGCTCAGTGGCCGCGGTGCGATCCCCTCCTGACCGGCGTAGTACTCCTCAGTGGTGACGGCAGTGACCTCGTCGGGACTGTGGCCGGCGCGCTCGTAGACCCGCTTGGCGACATCGGCCCAGGAGACGATCGGCCCATCACCGGAGAGGTTGTAGGTGCCGAACTCGGCGCCCGAGGTGAGGAGGTGGATGATGCCCGCCGCCAGATCGGAGGCGAAGGTGAGGCGCCCAGTCTGGTCTGCCACGACACTCGGCGTGATGCCGCGCTCAGCCAGGGAGAGCATCGTCTTGACGAAGTTCTTGCCATCACCGACCACCCAGGAGGTGCGCACCAGGTAGTGCTGGGGACAGACACTGACGGCGGCGTCACCGGCGGCCTTGGACTGGCCGTAGACCCCCAGCGGCGAGGGGGTCTCCTCCTCGGTGTGGAGGGCCGTGGCCCCGTCGAAGGTGTACTCGGTGGACAGGTGCACCAGCGTCAGGCCGTGCTGGACGGCCGCCCGGGCCAGGTTGACCGGGCCGACCGTGTTGGCCCGCCACGACAGGCGGCGCCCCTCAGGAGTCTCCGCCCCGTCCACGTTGGTCCAGGCCGCGGCATTGATGATGACGTCGTAGCCAGTCCAGTCCCAGGAGGACATGGCTGCCGCGTCCGAGATATCCACCTCGGGCAGGTCGACGCCGGTGGGTTCGAAGCCCGCCTGCGGCAGCAGGGTCATGAGCGCGCGCCCCAGCTGGCCGTTGGCGCCGGTGACGAGAACCCGTCCGCGCATCTGCCCTTCGTCGTGCCCGGCACGGGGGAGAGAGGTCCCCTCAGTCTGCACCGGCATGGTCTCGTTCACTGGCCGTCTCTTCCTTCCCGCGTGCGTCGTATCGCCGACGTCTCACCATGGGCATAACCCGTCGATGAACACTACACGAGTGCACCGGCCACGTTGGTCGATATCACCAAGGACAAACGGCTTACCGCGCTCCGCTCAGGGGTAGGCACTAGCGCGCCAGGACGGCGCGGTAAGCCTCGACATGCGCCTGGGCGGAGGCCCTCCAGGTGAACTCGGCGGCCCTCTCGAGTGCGGCGACCCCCAGGGCCCGGCGCCGCTCGGGCTGGGCGTCTAGGACCACGAGGCCCCGGGCAATGGCTTGGACGTCCGATCCGCAGTAGGCGACGGCGTCGCCCCCGACCTCCGGAAGGCTCAGCTCGCGGGTGGTGAGCACGGCGGCCCCGCAGGCCATGGCCTCCAGGACCGGCAGGCCGAAGCCCTCACCGATGGAGGGATAGGCCAGGATCTCGCAGCCGGACAGGAATCCGGGCAGGTCCTCCAGGGGCAGGTAGCCGGGCCGCAGGACGTTCAGGTGCCGGGGCACCTGAGCCAGGGCGGGCTCAATGTCCTCGTCCCACCCGGGTCCGCCGGCCAGGACCAGGGCCGGGGCGTCCTCACAGTCACGGAAGACGTCGATCCAGGCGCGCACCAGGTTGGGAACGTTCTTGCGGGGCTCCAGGGTCCCCAGGAAGCCAATGTAGCGCCGGCCCTCCAGTCCGAGGGAGGCGGCCACGCGGGCCCGTTCGGCGTCGTCGACCGGGTGGAACACGGAGGTGTCCACGCCGTGGTAGGCGACGTGGAAGCGCTCGGGGTCGCCTCCGACGTACTTGATGGTCTCGTCGCGAGTGGCCTGTGAGGGCACGACGAGTGCATCGGCCCGGCGCACGGCCCGGCGGATGGCGCTGGTGAAGAACCTCTGCTTGAGGGGTGAGTGCGCCTGCGGGTGGGAGAAGAACGTGGCGTCGTGGAGGGTGACGACCACGGGTACCTGGTGCAGGGCCGGGAAGGTGTAGTGGGGCGAGTGCAGGACGTCGGGGCGGATGCGGCGGATGAGTGCCGGTAGCCCCGTCTGCTCCCAGGCCATCCGGGCGCCGCGCGACTCCATGGACTGCGAGACCGGGAAGAGGTGGGCGCGGGGCACCTTGGCGGAGAAGTGCGCCACGTCCCGCTGCTGGACGGCCATGGCCAGGTTGACGCCGCAGGCGATGAGCTCGGGCACGAGGTCGTCGACATAGCGTCCCACGCCTCCGAGGTCAGCCGGGATCGCCGTCGCATCGAGAAGAACCTTCATGACGGCAGGCTACCGCGCCTGGCGCGGTCACCCCGTACTCTGAGCCCATGAGCGCAGATCATTCCCGCCCGGCGCACTCCCCGGCCCCTTCCCCCTCCCCCGCCTCCCGCACCGCGTCCTCCACCGCCAAGGGCCCCCGTCCACCGGCTCGCCCCCGCGGCCCACGCGTGGGCATGGTGGTGGAGCAGCTGTGGCAGCCCGTGCCCGGGGGCTCGGGCACCTACATCGTCGAGCTCGCCCAGGCCCTGCGCGCCCGGCGGGTGCCCGTGGCCGGGATCGCTGCCCACCACCAGGGGGCCGCCTCGCCGCGCCAGGTCGGACTGCCGCCGATGCCGATGCGCTCCTCCCACCTGCCGCGCACCGCCCTGTACGAGTCCTGGAACCGTCTGGGGCTGCCGCGGGCCGAGTCCATCCTGCCCGGCGCCCAGCTCATCCACGCCACGACCTGGGCGCTGCCCCCCACCTCGCTGCCGCTGGTCGTCACCGTGCACGACCTGGCCTTCCTGCGCTCACCCGAGCACTTCACCGCGCGCGGCAACGCCTACTTCAGCCGCTGCCTGGAGCGCGTCATCGCTGAGGCCAGCGCCATCGTCGTCCCCTCCCAGGCCACCGCCGACGACTGCATCGCGGCGGGGATCGACGCCGCCCGTCTCTACGTCATTCCCCACGGGGTGCGCACCCGCACCGTCACCGACGAGCAGGTCGAAGGTTTCCGAGCCGCCCGGGGCCTCACACGCGACTACGTCCTGTGGACGGGTACCCGTGAACCCCGCAAGAACCTGCTGGGGCTGCTGCGTGCCTTCACCCTCCTCATCGAGGAGCATGACGACGCCGGCGGCCTCGACCTGGTCCTCGTCGGTCCGGCCGGGTGGGGCGACGACGCCGCCGAGCGCGAGCTGCTGACCCGCCTGGGTGATCGGGTCCACGTCACCGGCAGGCTCGACGACGACGAGCTGGCGGCCGCCTACCGCGGCGCCCGCGCCTTCTGCTTCCCCTCCATCTGGGAGGGCTTCGGCCTGCCGGTCCTGGAGGCCATGGCCTATGGAGTCCCGGTGGTCACCAGCGCCGGGACCTGCATGGCCGAGGTGACCGGCGAGGCCGGCCTGCTGGCCGACCCCGCCTCGCCGCGTGAGATCGCCGGCCTGCTCGCCCGAGCCATCGGAGCGGAGCACGACGAGCTGGCCAAGGCCGGCCGCGAGCGCGCCCGGACCTTCACCTGGGAGGCCTGCGCCGCTGCGCACGCGGAGGTCTATCACGCCCTCATCGGGGGTGCGGTGTGACCCAGCCCGTCAGGCGTCCCTCAGCCCGCGTCGTCGTCGTCAACTGGCGCCAGGCCGAGCTGACGATCCGGGCGGCCCGCTCCATCCGTGAGCAGCTGGGAGACGGGGACGTGCTTGTCGTCGTGGACAACGCCTCCGGCGATGGCTCGGCCGAGAGACTTCGCCGGGAGGGGCTCACGGTGGTCGAGTCGAGCGAGAACCGGGGCTTCGGCGCCGGCGTCAACATTGGGGCCCGGGGCATGGTCGAGGATGTCCTCGTCCTGCTCAACAATGACGCGGTGGCCGAGCCCGGCTTCCTCGAGGCGCTCCTGGCCCCCTTGGGCGACCCGCCGTCCGCAGCGGCTCCGGCCGCGACCACGGCGCGGATTCTGCTGGCCGGCCGCTGGAAGCCCGCCGCCCCCGGCCAGCGGGACGCCCTCGTCTCCCCCCGCACCGGGCGGTGGACCCGGGTTGACGATGAGGCCGCTGCCCGCGGCGAGGGGGAGGTCCTGGTCAACTCCACGGGCAACCTGGTGGACGCCTCCGGCAACGGCTATGACCGGGACTGGCTGGTGCCTGCTGGGCAGGAGCACTCCCCCAGTGAGGTCTTCGGCCTGTGCGGGGGCGCCTGCTCAATCCGACGTGAGGCGTGGCAGGCCCTGGGAGGCTTTCGCGAGGACCTGTTCATGTACTACGAGGACACAGACCTGTCCTGGCGCCTACGTGAGCGCGGGTGGCGAGTCCTCTACGTGCGTGAGGCCGTGGCGCGCCACGAGCACGCCTCCTCCTCGGGCACGGACTCACCGATGTTCATCCGGGTCAACGTCCGCAACCGGATCCTGACGGCAGCTGCCCACAGTCCGGCCCCGGTGGTGATGCAGGCACTGGCCCGTACGCTGGTGCGCTCCCTGCGAGGACCGCAGCGCGGCCCGGTGCTGAGGGGACTAGCTCAGGCTCTCGCCGGCCTGCCCCGCGAGCTGCATCGGCGGGCGAGGAGCCGCGCACGCGGCTCGGCGAGAAGTTGTTGATTGTGGCAAGCGCCTACGCCAGCGCCACCCCACTCGATACAGTGACGGGGCTGAAACCTTGTCAGACGCCCCAGGCGGTTCGGTAACATCGCCAAGCATGATGCGCCCCTGACCAGATCAAGGAGGATCCCCGACAATGGCTGGACACGCCGCACAATCCCCCCGAGTCACCGTGGTGACCCGGACCCGTAACCGTCCCGTGCTGCTGACGCGCGCACTCCAGTCGGTCGGGGCGCAGTCCTTCCAGGACCTCGAGCTCGTCATCGTCAATGACGCCGGAAGCACCGAGTCGGTGGACAGCGCTCTGGAGAGCGCTCCCGAGTGGCTCAGGGAGCGCACCCGGGTGGTCACCAACGAGACCTCTCACGGGCGCGAGGCCGCCCTGGAGGACGGTCTGGCCGTCTCCTCCTGCGAGTTCTTCGCGATCCATGACGACGACGACTCCTGGGAGCCCGGCTTCCTGGCCGCCTGCGTGGCCCACCTCGATGACCACCCCGAGCACGGCGCTGTGGCGACGCGCTGCGACGTCGTCCATGAGATAGTCACCGACGAGGGCCTGACCGAGCGTGGCCGGTGGGTGATGACGCAGGACAAGGAGAGCTGGACCCTCATCGACACGATGGTGGCCAACTATGTCCCGCCGATCTCGCAGCTCATCCGCCGTGAGGTGGCCGATCGCATCGGCCACTGGGACGGGACTCTGCTGACCCAGGCCGACTGGGACTTCAATCTGCGGCTGCTGGCGACCTCCCCTGTGGGTTTCATTGACGGGGAGCCGCTGGCGCACTGGCACCACCGTGACTCCACCGACGGGACGATGGGGAACTCCGTCGTCGTCGACGCCGCCCACCACCGTACCGACAACCTCGCCATCCGGGACCGTTACGCCCGTCTGTCCGTGAGCTGCACCGGGACCGAGTCCTCCCCGCAGGGCGTGGCGGCCGCTTCCGAGAACCTCGGACTCCTGCTCGTCTCAGCGGAGTACTACCACCGGATCCAGAAGAGGCTGGAGCAGCAGGACGAGGAGATCGCGCACCTCAAGAAGGCCATGCACGACCTACGCTTCACCATCGGCGACCTGCATGACACGATGCGCCAGGTCCTTATGCACGCCTATGAGATCAACCTGAAGGTCGACCATGTGGAGGCCACGGCCAAGCCCTTCTTCCGCACCGTGGCCCAAGGGGTCAAGAAGATGCAGAGGCGCTGAGTAGCGGCACTGACCGCCCGCCGAGCCTCAGTCGTCCTTGGTGAGCGTGACCATGGGGCGAGGCGGGTCGATCCGCTCGTAGTGGGCCCCCAGGGCCACCAAGCCCCCAGACTCCATGCGTGGCCCGGGGATGATGTCGAAGGCCGTGGCCTTCTGGTAGGCGTCGATGACGCTGGAGAGCTGCCAGGGCTGGATGGAGGCGGAGATGAGGTAGGCGCCCGGCCGTAGCATCATCGCGGGGATGGAGATGTCCACGGTCCCCTCCCCCGGTTCGATCCTCTCGGGCTGGAAGCCGTCGTCGAGGCCGTGCAGCCCCCAGGCGAAGATGCCCTCACGGGTGTCGATGGAGCAGCCGAAGACGGGCTTCTCGATCGTCTTTTCGCAGCGGTAGTGAAGGCGAATGGTGGCCTCGTCCCCGGTACGCATGGAGGTCGCCGGCCGGCCCGTGCGGTCGAGCAGCTCGATGCGGCGGATCTGGGCCTCACCACTGCCGAAGCGGGTGCCTTGGCCCTCCTTGACCTTCTTGGCTCCGTGGGTGACGTCGGAGTACTTGTCGATGACCTCTGGGGCCGGGCCGACCTCCTTGAGGTGGCCGTGGTCGAGCCAGGCGACCTCATCGCAGAAGGTGCGCATCTGCTCCAGGCCGTGGGAGACGACGACGACGGTGCGGCCGTCCTCGCGGAACTCGGCGAACTTGTCCATGCACCGCTCCTGGAACTCCATGTCGCCGACGGCCAGGACCTCGTCGACCAGGAGAATCTCCGGCTCGACGTGGATGGACACGGAGAAGCCGAGGCGCACGTACATGCCCGAGGAGTAGTTCTTCACCGGCTGGTCGATGAACTCACCCACCCCGGAGAAGTCGACGATGTCATCGAACTTGGCCTCGATCTCCTTGCGGCTCATCCCCAGGATGGCGCCGTTGAGGAAGATGTTCTCCCTCCCGGAGAGCTCGGGATGGAAGCCCGAGCCGACCTCCAGCATGGCGGCCATGCGCCCCCGGGCGGTAATGGAGCCCGAGTCGGGAGCCAGGATCTTAGCGATGCACTTGAGCAGCGTGGACTTGCCCGATCCGTTGTGCCCCATGAGCCCGAAGGTCTTGCCCTCGGGGATGTCGAAGGTGATGTCCTTGAGCGCCCAGAAGTCCTCGTAGACGCCGCGGCCCCGCTGCAGGACGGCGCCCTTGAGGGACTGATTGCGGTGGTGATAGATCCGGAAGCGCTTGGAGACGTCCTCGATGCGCACGGCCGGCACGGCAGAGGATGCTGCCGAGGCAGCCGGCACCGACGACGTGAGTGATGATGCGGACGATCCGGTTGATGCGGTCATCTGGCGTGTCAGAGCTCCTCAACGATGCTCGCCGAGTGCCGGCGGAAGAAGACCAGGCCCAACGTGAGCATGACGATCGCCCATGCCAGGCAGGCCAGGAAGACGGGCTGCGACGGCAGGGCGAAGTCGTACAGGCAGGATCGGAAGGCCTCGAGGTAGGTCTCGGCGGGGTTGAGACGCAGGATCGTGGTCAGCGGGATCGGCCCGCCGTTGACCTGCCAGCCCTTGTCGAACAGGTCGTTCTGAACCTTGTTGACCATGGTCAGGGGGAAGACGACCCCGGAGGCGTACATCCACATCTGGTTGAAGATCTGCCACAGGTGTCCCAGGTCCCGGAAGTAGACGGTGGCGATGGACAGCATGAGGCCCAGTCCGACGGCGAACATCCCCACCAGTACGGTGACGACGAGCAGTGCCGGGATCATCGCCAGGACTCCCGGCCCTCCCAAGATCATGGCGATGATGACCAGCACGAGCAGCTCGAAGGCGAAGTCCACGGCCAGTGACAGGACCGCGGAGTAGATGAGGACCTGGCGGGGGAAGTAGACCTTGGTGAGGAGCCCCGCGTTGTCCACGAGGGCGTTCATGGAGGCCATGATGCCGCTGGAGAAGAAGGTCCAGCTGAGCACCCCGATGCCGATCCACAGCGCGAAGGAGTTGATGCCGGAGTTGCGGCCCGGCTCCACGCCTCCGCGGAAGACGACGCCGAAAATGAGGGCGAAGATGGCGATAGTGGCCAGGGGGTTGATGAATGACCACAGGCGCCCCAGGGCCGTGCCCTTGAACTCCGAGGAGACCGAGCGCTGAGTCAGCCGCAGGGTGAGGTCCAGCGTCTGGCGGGCATCCTCCGAGCGGAGCAGTCGAGAGAGCTTCATAGGCTCACACCTCCGTCGCAGTGCCGGTGGGCGCTGGGGAAACCGCCCCCTCCTGGGCATCGATCCAGTCACACAGCCGGTTGATGCCCTCGGTGACGCCGACCCGGGGCTCCCAGTCCAGCGCCTGGCGGGCACGCGCGGTGTCCGCCCAGGCGGCACGCACATCGCCGTCACGGAACTGGCCGGTGACGTGCGGTGCGGGCGCTCCGTAGTGCTCGGCGATGGTCTGAGCGATCTGCATGATGGTGGTCCGCTCCCCCAGGCCGATGTCGTAGGGCGTGGAGGTGGCCGGCGAGTGCAGGACGCCGGCCACGATGGCGGAGGCGACGTCGTCGATGAAGACGAAGTCCCGCACGATCTGGCCGTCCTCGTAGACCGGGATGGACTGGCCCTGCTTGGCCAGGCGGGCGAAGAGGGAGACGATGCCGGTGTAGGGGTTGATGAGGGACTGGCCGGGTCCGTAGACGTTCTGAAGCCGGAAGAGCACCGGGGTAACGTCGAAGGAGCCGCACCAGGACGTCACGAGGTTCTCCTGGCAGAACTTGGTGGCGGCGTAGACGTTGGCCGGGGAGGCCTTGACCTCGGTGGAGGACTGGACCGAGGGGGTCAGGCCGGTGAAGTCCCACTGACCGGCCTCGAGCATCGCGTGGGTGCGCTGCCCGGGGTAGGAGAGGTGTCCCGCAGCATCGATCCACTTCCCCTCGCCGTAGACGGCCCGGGAGGAGGCCAGGACGATCTTGTCGGGACGGATCTCGTGGCGCACGAGGGCGTCGAGCATCTGGGTGGTGCCGACGACGTTGACGTTGGCGTGCCGGGAGGCCTCGGTGAGGGACTGGCCAGTCCCGGTCTCCGCCGCCAGGTGGACGATGGCATCCGGCGCGACCTCGGTCAGGAGCGAGTCCCAGTCCTCGGCGACGGACACGTCCAGGCGGCGCAGCTCCACGCGCTCGTCGAGCTCGGCGGGCCGAGCCTGGGAGGGGTGGATCTGCGGGTGCATGTTGTCCAGGGCCACGACACGGTCGAAGGCGTCCGCCAGGTCATGCGAGATCGCGCAGCCGATGAATCCGGCACCACCGGTCACGAGGCAGGTACGGGTCACGAGGGTCTCCCTTGGTGTAGTCGAGTCGGGGCGGTGGGACGAGCTCTCACGCGTCGTACAACGGCCTCGTCACTATTCTCGGCGTTCCCGGAGCCGTGCGGGCCGGCGGCCGCCGTTGCCTTCGACACGCCTCAGAGGCGCTGGACACGAGCTCGTCCCTGCCCGGAGCCGCACGCCGAACATATCAGCGTTCGACCTCGGAGACCTCGGGATGCCAGCTCATGCCTTTGAAGGCCTTGGTGACGAAAGCGACGATGTGGTCGGTGATCCTCACCAGCGCCACCGACAGGCCGAAGACGATGACGCAGGTCGCGGCCAGCATCGTGTAGCGCTGAACCGGCACGAAGCCCGCCACGTTGATCTTCTCGAAGAGGACCATGATGACGACGTGGTGGACCAGGAAGATCGGATAGGAGTACTTAGCGATCAGGTCGACGAGCGCACGTACCGGCTGGATCGCCACATAGCGACCGACGACCACGAGGATGAGGAAGGCCGAGATGCCAACGAGTGTGGTGGCCACATCCTCGGGGATCTCCTCGGGGAGCATCGCCGAGACGGCCAGGACCGCGGCTGCCGGAAAGACGACGGCCCAGTGAACCCGGCGGACGTAGAGGACGAAGTAGCTGCCGAAGGCCAGTTCGGGGAGTCTGGTCGTGAGGATCATCGCCGAGGGGTAGCCCGCGAAGTAGCGCTGCATGACGATCACGGTGGCGGCATAGGCCGCCAGGATGACGACGCCGGTGACGACCGGGAAGCGGTCAATGGCCCACAAAAGCGCTGGGAAAACGAGGTAGTACAGGAGGATGAACCCGAGGAACCACTCCCCCAGGAGGTAGGCGGTACGCACCTGGAAGTTGGCGACCAGACCGTCCACGCCGAGGACCGTGAAGATGAGGGAGCGGGTCGGGGCACTGTTGGGCGGCCGCCCCCCGGTCGTGACGAAGAAGTAGAGCGTCGCAAGGACCCAGGCGGTCCAAAACATCGGGTAGATGTTGAGACAGCGCTTCCAGTAGAACCGTTTGAGATTGATCGGTCTCCGATAGGTCACCGTCAGGGCGGCCCCGGAGATGATGAGGAACAAGGAGACGCCCAACCCACCCACATAGATGCCGAAGGGGAAGTTGGTCAGGACGTAGCCGCCATCAGCCAGGTAGGGGTTGTTGAAGTGGGTGAGGACGATGAGAAGCGCTGCCAAGGCTCGGACCAGATCGAGGTAGAAGATCCTGGTCCGTTTCCTGGCGACCGGCTTGACACCCGCCGCCCCCGCCGACCCGCCCGTCTCGGTCACTCCCCGATCCTCCTGACTCGGCGGTAGGCACTCTTGAGGGGTGAGCGCACTGCGGTCGGGATCCAGCGGCTGACCTGATCCTTGACCTGCTGACGAGTGCTGCGAGCACTACGGATCTGTTGGACCATTCGCTGCTCGACGTCAACCCCCCAGTGCTGTGACACCGCGGTGGTGAACTCCCTGGTGTAGTACGACAGATTCGTCAGCTCGATCCTCGCGAAGGAGTCGGAGAAGAGCCATCCGCAGAAGTAGCCCGAGGCCTGCGCAACATAGCCGTAGGCGCGCTCAATAGCGTGGAGGATGGTCCCGTCGATGTCATTCGGCTCAGGCGGGAAGTCCTCCCACTGCCAGTCGTGGTCGAAGAGCGGCTTGAGAGCGGCCGGCCGGAACCAGAACATGGTGCCCAGCGGGGCGATGACCTCCTTGTGAGCATCGAGCGGGACACTCAGATTCAACTCTTTCTCAAGGAGCATCTTCGTGCGATCGAAGTTCGGCCCCCAGCTGTAGGAGTAGATCGGGAAGTAGTCGGCATGGTTGGGAGGGGTCGGCGACAGCAGACCGAGTCGGGGCTCCGAGTCGAAGGTGGAGATGACGTTCTCGACGAACTCTCGAGTCGGGAGAAGGTTGTCGAAGCACTTGCGGGCGAAGCCCTCGCCCACGGTGTACGGGCTCAGCTGGGTGACCTTCTTGTCATGTATGAAGCAGACGAGGTCGTAGTCGCTGACGATGTCCTTGCACCCCACCAAGAGCGCACTGACGTCCCGACCCCGGTTCTCAATGAGGCGCACGGTCACGTTGTAGGGGAGATCCTTGCAGGCCTCCTCCACCAGCTCCACCTTCTCCTGAGAACCGACGGTGAGGATGAAATCCGTCCCCTCGGGCATGGACCGGGCGTAGGCGAGCGTGGGCTCCAGGAGGTCCATGTAGTACAGGTGCGCAATGAGGGCGACCTTCTGCGGCTTGGGCTCGCGGGCCACCGCCTGCGTGGGCAGGACGTAGGTGAGCTGGAGATTCTTGACCAGGTCCGCCATGTTCATGGAGCGCAGGGCGTTGTCCCAGATGAGGTTCGTGTCGAAGTCGGTGTGGTCGCGCAGGTACTCGTAGAGTTCGACGGTTGCGTTACCCACGGCCTGGTGAAGCACGTCCTCGTAGCTGTGGAAGAAGGAGCGGCGCTTGAAGATGGGGCAGCGCCTCTCCGCAATGAGCTGCTTGGGGGCGAAGAGGATGGGCTGCAGGGTGAAGCCCTCGAGGTCCTCAGTATTGACATACACGTCAGAGGTGAAGCCCAGCCGCTCGAAGCGCTGGGTGAAGGGCGCCTCGTGGAGCCCTACGGAATCCTCGTATGAATTGATCTGAGGAAGGTTGTCCCAGTAGTCCTGGAAGGCCTTGGAGGAGACCAGGGAACGCCGGTAGGCATGGAAGTGGGACTGAAGATGACGGGGCAGGTACCCCTCCAGGGCGTGCCCGAAGGGGTCTCCGGGAGCCAGATGGAACCAGGTGATTCCCCAGAAGTCGATGTCTCGACCCGCCATCTCGGTGAACATCTCCTCGAAGGGGTACACCGGTCCCATGATGGTGGCGTTGAACAGGACGACCTCGTCGAACTCGACGAGCCGGTCCCAGCCGTAGCTCTCCATGGCCGTTTTGTAGGCCCAGGCATCCAGGCCCTTGTTCTCCCGCAGGATGATGTTGTCCGTGAAGGCGGTCAGCTTGGCATAGCTCTTGGCGGTCAACTCACCGTTGACGACAATGACCAGCTCGGAGAGGTTCTTGACCATGTCAGTGAGCAGGGTCTCCACGTAGGAGTCCACGATGCCCTGAGCGTCGAAGAAGAAGAAGATCCCGAGTCGCTTCGGGTCCTGGCCGAGCGTTGCCATAATGTCCCTTCTGGGCAGTGGTTCGAGCCGCTCACCGTAGCGGGAGAGCGGAGTAATAGGGTTTCCCGGGCGCGTCAGCCCGCGCTTGAGGCGAGGATACGGCGGATCTTGGTCGGGTCACCCCACACGCCCGGCGAGTCGTAGGGCCGGTCCGGGAAGGCCCCGTACTCCAGGGTGATGTCCAGGTCGTTGTCCCGGATGTAGGCCTCGACGCGCTCGGCCAGGCTCATCGGCTCACCGGTGCAGGCGTTAATGATGCCGTCGACCTCAGTCTGGTCCACGATCGCGGCGATCTGCGTGGCCAGCTCGTCCACGGAGATGAAGTCGTAGCGGTTCTTACCCGTGGTGAAGGGGAAGGTGGTGCGCCCCTCCTCGGCGGCCTCCAGGAGCTTGGAGAAGATCGAGTTGCCGAACTTGTCGTCGCCCACGATGTAGTAGGCGCGGATCCACTGGGCGACGGCGTCGTGTGCCTTGGCCGACAGGAAGGTGGTCTCCCGCAGTGCGTTCTTGGCGATGCCGTACAGCGAGGCGGGGTTGCACGGGGAGTTCTCGTCGATGGCACCCTCCCAGTAGCCGACCTCATGCATGGTGCCCATGACGGCGAGCTGCTTGAGACCGCCCGCATAGAGGTTCTCAATGAGGTTGACGTGCTTGGCCAGGTCGTCCATGTGGGCGGACGAGGCGTGCTTGAAGCCGTCGCGCCAGGCCATGTGCAGGACGACGTCGGGGTGCCCCATCTGGTCGTAGATGTCGGCGTCCCCGGAGAAGAGGTCCAGGGTAAGCCTCTCCGCCCGCTCGTCGACGCCGTCGAGTCGCAGGTCGAGGGCCTTGACGTCCAGGCCGCGCTCCAGGAGCGCGGTGACGACGTGGCGACCGATGTAGCCGCCTGCTCCAGTGACGAGAACTGTCTTTGCCATGGTTCTGGATCCTAACAGGTGCGGTTGTGGAGCAATCACTTGGTTCTGCCGTTGATGGACATGAGGAGATCGCCGTTGACGGTCATTCCGTTCTCCGTGGTCGGGAACTGGTCGACCGCGGGATTGATCTCGACGACGGCGCTGCCGCCCTCGGTCAGCTCACTGGTGATCGTCACGGTGTACTTCTCGCCACCGCGCAGGACGAGTCCCTTGGCCGGGAACTCGTGCAGACCCTCGTGGAGGGAGTTCGCCGGCGCCGCGGTCTTGAAGACCCGGGCACCGGAGGCGTCCGTCACCTCGACGTTGACCACCGAGGAGTCGAGCCACTGGATGTCTCCGGCCAGGAAGGCGATATTGAGGGAGCTGACCTCCACGGTGGACGGCAGGGTGATGGTCTCGGAGACCCTGGCCCCATCGCCGAGGATGTTGACGCTCCCCGCCTGAGGGGTGTCGGTGACCGCCGAGTACGCCACAGGAGCAGCCGGCACGAAGTAGGGGAGCAGCACCAGCGCGCTGAACGCCGCCGGCATGGTCAGACGCGACCAGGCCGCGGAGCGTGGGACCCGCTCGCCCTGCCCCAGCTTCTCGACCATCTCGGTGCGCGGGAAGTTGATGAAGAGGAACGCCAGAGCGCAGGCGATCATGAAGCCGACGATGAAGGAGCCCTGCCGGCTGATTCCCATGACGTCGAGGAACTGCGCGGGGGTCTCATACCGGGGCTGCGCCGTCGGAGTCATCAGGTGAGGCAGGAGCAGCTGATCGAGGATCGACCGGTTGTACATGGAGAAACCGGTGAAGGTGTACATGAGGAACAACGCGGTTCCAACACCCACCTCAAGAGCAGAGTTGAGCAGCACGTGACGCGGGTTGAGGAAGATGATGAGCACCGCGAAGGGCGAGACCATGACGGCCCAGTAGGGGTTGAGCGGGACGACCGTGGCGAAGACGAGGTAGATGGCCATGCAGATGTAGACCGCGTCGGCCGCCAAGGCCTTCGTCCCCTGAGGGCGGCGCAGGTAGGCGAAGATGACGATCCCGACCATGAACACCACGAAGATCGGAATCATGCTGCTCTGCCACGGCACCCCCACGGCCGTGAGCCTCTGAAGCATGCTGCTCATGAATCCGCCGGTGGACGCCTTGTAGGCCACATTGCCGTGGTAGATGGCGCGGCACCCGACCAGACCGATGAGCCCGACAACGACCTGGAGGGCCACCACGCGCAGCCGCTTCTCCCTCAGCAGCAGGAGCGGCACGAAGATGAAGAGGGCGAAGAGCTTGAGCGTGTTGGCGATCGCGAACCACAGCAGGAACCTGCCCAGCCGGCCACGCAGGTAGGCGCGCAGCCCCAGCAGGATGAAGACGATCATGATGATGTCGTACTGGACGATGACGAAGACCGGGACGAACAACGTCATCGACGACAGGAAGAAGAAGGCGACCCACTTGCTGCGCTGCCGGCTGACGCCGAGGTCACGCGCGATATCCACCAGCACCTTGGCGGCGAGAAGCGCGGCCAGCACCATCATGGTCTTGAGCCACAGCTGCGCCGGCGTCGACAGCAGGTACTGGAAGCCGGTGATCCGGTAGATGATGTAGGTCGGCAGGTTCCACAGCCCGAAGAGCAGGTAGAGCGGGATGTCGTAGACCGCCGGGTGACCGGTCGAGGTGTGCTCGATCGCGATCCGGTAGAAGTCGCCGATCCTCCCCTGAAGAACCGAGTCCAGGAAGTTGAAGGAGTGCTCGAAGGTGGCTCGCACGTCCCCGTAGAGGAAGAAGGCGTAGGCGCCGAGCAGGATGATGCCCAGCAGCGCCCAGTCCACGAGGCCGGGACGCTCGGTACTGCTCCACCAGGAGCCCAGGCGGCTGTCCACCACGCGCTCGACCAGCCGGCGTCCCTGATCGCTCATCGTCTCAGTGAGCGCGCGCATCCGTGTGACGAGGCCGGCGGCGGAGCGGGTCTGCGGCGTGGAGTCGTGATCGGTTTTCTCGGCGTCGTTGTTCTTGACCTGACTCGTTTTGTTCTTCGCGGACTTACCGGACACGAGAGCCTGCCTGTTCATCGGGGTGGTGGACAGTGGTCGCCCCGCCGGAGGCGCCGAGACGCTCCAGGAGGGCTTTGCGGGAGATGAAGTTGTAGATGAGCACGATCGCCGTGGCGAGGATCTTCCCCAGGAAGGGGCTCATGCCGGCGAGGTCGGCGCAGACGTAGAGGATGAGTGTGTTCAAGCCCAGTGCGACGACGTTGAGCAGAACATACAGCGTGAATTCCTTGAGGACACTGACATTCTCCTGCGCCTCGAAGACGTAGCGCCTGGAAAGGATGTAGTTGAGGACCACTGAGGTGGAGAAGGATGTCGCACTGGCGATGAGGTGGGGTACGCCCAGCCCGTACAGCACGGTGAAGAGGCCGAAGTCAACGCTGAAGGAGATGCCGCCGACGACGAGGAATCGCCCGAACTGCGCAAGGAGGGGACGCAGTTTCTCCTGGAGGGTGCTCAAGAGGCGTTCCCGCCGGGGCGTTCCTGCGCGGAGGGACCCGCCTGCGACGACGCCGGGCCGCCTCCGAAGCTCGAAGGACCTTCGGAGGGCCCGAAGTTGAGGCGCTCACCGATGACCACGCGAGGCTTGCTGACGACGCGCCCGTTGATGCTGAGAATGTACTCGCCCAGGATTCCGATGAAGAACAACTGGATGGAGCCCAGGAAAAACAGGCCCACGGTGCGCGAGGCCTCTCCCACTGGATAGGCGTTCCAATCGATGAGCTTCTTGACCAGGACGAAGGTGGCCAGGCCCAGGCAGATGATGCCGACGAAGGTGGCCACGAAGGTGGCCATGCGCATCAGCAGCTTGGTGGAGCTGGTGATGCCCTGCATGGCGAAGTCGTAGTTACGCAGGAAGTTGAAGTTCGACTTTCCTCGGGAGGACTGGGCCTGATCGTACTGGACGATCTCGAGCCCGATCCCGTACTCGGCGACCACCGTCTTGAAGTAGGGCTGAATATCGCCGATCTGCCGCAGAACATCGATGAACTCGACGTCGTAGAGCCCGTATCCGGTGAAGCGCGCGATCTGAGGGGTGTCGGCGAACCAGTCGATGAGCTTGTAGTAGAGGTGACGGCATCCCGTCATGATGAAGCCCTCATCAGAGGATCTCCTCTGCCCGATGACGACCTTGGCTCCGGCCTCCCAGCGGGCCACGAACTCCGGGAGGTTCTCCGGAGGGTCCTGGAGGTCGCCGAAGAGCATGAAGGTCGCATCCCCCGAGCCGTAGGTGAGCGCCGAGAAGACATTCCGGTGAAAACCGAAGTTACGGGCGTTGAAGACGGCCTTCACCCGCTTGTCTTCACCCGCCAGAGCGCGGATCGCATCGCGGGTGCCGTCCGTCGAGTAGTCATCGACGAAGATGATCTCGTAGTCGTACTGAGGAAGATGCGTGTGAAATACCGAGTTCAGTCGGTCATACATCAACCTGACGCTTTTTTCCTCATTGTAACTGGGGATGACGACGCTGATCTTCTTCATGGACAGGTCAAAGGTCCTCACGTGACTCATTGATCGAGGCAGGGGCTCCAACAGGGGCTCCAAGGGGCATACCCGACCATGCCGGCAGGAGGTGCGGGGAGCACCTCTCGTTATGCTAACACCTCGCTCAATCCCCCTTGTCTTCCTCCCGATGGCGGCCGACACCGCGCAGACGCCTGCCGGCACTCGTCGCGGCGCGCGCCAGGCCCGAGGCCCCACCGGTCAGGTAGCGGTAGGCGGGCTTGAGAGCACTGCCCATGTCGGGGTGGTGGACGTCAACGTAGGTGCGCACCCGGGCGCCGACTCCGGCCAGCGGTCCGAACCGGGCCTGGAGGAACCTGACCTGCTCATCGGTGTGGGCCGGAAGGTCCGCGGTGACAACTCGATGCTTGTAGGCCAGGGCCCCGTAGAGCCGCCCGGCCCAGACCGGAGTGAGCACCTCGCGGGGGTGGAAGCCGCTGGACATGGCCGCATAGACGGTCAGCAGCTCGAGCACCTCGGCGGCGCGGGCGCGTCTGAGGCGCTCGGCGGACTGCTCGGCTCCGGCGGCGGCCTGGTCGGTCAGCCGCACGAGCTCCTTGGCCCCTTCACTCAGGGTGCGCAGCGCTTCGGGGCGGGCCATGAACATCGCGCCGGGAGGAGCCACGGGGGCGAGCGGATCCAGCTCGGCGCTCAGACCGAGCCGCCGGGACAGGGCCTTGGCGGCGCCGGCCAGCCCGTCCCACGTGGGTCCTCCATGAGCCTGCCCGATGTGGCCGGCGGCGGGCATGGCCACGCCAAGGCCGGGGTGACGCGCAAAGAGGTCGATGAGGCCGGCCGTGTACCCCGGCGAGTCCAGCAGGCAGTCGAGCGCCTGCCGGTGGGCGACGTCGTCAGCCCGCGTACCGGGGACGGGCGGGGGCCCCACGGTGATCCGCAGGACCAGGGGGCCACCGTCGCCGCCCTCGTCACCGTCGTCGCCGCGTCCGGGATCCCAGAGGTCGTCACACTGGGTGAGGAAGGCGATCGTGCCCCGCGGGTCGAGGTCGCGCACCAAGCGGAAGGACACATCCCCTTCCCCGTGCGCTGAGTCCTCCTGTGTGTCCTCCTGGCTGGGACGGCGGCCGGTGACCCGCTCCAGGTCGGCGGCATCCAGCCGTTCGGGCGAGGTGACTACGACCCGCCAGTGCGCCGGCAGGCTCGCCAGGCGCCGGGCCAGGCCATCGGCCTCGGCGCGCTCGAGCGCCTCCCTCCCAGCCGGGACGTGGACGACGACGCAGCCCGTGGGCCGCCGCTCAGGCGAGCTCGTCTCGGCACCGGCCCCCGCGGCCCCGGGGACGCACCCGGTCACGACCTCGGTGAGGCCGGCGTTGACGATGAGGTCGCGGGCGGCCGCGGTGTGGACGACGTCGGACAGGATGAGGTCCTCGCTGTAGCCGGCCCGAGCGGCGGCCTCCAGCAGCTCCCCGCCGACGACGGCCTGGCGGTCCTGGTGGAGCGGGTCGTGGAAGAGGGCGCGGCGCTTGAGCAGGGGGCAGCCGTCGGCCAGCAGCGCTGGGGCCTCCTCGATGGCCGGGTTCTCCGAGCGGTAGCGGTCCACGGGGAAGGCGACCTGCCAGGTGTGGCCGAGCTCGGCGAAGTGGCCGGTGAAGCGCGATTCGTGCCACTGGATGGAGTCGCGGTAGGAGGAGACCGGCGGCATCTGCTCCCAGTACTCCCGGAAGGCCGGGTCCGTCAGGAGCCTGCGGCGCACCGAGATCCAGTGGGACTGGAGGTGGCGGGGCAGCTCGCGCTGGGCGAGGAAGGGGTGGGGGCGCATGGTGGCGTGCTCGGTCATACCCCAGAAGGAGATATCGCCCCAGCCCGCGGCGCGGGTGAGGACCTCCTCCCAGGGCCGCAGCGGCGCGTAGTAGGTGTGGTTGGTCAGGATGAGCTCGTCGAAGTCGGCGAGCCGTTCCCAGCCCAGGTGCTCCAAACCGGCTCGGTAGGCACCGGCATCGAGCCCCTCATTGGGACGCGGAAGGATCTCATCACAGCAGGTCGCCAGGCGGGCGCGGTCGACCTCACTGATGGGTGAGTTGGAGACCAGCAGGATGTGGTTGGCGTGGGGCCGCAGGGAGCTGAGCGCGGCGACGACGTAGTCGCGGACCTGATGATGAGGATCGAAGTGGAAGTAGACGAGTCCTCGGTTCATGTGGAGGTCCTTCCCGGCAGGTGGTCGATGAAGGCGGCTGGTAAGGAAGCGGTGAGGCGGCCAGTGTCTCATGAGCTGTCTCATGCACTTCTGGCCGCCTCGCCGCTCCCCCGGTGCGGGATGTCAGCGGATGGTCACCTTCCCGTTGGGTGCCACGGAGATGCTGCCCTTCTCAAAGGTCTGGGTCATGGTGCCGTCGGCCTGGCGCACTGCGCGCCCGGTGGGCAGCCCCACCTTGGAACGTTCCCAGCCGGCGGCGGCCCAGGCGTTGAGGATCGAGCCGTGGATGAAGCTGACCCGGCCCCCGGGGCGCCAGTAGGCGATGCCGCCTTCGAAGATTTGGTGACGGCTGCCGCCGACTCCCGCCACGCCACCACTGCGCGGGTAGCCCATGGACCCGGTCTGATAGCCGTAAGCGCCCCAGGCACTGAGCACCGGCTCACCCACGAACTGCGCACCAGTCGCCGGGCTCCAGTAGCCCACCCCGCGCTCGAAGCGCTGGAACACTCCACCCTTGGTGGAGGCGGTCTCGTTGGAGGTGGGAAGCCCCAGCCAGGAGCGCTCCCAGCCGGCGGCGGCCCAGGCGTTGAGGATCGAGCCGTGGATGAAGCCGACCCGGCCCCCGGGGCGCCAGTAGGCGATGCCGCCTTCGAAGATCTGGTGACGGCTGCCGCCGACTCCCGCCACGCCACCACTGCGCGGGTAGCCCATGGACCCGGTCTGATAGCCGTAAGCGCCCCAGGCACTGAGCACCGGCTCACCCACGAACTGCGCACCAGTCGCCGGGCTCCAGTAGCCCACCCCGCGCTCGAAGCGCTGGAACACCCCACCCTTGGTGGAGGCCTGGACGCCGGAGGTGGCCGCTCCGATCCAGCCGTTGGCGCCCAGGGCGCTGCGCAGGGCGACGGCTCCCGGATGGTCCTGGGGCACGGTCGACGACGCACCACTGCTTCCCCCCTGCGGGGAGGAGCCCTGCGCCTTGGCGATGGCGCGGATGGTGCCGAGCTTGGAGTAGCCGACGTTGCCGGGGCAGGTGGTGTAGCCGACGTCGCGGTGCCCGAGGATGCGGGGCATGGAGATGGTGGAGCCGGCCTGGTAGCGCTCGGTCGTCCACACGTGCAGGCCCGCCCAGCCGGTGACATCGGAGATGCCGGCTCGTTTGAGGAACCATCCGGCCATCTTGCCCACGGAGCTCAGTTGGGCATCCGAGGGGGACACCGTGCTGTAGTCCCCCATCATGGAGATGCCCATGGTGCCGGTGTTGACGCCGCGGGCGTGCGCCCCGATGCTCATCCTGCCGGCCGGTGCCGCCACGGAGCCGGAGCGCCCCTCGAAGACGGTGCCGAACTTGTCGACGAGGAAGTTGTAGCCGATGTCGCCCCAGTCCAGGACGACCGCGTGGTAGTAGTAGATGCCCCGCACGATGGAGGCGGACTGGCCTGCTGAGTAGCTGTTGGTGCCTGCGGTGTGGTGGACGACGACGTGGCCGGCTCTCGCGTACTCGGGATCCCAGCTCATGTAGGAGGCATTGGCCCCCCCACTCGGCCCGGGTGGTCACCGCGACCGGCAGGCCGTCAGCGGTCGTCGCAGCCGGTGCAACGACAGGCACAGTGGCTGGTGCAGTGGCTGGCGAAGCAACCGATGCTGCGGCCGGCTGGGCGACCGGCGCGGGGCTCGCGGACAGCGTCATGGCGGCCGGATCCACCTGAGTGCCCTGGTTGTCAGTGGCGGAGGCATCCTCGATGACGGGGGTCGGTGCAGCCTCGGTGGTCTTGAGGTCGTCTGCACCGAGGACCTCCTCGCCCTGCGGGCGGGAGGGGACCAGGGCCAGCTTGAGCCCGGCGGGAAGCGAGCTGCCGACGACGGAGGCCTGGATCGCGTCGGCCCCGCCGGTGACGAACTCCCCCGTGCCGGGGGTGGCGCGGTCGTCGCGGCCGGAGTCGGCCGCCTCGCTCAGGTACCAGGGCGACCAGCTCCCGCTCTCCCGCACGCGCAGGTAGATGCGCACGCCGTCGGGCAGGTCGGCGCCGCCGGTCCAGGTGAAGCCGGCGACGAAGAAGCGGTCGACCTCGAGGGGGTCGGTGAGCAAGGCGGCGTCCGCCTGCGGATCCGTGGCCGCCGGCAGGATCGACGGGACCGGCGCGTCGGCTGCGCCCGCGGCCTGAGCGAGGGCGGGCACGGTGGCGGTTGCACCGCGCACCGCCGCCGGGCTCACCGAGGCGGCGTTATCGGAGCCACTGGCCTCCTCGGTCGACGGCCTTGGCGTCTGGGCGCCCGCCCCATCGCGCGACCCCGAGCCGGAGCCCTGCCCCGGCGAGGCCTGGACGTCGTCGAGCCCCGACTGCGCCACCTCGGTGGCCTGCCCGCTAGCGGTCGTCAGGTCGAGGATCTGCACCGGAGCGGGGGCCTCGCCCTGACTACCGGAGTCGCCGGCGCCTGGAGCGGCACCGGCCACGGGCACCAGGCTGGACAGGAGCAGTGAGGACAGGGCGATGAGCCCGGCGGAGCGGCACGCGTGTGCGCGGGCGCTGAGACCACCGGCATGGCCACTGAGGCGATGGCCACCGCGGGGAGCGATGCGACCAAGAGCGCGAGGGACGTTCATGGGGTTCCTTTGAGGTGATACCGACGGGCGTCCATCAGGCCTCACCATCACAACCGACGACGCGCTCCCTCGAGAGGCACGAAATCAAATTTCTGAGCAATTTCCAAGAGATTGCTGACAGTTTACTGAATGTCACGGAGGGTCCTTGACAGCGCCGGCTGCATCGGCACCCAGTCTCCCGGAGACCACCAGCCCACCCCACACCTTTTCTTGAGGCTCCGCGGTTTTACCGGTTCACGGCACGTCTATTGCAATCCGGTCTCACCACCCCAGGACCCTCGGTCCGACTGCGCCGGCCCGGAAGTCGCGCTCTGCAGCCGCCCGTGAGCTCGAGCGCACTCCTGTGGCATGATGGCGTCGGCCATGATGGGCGCTCAGCGCCCGCAGTTCCCACGTATCGGAGCGAGTTCTATGCACGTCCTCATCACCGGAGGCGCCGGCTTCATCGGCGCCAACTTCGTCCACCAGACCCTGGTGCGCCACCCCGACGCCACCGTCACCGTCCTGGACAAGCTCACCTACGCCGGGAACAAGGGCTCACTGGCGGACCTGGGCGACCGCGTCACGCTCGTCGTCGGGGACATCGCCGACGCCGACGTCGTCGACCCGCTCGTCGCCCAGGCCGACGTCGTCGTCCACTTCGCGGCCGAGTCTCACAACGACAACTCGCTGCGCGACCCCTCCCCCTTCATCCAGACCAACCTCGTGGGCACCTTCACCCTCCTGGAGGCGGTGCGCCGCCACAAGGTGC
>ERZ772948.103-NODE-103-length-50664-cov-4.577743_pt1 | contig 50664 bp, 45 predicted proteins | sample MGYA00511945_ERZ772948 | MGnify/ENA primary metagenome ERZ772948 (study PRJEB29015, sample SAMEA2737927) | human oral metagenome | biome: human oral; feature: human-associated habitat; material: dental | place: China | collected 2141 ... | reverse complement strand
TTTGGAATAGATCTTTCGTCGAAACATGTGTCGGTCTCCTGATGTCTGCATTCAATTTTCTGCTTTACAGAGATCGCGTGGCGTCCTTGAAGGAATCCAAGCAAATCCATTCTAGCACAATTTCAGCATCTAGCCAAATGTTTTCGACAGAAATCCCGTCATTTAGCCAAATCTTTTTAGATAAAATCCAAGCAAATAGCCAAATGTTTTCATATAAAAACCCGCTGCACAGCCAAATTTTTTCGCCCGATGTATATGAGTGCATCTCTTGAAATATTGCTCAGCGTCACCACTGCCGCCTGTGCAGCCGATCGATTCCTGCACGTAGCAGGATCAAGAAGGAGAAGATTTCCAACCGCCCGAGGATCATCAAGAAGCCTGCGAAGACCTTGACCCAGCCGGGCAGGAGCAGGAAGTCCTTGCCGCCGTAGAGGAGAGTCACGACGGTGCCCGTGCCCGACAGACAGCCGACGGCGAAGCCCATGGCGGGCAGGGTGTCGATGTGAGCGAGCGCGAGGCCGAGCGTCGCGAGGATCAATACGACGACGTAGAGGAAGAAGAAGCTCAAGATCCTGCCGTGCAGCTTGTGCGGCACGGATTTGCCGTCGATCTTGACGTTGACGATCATGCGCGGGTGAATCGTGCGCAGGACTTCCGCCTTTGCCATCTTGATGAGCACGAGCAGGCGCATCGCCTTGAAGCCGCCGCCGACCGCGCCGACCGAAGAGCCGAGCGTGGCGAGAAGCAGCAGCACGGCATGAGGAAAGGTAGGCCAGGAGGCGAGCGGCGCAGCGGCAAAGCCCGTCGTCGTCGCGAACGAGATGGCGTGGAAGAAGCCCATGCGAAGGCTGTGCTCGACATCGTAGACGCCGACGACGGCGAGATAGCAGGCGAGCGCCGCGCCGCCCGCGCATACGACGAGGAGGAAGAAGCGCAGTTCCGCGTCGGCAAAGAGCGTGCGCACGTCGCGCCGCGCCGCCGCCCGCTGCCACAAGAGGAAGTTCACGCCCGCGAGCAGCATCGCGGCCTCCGCCGCGACTTCCGTCGTGACGCCGCTTCCCTTCAGCACGAGGCCGCGCGGGTCGAGTCCCGTCGTCGATATGGAAGTCAAGGCGAGCACGGCGCTCGACAGGAAACTCTCGCCTGCGAGCAGGAAGAGCTCGAGCGCGAGGAGCGTCAGGCAGGCGTAGAGGAGCGCCATCTTGCGTGCCGCCGCATTCATGCGCCGCAGGAGAGGGCTGAAATTCGTGCCCTGCTGCACCGAGAGCGTCAGGCCGAAGCAGCCGCCGACCTGCGGCATGATCGTGACGAGGAGGCACAGGAAGTACATGCCGCCGATCCATCCTTGGAAGATCTGCCAGAAGCCAAGGGAGCTTTCGAGTCCCGTCGGCGTGAAGAGGAGCGCCGTCGTCGTAAACGCCGCGACGCTCGCGAAGAAGGAGTCGGCGGCGGAAAGCTCGCCCGTGAGGAAAAAGGGCAGCGCCCCCAGAAGCGAGTTCAAAAGCCATGCGGCGAAGAGGAAAACGGCGCCGTCTGTGACGCCGATCGTGTGGCGATGCCCCTTGGATAGGTGCGAGAAGACGCGCCAGAGGACGAAGGAGAGCGCCGCGGGCATACCGAAGGCAAGCGGGTGCTCATCCTCCCAAAAGATCGCGAGGCCGAAGGCGAGAAAGAGAGCCGCGCCTTCCAGAAACGCCATGCGCCCGAGCAGGAAAGAAACGATGCGTGCGTCCATATCAATCCTTGCCCTTGAAATACTTCATGACCTTCTGCGCGAAGCGCGTCTGGATGAAGAGAATGGTTCGGTCTCCAGGCAGAAGAACCGAAGTGCCGTTTGGTATCACGGCCTCATCGCCGCGCACATAAGCGCAGACAAGGCATTCACGCGGCAGCCGCGCATCCATCAGAGGAATGCCCGCGACAGGTGCGCCTTCCTGCACGATGACCTCGACCGCCTCCGCCTTTGCGCCCTCAAGGAGTGATACCGAAACGACGCCGCCGCGCCGCGCGAAAGCGAGGACTTCCGAGGCGGACAAGAGGCGCGTCGGCAGGACGATGTCGACGCCGACCTTTTCCATGAGATCGACGTATTCGCCGCGCGCGACGCGCACGACCGTCTTTTTCGCGCCCAAATGCTTGGCGAGGAGCGCGAGCATGAGGTTTAGCTTGTCGTCCTCCGTCAGGCAGACGACGGCGTCGGCGTCGGCGACGCCCTCTTCCGTCAAAAGATCGATGTCCGTGCCGTCGCCGCAGATGGCAAGGCCGTTTTCGAGTGCTTCTGCCGCAAGCCGGCTGCGCTCACGATTGGTATCAATGATCTTCACGGCGACGTCCGCATCGTCGAGCATCTTGGCAAGGAAGCGCCCCGTGCGCCCCGCGCCGATAATCATGACGTGTTCAAGCTTCCTCGCGTCGCGATGTACGAAGGTCTCGCTGAACTTCTCGATTTCGGCGGGATCGCCGATGAAATACGCGTTGTCGTGCGGCAGAAGGCAGTCGTCGCCATGCGGGATGATCATGCGGTGGTCGCGGAAGATCATGCCCGCGAGGATCGCCTTGGGCATTTCGAGATCCTTCAGCGGGATGTTTGCCAAGGGCGAGTGACGCGTCACCTTCGTCTCGAAAAGGCGCACCTTGCCGCTTGCGAAATCCTCGACGTCGAGCGCGGCGGGCGTCATGAGGATGCGATAGACCTCGCGCGCCGTGATCAGTTCGGGATTCAGCATGAGGTCAATGTCGAAGTTCTGCTTCAGGTATTCCTTCGCTTCCGAAAGGAACTGCATGTCGCGGATGCGTGCGACCGTGTGCGTGATGCCGTGCTTCTTCGCGAGGATGCACGCGATCATGTTGACCTCGTCGCCCGCCGTCACGGCGATGAGGATGTCCGCCGAGCGGATGTCGGGATCGTTCATCGTGATGGGGCTGGCGCCGTTCGCCGTGACCGTCAGCACGTCGAGCGTGTTCTTCGCCGCTTCGAGCCGCGTCTCGTCCTGATCGACGAGTACGACATCGAACTCCTCGTTTGCGAGCAGCTCGGCGATGCTGTAGCCGAGCTTTCCCGCACCGACTATGACAATGCGCAAGGAAACTCCTCCTCTTGAGATGTATGCACAAAAAAGCCAAGGGAGCCGCCGCCGTGCGAATTTGCACGGGCTTCCCTTGGCTTTTTGCACCCTTTGCCTTATTTTAACGCATTCGGCGCGGCGGTGCAAATCATTTCAGTGTGATGAGCTCGTAGTCGCGCGTACCGAGACCGATCTTCTCGCCGTGCACGAGCGTTTCTTCCCAACAGACGTTGGGATTCGAGTCGAGGAAATGGTCGTGATGATGATGCCAATCGGGCTTGGCGAGGTGGTCGCCGAGCTTGCTGTTGCGGATCGGCTGCGCTTTCAGCGCCATGTCGACGCACGCTTGGTCGAGCGCGATGGGATCGAACGAGGCGAACATGCCGATGTCGGGCAGGATCGGCGCGTCATTTTCGCCGTGACAGTCGCAGTTCGGCGAGATGTCACGCGCGATGCTGATGTGGAAGCACGGGCGGTCCTGACAGACGGCCTGCGCGTATTCCGCCATGCGGCGGTCGAGGATGTCGGCGGCGTCCCAGACCTCGTTGTAGAGCGCGTTGAACGTGCACGAGCCGATGCAGCGACCGCAGCCCTTGCAAAGCTCCTTGTCAACGACCGCCTTGTTCTCAACGTAGGAAATCGCATCCGAGCCGCATTCCTTCGCGCAGCGACGACAGCCGCGGCAAAGCTCCTCGTGGACGCCGACCTTGCCCGACGAATGCTGCTCCATCTTGCCCGCGCGGCTGCCGCAGCCCATGCCGATGTTCTTGATCGCGCCGCCGAAACCCGTCTGCTCGTGCCCCTTGAAGTGCGTGAGGCTGATGAAGACGTCGGCGTCCATGACGGCGCGGCCGATCTTCGCCGTCTTCAACACGCGGGCGTTCTTGATCGGCACTTCCAGCTCGTCCGTGCCGCGCAGACCGTCGCCGATGATGATCTGACAGCCCGTCGTCGTCGGGTTGAAGCCGTTGATGTTCGCGCAGTCGAGATGCTCGGGCGCATGGCGGCGGCTGCCCGGATAGAGCGTGTTGCAGTCCGTCAGGAAAGGAATGCCCTTTTCCTCCTTCACGAGGTCGGCGACGGCTTTCGCGTACTGCGGGCGCAGGAACGCAAGGTTGCCGAGTTCGCCGAAGTGCATCTTGATGGCGACGAAGCGGCCCTCAAGCTCGATCGTCTTGAGGCCCGCCGTAAGACACAGACGCTGCAGCTTCTTCGTCAGGCTCGTGCCGACGTCCGTGCGGAAATCGGTGAAATAAACTTTTGCTTTCTCTGCCATGGTATTGCTCCTTTTTCTTTTGCAGACACGTTCTTTCTTACGGGACGAATTCCCCTAAATCTATTGTAGCATACGAGTACATGAAAAGTATATGAAATCTCCTATTCTCATCTTTTTCGCCTTGACCTTGAGAACGTTCCTCCGTAGAATAGTACTATAAACGTTATGGAGAGAAATGGAAACATCGGCGCGACGTAGGTCGCTGAGAAGAGTCCTGTCTCGGGACTGTGAGCCTATGGAATCACAAAGGAGGAATTCACTTTGAAAACAAGACGAACGATGCAAGGTCTGATCGGCGCTCTTCTCGCGCTCTTTCTTATGACGGGCTGCGGCCTGCAGGCGGAGGAATCGGGCAAGTCGGCGGAAGCCAAGGCGGAGCAGGCGATGGATGCAGAGGGCGTGGAAGGGACGGCGCCGCCTTTCAAGGCGACATCATTCGACGGCTCGGAGGTCGCGATCAACGCCGCCATGGACAAGAAGCTCTACGTCATCAACTTCTGGGCGACATGGTGCCCGCCGTGCCGCGCCGAGATGCCCGAGCTCAACGAGTTCGCCAAGAAGCATGAAGGCGAGGTCACATTCTACGCCGTCAACCTGCAGGAGCCGAAGGACACGGTCGACAAGTTCCTCAAGGACAACGGCTACACGATGCCCGTGCTCCTCGACCTCAAGGGAGAGGCGGCGGATACCTACAAGGTTCGCGCCATTCCGACGACCTACGTCATCGACCGGGATGGCAAGATCCTGCTGAAGAAGATCGGCGGAACGACGGCGGCGGAGCTGGAAACGGCACTCACGCGCGCGGCGAAGTAGGAGGTTTTCTCTTGGAAGCAATCTCCTTCGGCGCGGCGTTTCTCGCTGGCGTCGTCTCCTTCGTCTCGCCGTGCGTGCTGCCGATGCTGCCGACCTTCGTGCTGATCCTCGCGGGATCGAGCAGCGCGGCGGCTTCAAATGGCGCAACGGCCTCAAGCGGCGCGGCGGCTTCAAGCGGTGCAGCAGCTCCAAGCGGCGCGGCAGGTGTTTCGGCGCCGCCCGCTGCGGCAGGGCGTGCGCTCTTTCGCAACGTCGCGGCCTTCCTCGCAGGCTTCGCCGTCGTCTTTCTCGCGCTCGGCGCGACGGCGACGGTGCTCGGGCAGTTTCTCACAGGTCATCTCGCGCTTTTGGAAAAGGCGGGAGCCGTCGTGCTCGCGCTCTTGGGGCTGTTCCTCTCGGGACTCATCAGCCCGCGCTTCCTCTACCGTGAGTGGCGGCCGTTCCTGCATCGCCCATCGGAGGGTGTCGTCGGCTCTTTCCTTCTGGGCATGTCGTTTACCGTCGGCTGGACGCCGTGCACGGGGCCGATCCTCGCGGCGATTTTCATCTATGCGGGAAGCCGCGCGACCGTCGTCGAGGGGCTTTGGCTGCTCGGCTTCTACGTGCTCGGCTTCGCCCTGCCGTTCTTCGTGCTCGCGCTCCTCTGGCAGCGACTCGAAAAGCGCGTGCGCACGCTCTACCGCTTCCTGCCTGCCGTGCAGAAGGTCGCGGGCGTCTCGCTCGTCGCGCTCGGCGTCATGATGTGGTTCGGCTGGACGATGCGCTTCATGGGCTGGCTCTCCGGCCTCGTGCCGTTCTCTTTCTAGTTTCTGGGAGGAATCTCCATGCGCATGTATGATCTCATCACGAAGAAGAAGCGCGGCGAGCCGCTTGCTGCAAGCGAGATCCGCGCCATGGTCGAGGGATTCACGAAAGGTGAGATTCCCGACTATCAGATGGCGGCGATGCTCATGGCGATCTGCTTTCGCTCCATGACGGAGGAGGAGATGCGCGACTTAACGCTCGCCATGGCGGCCTCGGGCGACGAGGTCGACCTCTCAGCCTTTGGCAGCTCCACGGTCGACAAGCACTCGACGGGCGGCGTCGGCGACAAGACGACGCTCATCGCCTGCCCCATCGTCGCGGCGGCGGGCGGGCGCATCGCCAAGATGAGCGGGCGCGGCCTCGGCCACACGGGCGGCACCGTCGACAAGCTCGAATCCATTCCGGGCTTTCAGACGACGCTCTCGCGCGAAGACTTTTTCACTGTCATAGAAAAGACGGGGCTTTCTCTCATCGGGCAGTCGGGCGAGCTTGCACCCGCCGACAAGAAGCTCTATGCGCTGCGCGACGTCACGGCGACGGTCGACTCCATTCCGCTCATCGCCGCCTCTATCATGAGCAAGAAACTCGCGGCGGGCAGCGCGGCGATCGTGCTCGATGTCAAGACGGGCAGCGGTGCCTTCATGAAGACGCTCGACGACGCGCTCGCGCTCGCGCGTGCCATGGTCGCCATCGGCGAGGGTGCGGGAAGAAAGACCTCCGCCGTCATCACCGACATGGACGTGCCCTTGGGATCTGCCGTCGGCAACGCGCTCGAAGTCGCCGAAGCCATGGAAGTGCTCAAGGGCAGAGGCCCCGCCGACCTCAGGGAGGTCAGTCTCGCGCTCGCCGCCGACATGCTGCGCCTCATCGGGCGCGGCGACTTCGCCGAGTGCCAAAGGCTTGCAGAGAAGGCCATCGAGGACGGCAGCGCCTTTCGCACCTTTGCCGCCATGGTCGAGGCGCAGGGCGGCGACGCCTCCTGCCTCGCTGATCCAAGAAAACTGCCGCAGGCGGCGTTTCACTTGAAAGTCCTCGCTGAGAGGGCCGGCTATATCACGCACATGGACGCCGAAATGATCGGTCAGGCCGCCTGTATGCTCGGCGCGGGGCGCGAGACGAAGGAAAGCGTCATCGACCATGCGGCAGGCATCCGCATCTTGAAAAAGACGGGCGAAGCCATCGAAACCGGAGAGGCGCTCGCCGTGCTCTGCACGAACGATGAAAGCCGGCTCGCATCTGCAGCCGCTTGCTATACCCGCGCCCTTGAGATCGCAGCCGAGCCGCCTGAAAAACGCCCGCGCATCTTCGCGCGCGTCACGAAGGAAAGCTTCGGCCACGCCGAAAGGGCGCATGAGGAAGAGGTAAAAGACATCATGAGCGACGCGCTCCTCGCTGAGATCCGCGCCGCCATGGCAAGACGTGAAGAGAAGGAGGGCGGCGCAGATGGACGATGAATCCCTCATCGAGCTTGCCAAGAAAGCGCGCGCCCATGCCTATGTGCCGTATTCGGGCTTTGCCGTCGGCGCGTCGGCGCTCGCGCCCGACGGGCGCGTCTTCTCGGGCTGCAACATCGAAAACGCCTCCTACGGTCTGACGAACTGCGCCGAGCGCACCGCCATCTTCAGCGCCGTCGCTGCGGGCGTCCGACGCTTTGCGGCGCTCGCCGTCGTCGCAGACGGCGAGCTGCCGTGCTCGCCGTGCGGCGCGTGCCGCCAGGTCATCGCCGAATTCGCCGTCGAGCGCATCATCCTCGCCAACCTCGCGGGAAAGCGCCGCGTCGTGACCAAAGAAGAACTGCTGCCCTTTGCCTTTTCGCTTGAAGAGAAATCCCTGCCGTCTGATTGACGGCAGGGATTTTTGCATGATGCGGCAGTTTTGCCGCACGACCCGTGCAAAGCTGATCGGCGCGGAGCGCAGGGGGCGAAAGGACGCGGCGCATCAATCCGCGCTTTTCTGCGCCGTGATTTCAGCGAAATGTGCGAGCAGCCAGACGACGAGATCATCTTCCGCCCGGCAGCCCGTGAAGTCAGCGGCCTGCTTGATACTCTCATGCGCGTTGCCCGAGGCGATGCCGATGTCGGCAAGCTCGATCATCTCCCGGTCGTTCAAGTAGTCGCCAAGAGTGATGATGCGCCTTCCTTGGCAGATGGGAAGCCCTCGAATCTCTTCGATCATGGCGCCCTTCGATACGCCTTGGGCGACAAACTCATAATAATTGGCCTCGGAGTAGAAATGATGGCTGAGACTCGCTGTGCCGAAGTTCTTCGCAAGACGCTCCACACGGTGCAGCGCGGGCGGCGCATCGCAGACGAGGAGTTTGAGCCACGGTGTCCGCTGCATGTCGGAAACGTCGGCAAGAGGTATATGCCGGCAGCGATAGAACTCCCGAACGAGCCGCGGATCGTCGTTCTCTTCAGGGCTGACGATGCAGCAGGCTTCTTCCGTATAGACCTCGACGCACGCCTGCGGAAACATCTTCAAGCACTCGGCGGCGAAGTGCGGCCAGATATTGGGCGAGTCTTCTGCGCCCTGCAAATTTCTTTGCGCGAGAACCTTCCGTGCCTGCCAGTCGTAGAGCATGGAACCGTTGAAGAAGATGCTCGGCGCCGTGATCGGCAGTCCACGGACATAGCCGCCTGCCGCCTCGGGCGTGCGCCCCGTCGCGATGCCAAAAAGGCCGCCGCCCGCGACAAAAGTGCGAATCGCCTCCACATTCGCCGCAGAAATCGCCTTCCCATGCGGCACGATTGTACCGTCAAGGTCGCTGATCAACATGTACTTTTCGTATGGTTTCATTGTGGGGTACTCCTCCCTGTATCGCACACCATTCTCTCGTCTTGAGAAAACGCTGTGTTTATTATAGCAAGAAAGAACGGCTGCTGCACGCGCTTGAGTCCTGTCGTAAAAAACGGACAGCTTCTGCGCCGCGCTTTCGGCACAGATGTAAAAATCATATAAATTCAATAGGAAAACTGTTGACTTTTTGTCTTTTCCTTACTATAATGAGAATTAATAGAGATAACTGCCTATTATATAAAGGAGATGACGATCATGCGTGAAGCAGGACATACCTTTTTGGCGAGAATGGGGAAGACGAAGCTGCGCCCAGGCGGCATCGACGCGACGAACTGGCTCTTGGAGAAGGCGAAGATCGAGCCGTCGTCCAAAGTTCTTGAAGTTGCGTGCAACATGGGGACGACGATGATCCTCGTCGCCGAGTGGTACGGCTGCGAAGTCGTCGGCATAGACCTCGATGAGGCGGCGCTCGAAAAAGCGCGTGAAAATATCAAGAAAAAGAAGCTCGAAGACAAACTCTCCGTCGTCAACGGTAGCGCTTTCGCGCTTCCCTTCGAGGATGCGAGCTTCGATGTCGTCATCAACGAGGCGATGCTTACGATGCTCATCGGTGAGGACAAGGAGCGCGCGCTCAAGGAGTATTCGCGCGTCCTGAAGCCCGGCGGCGTCCTTCTGACGCACGACGTCGTCTTCCGAGAGAAAGACCCGAAGGTGCAGCACGAGCTTATGGCCGGGCTTTCCAAGGCGATCAACGTCCACGTCGAGCCGCTGACGCTTGCAGGCTGGAAGGAAACGATCGAGAAGCATGCTTTCCGTACGGAGCAGAAGCATGGCGATATGACGCTCCTCGACCCACCTGGCATCCTGCACGACGAAGGCGCGAAGGGCGCGTTGAAGATCATGACGAACGCCATGAAGAAGGAGAACCGCGATATGTTCACGACGATGTTCGACTTCTTCCACGACCACGCCGCTCAGCTCGGCTATGTGGCAAACTTCAGCACGCGGGTATAGTCGGCGCGCGATCATACAGCTAAAAAACGGGGCTGCTGCACGAAATGGACGTGCAGCAGCCCCGTTTCCTTTTGCAGGACGCGCTGAATCAATAATTCTTCTTGAGCTGTTCAAAATATGCCTGCGGATGGGCGCAGACAGGACAGACCTGCGGTGCCTGCGGCGATTCGCAGACGTAGCCGCAGTTGCGGCACTGCCAGATGATCTTCTCGTCCTTCTTGAAGACCTTCTCATCCTTGACGTTTGCGAGCAAGAGGCGATAGCGCTCCTCGTGCTCCTTCTCGATCTTTGCGACGGCCTCGAAGAGATTTGCGATCTTCGTGAAGCCCTCTTCCCTTGCGACCTTGGCAAACTCGGGATACATCGACGTCCATTCCTCGTGCTCGCCGTCAGCGGCTGCCTCAAGGTTCTCCGCCGTCGCGCCGATGCCCGCGACGAGCTTGAACCAGATCTTCGCATGCTCCTTCTCGTTGCCCGAAGTCTCCGTGAAAAGCGCCGAAATCTGCTCGAAGCCGTCCTTCTTCGCACGCGATGCATAGTAACCGTACTTCGTATAGGCCTGTGACTCACCGGCAAATGCCGCCCAAAGATTCTTTTCGGTCTGTGAACCTTTCAATTCCATGACAATTCCTCCTCATAGAATAGTTTGTAGATACGGACTTTCCTGTATCATAACACCGGCGGTAAATACCGTCAATCCCTATTTATTTAATATGAATGATTCTCGTTCCGATCGCCCGATACTCACGGCTTACATCTTGCGCACGAAGAGAGCGCGCAGCGCGTTCAAGACGGAGAGAACCATGACGCCGACGTCAGCGAAGATGGCGAACCACATGTTGGCGATGCCGACGGCGCCGAGCACGAGGCACAGGAGCTTTATGCCGATGGCGAAGACGATGTTCTGATGCACGATCGCCATACACTTTCTCGCGATGCGGATCGCCTTCGGCAGCTTCAGCGGATCGTCGTCCATCAGCACGACGTCGGCGGCCTCGATGGCAGCGTCAGAGCCCATCGCGCCCATGGCGATGCCGATGTCGGCGCGGCTGAGGACGGGCGCGTCGTTGATGCCGTCGCCGACGAAAGCGAGCTTCTTCGCCGTTTTCCCCGCGAGCAGGCGCTCGACCTCCTGCACTTTGTCGGCAGGCAGAAGCTCGCTCTTGACCTCATCGATGCCGAGTTCCGCCGCGACCTTCTCAGCGGCGGCATGCGCGTCGCCTGTGAGCATGACGGCGCGCTTCACGCCCGCTTCATGCAGACTTTTGATCGCCGCCTCCGACGTCGGTTTGAGCGCATCGGAGATGACGATGTGTCCGGCGTACTTGCCTGCGACCGCCATCTGCACGATTGTGCCCGGGTGGTGACACGGGCGGTACTCAATTCCGAGACGCTCCATGAGCTTGCCATTGCCAGCGGCCACTTCGATACCGTCGACCTTCGCCGTCACGCCGAGACCGCCGATCTCCGCGATGTCCGTGACGCGCGAGCGATCAATCTCCTTGCCGTAAGCCTGCTGCAGGCTGCGGCTGATGGGATGCGACGAAGCGCTCTCGGCGAGCGCGGCAAGCTCCAGAAGCTTTTTGTCATCCATCGTGCTGTGATGCACGGCGTTGACCTCGAAGACGCCACGGGTCAAAGTACCCGTTTTGTCGAAGACGACGGTGTCGACCTCGGCGAGCATTTCGAGGTAGTTCGCGCCCTTGACGAGCACGCCCTCGCGGCTCGCACCGCCGATGCCCGCGAAGAAGCTCAGGGGAACGCTGACGACGAGTGCGCATGGGCAACTCATGACGAGGAAGATCAGGGCGCGGTAAATCCATGTACCCCAGTCGGGCGCGGCATCGAGCGCGGCGAGGCACACGACGGGCGGCACGATGGCGAGGAGGATGGCGGCCGCGACGACGATCGGCGTATAGACGCGCGCAAAACGTGCGATGAACGTCTCCGAACGCGACTTGCGCGCGCTGGCATCCTCGACAAGTTCCAAAATTTTCGAGGCGGTCGATTCGTCGAACTCCTTCGTCGTACGAATCTTCAAGACGCCCGTGAGATTGATGCAGCCGCTGAAGACGGCGTGCCCCTTCTCTACGTCGCGCGGCAGGCTCTCGCCCGTCAGTGCGCTCGTATTGAGCGTTGATGCGCCATCCGTGATGATGCCGTCAATGGGGATCTTCTCGCCCGGCTGCACGACGATCTCCGTGCCGATTTCGATTTCGTCGGGGTCACGGCGTATAAGCTTTCCATCCTCTTCCACATTCGCGTAGTCGGGGCGGATGTCCATGAGCTCGCCAATGTTTCTGCGACTTCTTCCGACGGCATAGCTTTGAAACCATTCGCCGACCTGGTAGAAGAGCATGACGGCGATGCCTTCCACATAGTCGCCATCCTCGTAGAGAGCAAGCCCCATCGCGCCGATGGTCGCGATCGACATCAGGAGATTTTCGTCGAGCGGACGACGATTCCATACGCCCTTCGCTGCCTTGATGATGATGTCATAGCCGACGATGAGGTACGGCACGACGTAGAGGAAGAAGCGCGGCAGACCCGCCACGGGCAGCTGGCTCAAGACGATCATCAAGGCGGCCGCCAGAAGGATGCGGATGAGATTTCTTTTTTGTTTCTTGTTCACGAAAATACCTGCTTTCTGGCGACGTGATGTTGAATCCTACTCTGGGCGGTCAACGTCAACCGCGCATCTGCGCTCTTCGAGCTTGATTTGCGGGACGTTTTCGCATTCGAGCCGTTTCCCAATCGTCTGCGTCCTTCGGACTTGCCTCTTGGACGGCTCAGAATTCAATATTGCAGTCGCTTTCGATCTTGCGGCAGGTCTCTAAGACGCGCGGCATGACTTCAGCCGGCTCGCTGCCGTCGGCGAATTCGACCTTCATCTTCAGCGCCATGAAGTTCACCGTCGCGTCCTTTACGCCCTCGATCTTCTTCGTTGCGTCTTCCATCATCTGAGCGCAGTTCGCGCACTCGACTTCAATCTTGTAGCTCTTTTTCATGGGAGTTCCTCCTTAATGATTAAGTGATTATTTAATTGTTATGGCCATTATAGCGAGGTCGAGAAAGTTTGTCAAGTGTTTTTAAGAAAAAGATGGGTCCAGTCGCACATATTCTATTCCAAATGAAAAACGGCAGCTCCGCCGCATGGACGAAGCTGCCATTTTCTTTTTACCGCTTGCCGCGCCGCCATAGCACGAAAGCGCTGACGAAGAACGCGAGCCACGCGGCAGATCCCACGATATTGCCCGCAAGCGTATCGCCAAGCGGCGCGGCCATGGCGACGAGGGAGAGCGCGACGAAGAGCGCAGGCGCCTTCCACGGCACAGCCTTCGCCGCCGGATGGGGCGCGAGCACGGGCGGTCTCTCCTTTTTGCGGCGGCTTCTCTGCAGCCAGCCGCAAAAGCCCGTGACGATGACGGCGGCGCAAAGCAGATCGAGAACCGCCCAGATGATCTTCAGGAACATCGTCGAATGATTGTGCAGGTGCAGATCGCGCACGGCATCACAAAAGACGAGCCAGCGCGGCAAGGGCTTCGTGAAGTTCTCGATCTCGCCGCCCGCCGTGCGCAGCAGGTAGACGTCCTGCCCGCGAAACATCTGCGGTCTCTCGGCATCCGCCAGCGTCAATGCGGCGGGGGTTGATCCTTCGGCAGCGTCGAGGTAGAGAATCTCCTGGGCGGGAAAATGCTCCTTTGCATAAGCAATCATCTCAGCGAAGGTTATGGCGGGCGGCGCACTTTCCCTCTGCGGCACACTTGCTATCACATCCTCGGCATAGCTGCTGTAGCCGAGCATGCCGAAGACGATGGCGATTCCGCTCAAGGTCAAGAGCGCCGCCCAGACTGCCGTGATGATGCCGAGGAAGATGTGCCAGTCGAAAAAACTGCCCGCTGACGTGCCACCTCGCATACCGCCGAAAAGCCGCCGCTTCATGAAGGACGGATAGAGAAGCACCCCGCCCAAGAGCGAGAGGAAGCTCAAGAAGCACATGATGCCGAGGAAGATCATGCCGCCTTGCCCCATGGCGAGACGCAGATGCAGGTGATGCATCCAGCCCATGAAGGCAGCGAGCGCGGGCGATTTGACGCCGCCGCTCCGCCAAGGCACAAGCGTGTCCTGCTGCGGCGCGTAGGCGAGCGCAGACACGCCATATCCGCCGCCGGTGTGCGAAAACCGATAGACGAGAAGCCCGCGCTCGGGATAGGCGGAAATCGACTGCACCCTGCGCCCGGGATTCTCGCGCTCGATCCGCTCCAATCCCTTTGCCGCTTCTGCCCAAAGCACACGAGAGGATGTCTCGCCGAAGGCAGGCCGTTTTTCAAGCGCATTCCAGAGCGCGATATCGCCGTTGAAGAGCAGCGGCAGTCCCGTCAAGACGAGCAGCAGGAAGAATATGGCGCACACGGTGCTGATCCAGCGATGCAGACGATAGATGAGTCTCATGGAGCTGTCCTTTCGTGGTGCAGATATGATAAGCCCTGTCGGGTTTATCCGCGCTTCCCTAGAAGGAATACATCGCACCGAGAGAGTAGGTTCTATCGCTCGCTGCTTCATTCGCGTAGAAGTGCCGATTGAAGAGGTTATCGATGCCGAACTGCATTCTGAAGCTGTCGTCGAACTTATACGTCAAGCTGATAATCCTTGATGATATACAGTTTGAACTCGGGAGAAAGCCATGACGCAAACTCAAAAGCTATATCGCTGTGCGCATAGGTGCCGCCGTACCGCCCCGCTTTCGACTGGATGCCGATGGCGCTTGTTGCGTCAATCCATTTCTTTGGAGACATAATGAACGCATTCGCTCCGGCTTGATTTCTAAACCCCTCGAATTCGAGGGGTTTGAAAGTCGGGTTGTGCAATGTTGACACCGACAAATGACGCTATTTCGCTCAGGGTAAGCCCCAGCTCTTTTCTTCGTGCGGCGATTCGCTTGTGTATGTTCTCCATCGCATAAACCTCGCTTTTGTCGTGTTGCAAAGAAACAACAAACCTCGTCAAATTCGACGGGTTTACCTTGCCTGATTTTGGAGGCTTTAGATCTTGCGTCAATTTCGACGCTCCTGTCTAGTTTATGCGTATCATACCAGTTAGTTTGCGTTTTTGTAACCAAGGATGATATAGCCCCTGCTTCAGGTTTTATATTACACCAAGAGAGCATACATACGTCTATATGAATGGATGCGAGGTCAGAGATCGTTGGAAATAAGTGTTTCTTTATCCACAATTTGCCTACACAAGTGTAGGCAAATGCCTATGAGCGCCTATAAAATGATTTTCTCTCTTGGTGCTGCAATAGCTGCAAAGTCAGACGGCACAAGACTTCACGGACTTTTCATGTAAGACGGTAACAAATATGACGACAAGCGCAATCTGTATTTGTTATAATGACAGCAATGAGAAACGCATTCAGATTTGGAACAGGAGAGATCGATATGAAAAAGGAATTGGACTTAAATAAAACGGTGGCTGAACTTGTCGAGGAGTTTCCGGAGTTTCAGCAGGCAATGGCAGAGATCGGCTTCAAGGAGATTACGAATCCGATGGTCTTGAACGTCATGGGGCGCGTCATGACCGTGCCCAAGGGTGTGGCGATCAAGGGGATGAAGTTGGAAGACGTCGTGCGCGAGCTGGAGGCACGCGGTTTCACGATCAAGCAGGATGAAGCTGCTGCAACGCACGCGTGCAGCTCTTGCGGTACGCACGAGGCGCATCCCCATGTGCACGGCGAAGACGGATGCGGCTGCACCCATGCCGCTGCGGCAGGTGCGGCGGACGGAGAGGCTACGGGACGCGCGGCTGTGCTCAAGGGTTTCCTGCAGCGCCTTTCGGCAGGCGAGTCTCTGGAGACGGTACGGAAAGATTTCATCAAAGACTTCGCGAGCGTTTCGGCCGAGGAAATTTCCGCTGCCGAGCAGCAGCTTATCGAAGGCGGCACGCCGATTCACGAGGTGCAGAAGCTCTGCGATGTACACTCGGCGCTCTTCCACGGGCATATTGGCGGCGCAGCGCCCGCTGCGGACGCCGCACCCGAAGTGCAGGATCTGCCCGACGGGCATCCGCTTACGGTATTGAACCTCGAAAACAAGGGATTGTCCGAACTCCTTGATCGCCTGGTCGCCACTTTGGAGGCAAACGATGTCCCCGGCTTGAGCCGTGGCCTCGGCGAACTGCACGCAATCTACTCGCACTACGGCAAGAAGGAATCGCTGCTCATGACACTTCTCTACCGCTACGGTGTGACGGGCCCTTCGGGCGTCATGTGGGGCGTCGACGACGAGATCAAGGCGGAGCTTCGCGCACTCATGAAGTCGCTCGGCGATGGAATCGGCGGCGAGGAGGAGCGCTATTCGGCCTTCTTCCAGCGCATCCGTGACATGATCTACAAGGAAGAGAAGATCCTCTTCCCGCTGACGCTGCGCTTCTTCTCTGAAGAAGATTGGCTCATGATTTACCGTGACATGCCGGAATTCGGCATCGCGTTCATCAAGGATGCACCGAAGTGGGCGGAGGGCGATGCCTATGTTGCGAAGGCAGAAGCGAAAGAGCGCAAGATGATCGCCTCGGGCAAGGTCCGGCTATCGACGGGCGAAATCGGCTGCAAGGAACTGGAAGCCATCTTGAACCTCCTGCCCGTCGACATCACCTACATCGACAAGGACGAGATGCTGCGCTTCTTCTCGAATCCTGGGCAGGTCTTCGCGCGCCCGCGCATCGCTTTGGGCAGCAAGGTCTACAACTGCCATCCCGCCAACATCGTGCCGATCATCGAGCAGCTCGTCGCCGATTTCAAGGCGAAGAAGCGCGATCGCATGGAGATCTACCGCTATATCAAGGGCAAGCCTGTCGGCGTGCGCTATCTCGCCATCTACGACGAGAACGGCGAATACACGGGCGCGGTCGAACTCGTCGAGGACTTCTCCGAAGCTCTCGCGCAATTTGGCGAGAAGAAGTAGAATTAGCCGGGCGCTTTCGGTATTCGTTTTAATCCGTATGCCAAAGTCGTATATGAAAACGTTCCGCAAATCAAGCCCACAAGGTGCAGCTGACGTTCACAAAGCCTCATCCCATATTGGCGAAGCGCTCGACCGCCTTGGTGAAGCTCTCGACCGTCTTTTCCGCATCGCCGTGGGCGATGCCGTCTTTCACGCAGTGTTGGATGTGGCCTTCGAGCACGATCTGACCGCATTTGTGCAGCGCAGCCTTTGCGGCATTGATTTGCGAGAGAAGATCCTCACATGGAATTTCCTCCTCGACCATGCGGTCGAGAGCCTCGACCTGTCCGCGAATCTTTCTGAGCCTGCGGTGCAGGTTCTCCATGTCCATGCATTGACGCATCGTATCCCTCCTCAGTCCTTGTATCCCGTCGTGCGATTGACGAGGTTTTCGAGCGGTACGCCCTGCATGAATGCCGCAAGATTTCTCGCAGCGATCTGAACGATCTTGTCCTGCGTTGCGCTCAGGTGATCGTCGCCCGAGATATGCGGCGTTATATAAATATTCGGTGTATGCCAGAGCGAGTGATCGGTGGGAAGGGGCTCGGGATCTGTGACGTCGAGCGCCGCGCCTGCGAGATGCCCTTCCTTCATCACTTCGATGAGATCTTCCGTGACGACGGCGTTGCCGCGCCCGATGTTCAGGAAGTAGGAGCCTTTTTTCATCGCATTAAAGCGCTTTTTGTCGAAGATACCCCTCGTCGCCGTTGTCCCTGGCAGAACCGATACGACGACATCAGCACGTGCGAGCAGAGAATCGAGTTCTTCCATCGTGCCCATCTCGTCGATGCCGAAGGGCTTCGTTCCCTCACGGCGGCGCACGCCGATGACGTAAGCGCCGAGCGCCTTGACGCGACGCGCGAAGGCACGACCGATGTCGCCTGCGCCGAGAATCAAGACGGTCGCGTCCTCGATCGAGGTGACGCTCCCTTCATCGTGCCAGATTCCCTTCTTCTGGTTGTCATAGTAGGGATAGAGCTTCTTCATCATCGCGAGGAGCTGTGCGAGCAGATGCTCGGAAAGCGCAAGGCCATAGGCTCCCGTCGCATTCGTCAGGAGGACATCGTCCTTGAGCACGCCTTCTTTGCAGTAGGTGTCTGCCCCTGCCGTATTGAGCTGCAACCAGCGCAATTTCTTCGCTGCGGGCAGAAGCTCCGTCGGCACGTTACCGATGATGGCATCAACATCGGCGAGGTCTTCTTCACGCACCTGATCGGCGGGCACGAAAAGAAGCTCCGCCCCCGTCGAATTTCTTTGCAGCTGTTCCTTATGATGCTCATTTGCTCTCAAGGCAATCAGAATTTTCATGGCGCCTCCTTTGTCGCAGTTCAATGATTTTTCCTCTATTATACCATAGGATGCAACCTATACGTCATGTCTGCCTATGCAGTTTTCCATTTCCTTAGGATAGAGCCGCCGCATGCGTTTTACGTGTGCGGCTTTTTTGTGCGGAGTTTTATATCATTTTGAAAAATATTTTTAGAATTGGCAGGAAAATCCGCGGGGGGGGAATAATATCCATATCTAAAGTATATTGGGTTTTGTTCAAGGAGGATTTCTATGAGAAAGCATGTATGGAGTTTTGCGATTGCACTCTGCGCCGTCTTGTGCGTCGCGCTCGGGGCGAATGCGGGCCTCGCGTCGGCGAAGGGGTTCCCCGTCGTGGTCGCACAGTATACGGTTGCGGGGGAGGGCGGCGATGTCGACATCCACTACAACGTCATCATTCACCAGGAGGAGAGACAGGTTATTCGCGAGGGACTCGTCACCTCTTATTATGTGCCTGCCGAGCTGGAGATCTACCCGCGCGGCGGCAAGAGCTCGGTGATGCAGGGCGTCTACGGATTCGCGCACAGTAATGTCACGGGCGCATGGCGCGGTATGTTCATCGAGAAGAACAAGAAGGGCGTCTATGATTTTGACTTTGACGATGCGCACATCGTTCCCGTGGAACAGGCGAGCAAGACGGGCGTTTGTTTCAAGACGGGACCGAATGAAACGGCGCGCACCCTCGTCAAGAAGTTCGGCGCGCGCAAGTACAACAGCATCGCCTATGTCGGGAGCGCCGCCTATGTGCTGAATGTGCTCTATGCCCTTGAAGAGGGAAATAAAATTCCTCCGATGGTAGATGAGGGAACGCTGCGGTGAGGATAATGTAAGTTGAATAAAAAAGAGGTATAGACGCGAATGGAAACTATCATATTTTTCCTGCTGGCTATAGTATACGTTTTTGTATTTGTGAAAGAAGACCGTATAAAGTATTTCATACTTTTGGGTATTATGGCTGGCATTGTCTTGGCTATATGTGAGTTCCTCTCTGAGAAGAATTTAGAGCTTGGTATGGATGGGCTGGCGAGCGTTATGACATTGTTTTTCATACAGCTTGCTCATGCAGGAGGGCAGACAGCGGTTAAATTGCTGATGGCTGTCGCGTTGATTCTACTTATGATATTGTTTTTCAGAGACGTGGTAGTGGCAAATGATTTTCTTACGACAGTTGGGATTAGTCTGCTCGTAGGTTGTTTAGGCTGCGTGCTTTGGGAGATTAGATGGAAGTGCATCTTGGATAAGTTGAAACAAAGGATAAGGAGCTGAATGAAATGAGAAATCAAACAAGGAAGATTTTTAAGGTCTGCATGGCGGCACTGCTGCTCGTCGGCGCGCTGCTGCTTGCGCAGGTGGAGCCCGCCTCCGCCGCGCCCTATAACGGGGACATCGGGGAGACGCGCTTTACGAGCCTAGACCGATGGGATAATCAGAGCACGTTTATCCTCAAGCGCTATGCGAAACCGAACGGCGGCGGCAGCGGCGGCGGGGTAGTCCTCGTGACGCCCGAGCCCGAACAGGGCACCTATGAAATCGTCGACCCGACGCAGGAGGCAGGCCGATGGAACCGGTCGTTTGACTACGACGAGAAAGCAGGCGTGCTCACCCTCTACGACGATGGGGGCCCCATCGAGCGGTGGACAATTTTATCATGGAAGGGGTGGGAGCCGGGCGATGTGCGGGTAGAGCAGCTCATCCCCGAGAACAGCGCCTATGACGCGATCTATGAGTGGCAGGAAGACCGCAGCGCCCATGTTGCCTATATCCCGGGTATCGGGGAAAGGACCCTGCCTGAGTATATCTTGAATGTAATAAGGATGTTCGATAGCATGAAGGACCTCCTCGACGAAGGAGAAACGTACGCGCTCGGCGGTGATGCCAATGGCGAGTATATCTCATTCGTCGTGCGCAAGACGAAAAAGCAGACGAGCGCGCCGCAGGCAAGCCCCGCCGTTCCCGCGCGCTACATGGTGGTCGATGCGAACGACAGCTCGGAATGGACTGCGTTCAGCTACGATACCGCGACGGGGATATTTACCATGTATTCGGATGCCGAGAACGGGGCGGATAAGCCGTATTCGTACCGCCGGTTCCTCTCCGACGGCAGGCTGGAGGTGAAGAGTGTTGGGGGCGGTGTGCATACGGATATCTATACGCCGACTGGCGACTTTGGAAAATATATCGCTGGGCAGGGAGATATTCACATTATTCGTTACATCACCGACGGTATGCGCCTCTTCCTGCAAAAGATACGCTGACGCAGGGACGCAGCCTGCACCGCTGAAAGGCGCAGTAGAGTGTTGACGCAGGGATGGAAACGCTCTACAATAAGCACAGAAAAGGGACTGCCGACAGACGGTCAGTGCCCCTATATGTTTTAGGAATTAACCGCCACACGTCAGGGACGAGGGGCGGTTACTTTCTTGTTAAGAGAACTGCTAGAATAACGAAGAGTAATAAACTCAAACTTCGCAGATGAATAATCTGCTGTAACCCTTGAAGTATCTATCGTCTTGGCAAATAAAATAGCATGAGCGACATCCATTTGGTATAATTTTAAGTGTCAAACAAAAAATATCCAATGGAGGCTCATGCCATGAAGGGATGACGAGACCTGCGGAAGCGGTGGATTTATGGCAAGGGCAAAAAAAGCGAGGTGATATGGAGTGAACAAAGATCCGTTTAAGGAATATATCAAAGAATCCGAGCCCGCAAAGCGGGATAAAGGCTATGCATGGCATACGGCAATTGGCCTGCAGGCGGTTGACGGGCTGAAGACATCAGAATATCTGTTGCATACTGCCGTCCGGAATATCGAGGGCGAGATTTCCTTTGAAGAGGCAAATGCGCTTTTGCAGACCTACTACGAGGAAAATCCCACTCGTGATGCGTCAGATCGTACAGAGGAGGCCGACAAGGTATCCGCACGGATTGCTGCGCTGCTTTCCGAGCGTGCCTTTAGTTTCACGCCGAATGAATACATCTCTATTCACAGAAAGCTGTTTACCGGTATTTATTCCCACGCCGGTCGCATTCGGGATTACAACATCACGAAGAAGGAGTGGGTACTGAACGGTGCGACTGTGCTCTACGGCAGTGCCACGGAGCTGCGAGCGACATTGGATTATGATTTTTCGGAGGAGAAGAAGTTCTCTTATAAGAACCTCTCGATGGATGAGATCATCCACCATCTTGCGTTTTTTGTTTCCAGACTGTGGCAGATCCATGTTTTCGGTGAGGGCAACACCAGAACGACAGCGGTATTCTTTATCAAGTATCTGCGTACATTGGGCTTTGATGTGACAAACGATATTTTTGCTGAGAATGCGTGGTATTTTCGTAATTCACTGGTCAGGGCAAATTACAATGACCTGAAGAACGGCATTCACGAAATGACAGAGTTCCTTGAGGTATTCCTTCGCAATCTCCTGTTGAACGAGAATCATCCTCTTCATAACCGGATATTGCATATCAGCGGCACTTTTAAAGAACCGGAAAAAGTGAACATTGACTCTGAAAAAGCGAACATTGAAAATAAAAAAGTGAACATTGAAGAGGATTTTACAGCAAAGACCGCTTCGCATGTTCGCAAATTACAAGAGGCTTTAGGAAAAGAGATCGTATTCGGCAGATCCGATGTGCAGAGAGTGCTCGATTTGAAGCCGACAAGATGCACTGCCTTGCTGCGTGAAATGGCAGAGCACGGGATCATTGAGCCTGTGATCGGACACGGAAAAGGCAAGTATCGCTTCCGGCAGCAATAGAGTTGAGTGGATGGGAAATCGCGGGTATTTTGACTTATTCCCTCAGAGCGAAGTCTTGAGGCGATTGGAAAATCTGTGCGGCTGCATTATATAGTAGGAACAAGCACATCGACCTGTTTCCGAGAACGAGCGCGGTCGAGAAAATGGCGATTTTGAGCGCGAATTGTCAAGTCAAGTGGAACGTTTTTGATGTGTGAAGTTTGAGTTACCGATATTACCATAGCGTTTGACGATAGTGAAACCTCACTCAGAATAAGTCTCTCCCAAGAGAATCCTTGACAGAGAAGACACCATCATGTATCTTTAGGTTAAGAGAATATATGGCTGTTACGAGCAGCTATGGCCATCCCTTCCGTTTGGGGACAATAAAGATACAGCGGAGTTGACCGTCGGCGAGGGTAGGGAAACTCGCCGCTGCTCGGAAGTAGAGAGAATTGCTTCGGCAGTTCTCTCTACTTTTCTTTGTGATGGAAATTGGTGCGGTATGACAGATATTCCTCGGCTGTCTGCTCCATCGCTTCAATTTCTGTAATCTGTGTGTCCCCTTTCTGCGGCGTGTCCTCGACATCTTCCATACCGCTGTAGGTGAGAACTTCCCTTTTGAGAACTTCCCTTATGGATACCGCTTTCGCAAAAAAATATGGCATAGTCGGTCCGTAAAACCAGCTATGCCTGTTTTATTTTCCGCCCGTTTCCTGCAATGGCATGATCAAGGAGGTATGCCGAACATATGTCCTCACGCACTTACAGAAGTCTGGTCAATCGGTCTGTGCCTTCGGCTTGACCTCTTGGGGCTTCATACTAGATACATGAATGTAACCATAGATGTTGCTCATGCGGCTTCCTTCTCCAAATTACGACCTAAAACGTTTGATCTTCTCTTTTCTTCTATGCTATAATGATAACTGTATGAGAAAAAGTAGTATCATTCTTCAAAATCGTTGGGGGATCATGGCTTGAATACGAAAGGAAAGAAGCCGGACAAGCGTGAGTATACGCTGAAGGTCATCCCGCACCAGGGCGAGACAGTGCGAAGCTACAGCTTCTCGGTTCGGAGGCTGAAGCTTCTGGCGTGCGCTCTGGCAGCTCTTGGTGTGGTTTTGCTGGCGGGATTCGGCTATGTATCGTACAGCCTTTGGAGCGAAGCGGCGGACGCGAAGGCGGAGACGCCCGCTGAGACAGGCCGTCAGGCGGAACTGAAGGAGCTTGCCAAGGAGGCGCAGAATCTGCAGAGCGAGATGGAAAAGCTCACAGAGCGTGAGAAGACGCTGCGCCGCCTGCTCGACGAGGGGGCGGCGGACGAGCCTGCCAAGCATACGGGGCAGGGCGGGCCGGCTGTGCCGGCGGAAGTCTCGCAGGTGCGTCGTGCGCTCGATGCGGTGTCGCGTGGTCTGCCTGAGCGGCGCGAAAACCTCGCGAAGCTTGAAGCGAGATATGAGAAGCAGCGAGAAGAAGCGGCGGCGCGTGCGGCCGAAAAGGATAAGATGGCGCGGACGAGCGTGCCGGGAAATGTCCCTTCGGGCTGGCCGACATCGGGCGACATATCGTCACCCTTCGGCTGGCGTTGGAACGGCACAGACTTCCATCCGGGCATCGACATCGCCAACGATATGGGGACGCCCATCGTGGCGACGGCAGACGGCGTCGTGACGACGGCTGGCTGGAATGGAGGCGGCTACGGCAACATGGTCGATATTGACCACGGCAACGGCATCCTCACGCGCTACGGTCATGCGTCCGAAGTCTTGGTGCACGAGGGACAGCATGTGAAGCGCGGTGATGTGATCGCCTATATGGGCAGCACGGGTTTTTCGACGGGGCCGCATGTCCACTATGAGATCCATGTCAATGGCGAGACAGTGAATCCGGCAAGCTATTTATAGGAAGTGGGGAGTCTATGTTTGGTGTGATGAAAAGGCGCGATGACAGTTCCGCCTCAGGCGATATAGAAACGATCATCGGCAAGAACACGAAGATTCATGGCGAGGTCAGCGGCACGGGAAATCTGCGCATCGACGGGGAGATCGAGGGTGAGCTAAAACTCTCCGGCTCCGTAATCGTCGGAGAGACAGGCATGGTCACGGGTAACGTCTCTGCGCGCTCGCTTGACGTATCGGGCACGGTACACGGCAACGCGCAGACGGAAGAGGGACTGACGATCCACAGCGAAGGGCAGCTCATCGGCGATGTCAAGGTCAACGCTTTCCAGATCGAGGACGGCGGTATCTTCAAGGGGCGCAGCGAAATGAACCCGCGTGCCGGCATCGAGCTGAAAGTGCGCCCGCAGCCTGCGGCAAGACCGTTGCAGGAACAAGCGTCTTCTGTAGACACTTCGGCGAAATCACCGTCGAAGATGGCGGCGCAGCTGAAATCATCGACGAAGGCAGAGAAAAAATGAAAGTCTGCGCCCGTATGACATAGCTTCTCGGAACTTTCATTAAGGGCGGCGTACTTTTTTCCGCGAAGTGGACGTTTGTGCGTCTAGTTTGCCGTAAAGAAAGCCGCTGCATGAACCTTTCGGACATGCAGCGGCTTTTTTGATGCGATCTGCGCGGTCAATCCATCGTTCAGATGAAGTATTCGATGGATTTCTCTGCCGTGAGCTTCGTCGTATCGTTGAAGAGCAGTACGGCTTCGCGCGTATCTTTCTCTCCGAGTGCGTACAGCTCCTGCGTCTCATGGTTGAAGAAGGAGAAAGGGACGCGGCGGTTGTACCATAGGGGATGCTTCAGATCTATGCGCACAGAAGACTCTGCACCCTTGAACGGCTCTTCCTGATAATAGGGATCGAAGAGCAGGATTTCCTCATCCTCGATGCCCGTCATGAGCACATAGTGCTCGACCTCGAACCACAGGCGCACGACGGCGACGCCTTTGCGACACAGCGCGTCGTTGAGTCGGCTGCCTTCCCCGATGAATACTTCCTCGCCGCGAAGATAGCGGCTCGATACGGGGAGCAGACCTGCCCTGCCGAAGCCGTCGAGCCAGTTCGACAGGAACATCATCGCCATGCACGAGGTGCCGCTCTTGCCAGGGTGTCCTTCCTTTCCGTAACAGTCGAGGCAGTAGAGCATCGTATTGCGCAGGATCTCGGGCGGCAGTTCCTCACGCGAGAAGAGGAAGCTCATGGCATTGAGCATGGATGTCGGTCCGCAGTCGTATTCGGAAATTTGATAGTGAAGCGGTGTTTTCATTGTATGCGATTTTCCCTTTCCTTCATGTGGCGCATTCGGGCAGCGGTTCCTCTGCGCTAAAGTCTATAGAGGGCTAGATACATCAATGCTAGTATAACATATCTTACCGAAGCTTAGCCAATCAGTCTGCGCCCTTCGGGCTTGACCTCTTGGATTTTCATGGTAAAATAAAAACAGATGATTGTGGAAAATTTCAACATCGGGCAGTGTGACCCTTTGCCCCGAACGGGGTTCTTGCTCCATACGGTCACTCTCCCCATCCAAAGGAGGAATCGTCCATGACAGTTCGTGAAGGAGACGCCGCCATCGTAGAGCAGTTCGTCGATCTCTACAAAAAGACGCTGAATGATGCAAACACGGCGCTTGCAGACAGCATCTGGCAATCAGGACCGAAGACGTCCATGGTGCACCCGCGCGGGGAGGACGTCGGCTGGGAGAACATCCGGCAGCACTTCTACATTGATCGTCTGCAGAAGCTCTACACGGAGCGCCACTTCGAGTTCCGCGACCTCGAGATCGAAGTCTACCGCGATACGGCGATTGCCATGTACACATGGGACTTTCACGGCAAGCTGCGCTCCGATGGCACGGAGATCGAGCATAAGGGACGCACGAGCCAGACGTACCGCCGCACCTCGCAGGAAGGTTGGAAGATCCTGCACGCTCATATCTCGGGCATGCCGATCACAAACGAACGTCAGCAGATCTGACAGAAAAAGAGTGGCTTCCGCTGGGAAGCCACTCTTTTTTCATGTCAAGAACAAACCTCATCCCTTGATTTCGTCGTACATGCGGCAACGATTCGGCCCGAACCTGCGCGCTGACAGCATGGCTTCTTCCGCCTCATCGACCATATGATCAAATGACTCTGCAGGCGATCCCGTGACCGATATGCCCATGCTGAACGATACCGGCGCATGATCCTGTGGCTGCACGCGCAGAAAGAGATCGAGAATGCGCTGCGCGCGCTTTTCGATGATATCGATGGAGATGCGACCCGAGATGAAGACGGCGACCTCGTCTCTTTTGACGCGCCCGAAGACATCGACGCCTCGGAAGTCCGCACGAACGGAGTCTGAGAGCGTGCCGATGTAGCCATTGCATGCTGACTCGCCCAACGCTTCACAAAGCTCTTCGTAGTCGTCGATACCAACGATGAAGAGCACACCCTTCTCGCCGCGCAAGAGGTTCATGAGCTGATGGTTGACGAGAAGTTCCAGCCCCTCGCGGTCAAAGAGCCTCGTCTGCGGATCGCGTTTCAGCTGTGCCTCCTGCCGCTCCATCATGTGCGTAGTATCGTGCAGCTCCTCCATGAGTCCGACGACCGCATAGATCTGTCCGTCCTCTGCCGCCAAGCTGCGATACGACGTGCGCCGCCAAAGCGGACTGCCGTCTTTCGTCTTGACCCGATACTCGACGACATCGTCGCGAATCCTCCGGCAGGCGTCTGTCAAGCGTGCGAGCACTTCCTCGCGCTGGTCGGCATCCGCGAGCACTTCATTGGTAAAATAGTCGTAGAAGTTTGCCCTATGTGCTTCTTTCATTTCTTCGCCAGGAGCGGCCTGCCAGAGCGTCGTTTCGTCTTTCGCCACTTCGTAGCGGTAAGCGATCACATTTGTCTTTTCCAAGAAGACGCGTAATATCGCCTCTCTGCACGCCTCCTCCCGCCCCTTTGTATCTTTCCTCGCTTCTTGCGGCATCGGCTGAGGAATGCCCAAGGTTTCCATAGGGTGCGCTCCGCTGACCTTCAGCGAACGCTTCCTTCTCATGTCGGTGCTTTTCATCGGTAAAACTCCTATCCGGCCGCTGCAGTTTGAGACGAGTATAAATCTCTACCGCTGTGAAACAGCCTTTCTTTCATTATAGAACAAAAGAAAGATTTTTTCAAAGAAAATTCTTCTCCGGCTTTTCTTTGGAAATTTACGTATGGGAATTTACAGCGCCGATCAGATAGAGCTATTTCATTTCCGATTCCTTGAAATACTGCCATGCGTCCATGACGTCGAGGAAGGCGCCGTCGAAGCCGGCGGCGATGATGCGGTCGAGGTAGGCGTCTTCCCTGCCGTAGAGGATGTCGTGCCATTCTCTTGACCAATAGCGCGCCTTGTAGCTGCCCGGCCATTCGGGATTCGGCTCGGCGAGCCAGTGCGGACGCTCACTGTCCCATTCCTTTTTCCAATAGGGGCGGTAGTCCGCCGCTTCGCCGACGCTCATGTAAGAGAGGACGAGGCGGCGGCCGCCGTTCGCCTTGTGTTTGAGGCGGGCAGTCTCTTCGGGTGTGAGCGGACGGTCGCCATAGTAGAGGTCGACGATCAGGAGGTCGTAGTTCGTCGCGGCGAGCGCGTCGAGGTAGGCTTCGCGCGTGGGAAAATGCTCGGGGTTCAACAGAGCGAGGAAGTTTTTCACCTGCTTGAGGCGCGTGACGTCCGCTGCATTTTCTTCCTGCGGCGCATGCGCAGGAATAACATCCAAGAGGCGGTCACCGGCTTCAGAGATGTAGCCGGCCGCATGTCCGAGCGCTCCGACCTCGGCGATTTTCTCGCCCTTCACATAGTCGAGCGTGAAGACGGAGCGTCCTGCGAGCAGCGGCTTTCGCAGCATGGCGGCGAGGTATTCTTCCGTCTCTGCATCGCGCCGCTCGGGCATCTCTCCTTCTTCCTCATAGCCGTCATAGAAGACCGACTCCATGAGGATGCCGTCGAGCGTTCCGATGAGCCGTGCGACGTTTTCCTCGGGATTGTCCTCCGTCACTTCCAGAAGCCCCACGGGGCCGTTGCCGACGAGCAGGAAGTCTTCCTTACGGACGCGTGCATAGCGGCCGAGCGCTTGCGTAAGATCGACCATCGCCGTTTCCGGCACGACGGCGGTGCGTGCCGCGGCGTCCTTCGGCGCATCTGCGATAAAGGGCGTCTGCTGCAGCCCGAAGAGTCCCGCCGCTCCTAAGAGAAGCGCGGCAACGCTTTTTTTTATTTTCCCCATACACACTCCTTCGCGATGACAAAATCAGAACGACTGCTGATACCAGAGCGCAGTGCCCCAGCCGTTGTAGCCCGCGCCGCCCACGTCGCTTCTCACATAGCGTTCGACTTGGAACGTGAGATTCCTGCGCTCGCTCGCCTTCCACGCAAGGCCTGCGATCAGCGAGCGGCGCTTGAAGCCGCTGCCCGTGTTGAGCGCTGTGCGCAAAGGGTCGTAGGTCGTGCTCACGTTCTGATAGTGCGCCATGATCTGCCACGTCAATTTGTCGGACGCGCGGTGGCGCAGGCCGAGGCCGTAGTACTGCCGCGCGACTTCCTGCGAGGCGATGCCCTTGGCCGCCTCAGTCAGCGCATAGATGGAATAGAAGCGCACTTCATCTTTTGGGGAAACAGCTTGGTTGTAGAAGAAACGCAGCTCCCAGTCGTCGCCGTCGCGGTAGTGCATTTTGCCCGTAATCGTGCGGCTGTCTGTGTCCACCGCGTCCTGTACGGCGCTCGACGTTGCGTTGTGGTAGAGCTGTACCATATACGATTTCTTATCTCCCGCATGGAGGTACTCGATTTCCTGCGCGAAGATGTTGCCCGGCGATACATGCGCATTCGGCACTTCCTTCGAATAGTCGTAGCCGCCGCGCATGGCATAGCTGAACCTCCCCGTCAGACGGTCGCGCTCGCTGATGCGGTGCGTGACTTCGACGCTCGGGATGAACTGCCAGCCCGCACCGAAATCGGTGAAGCGTGCGAGTCCTTCGGGTACGGCAGCACGCTGATAAATCTTGCTCTCGCCCGTCGGCAGGTTGACCGAGAGGCCATAATGGACGCTCGTCCGAGGCTTTTCATTGTGAATCGTAACACTGAGCTGCGTATCCGTCAAGCCCGAGACGCCGCTGTCAAATCCCGTATGGGATTTGACATAGCCCGCAGAGATGCCGTAGTCGAGCTTCGTCTTGCCCGCGTGCGTGCGCGAAAAGTACGAAAGCGGCAGATAGAACTGATGCCCCGCTCTCTCGCCGCGCCATGTGTAGTACTCGACACCCGTTTCCGTGCCCGCGCCTTCGCCGAAATAGGCGAGATCGTGCTCGCTCTGGAGGAGCCTTCGTTCAGCGGCCTTCTGCTCATCCGCCGCCTGCAGCGCCCAGGCTTTCGCCTCCGTGTCGTACGTTTCCGCTTCCGCCTTGTTCTTGCGGCTCTCGGCGAGGTCGGCTTCGCTCGCTTGGGCTTCCTGCGTGTAGTCGGCGACGAGTTCGCGCGCGTCGCGCTCCGCGTCCTCCGCCTGCTCGCGCAGAGCCGTCAGCGCATCGAGCTGCGCCTCCATTGCGTCGAGCGTCGCCTGCGCCGCGTCGACCTCGGCTGATACGGCCGCGAGCTTTGCACCGGCATCGTCCGGCGTCGTGCCGCGCTCGGCGGCAAGGGCTTCTTCGACCATGCGCTGCGCGTCGACGATGCGGTTCTGCTCGTAGCCGACTTCTGCGAGGATGCGTGCGACCACTTTCTCGCGATCGGGATTCTCCCCGTCCGTCGTGCCCGCGGCACGCGAGAGATTGTCTGCCTCGCGGTAGAGCGACTCCAGTGCCGTGCGCTGCGCCTCGACCTCGGGTGCGTAGTCTGCCTCAGCGTTCTGCGCCGCGATCGCTTCTTCCGTTCGCAAGGCGCTCGCTTCTTCGGCCGACGCGAGCGCCTTGCGAACGGCGGCGAGATGCTCTTCTGCCGCGCGCAGGTTTTGGATGGCAAGCGCGAGGTTGGCGGCGGCATCCCGCGTCGCTTCCTGCGCCTCGACGAGGTTGGCGCGCGCGCTTTCCACGTCCGCCCGCGCTTCGGCGAGCGCCGCGAGAGCCGCGCGGTGGGATCGTATCTCGTCTCGGACGTTCATCATGTAGGAGAAGTAGCCGTAGACATCGTGCAGGGCGTCGTGGCTCGCCGCCGACGCCGCGCCCGACGTCATGCCGAGAGCGAGCGTCAGGGTGCAGGCTCTCTTGAGGAGTGCGAGCGCCCTGCGACGTTTCATCTTCTGTAGTATGCTCATGCTTTTTCCATCCTTTCGAGATCGGGAAGCTCCTCTCCGTAGAGCCAATGTGCGATCTTTTGGAAAATCCCCGCGTCCGCCCGATAGAAGACGGGCTGTGCGCAGAACACATAGTAGTTGATGCCCTTGGCGAAGCGCATCAATGCCCAGATGCCGTAGGCGAGCGCAAGCGTCGTCGCGAGGAAGAAGCCGAAGCCGTAGCTCTTTTCCCCAAGATAGAGAGAGAAAAGACCCAGCGCGAGATTACCGAGCGCCGCAATCGCGCCGATGCGCCAGACGCCGCTCTGGAAGTCGAAGTACTCAAGCATGATCATGAGAACCTGCAGAGCGCCCGCGAAGAAGGCTGCGAAGAGCATGACGTTGAACATGTTGACCGAGTTGTAATCGAGTCCGGCAAACGACAGCACATAGTTGCCAAAGGCCAGAAAGACGAGCGTAAAGACGAACTGGAACTCGAACGCCTGACGCAGCTCGAACCACATGACGTAGAGCAGATCCTTTCGCGCGTCCTCGATCATCTGAAGGTTGCCGCCGTGCGTGATGGAGGTGAAATACTGCGCGTAGCGCTCGTAGAAATGCGTTTCCACCTTGACGACGAACATCGTCGTGAGCGGCAGGATGGAAAGGAGCGCGTAGAAGACGACGACGTCGTAGCGCGGTGCGTAGAGGAACGTGTCCTCGATGAGCACGCCCCAAGGCCCCTGCCAGATGAGGATGTTCGGCAGGAAGAGCCCGAGCGTGTAGCCGAACGCGCCGATGAAGAGCCGCCCGTGCCGCCCGAGATAGGGCAGGAAGGCGAAGATCATGCCGTCCTTCGGCAAGCCGAAACGGCTCGTCACATAGAGGAAGAAGAAGAGGACGAGTGCGCCCATGCCGACGTCCATGGCAAAGAGCGCCGCCGCCGCAGGCGAAAGCCACGCCAGCTCCAAGAGGAGCGCCGCGAGCGCAACGCTTAAAAGGACGCCTGCAAGGTAGCCGAGGATCAGGTACTTGAAGCGCTTGACCGCCGTCAGATAGACGCTCGCCGTCCAGACGAGCAGCAGTTCCGAAAAGAAGAGGTACGACAGGAGTTTCAGCTCGAAGGCGAGCGGCTTGTCCCAGAAGAAGAGCGCGGAGGCGACAGCGCCGAGCACGAGCAGGATCGCGCTCATGCCGAAGAGCGACGGCGTCACATCGCGGTAGTGCTGCACGGTGATGCAGTCCGCGAGGTAGCGCGACAGGACGATCGTGAAGCCGCATGAGAGCAGCTGGGAAAACACGAAGGAATAGACGACGGCGCCAAGATAGACCGCCGATTCCGCCTCCGGCGTGCCGTGGAGCTGGAAGAGCGTCTGGATCAGCAGCACCATGCTCGTCAAAAGGGCGAACGGCCCCGTCGTGACGATGGCGGAATACGAGTACGCCTTGAGATGCCCCGTCGCCGTGCGCGCCCGAAAGAGACGCTTGAGTTCAAATCCGACGCCCGCCATGTGCCCCCTCCTTTCCTATGTCCTGATAAGCCTTGCGATACGACTCAATGAATTGTTCGTGCGTGTAGCGCGACTTCGTGCGGGCAAAGCCGATGGCCGCCATCGAGCGGCGCAGCTCGTAGTCCTTCGCGAGCCGCACGATCTCGTGCGCCATCGCCTCGTAGTCGAGCGGCGCGACGACCGCGCCCGCCGTGCCGAGATCGTCGCCGCTGTCGCCGTAGATCAGCTCGCGGCAGCAGCCGACGTCCGTCGTCACGTAGGGACGGTGCGCCGAGAAGCCTTCCAAGACGGCGAGCGGCTGCCCCTCGCTGATGCTCGACAGGACGAGGATGTCCATCTTCGGCAGATATTCTGCCACGGGGACGGAGCCGGCGAAGGTCACATCTTCAAGTCCGAGCATGCGCACCGTGCGATGGCAGACTGCAACGTAGTCGGGATCTTCTTCGAGTCCGCCCATGACGACGAGGTGCGCGTCGGGCAGTTCGCGCTTGACGATGGCGAAGGCGCGAAGGAGCGTCAAGATGTCCTTGATGGGCACGACGCGCACGACTGCGCCGATCGTGATCGGCCCCTTGTGATTGAGAAGCTTGGGAACGGAAGAGAAGCGCTCCATGCGCACGCCGTTCGGCACGATCTCGATCTTTTCCGGATCGCAGCCGAGGTCAGCGGCGATCTTGCCGTTGTGCTCGAAGAGCGTGTAGAGGCGATCGGCGCTGTGGTACGAAAGGCGTGCGAGGTAGTAGAAGTAGCGAATCCACACGCCCTTGAAGTCCGCCTTCGCCCAGTCGCTCTTCAAGATTTCCGCCTCGCGCTCGCGTGAGTAGATGCCGTGCTCCGTGATCATGTACGGCTTCTTGTATCGCGTCGCCGCCATGCCGCCAATGACGCCCGAGTAGCCCGTCGCGACGCTGTGGTAGACGTCCGCCTCGGGCAGCTTCTGCTGCAGCAAGTAGAAGAGCGGCAGGAGCATCGAGCGCATCGTCCAGAAAAAATCCGTGAACGGCAGATTTTCGTACTGCTCGCGATAGACGCGCACGATCACATCGAAGAAGTCGCTCGACATGAAGACGGCGAGCGGCGACTTCCAGCGCCCGTAGGCGAAGACTTCCAAAAGCCGCTTGAGCGGGATGTCGCGCTCGCCGCGCACAAGCTCGTAGAGCGTCTGGCAATCGTCGTGCGTCAAGATGCCCTCAAGCATGTCGGAAGCGCGCAGGGAGAGGATCTCGTCGAGAAACACCTCCTCGATGCCGACGCAGTTCGCGGGCAGCTTGAACTTGAACTTGCCGCGATCCTTCATCTCCGCGCCGATGGTGTAGACGACAAACTCATGCTCGGGAAGCCCCTCCATGAGCATCTGAATCCACGAGGACACGCCGCCTACGACGTAGGGATAAGAACCTTCCGCCAACAGACAGATGCGCATCACTTCTCTCCTTTCCAATAGATGCAGGCTCGCGCCTCGCTCGTGCGGACGAGGTAAACGCCGTCATCGGCAAATTCCGCCGTGCAGCCTTCCGTGCGCTCGATCTCCTTCGCCGTGCGCAGCAGGAAGCGCAGCTCGCCGCCCGTGCCCCACGAATAAAGCTCCAGACGATCATCTGTCCGGCGCACGCGGTAATCCATATCGAAGTAATCCGAAAAGAGCGGCAGGCTGTCCGAAATCGTTTCCGCCGTCAGCCATGGATAGCGCACGCGGATCTTGTGCATGAAGCTCTTCAGTCCCTCCGACATGCCCTGCCACGTCATGTTCGCGCTCTCCTCGTAGAATAATTCGTCCGGATGGATGAAATGCGAGAACACGCCGATATAGTTCAGCGCACTGATTTCCTGCCAGAGCATGAGCCCGTCATCCTCATGACCCGAGCTGATGCGCGGCAGTTCAAAGACGCCGTCCTTGCGCTCAAAATCCTGATAGTAGGCGCGCTCATTCGCCGGCCCGTCGAACAGAGAGCCGAAGGCGATGACCTCGGGGAACACCTTGCGGATCGCGGCTTTCCCCTCGGGACTCATGATGTTCGACGGCGGCACATAGAAGCGGAAGTCGTAGTCGGGATAGACGGACTTGACGTAGTTCCTCAGCTCGCGCAGCGCTTCCTCCATATCCGCCTGACTTTCCCACGGCACATAGTTGAGCCGCGGCTGTCCATAGCCCGCAGGGGCGAGCGGCTGATGGTTGTAGCCGTGCAGGCCGAGCTCGCCGCCCATGTTCAAAAGTTCGCGCCCGTAGATGATTAGTCCGTCACGCGCCGCGCGTCCGCCAAGCGGCCGGAACGGCCCTTTGACCTGTGCGCCGTACGTCTCGATGATGGCGCCTGTATAGCGGATGTCCTCCTCCTGTGCCAGACGGCGGATGAACGGCCACCAGATCTGGCGGTAGAAGGTCTCCGTATCTACGCCGAGTTCGTCGTAGATGCGCGAGAAATCCCCTTCGGGCACGGGGGCGGGAAAATCGTCGAGGACGAAGATCTTCACGCCGACGACGGGATAGATCGCATCCTCGCCGCAGTGCGCCGCCATCGCCGTGAAGATGCCGAGGTTCGTCTTGTCGTCACGCTCAACGCCGTTGTAGGCGTAAATGTGCCCCGTCCCCAGTGATTTTTCCCAGAGAAGCGGCACCCCGTCGGCGCTTTCGATCTGCACGGCAGCGTCCTTGGTCAGATCGACCGTATTGACTTGCGTCGTAAACGCCGAATTTTCGCCAAAGCGGAAATCCTTGCCGCCGACGAGGAAGTTCGTCCGTATATGGATGCCGTGAACATCGGCAGTCTCGCCTACGGATGCGATGCCGAAATCTTGCAGGACGGCGGCCGGCAAAGGATTTTCGGGCGTCTGCTCGATCTTTTGCAGAGCGAGCAGCGTGCCGCCCGAGCGCACATAGTCCAAAAGCGCGGGCAGCATCTTCACCGCGTCCAAGCGCCCCGTCGCCAGAGCGACGCCCTGATATGCGCCGTCAAAGGGACGCGTATCGTAGACGGTGCGGCTCTCGTAGTCCTTGCGCTTTTCCTTGAGGATCTTTTCCATATTGTGCCGTGCATACATGCTGAGGACATCGGCGGGATCATAGACGATGAGGAACTTCTCGCGCGCGAGCTCCTCCCCTTCGGGCGGCATCGGCCGCAGGACGCGATCCGCAAGCGTGCGGTTTCCCCGAGCATCGAGATGAAGAAAGCCGTCGAAGCGGCTGTATTGGAAGAAGCAGCCCAGAAGGAACGCGATGAAGAGCAGGAGGCAAAGGCTTCGCTTATTCACGCGCCGCACCTCCTTCCCAGTAGCGGATCGCCTGCATCGCTTCGTTCGTCAGGCGCGTTGGCAGTCGCTTGAGCGACTCGATCGTTTCCTCCATCGCCTCGCGCTCATGCGCCGCCTGCTGTATTTGAAGCGTCAGGAGAAGCGGCAGCTCCGCCTCGGGGAGGCTTGCGCGAAATGCGGCGCAGGCTTCTGCCGCCTCCTTCAGGCGCTTTGCGCGGATCAATGCACGGATGCGCTCGGCGTGATAGGCGGGATGGTCGGGATGGCGCTCCGAGAGGAGGCGCAGCATCTCCATGTAGCGCATGCGCTGCTGCTCGCGCGTCACGGAGTCGCCGTAGCGGCGCAGCAGAAACTCGCGCACCTTTTCCACATACTTGTCGAGAAGCGCATCGTCATCCACGCCGCGCTTGATCGCCTCTTCGAGCGCATAGATCTCCTCGCCGAGCTGCTCCATGTGCGCCGTCATCATCGACACGGCGTAGTAGGCGATCTCGCGGTCGTTGTCATGCACGGCCTCGTTGAGGATTCCCTGCCGCTCCACGACGTTCTGCTTGATGGCGTCGGTGAAGAACTTGCGCTTGAGTTTCGGATCGTCCATCAAGAACACGTCGCGCAGCGGCACGATGTCTGCATTGTACGCATGATCGCCGAAGGACATGCTGAAGTCCTCCTCCTCTTCCTCCGACCCCGTGCGCTTCATGAGCCCGAGCGCATGACCGAAAAGCTCGTAAAGGAGCAGCAGAAGAAGCCCGAGTCCGGGCAGAGCGGCGGCAAAGACGCCCTTGGCTGCCGCTGAGATCCGACCTCGGCGCTTTCCTTCGACCGCCATATAGACGGCGACCAATATGAAATATACGAGAAGCAGGAGTCCTGTTCCTGCAAACAAATCGCTGATCATAGCGAAAGGCTCTCCCCCGTTTCAATTCCCGCCTTTTCCAAGCGGTTACGCACCATGTCGAGCGTCTTGCCCGCGACGTCGGGCAGAAGGAGGGCAACGCCGTCTGTCGTCGCGCCGATGAAGTCTTCGGCGCGAATGCTGTTCGCAATCTTGTGATCGATCTCTCGGTAGTTCTCGTCCTTGACGTTGACGGGCAGCAGCGCGACAGGATAGTCTGCCTGCATGCGGCGGCGCTCGCGAAACTCCTCGATGACCTTTTGGAACTCCTCGATGCGCAGGATGCGCGTCTCGTCGATGTATTTGCGCCCTGCCGTCTCCTGCTCCCACGCGTAGGCGCGTCCGAGCGAGCTGGAAACAAGGCGCGCGGTAATGGAGAGGAGGTTCTGCTCATAGAGACTCCACTGCTCGAAGTCCAGATGATAGATCTGCAGGACGGCGATCACTTGCCCTTCGTAGGAAATCGGCGCGGCGAGATCGGGCAGCCCCTTAATGAGATCGCGGTTGACGAAGATCTTCTTCTCCCGGAGCATTTCCTGCAGATACGGATAATCGTCAACGCGCAAAGAGCGCGGCATCTCACCCGTCCGGCTTCCGAGGCGCACCTTCTGTCGCAGGTAGTAGCCGCCCTCGCCGACGACGTAGACGACGACATCCTCGACGTCGAGGATGTCTGCCGTGACCGAGGTCGCCTGCGTGAAGAGGTTCTCCGTCTCGACGGAATCGAGGCGCGAGACGATGCGGTAAAGGCGGCCGATGCTGTCGTCCGAGTTCACGATCTGGCGATAGAGGCGATCTTTCACGGCGAGGTTTTCCTTGAAAAGGCTTTCCAAAAAGGAATAGCGATTCTTCAGACGGCGCTTGATGCGCGTGTCGGCGAGCTGCTGATAGCTCGCGCGATCGGCGAAGTAGCCCGTCAGCACTGCGACGAAGAAGTACGAAACGAAGTGCAGGAACTCGCGCGGATTGTAGAGCATCGCCACGAGGTCGCCGCCTGCCCCCAAAAGGCTGTGAATGAGCAGAACGAGCGAGAGCACCGCCGCGATCAGCGCCTGCTGCTTGCCGTAGAGAAGTCCCATGCAGCCGATGTAGAGAAATGCGAAGTCGAACGCCGTCATGGCGTTCACCGTCGTGCCGCCCTGCAAAGCGCCCACGCCCGCCGTCAAAGCCGCGCCCGCGAGGTTCTCCGCGTAGGGGATGAAGCGCTGCTGGAGGCGTGCGAGACGCGCGCGCCGCGACATCGTGCGGACGTCCGCGACGCGCGTATCGTGCATCGCGCACATCGCCTCCCACGTCTCCTTGAGCCCCTGCGCGAAGGGACGCACGGGACGCCAGCCGAGTTCCTTTTCTGCGATCGCGCTCTTCAAGATGGCGCGTCCCTGCGTTTCGCGCGGAAGTGCCGCCTCCTCCGTGCGCGGGAAGAACTCGCGGCAGATCGCATAAAGCTCCTCCATCGTCGTTGCCGCAGGTGCGCCGATGTGCAGATGTGCGCCATTGAAGTCGCGTGCCGCCGCCTGATAGATCGCATAGACTGCGTCACGCGCATCGAGAAAGCCGCAGGAGATGGCGGCTGGCTCAGTGTAGCGCGGTAGCGGACGATTCATCAGAGCCGCGCCAAAGAGGCGCCCGATGAAGCCGTCGTCTGAAGTCTGTCCTGGCGCATAAAGCTCAGAAAGGCGCACGATGGACACGGAAAGTCCCTGCGCACGCCAGGAGAGCCCCATAGCTTCCAAACGCGCGAGCAGCGCCCCCGTTTCGCCCTGCGGCTGGAGCGCTGCGTCTTCCAGCGGCTCTGTCCCAGGCGCAAACACCTCGTCACCCGAGAGCAGGAACACGCGCCGTACCTTCGAGGCGCGGGCAAAGCGCAGCATGGCATCGAGGCGTCGCACTCCCAGCACGGGATCGCACTCCAAACGATAGATGAGGAGATCGAGATTCTCCACGGCAAAGACCATGCCCGCCTCAGCGCTCTCCAAGGCGCAGTCATACGTCTTCATGCCTGCGGGCGGGCGCTCCTCCACGCTCGCAGAAAGGCGCGAGACGTCCCACGCCTCCTTGCGAAAACACGCGGCAAGCAGCTGCTCCAAGAAGCGCGGCAGCCCCGCAAACATCACTTTTTTCGTCCATGTACTCATATTCTTGTCTCAGGCTCCATTCGCTTGACCTTTATTCACCATCCGACGCAACAGGCAGTGTATCGTTTAGCAAAGGACTTTCTGTCTATCAACAAGACGGTGAGTATGGCAAATTCTGTATTTATCCACCTAGAATCACTTGCTTTACTAGTATATATGACTCATTATTTTATGGCAAGTCTTTATCCACATGTTCTGTAAATCTTATAGAATTCTTTCCTTTAAGGACAAAGGGCTCACATAGAGCCGATACCCTTCAGGCTTGACTTCTCGGAGTTTTACAGTATACTTGAAAGCAACGATATAAAAGCACAGATATATTTAAGGCGATTGCCGCTGCGTGGAAAGGATGGGATGGTATGCGCCTCTGTCGTTTGCGCAAGGTCTTTCTTGCTTTCGGACTTGCCGTATTCTTGTCGGCGGGCACGGCCTTGGCCGCGCCGATCCTCTCGGAAAACTCCCATGGGCACGACGTCCTCAAGCTGCAAAAGGAACTGAAGCGCACAGGCTACCTCAGCGACGAGCCGGACGGCATCTTCGGCAGCCGCACGAAGAGCGCGGTTCTTGCGTTCCAACGTGCCCAGAGCCTCAAGGAAACGGGCGTTGTCGATCGCGAGACATGGAGCCGCCTGCAGGAGCAGCCTGCACGAGACGCTTCTCCCGCTCCTCTCCCGCCCGTCGCAAAGCCTGCGCAGGGCGGCTCGATCGCCTTTCCCGCTGTGAAGCCAGTCGATGATACAGCGGCGGAAGCGCCGGGCAAAGAGAACGTACCCGCACTCGAACCGCGCATAAAAAAAGCGCCCGAGAGCGCTCCGTTCCTGCAGCGAGCCAAGGTGGCGGCCGTCATAGCGACGGCGAAGAAGTACATCGGCACGCCGTACAAATTCGGCGGCACAACGCCGAAGGCGTTCGACTGCTCGGGCTATCTGCAGTATGTCTTCAAGGAGAACGGCATGACGCTGCCGCGCACGGCGGACGAGCAGTTCAAGCTCGGGAAGAGTGCGAAGACGGCGGAGCTTGAAGAGGGCGACCTCGTCTTCTTCGAGACGTATGAAAAGGGCGCGTCGCACTGCGGCATCTACCTCGGCGGCGGCAAGTTCATCCACGCCTCGACGAGCAAAGGCGTGCGCATCGACGAACTTTCGAGCGACTACTGGAATGCGCATTATTACGGCGGCAAGCATATTGTACGGTGAAGGGTATCGTGCAGTTCAATAGAGGCGCTTTTGCACACGAAAAAGGGGCTGTTGCACATGATTTGTGCGACAGCCCCTCTTTGGGGTAATGTGTAAGCATTTTTTTCCAAACAGCGGACGTTTGTGCGCGTATTTACAGCAGATGATGCGCCTTTGCCAACTGCTCGATCTTCTTGATTGACCATTGAGATATATCGGCGATGCTTGTGAGATCGTATCCTTTCTTCAGCATGGAAAGGATCATGCCAGATTCTCCCTGCTCAATGCCCTGCTCAATGCCCTGCACGATGCCGCGCTCGAAGATGCCTTCGCTCAAATTGCACATGGTGTTCATCTCCCTTTCCATATCGTTTGAAACATCAAGATCGAATTCAGATTCGAGAATCTTCTTCTTTTCTGCCGCAGATTTTGCTGTATCGCGAAATAAGAGCTTCAGAAAGCGGACGAGATCATTGCCCGAGTCATCCGCACCGAGGTAAATCATGATGATGTTCAGCAGATCATAATCGCTTTTTTCTGCTTTCGTGCGATGCAGAAAGTGACGCTCCTGCATATCGTAGAAGTTGATGGCGCTCTTGTCATCAGGCGCATCCATACAGATCCAGACGGAATAAACCTTCTTGATGTCATTATAGTTTGATTTTGCAAACTCCGTTTCCTTCTGGGAGGAAATCAAGCGGCAGGCATAGTATATGGCTCGCCGCAGCAGCGCGTAACCGAGACGACTGTGCGACTGCGTCTTCTGAGCTTCAATGTTGACGATCAAGGTGATACGCGCACCTGTCTGAGGCACTTTTGCACGGAACAAAATGTCGAAACGAATCCATCCTTCCGTGGGACTGGCGCTCTCCGTATTGTCTCCGCGAATCTCCTTCGGAATCCGCCTTGCAGCGTTCGTCTTGTCCATATCGACGGGGATGACGCCGATTTCCGGCTCGCCCTCGATGCATCGACCAATGATGGTTGCGAGATCGATTTGACGAAATTCGGGAACGACGCCCTTGAGGATTCGCGCCACGACATCTTTTTGCGCGAGCAAACGCTTGGCATGCTGATCGTAGGCAGGGTTCGCATAGCCGAGCAGCAGATCCTCAGGCGTGATGTTCGATGACGTCATGGCAGGCGGCCTCCTTTTTCCTCTCTTTTATATCATACCATGATTCGGGAAGCTTCGCCAGAAATTCTTCCCATGTGCATCAGTGACAGACAGGGTTGATGAAGAAGGCTCTTTTGCACACGAAAAAGGGGCCGTTGCACATGATTTGTGCGACAGCCCCTTTCGTATGGGGAGCGTCATTGCGTTTTCTGCGTCTCGGCGCCGGGGGTGGGTGCAGCAGAGGGCGTCGCTGCGGGCGATGCACCCGAAGACTTCGTCTCCGTACGCGTGCGCGAATCGTCTGCGTCCTGTGCCGCGCCTTTCTTCTCTGTTGACGAAGCGGACGACGAGCGATCCCTGCCGCCCTTCTTCGACTCCTTCTCGTCCGCGTCCTCGCGGCTTGTTGAACTCTTCGAGGAGCTTTCGCTTCTGCCCGAGCTTTCGCGCTTGGGGCGGCCGATGGAGGTGTCGCTTGCAGGCACTTCGGTTGCGCCCGCGGGGATCGAGCTTTCGTACTCGTGGCTCTCACGTTCCATGGCGGCGCGCATCGAGGCGTTGACATCGATGTCGAGTGTGTTGGCGACCGTCTGGCGAAGCTTCATGATGTCGGGAATCCAATAGCTGATCCCCGAGATGTAGAGCGGACGCCCTGGCACCATGTCGGTCTTGAGGCCATTCTTCTGCGCCTCCTTCAGAGTGCCCGCGAACTCAAGCATTTGGCGGAAGGAGAGGTCGGTTTCGATGGAATCCATGACCTCCTTGATGACGGAGGGCAGGCGCGTGATGATGGCGGGCGACGTGAGCTTTTCCATGACCGCTTTCATGAACTTCTGCTGGCGCTCGATGCGCCCGATGTCGCCCTCCTCGTCGCGGTAGCGCACATAGGTCACAGCCGTCTTGCCGTCCATGTGCTGCATGCCGGGCTTGAGGTCGATGAGGAGGCCGCCGTCGTCGTCCCACGGATCTTCGTAGTACATGCGCTTCTCCACGTTGATGTCGATGCCGCCCAAGGCGTCGATGATGCGTTGGAAGGAGTGCGTGTTGATGATGATGTAGTGGTCGATGCGCACGCCCAAGAGGTCTTCGACCGTGCTCTCGCTGAGCTTATGTCCGCCGTAGGCGTAAGCGGCGTTGATCTTGTCGTAGCCATGCCCCTTGATCTTCACGCGCGTGTCGCGCGGCACGGAAAGGAGCGCTGCCTTGTTCTTCTTCGGATCGATCATCGTGACCATCAAGGTGTCGGAGCGGCCGACGTCGTCTTCTCTCTGGTCGACGCCCATGATCATGATGGTCGACTTGTCCTTTGCGGTCAGGAGATGCTCCTCGTCCGCTTTTGGCTTCTCCTTGTCCAGGAGGCTCGTCGAAGCGAAGAGCGCACCCGCCGCAGCGGCGGCAAAAAAGAGGAATACGACGGCGACATAAGGCCAGATGCGCCGCTTCTTTTTCGGCACGGCAGGAGGCGGAGAATTTTTCTGCAAGATCATACCTTCTTTTCAGCATTTTTCATATCAAGTTCCAGCAAGGCGGCGTCCGCTTTTTACAAAGCGGACGTCCGTACAGGCGCCGAGCGAAAGGAACGCGGCACGCATGGGGCGATTCCTCGCCTGCAAGGTGTTTCTCCTATTATAAAAGGTCTTGTTTCTTTACGCAAATGATATTTTTCCATTTTGGGCGGAATTAGGAGGATTTCACGAAAAAGGAGGGGCGACACCCGCGCATGAGCATGTGAACGTGAAGCAGAGGATTTTTTTGGTTATTATTTCCTCTCGAAGTCGCTCTTTCCTATTGTAAAATCATCTAATTTATATTATCATAAAAGCGTGACGATTCCAGAGTGCTATGCGTCAATAGCCTTTGGTTATGGAACGGGTGCTCCATGCCGTTCTTCGAAAGGAAGCGCTGATAAATCCAGTACATCTTATCAGTGCTTCCCAAACAGCAATGGAGGTGTTAGTAAATGAGTACGGAAACAAAAAGCCAAAGCGACAAGATTCACGAGGCCGAACTGGCGTTTGACCGGAAAAGGCGTACCTTCGGCATGATCTGCGGGCCGATCTGCGCCATTCTCGTCATGATCACGCCGATTCCCGACTTGCCGCTTCCGGCGCACAAGCTCCTGGCGATCATGACGCTGATCGCTCTTTGGTGGATCACAGAACCGATCCCCATCCCGGTGACGTCGCTCCTCGGGCCGACGCTCGCCGTCATCTGCGGTGTCGTGGGGGCGAAGGACGCCTATGCGGCATTCGCGAACCCCATGATCTTCCTCTTCATGGGCGGCTTCATCATTGCCAAGGGCATGATGATGCACGGACTCGACCGAAAATTCGCCTTCGCGCTCCTGTCGATGTCCTGGGTCGGATCGAACCCCAGGCGCATCTTCCTCGCCGTCGGTCTCGCCTGCGCACTGTGCTCGGGCTGGGTCAGCAACACGGCGACGGCGGCCATGATGTTCCCGATCGCGCTCGGTCTTCTGGAAGCGATCAAGGAAATGTTCGCTGCGAACGGCAAGACGATCGAGCTGCACGAGTACAAGTACGCCACGGGCCTCATGCTCATGACGGCCTATGCGTGCTCCATCGGCGGCGTCCTGACCCCGATCGGTACGCCCCCGAACATCATCATGCTCGGCTTCCTCGACCAGATGGCTGGCATCCACATCTCCTTCTTTGAATGGATGATCTGGGGCTTCGTCGCCATGGTCGTCTACTTCATCATCGCATACCTGATTCTCGTCAACATGTTCCCCGCCGACGTCAAGCGCATCGACGGTGCAGAGGCGTTCATCGCTGAGAAGCGCCGCGCTCTCGGCGGCTGGACGCGTGCGCAGAAAAATACGCTCGTCGGCTTCTGCGTCGCCGTCATCCTCTGGGTCACGCCGGGCATCCTGAACATTGCCCTCGGCCCCGATTCGCCGATTCTCAAGATGTACAGCAAGCTCTTCCCCGAAGCGATCGCCGCGATGGCGGGTGCTCTCCTGCTCTTCTTCCTGCCCGTCAACTGGAAGGAGCGCGAGTTCACGCTGAACTGGAAGGACGCGGCTGCCGGCATCGAGTGGGGTACGCTGATCCTCTTCGGCGGCGGTCTCGCGATGGGCGGCATGATGTACAAGACGGGTCTTTCGACGTGGGTCGGCGATTGCATCGTCGGCTGGATGGGCGGCGAGCCGTCGCTCTTCATGATGGTCGCGATCTTCTCCGTCATGGCGCTTCTCCTGTCGGAGCTTTCGTCGCACACGGCTGCTACGAACATGATCGGCCCCTTGGGCGTCACGGCCGCCATGGCGGCGGGCTTCAGCCCGATTCCCGTCGCGGTCGGCATCGCGCTCTCCTCGTCGCTCGGCTTCATGCTACCGGTATCGACGCCGCCGAACGCCATCGTCTACGCGTCGGGCTATGTGCCCATCACGAAGATGATCAAGACGGGCGTCTACATCGACTTCATCGGTATCTTCTGCGTGACGATCCCGATCGTGCTCTACCTCGTCGAGTTCATCGTCGGCGCGCGCTGAAGGCGGGACTTTGCCGCTTGCAGCAAGCCTGTGGTTGAACATAAGTTCAGCCTGATGTAATGCAAAAAAGAGCCGCTGCACGAGTCCGAGAGACTTCCTGCAGCGGCTCTTTCCTTTGAGTTGGGAGGCAATATGGCAAAAGAAATCGAGCGCAAGTTCCTCGTCCATAGGGAGCTTTGGCGGCCGAAGGACGAAGGAATCGAGATCGCGCAGGGCTATCTCGCAGCGGATAAGAAGCGTGCCGTGCGCGTGCGCCTGGCAGGAGATCGCGCATGGCTGACCGTCAAGGGGCCGACGAAGGGTGTCGAACGGCTGGAATTCGAGTACGAGATCCCAACGGCGGACGCACGCGCCATGCTCGTCCTCTGCGAGCGTCCATGGATTGAAAAGCGCCGCTATCTGGAGCGATGCGGTGCGCATACATGGGAAATCGACTGCTTTATGGGCGAGAACGAAGGCCTCGTCGTAGCCGAGATCGAGCTTTCTACGGCGGACGAGATGTTCGAGCATCCGACCTGGCTCGGCGAAGAGGTCTCCGACGACAGCCGCTACCTAAACGCAAGCCTCATGCGCCTGCCGTTTTCGCGCTGGCGGAATTGACAGTGAAGCGATTAAAATGCTATGATAGGCAAGGAGAATCGGCGTGCTGCAAAGGTTCAGCACGCTTTCTATGACAGGAGGAATCGCATCTATGATAGAACGCTATACGAATCCTGAAATGGGCAATATCTGGACGCTGCAGCATGAGTTTGAGACCATGCTCGAAGTCGAGATCGCGGCCTGCGAGGCCATGGCAGAGCTTGGGGAGATCCCGCAGGAAGCTGCGGCGAACATCCGCGCCAAGGCGAAGTTCGACCTGCCGCGCGTCAAGGAGATCGAAAAGGTCACGAACCACGACATCATCGCTTTCCTCACGAACGTCGCCGAGTATGTCGGCGAGGACTCGAAATACATCCACAAGGGACTGACGTCGAGCGACGTCAAGGACACAGCACTTGGCATCATGATGAAGAAATCTGCCGACATCATCATCGATGATCTTAAGAAGCTCCTCGAAGTATTGCGCCGCCGCGCCGTCGAGTTCAAGCACACGCCGTGCATCGGCAGAACGCACGGCATCCACGCAGAGCCGATGACCTTCGGCTTGAAGCTGCTCCTGTGGAGCGCCGAGGTCGAGCGCGACATCGAACGCGTCGAGCACGCGAAGAAGATCGTCGCCGTTGGCAAGCTCTCGGGCGCCGTCGGCACCTATTCGAACATCGATCCGCGCATCGAGGAGATCACGTGCAAAAAGCTCGGCATCACGCCCGTGCGCCTCGCGACGCAGGTCATTCAGCGCGACCGTCATGCCGAGTACATGACGACGCTCGCTATCGTCGCAAGCTCGCTCGAAAAGTTCGCGACGGAAGTCCGCAACCTGCAGCGCACGGACATCCGTGAGGCGGAGGAATACTTCGCGCCAGGCCAGAAAGGCTCGTCCGCCATGCCGCACAAAAGGAACCCCATCACCTGCGAGCGCATCTCGGGCATGGCGCGCCTCGTGCGCGGCAATGCGGTCGCGGCGCTCGAAGACATCACGCTCTGGCATGAGCGTGACATCTCGCATTCGTCTGTCGAGCGCGTCATCCTGCCCGACAGCACGATCAACGTCGACTACTGCACGAAGAAGTTCACGAACATCATCGACAAGCTGCTCGTCTATCCCGAGGCCATGCTCGCCGATATGGAAAAGACGGGCGGCCTTATCTACAGCCAGCGCCTCATGCTCGCCATCGTCGACAAGGGCGTTCTCCGTGAAGACGCCTACAAGTGGGTGCAGCGGAACGCCATGAAGCGCTGGATGGAAGGCGAAGACTTCCGCACGAATGTCGAAAAGGACGAGGACATCTTGAAGTATCTGACGAAGGAAGAAATCGACAACTGCTTCGATTATCAATACTTCCTGCGCCACATCGACAAGATCTTCGAGCGCTTCGGACTCTGAGCCGAAGGCGTTTTTACGGCTTCAGCGCACACATCGGAAGCTGAAACCTCGTATAGAGAAGGAGAATCGCTATGTCAGCAGTAGTAGTCACAGGCACGCAGTGGGGCGATGAGGGCAAGGGAAAGATCGTCGACTACCTCGCCGAGAAGGCCGATACGGTCGTGCGCTATCAGGGCGGCAGCAATGCCGGACACACCGTCAGCGTCAAGGGCGAGGAGTTCAAGCTGCGTCTCCTGCCCTCGGGCATCCTTTACCACGGCAAGACGAACGTCGTCGGCAACGGCGTCATCTTCGATCCCGAAGTCGCGCTCGAAGAGATGAACGAGATGCAAAAGCGCGGCATCGACACGTCGGGCATCCGCATCTCGAACCGCGCGCACGTCGTTCTGCCGTATCACCGCATTATGGACGGACTCGCCGAAGAAGCACGTGGCGAGGGGAAGATCGGCACGACGAAGCGCGGCATCGGCCCGTGCACGATGGACAAGATGAACCGCATCGGCATCCGCGTCTGCGACCTCGTCGAGCCTGAGGAGTTCCGAAAGCGCCTGAAGGAAAACCTCGCGGTCAAGAACGAGGAACTGGAAAAGATCTACGGTCATGCGCCGCTCTCCTACGAGCATATCCTCGAAGAATACGAAGCTTATGCAGATCTCCTGAAACCCTATGTCTGCGACACTATCGCTCTTTTGAATGAAGAGCTTGATGCGGGCAAGAAGGTGCTCTTCGAGGGTGCGCAGGCGACGATGCTCGACATCGACTACGGCACATACCCTTACGTCACGGCCTCGCACCCTGTATCGGGCGGCGTAGGTGTCGGCGCGGGCGTCGCGCCCAGGCGCATCGACAAGGTCGTCGGCGTCGTCAAGGCATACTGCACGCGCGTCGGCGAAGGCCCATTCCCGACCGAGCAGATCAATGACATCGGCAACAAGATCCGCGAAGCTGGACACGAGTTCGGCACCGTCACGGGCAGGCCGCGCCGCACGGGCTGGCTCGACGCCTGCGTCGTGCGCTATGCGGGGCAACTCTCGGGTCTTGACTACATGGCGATCACGCGTCTCGACATCCTCGACGGCTTTGATGAGATCAAGATGTGCACGGGCTACAAGCTCGACGGCAAGCCGCTGAACGAGATTCCCGCGAGTCTCAACGTCCTCGCGCGGGTCGAGCCTGTCTACGAGACATTCGAAGGCTGGAAGGAAGACATCTCGGGCTGCCGTGATTACGAGAAGCTGCCCGAAAAGGCGAGGAAATACCTCGAACGCCTCTCCGCCGTCACGGGCGTGGCCATCGGCATCGTCTCCGTCGGCCCGAACCGCGATCAGACGATCATCTGCGCGAACGATATTTTCTGATGCAAAAGGCTGCACCTGCGTCAAGTCTGACGCAGGTGCTTTTTTTCATCGGCTTTACATACGCCGTGCGCCATCTCTCATGAACACGTGGACTTTATAGTATACTTCCCTGCGTCACACCATAGTCTCGCAGACAGGAGATTTGATGCAGAGAAGGGGACGCAGCTAGTTTCTGAGCGGATTGCAATTTCGCTTGACCTCCTGATATTTTCATGATAAGATACCAACGTAAATGCAAAATGTTATTAAATATGAAAATAACTATAGGAAGTTCGTGTTACGACTTCCTTTTCTTTTCTTCTACTAATGAGAATAATAATATATATAAATGAGGTGAATTAATGGAAGCATCGGAAAAAATCCTTCCGGCAGAAGTGCATCCGCGCGCACGAAAGAGGCGCATCGCCATCGCCCTCGGTCTTGTCGCGCTCGCCCTTGCGCTCATCGTCAGCGCTTCGGCGGGTGCAGTGCACATCGCGCCCGAGGCCATCGTGCCGACGCTCATGGGAAACGGTACGCCCGAGGACTATCGCATCCTTTACCACATCCGTCTGCCGCGCATCATCACGGGCGCTTTGACGGGTGTGAATCTCGCGCTCGCCGGCTGCATCCTGCAGGGCATATTGAAGAATCCGCTCGCCGATCCCGGCATCATCGGCGTGTCGGCGGGCGCGGGACTGACCGCCATGTGCATCATGATCCTTTTCCCCGCAGAAGTCAAGTTCGTGCCGCTCGGCGCATTTGTCGGCGCGATGATCGCCGTCGCGCTCGTCTTCGCGCTGTCGTGGGACAACGGCGTGCATCCGATGCGTATGGTGCTCGCGGGCGTCGCCATCGCGGCGTTCTTCGGCGGGGCGATGACGGCTCTGATGGTCTTCTACTCCGACCGCGTGCAGGGCACGGTGAACTGGATGGCGGGCGGCTTCGCGGGGCGCAGCTGGAGCCATGTGGAAATGGTTCTGCCCTACACGCTCGTCGGCATCGCGGGCACGCTCCTCGGCAGCCGCTGGCTCAACGCCCTGCAGCTCGGCGAGGAGACGGCGCGAAGCCTTGGCGTCCATGTGGCGCGTGCGCGGCTCGTGCTGCTCGTGCTCGCCGCCCTGCTCGCCGCCTCTGCCGTGAGCGCGGCGGGCATGCTCGGCTTCGTCGGACTCGTCGTGCCGCACATGGTGCGCCTTCTGACGGGATCGGATTTCGACTACCTGCTGCCCGCCGCCGCCATCTGGGGCGCTGTTCTTGTGGCGGGCGCCGATGCGGCGGCACGCATGGCATTCGCCCCTGTCGAGATTCCCGTCGGCGTGTTCATGTCGTTCTTGGGTGCGCCGTTCTTCCTCTATCTGCTCAAGAAGGGCCTTCGAAGGGAGTGAGACGATGGCAGAAATCTTGAAGGCATGCGGCCTTTCGCTCGGCTACGGCAAGGCGGAGATCGTCCATGAAGTCACGGCTTCCATAAATCGCGCGGAAATCGCCGCGATCATCGGGCCGAACGGCTCGGGCAAGTCGACGCTTCTGAAGGCGCTCGCGCGCCTCTTGGAGCCGCGTGCAGGGCGCGTCGAGTTCATGGGCGAGGATTTGTGGCAAAAGACGGAGCGCGAGGTCGCACAGAAGGTCGCATTTCTGCCGCAGAGCGCCGAGCCGCCCGGCGACATCACCGTCATGGAGCTTGTGCGCATGGGACGCCTGCCGCATCGGAAGTTCTGGGACTCCTTTTCCAAGGAGGACGGCGAGGCATGTCGCGAAGCCCTGGCGCGAACGGGAATGGAGAAGTTCGCCCAGCGGCCGATCCTCGCGCTCTCAGGCGGCGAGCGCCAACGTGCGCGGCTCGCCATGGCGCTCGCACAGCAGCCCGAAGTGCTGCTCCTCGACGAGCCGACGACGTATCTCGACATCCGTCATCAACTGGCGCTCATGGAGCTTGTGGAAAAACTCCATGCGTCCCTGGGGCTGACCGTCGTCATGGTGCTGCACGATCTCAATCAAGCCGTGCGCTACAGCCACCACATCATCGCCATCCACGACGGGCAGGTGCTCGCCGACGGTGCGCCCGAGGCGGTCTTCACCGAAGCCCTCGTGCGCGAACTCTACGGCGTCGAGAGCGTCGTCCGCGACGTAACGATTGCGGGAAGGCGCACGAAGCTCTGTCTGCCCGAGCGCGTCGCCGATGGAGCGAAAGCCGTATGAGCACAAAGGAGACGGTAATCGCCATCGCCGGCGTCTCATGCAGCCGCAAGGGCAAGAAAATCCTCGAAGACGTGACGCTCGACGTGGAAAGCGGCACGGTCATGGGGCTTCTGGGTCCGAACGGCGCAGGAAAGACGACGCTCATCCGCCTCGTCGCGGGACTGGCAAGGCCCGATGCGGGCACGATCCATGTATGCGGCGAGGATGCGGCGAAGCGCAGCGTGCGCTTTCGCCGTCTCATCGGACTCGTGCCGCAGGAAAATACGCTGGAGAGCGAGCTGACCGTCGGAGAGAGCCTGCTCGCCTACGCACGGCTCTATGGTATCAACGATGCCAAAGAAATGGTTCATCAGACAGCGGAACGGTATCACCTCTCGGACTTTCTTGATAAGCGTCCCGAAGAAATCTCGGGCGGCATGAAGCGGCGCGCCGTCATCGCGCGTGCGGCGATGACCGATCCCGCCGTACTGCTCCTCGATGAGCCGAGCGCGGGACTCGATCCCGATCTCAGGCAGGAGGTTTGGGCGCTCATACGCAAGCTGCGCGATGCAGGAAAGACGCTGCTCCTCACGACACACTACATGGAAGAGGCGGAGAGACTCTGCGGGCGCATCGCCTTCCTGCGCGCGGGCAGACTGCGCGCCCTCGATACGGCAGATGGCATACGCGCGGCGGCAGGCGATGCAAAAGATCTTGAGCAGGCGTTCCTGCGCCTTTCGCATGAGGAGGAGTGTTCGTGACTGCGCTTGGCTTCTGGCCGGTCTTTCGGCGCGAGATGGCGATGCTCGTCCATCGCATCGGCGGCTTGGGCTACCTGTTCTCGGGGCTGCTCTTTCCGATGATCTACCTGCTCGCCTTCGGCTGGGGACTCGGCAGCGCCGTCGAAGTCACGGGCGGCTACATTGCCTACCTCGCCAAGGGGATGCTCGCCATCACCGTCATGATGAACGGCTTCCAGCAGACTGCGATCTCGGTCAGCGCCGCACGCTTCTACTTCCGCACGTTCTCCGTGCTGCGCATGAGTCCCGTGAGCGACGCTTCGATCGTCTTCGGCATCGCGCTTGCGGGCGCCGTGCGAGCGATCCTCGCGGGGGCGGCGGTCTTCCTTGCCGCCTGGCTCTTCTTCGACATTCGGCTGCTCGCTGTGCCGGGCTTCGTGGGACTCGTGCTCACGGCGTTCTGCTTCGCGGCGTTCGGCGTCGCCGTAGGCCTTTCCATTCGCGGGCAGGAGCAGTTTTCCGTCATCATCAATTTCTTCATCACGCCGATGACGTTCTTCTGCGGCTCTTTCTTTCCCATCGCCAACCTGCCCGAGATCGTACAGCGTCTCGTCTCGCTGCTGCCGCTCGCTCATACGAACGCACTCTTGCAAGCCGACGGCTGGGACGGCGGTGCGCTCTCGTCCTTCGTTGTGCTCGCGCTTTTGACAGCGCTCGCCTTCGGCTGGGGCGTCCGGCGCATGAAACGGTATCAGGAGTTTTAGGAAACGCTGATAAAATGAAGTCGCCCAGATTTGCGCAGATGCGCTGTATCTAT
>ERZ772948.101-NODE-101-length-50874-cov-7.653988_pt1 | contig 50874 bp, 49 predicted proteins | sample MGYA00511945_ERZ772948 | MGnify/ENA primary metagenome ERZ772948 (study PRJEB29015, sample SAMEA2737927) | human oral metagenome | biome: human oral; feature: human-associated habitat; material: dental | place: China | collected 2141 ... | reverse complement strand
GTCATAATGAGATTTTTTGTATGCCTAAAGGTACAAAAACTTTAGGAAATAGCAAAGCCCTGGCTTGAGAAAGTCGGGGCTTTGTGCATAAAAAAAAGAATGTGTACATTTTGACACACCCTCTTCTTTATTTGTTAGTATTTGCTATTTATTGTGCATAATAAAGTTATGTGAGAAGATTTAACATCGGGTTGATAAATGGTTTTATGGCTCAAGTATAGCACTAAAATGTTTTTCAAGTGGTTTCTTCTTTATGTTTTGATGGTCTTTTCCTTGTACAAAACTGCGCTATCATCAACAAGTTGTATTCTTATATTGCTTTATTCGCTTGTATAAAGGTAGAATAAAGTTCTACATACATCAAAGTTATGACTTTAGAAAGGAGGAGGAAATGTAAAAAAAGACGCACCACAGAATGGTGCATCTTCTTTTATGAAACTGTTTTAGTTTTTATTGAGCCTCTCTATTCCAAAGTAAACTGAACGAAAGGACGGACATAAGCTCGAGAAAATTTATTTTGAAACGTCCATCGCATTGAAGCTGGGAGTATATGCATTAAACCAGCATCCTGTTGTTGGATTTCTGTACTTGTCCAAAAGAATTTGTTTATAATTGGATTACCGCCGACCTGAGTGAAAGCCTTATTAGCCAAATTACCAGACCATGGGTATGTTAGTTGTTCCGTTTTTACAGCATCACTATCACCGAATCCTAATACTGAAAAAACATATTTCCAATCACTGCATGAAGGTAGATACCATACCAATGCTTTTTTTCCTTTATAGGGGTATTCTGGTTTATATCCTGCAGCATTCTTGAAAGACATGAAACTAGGATTCTCACCTTTTTTACCAATGGGACTTACACTGTAAAGAGGATTCCAAGTCTCTGCGTAACCAGTTGTAATATACATATTATTGCTTAGTGCATCAGTTACTGACGGTGCACTTTTGTTATTGCACACTTTATACTGGTATTTGCTTTCACACCAAGGCATCATTTCATTATACACAGGGGCTTTCACATCTTTCAGGGCTACAGCGATCCGTTTGCTTCGGCTTAAGATAAGAGCAACAGGATGCTTACTTCCACCTCCATTTACAGTTTCCTTGAAAGTTCCAGGCTTTCCATCATCCATCAAATAGAGGAATCCTCCGAATGCCAACTTAACAGTGAGTGTATAGGCACCATTCTGTACCAATTCGACTGCTTTGGTAGGTTGGAAGGTTAAAGTCTTAGCGGTTGCCATATTGATATTATAGACCTTACCAGCAGTGAACTTTAGTGTAAATTTTGAAACATTGGTGTTAGACAAGAAATATGTTCCATCGTTGCTTGTTGTTACGTAGTTCTGACCTGCTGCTGTTGAATTAGGGTAGGTCAGGTTGGCAGACATTGTTTCACCTGCACCAGCTGTCCAATTACCAGTTGAAGCATCGTAAACAGATGTTCCCGAAACAGAGTTCGCATCTACTGAAGAGAGCGTAGCCTTTGCTCCTGTGCAAGGTGCATCGCTAACGAGTTTTATGAAAACCTTGGCACCTGCATGCTTCATAGAGAAAGGAACCTCTTGCTTAATTGGTGAAGCTGCGATAACTTTTGTTGTACGTGCTATCAAAGCTGCATCGGCATTGGCGCGGCTTACAGTAAGCTGATTGCCATTGCGGCTAACCTTGCTGTTAAAGAGTACAAAGTCGTAATTTCCAGCTGGAAGGTACAGACTCTTATTTCCAGCTGTTGCCTTAAAGACTCCGCCGACAACCTTACCTGTCAACTCGCCTTTTAAAGCGTGGCTTGCTGCATCGTATGCCAGCATTGTGTAAGTATCGTCGCTCAAGGCTCTTGTTACTGCTTGCTTAGTTTGTTTGGTTGTATCGCGTTGTAAGGTACATTCTGCATATATACCGTTGCCAAGGTCTACAATCTCTTGGTCAAGCTGAATGTCTTTGCCTGCTGCACGGGTTACGCCAACCTCTTCTTCTGTGTTATAGCCTGAAAAGTCTACCTTGAACTCGATACCCTCGGCAGTATTTATCGGTTCATCGTTTCTTTCTTCTTTGTCGTTGCTGCACGCTGTAAACGCCAGCAAGGCAACACTTAGGATGCCTAATAAAATTGTTTGCTTTTTCATTGCTTTTACTGTTTATTATTCAACTCCATTGTTGTCAAATTCACCAGCTTTGGCTGGTGCTGTTGTTGAAGCATCGCCGAACTCTATGGTGCCGACGTTGGTCTCTCCCTTGTTGTCATAACCTGGAGTATTTCCATTTGGAGTAAGCGAGGCACAAATGAAGCCTTCACTTTCTGTCTGTACAATCCTGCACTGTGGCACAGTATAGGATAGTCTGCTGAATTGTTTTTTATTCATACTTAATATTATTTTTGTGATAACCTTTGTTATTCAACCTTTTTTTTAGTTAGCAAGAGAAAGTGGGAAATAGAAATAGCACTTTCTCTCTATTATTTATAAGAGGTATGGTGCATCTCCCACACGTATTCATAGTCTGCGAAAATATGTACCTCAACACCATATATGCTTGAGCATATGTTCGAAAAGTACCGAAGATAGGCAGGTGCAATGCACCGAGAAGTGAAAAGACTCTTGAAACTTGTGGCATAGCCTTGTTACCTTGATATAAATATCGTCAAACTATTATCGGTGCAAAATTACAATATTTTTTTGAAACGAGCAAACAATACGAAAGAAATATTAATATAGCTTAGTACTGGTACAATAAAATTTTCATTATTTATTATCGCCTTTTAGCTTATCCCTCTGTAATATTTGAGGTAAAAATTAGATAGAAGTCTATTCTTTATAATTAATTGCTTCCATGAATCGCTTGATAACCTCTGGTTTACCAGTATGCTTACCTTTGTCTTCTGAGATCTTACAGGTCTCGTTATAGAACGGCCATGACTCCGTAATCTTTACAGCGACCAACTTAATAACAATGTTCATTGGTTTTACATGTGGGAAGTCATTGGTAAAGTGAGTACCAATACCAAATGAAGGCTTAACTCGATTCTCAGCATAACGCTGTATCTCAATAGCCTTATCCGTATCTAAAGCATTTGAGAAAAGCACCTGCTTATCACGTGCATCGATACCGAAAGAATTATATTTTGCAATGATCTTCTCTAATTGCTCAAAGTTATCACCAGAGTCTATGCGCAATCCCTTGAACTGATTAGCAAAGTCTTCAGAGAAGTTATAAGAAAATATATCCCACCCAAAGGAATCGTAAAGGTAAGTTCCTAAAGCACCTCGATAAGTTCTACGCCATGCTTCCATGGCCATATAGTTTGCCATCTGAGGGCCAAACATACCGCCAATAGCGCAAATAAACTCATGCGCCATCGTACCAACAGGCATAAGATTATACTTCATAGCAAGATGAATATTGCTTGTACCAACAAAGCGTCCTTTCCATTCGCGACTGTCGTAGCAATGCTTCATGGCACGAACAGCAGTATCTTCTGCTGTAAGGCTGGCACGGCGACGTGTACCAAAGTCTGAGAATACACATCCAGCCTCAAGTAATCGCTCTGTCTTATGGTAAGTCTTATCGTAAAGTTCTTGATAATCAAACTCCTGAGCTTGGTCGTTAAACATATAGAATAGCTCTGAAATGATGGCAAGAACCTTTACCTCTAACAGAATAGTATCAGCCCATAATCCTTCAAACTCAATATGAAGATGCCCATCCTCATCCTGCCATACCTTCACCCACTCACGTGAAAAGCGAAAGCCGCGAAGGTATGTCAAGAACCATTCTGGAAGATAATTGCACTTCTGTCGAAGAAAGTTTATTTCTTCGTCGGTAATAACAACCGTCTCAAGTAACTCTATTTGATGTTCCACTTCAAGTGCAAAACCTTCTGGATAGACCGTATCGTCACGGTCAACAAACTGATAGCAAACATGTGCACGTGGATAATTGTCAATGACAGCGCAGCACATTGTAAGCTTATAAAGGTCATCGTCTGTAAAGTGATTAATAATCTGTCTCATCTTATTATTGTTGAATTCAGTCGTCAAAAGTATAAAAAAGATATGGAAGAACAAAGGGTTTTGTCAAAAATATGACTTAATGATAATAGCAAAAGGAGATATATGAGTAAAACAAAATCGGTTCATTAGAATTAAGAAATAACCTTCTAATGAACCGATTTGGAGTAAAGTCTTTTAACTTAAGTTATATGTATGTACACTCACACCTTGCGCTGACGGCAGATAATTAATTCCCCACCAGCACATCTGCAGTAAGATAAAGGCTATAATGAGCACCCATAAGGCTGGGCGAACAATGCGAGGACTATACTGACGATAGTGAACATAGACCAAATAAGCAAGCCAAGTAATAGCAGCCCATGTCTCCTTTGGGTCCCATGACCAATAATGTCCCCATGCCTCTTTTGCCCACAAAGCACCCATTAGCATACCAAGTGTCATAAATGATAGTCCAACGTAGGCAAGGTTATCAGTTATCTCCATCTCTTTATCCGTATCAGTTCCCTTCTTAAAGAAAAGAAGATAGACCGACATGACTACTGCTGCACCTAAAAGTGCATATGCCATCATATACACAATTACATGAGGAGCAAACCATGGACTCTGCAAGGCTGGCATAAGCGTCTTGGAATGAATCTCAGGCTTGAAGATATTAACACATACAAACACTGTTGCAAGAAGTGTTGAGAAGCTCAATATCCATTTATACTGCCAACGACTAAAGACAATAATACCTGCCAAAGGAAGGAAAAAACTATACCATAAACGCGTTTCTCCCATCGTTCGAAGTGGTGGACGTTCCAATGTTATCCACATAATGAGAATGTAGGAAAAGAAGATTACAAGTCCAAGACCTGTTGCGCCAAACGCTAAGATACGACGGTTACGCCATGCAGCCCATGCACCTATAGCCCATAAAACTACTGATACAACTGCAAATATGATAAAATAACTCCAAATCATAGCTTAACCTCCTTCTTACGACTTGCTGTCAAGAACATTCCAACAGCTCCAAATAACAACATGAATATACCTACATAGACAACTGGCATCCAAGGGTCTGTTACAATCTCAAAGATACTTAGATTACTCCACTTACCCATTTGTTCATTATAACTTAGCTGATAGATTTTCCATCCATCAATACTAAAAGGTTTGTTAACCTCTATCTCAGTGTGAATATTCTTTCCATCCTGTGTATAGATGTCGACGAGGGATGCAAAACGACGAGGCTCTCGATTAGGCATAGTCAACATGCGCCCGTTATCCAAACGTAGGGCTTGATAAGGGAAGAGGTAGCTCCCGCTGGTCACCCAACCCGTGTAGCTATGCCGCACACCCTTGTAGGGTGCATTGCCAGTAGTGACCTTCACCAATAGAGCACAAGCAGTACCTGTTGCATCCGAAGCTATATAGCCATCCTTATTACGTGCCTGTCCTAAAGAGTCCATACGGATATTGCTCATCATACCACCAGGCATCTTACCAACCATCTTACTGAGCATAACTGGCATGGCATTATCAATGCGCTTTAGAACCTCAATCTTACAATCTAACAGTTGACCTGACTTTACATTCTTATCTAAAAGAATATTCTCTGGCTTTCCCTTAGGAAGCGGAAGTCCCATATTGTCAATAAGCATGAGCTTAGGTGGATATTCATCAATGGTAAACTTCTCCAGCTGAATTGCCACAGGGAGGTGATGAACAGCACTAAAAGCATCAAGACCACGCCACTCTACCTGTCCTTGCTCGCAAAACATCTTTACTCGAAGCATATCTGCACTACCAAGTGTACCGCATGTAAGAACAAGGAACAGTCCAACATGACTTGTTAGTGTTGGCAAGCGACGCCAAGAGAAATGTACTATTTGATTCAAAGTTACTTCACCAACAATAGCTGTCATCCATAAGTAAACAAGGACAAACGGCCAGAAATTAAGCATCTTTGTTAGACCAAGTGGGTCTATAGGAGCTTTCCCCTCTGCCACTTGTTTGGTAAGTCCCATAAGAAGAGTGAGTATTGCAGCTGTAGCAATAGCAGGAATCGCCGCTTGCATGGTTGACATGAAACGACAGAAATAAGACCGCTTACGAAGTGCGTAGACTATGATAAGTGCCAGTACGAGTAAGATTAATGTAATAATGTTGGCTGGCCAAGCAAAGATACCCCACTCTAAGGGACCTATTGTTACCTGTAATAATCCACCTGTAACCAATAAACCAACGACTATTGCTGTACCTTCTCTAAGTGTATAAGGTTTATTCCACATAGTAAAAGAGGCTCTCCCCCACTATTAATAAGGTCTTGAAAAACTTTATTTTATGTTTGTGAAGTACGAGCAGATAAATGATTTCGTTTTGATATATAAAATATTAGGATACAAGAATATTCTTCAAATAGAGTATTCCTATTTTACTGAACAAGATTCCTCCCCTAATGGGAAGGAATCCTGTGTGTAAGTTTGTTTACATCGGTTTTGTTATAAACCGCTTATTCTTGCGTGCCTGCTCTATCCACTTCGGAACGATAGTGTCAAGGAACTGCTTCTTTTGTGCATTAAGCTTAGTCATATCTAAGCCAATGTAAGACTGTGCCTTAGCCTTAGTAGAAACGTCAGGAAGAGGAATCTGTCCTGTAAAGCCGTGACGAGCAACTACACGTGCGATCTGTAAGCGTGCATCCTTTGCATATTCCATTGCACTTCCAAGGAGTCGCATTACTTCTTGTGGAGCATGGAAAGCTGCACCGTGGCTGGCAACGGCATAGTCCCAACGCCACTGACCCTTACGAAGATCTTTCAAAACAGGCTCCATCTCAGCCTCAGTTGCACCCTTTTCCCATGCAAATTTAGCTTCAATATGTGCTGCAGCAAGTTCTCTTTCGACATGAGTACGGAAGTCATAAATCTTCTGTTGACGCTCATATACATTCTGACGAAGTGTTTCAGCATCTTGACGGTGACAAGTCTGGCAGGTACGACTAATGTTTGCTAATGGACTTGTAATATGGTGATCTGTATATTTCACACCACCCTCAGAGATGTAAGGCATATGACAATCAGCACATGAAACACCACGCTGTCCATGGATTCCCTGTAAATACAATTCATAACCAGGGTGCTGTGCCTTTAAAATCTTCGCCTTTGATAGTGGATTAATGTAATCATAGAAGCCAATACTGTCGTAGTATTCCTCTGCTGCCTCACACGTCATACCCTTTTCTTGAGGGAAATGTAGATAGTTGCCATTCTCTTTCTCGAAGTAGTATTCCGTGTGGCACTGTGCGCAGACCAGGCTACGCATCTCTTGATGGCTGGCTTTTCTCACGTCTTTACCGACACGAGCCCATGCCTCATAGAGAGCAGGACGAGCGGGACGAAGTTCCATCGTCCTTGCATCATGGCAGTCAGAGCAACCGACGGTGTTCATGACCTCTGGTCCCCAGTCGCTCCACTTGGCAGCATAGAATTTATCAGTTCCTTTCTCACGCATTAGACGTGGAACATCAGGACCCTTGCAGGTCCAACAGGTTCCTGGCTGTATGTCATCTTGTCCATCAACACCTGGACTTCCTGTACGCATAATCTTACGTAAGTCATCAATACAATGACGGTGTCCACGTGGTGTATTATACCCTCTTGAGAAAGAATAGCCAGCCCATAGGATAACCATTTCGGGTCTCTCAGCCAGTACATCTACTTCCTGGGAAGAATTGTACTTACTCACGAAACTTGTGTCTTCTGTCATTGCCCACGTCTGATATTCACGTGGGAAATCAGCTGCAAATTTCTCATTCTGAGATACAATGGAGTCAGTCATCGGTGTACGTCTGTTGTTGAACACACTTACAACCTCAGCTCTTCTTTCAAGCATTGAAGAACAGAGCAGTCCAAGAATGAACACGAGAACCATTGCTCCTCCAAAGAGTAGCCAGCCTTGCCATTTCTTTAATGTCTTTGCCATAATTATCGATTTTTAGTTCTTATTTTTTCTTTCCTAACACTTTTTGTAACCAATCTGGAACAGGAGAAGGTGGCATTGGTTCCACATATTCTGCACCAGGAGTACTTGAGAGAGAATTCATTTTCATGTGTGCTACATCACGATGACAATCCCAGCAGGCTTTACCCTCACCTCTCTGAGCCTCCATGTAATCTATTCTGCCTGTATTAACAAACTCTTGATTTAATTGTTTATGACAGCGGATGCAGTTATCCATTATCACTTCTGCCGATGCTGATTCTGCCTGAATAGTTTGCGATTCATTGAATGTAACAAAATAAGCTACATGCTTCATACCATCCATACCTTTAAAAGCATAGTGTGCAGCAACGTTATCATTAGGAACGTGACAATCATTACATGTGGTGTTTCGAGCATGTGCAGAGTGTGACCACGTAGCATAATAAGGTGACATGATATGGCAATTAATACATGCCGCTGGGTCATCACCTATTATATAGGTATGCATACGTAGAAGGTAAAAGAATAACCCTGTTAATCCTACTATCACACCGCACAAAATAGATAATGTAACCTTTTGCCGATATGAGATGCATGATAGAAACTTATCTATCATACTTTTCAATTTGGTAGATATGGTTTTTAGTTTCATAGGATTTATATCTTGTTTCGTGCACAAAGATATATATTATTTTTCATTAGACAAGTAAAGAAAACAGAAAAAATCATCATAAATTATGATTTAGACTAATTCTAATATAATTTTATCGTGAAGAAAAGAATTTATGTTCATGACAAGAATTACTTATTTTCATGATAAGAAATATTGTTTTTGGTTCTTCCGTTAAATGTGTGGACACTTTTCGTATTACTATAAAGGGAAAACCAAAGTTACTCATTAAACAAAAATATGTCTAAGACTGTCAACATTCTATCCTATTATTATCCTCTGACATTGAAAATCATTTCTTTTTAGACTTCGAAAATATGCAGATAACGGTTTAAAAAATCATTACATAATTTCAAATAAAACATCTGTAAACAACGGCAAAAATACATACAAAATATAGGTTTGTAACCATAAGGAAATCAATTAGTTACAAAGTAGTAAAGTAAAAGGTGCTTAATAAGACAATCAAAAGGGCATTAGTAAGGGGCTTAAAGGGCACCTTTTGCAAGTCAATTAGGCGTCTTTAAGAAGCCAAAAGAGCATGTCTTGGCTTTGACCCACACGAAAATAATTTACAAACTTCTATTAATAAGGGAGTAAGTTATTTATAAAAGACAGATAGACATCGCACCTAATCATATTTGTCATGTAGTTTATCCCCCTTTCTAAAACCCTCTAATTGGGGGTAATCATACCATGTATATGGATTAATCTCATTCTATTAACAATCTACGCATTTAACTGAAGAACCTTTTTTTATGAAAATAATTCGATATAGTACTTGTATAAAGAATAATACCATAGTGTAATAAACATGTAAAAAGAATTACAAGACAGCTTTTATACTATTATTCAAGCACAATGTTTTTAACTTTTTTTCATTACTATATAGTAGTTATATCATTTAAAAATAGTAACTTTGTGCGAATTTAATCAGTAAGTTGTGACTAAAGATATAGTCAAAAAAAGAGTTCGAGACATTCTGGATGAATACCTCGAAGCTAACAATCATCGCAAGACTTCAGAGCGATATGCCATCTTGGATGCGGTGTATGACATGGGAGAACATTTCTCCTTAGATGAATTGGGTGCAGCACTTGAAAAGAATAATTTTCGAGTTTCTCGTGCCACACTTTACAATACGATGCGTCTTTTCATTGAATTACGTCTCGTAGTCAGACATCGGTTCATCGGTCAAACCAAGTATGAGGCATGCTATAACAATGAAGATCATATCCATCAGATCTGTACGCTATGCGGAACAGTGACAGAAGTTGATTCCCCAGAGATTGCGGATGCTATAAAGAACACAAAGTTCCACCGCTTTCGCCGAGATGGTTTCTCCTTATATATATATGGCATATGCTCACGCTGTCAAGCTGCCTTGTCGCGTCAGAGAAGCAAGTTTCTTACACAGAAACAAGTAAAAAACTCACATAAAAGCAAATGAACACAGGTAAAGTAGACGTCCTGTTGGGTCTCCAATGGGGTGATGAAGGAAAAGGTAAGGTTGTAGACGTGCTCACACCACGCTACGATGTAGTAGCTCGTTTCCAAGGAGGTCCGAACGCAGGACACACTCTTGAGTTCGAAGGTCAGAAGTATGTGCTGCGTTCTATACCATCTGGCATCTTCCAAGGTGGCAAAGTTAACATCATTGGCAATGGAGTTGTTTTAGCTCCAGATCTCTTTATGGGTGAAGCTAAAGACCTTGAGAAGAGTGGACATCCTCTAAAGGAGCGTTTACATATCTCAAAGAAAGCCCATCTTATCATGCCAACACATCGTATCCTCGACCGAGCTTACGAAGCAGCAAAGGGTAAAGATAAGGTTGGAACTACTGGCAAGGGTATTGGTCCTACTTATACTGATAAGATCAGTCGAAATGGTTTACGTGTTGGTGATATCCTCTGTGACTTCGAACAAAAATATGCTGCTCATAAGGATCGTCATATGAAAATGCTTGCAGCACTTGGTTGGACAGACTTTGAAGGCTTAGAAGAGACTGAGAAGCTTTGGATGGAAGGCATAGCATATATGAAGGAGTTTAAGTTTGTTGATTCTGAAAATGAAATCAACCGCCTCCTTCGTGAAAGTAAGCATATTCTTTGCGAAGGTGCGCAAGGAACAATGTTAGATGTAGACTTTGGTTCTTATCCTTTCGTAACTTCTTCAAATACAATTTGTGCAGGTGCTTGTACTGGACTTGGTATTGGTCCTAATAAGGTGGGTAATGTCTATGGTATCATGAAGGCCTACTGTACTCGTGTCGGCTCTGGTCCATTCCCAACAGAATTATTTGACGAGACCGGAAAGACGATACGTGATCTCGGCCATGAGTATGGAGCTGTTACCGGACGTGAGCGCCGTTGTGGTTGGATTGACCTTGTTCAGCTTCGCTACTCTGTAATGGTAAATGGTGTGACTGAGCTTATTATGATGAAGAGTGATGTTCTTGATAGCTTCGAAACTATCAAGGCATGCGTTGCATACGAGTTGCCAGATGGTACAGAGACAAAGGACTTCCCTTACGAGATTGATAATGTGAAACCAATCTACAAGGATTTCCGCGGTTGGAAGAAAGATATGACAAAATGTAAGTCACAGGATGAATTCCCAGAGGAGTTCCGTGAGTATGTAGCTTTCCTTGAGAACTATCTTGAGACCCGCATTGGTATTATCTCTGTTGGTCCTGACCGCGAACAAACGATCGTTTTATAATCTTGTTTAGGCTGTGACTGGCGGTTATAAGCATTCAGAAAAGCTTATATTCGTTTCTCACAGCCTAATATTTTTCATTCGTAAAACAAAAATACAAGACAAATGGCAAACAAACCTTCCATCCCAAAGGGAACCCGTGACTTCGGTCCAGATGAGATGGCAAAACGAAATTACATATTTGATACCATCAAGCGTGTTTACGCTCTCTATGGCTTTCAGCAGATAGAGACACCTTCTATGGAGACCTTACAGACGCTAATGGGTAAGTATGGTGAAGAAGGAGATAAACTTCTTTTTAAGATTCTGAATTCAGGAGATTACTTGAAGGCTGTTAGCGATGAAGAACTTAAGGAGCGCAATACACTAAAGATGCAGACAAAACTCTGCGAAAAGGGATTGCGTTATGACCTTACAGTACCTTTTGCTCGCTACGTGGTGATGCATCGTGATGAGTTGCAGCTACCTTTCAAGCGTTATCAAATACAGCCAGTTTGGCGTGCAGACCGTCCACAGAAGGGTCGTTATCGTGAGTTCTATCAGTGTGATGCCGATGTAGTAGGCTCTGACTCATTACTAAACGAGGTGGAGTTAATGCAGATTATTGACACTGTATTTACAGAGTTTGGCATTCGCGTACAGATAAAGATTAACAATAGAAAGATTCTCACAGGTATAGCTGAAGTAATTGGTGAGAAGGATAAAATTGTTGACATCACAGTTGCTATCGACAAACTTGATAAGATAGGACTTGATAATGTAAACGAAGAACTGCGTAATAATGGAATCTCTGAAGGAGCAATAGAAAAGTTGCAACCTATCATTAAGTTAGAAGGAACCAATGAAAAGAAACTTGATGTTATTGCAGAAGTCTTGAAGGAGAGTGAAACTGGACTAAAAGGTGTTGAAGAAACGCGTTTTATCCTTGAAACATTGAAGGGTTCTGGACTAAACAATGAGATACAGCTCGACCTTACTTTGGCACGTGGATTGAACTATTACACAGGTGCTATCTTTGAGGTTAAGGCCCTTGATGTACAGATTGGTTCTATCACAGGTGGTGGACGTTATGACAATCTAACTGGTATCTTTGGTATGCCAGGTATCTCTGGTGTCGGAATTAGCTTTGGTGCTGACCGCATTTATGATGTTCTAAATACGCTCAACCTCTATCCAAAGGAGAGCGTACAGGGTACACAGCTTCTCTTTATTAACTTCGGAGAGAAGGAAACTGCCTACTGTCTGCCAATTGTTGCAGCTGCACGTAGGGCTGGTATTCGCACTGAAATGTTCCCCGACAAGGCTAAAATGAAGAAACAAATGAGCTATGCCAATGCAAAGAACATTGGTTTTGTTGCCCTTGCAGGTGAAACTGAAATGCAAGAAGGTAAGATAACACTAAAGAATATGACTACTGGCGAACAGGAACTTGTAAAGCCAGAGGAGATTATTAGTAGATTTTAGAAGACACTCCCCTCCCCCTGCTAAGGAGAGGGGATTTCTTTTTTATTGATACCTTTTATTAGTCTGCTTAGTAAGTAAGCCACAAGCAGAAGCTAACTATATTACCACTGAACATGAAACGAATCCTTATTCTTTGCTTTATAGTATTAGGCTGGTTACATTCAACCTTTGCCCAAGTAACATTCAACATTGATGGCTTTTCCAAACAATACTATGGTAAGGTTTATTTCTCTGACACATCAGCAATTTCTTGTGCTGGTTGGGTTGAAGTTTATGACCGCACTACTAAAAAGAAGCTTATTCATGTTGATGCTGATGAACTACCATTCGATCTTTATGATAACCCTCAAAAGGCATATATAACTAAGATTCCTTATGAAGAACAATCTGCTATCCTCTATAAAGACTTCAATTTTGATGGAGTAAAAGACTTTGCTATTATAGATGGATTTCGTAATTGGACTCTCGGTCATTCGTTTAAAATATTCTTAGCATCGAGCAAAAGATTTGTATTTAGCGATAGCTTTACAGAGTTAACACAGGATAATCAAGGAATGTTTACTGTTAACGCAATAAACAAAACAATATCTACTAAATCCAAAATTGGAGATACTTGGTATCAATACTCAGACTATATTGTAGAAAACAATAAGCCAAAACTTATTCGTAGACACACAGATGACTACGAATACGCTCCATTTTATAGAGAAATAATTGAAGAATTGAAGGGTAACAAAATGGTTAAGACCACCAGAAGCAGTCTCGCTCTTGAAAGATATCATATTGAAGAATGTTTCAAGTTTCATGTTGATAAGGTGAATAAGGATATTATTCTTTGTAATTTTTATGACGATAGACTGTATTACGTTATTCTTGATGCTAAGCAGAATGTGGAGTTTTACTATCCATTTGAAGAACTACGGCAAACGTCAGACTTTATTTTCTATAGGAAAAATGGTAAGTTAACATTCAAAAATAAGGATGCAAGCTATACTATTTATGACAAGTCTGGAAAAATAGGTGTTGATATTACTTACAAAGGTAAAACTCATCAGTGGAAAGGTAACGCAAAAAGTCGTCGAGGTAGCATAGGTAAATTATTGAAAGGAAGCTTAAATAATGTTGTATATCAATAGCAGAAACGTATTGTTTTAATATTATATCAGAGGAAATTCATTAGCTCTAACCAGAGTTCTGTCTTATTCTTAATTAGGGTAAAGGATCGATCAAGCCTGAAGATAAGACAAGATAACAACACATATAAAGGGTATCCAGGGACGGGACAACTCATAAAGTAAAATTACATAAGCGTAAACAAAAACTTAATAGAGTAATGACTTTTGGAAAACATTATGTACTTTTGTAACATAAAGCTGCATTTAAAAGTATATTATAGATTGTGGAACAATAAAGAACTTAAATCATGAATAAACTAACAACACTATTCCTTGCATTGCTACTGAGCTGTAGCCTTTCGGCTCAACAACTCTATGTGGGCACTTATAATATCCGTTATAACAACCCAAATGATGAAAAAGAAGGCAATGCATGGACACAACGTTGTTCACATTTGTGTGACTTCATCAATTTTGAACAGCCAGAAATATTTGGTACACAAGAGGTACTTGTAGACCAACTACATGATTTAATGAAAGGATTAGATAGTTATGGTTATATTGGTGTTGGACGAGACGATGGTAAAGAAAAAGGAGAATACGCAGCAATCTTTTATAAAAAAATCGACTTAGTTTATTAGATAGTGGTAATTTCTGGCTCTCTCCTACTCCTGAAAGAGCTTCTTTGGGATGGGATGCAGCGTGTATTCGTATTTGTACATGGGGAAAATTTCAAGACAAGGTATCGGGTAAGCAATTTTATTTCTTCAATGAGGGTGTGTCAAAATGCAAATTAATAACTTGACAACTTTCAATCTATAAGTAGGATTCTTCTAAAGGCAAAGAAAAGACCATTTCTTTACTCAAAATCGAGTATAGAAATGGTCATTTTTTATTGGATTGTTTCAAACTGTAAGATCATCAAAATGATATTTGCATTTTGACACACCCTCACTGTGGCACGGAGAGAGAGTGCTCAATTAATTTTAAAACGCATTAATCAGTTATCAAAAGGGTTACCTACAATTCTGACGGGCGATTTTAATGTAGACCAAACAGATGAAAGCTATCAAATCTTCTCTAACTCTGGGGTTCTACGTGATTGTTACACCAACGCTCTACAACGCATGACACCTACTGGAACATGGAATGACTTTATGCAGGATAGTCGCAGTAAATCCCGAATTGACCATATTTTCGTTTCTTCTGATTTTATAGTTCCACATTATGCTATCTTTACCAACAGCTATTGGCTTGGTAAATCCCGTCGCAATATCTCAGACCATTATCCCGTCATGGTAAAACTTATATTCGCGCAAGATAAGACTCTTACAAAGTGATACTCACCTTCTTTATACTAATACAATAGAAGTTGAAGTGGATTACCTAATTACTCAAGCGTGATTTCAACTTTGATGATACAATACAAAGACTAAAACACCAATCGTGTTAGTACTGAACACCATTAGTGTTTACGCACAGCACCATTGGTGCTCACGTATAGCACAACTATTCAGCCTTATATTTTCAATCGGAAAGAGTTCTATTCTATATTAATAAAGCGCTTATTTCGAACTCCGACGCAGTTGGCGACGCAAATATGCCTTGTATATCATATGCCACCACCTTGAGATAGGACGCCCCCATACGGTTTCAGATGGAAAGTCTATCGCAAAATGAAGATTTCGATATATTTCTAAAAAATATTGGGAATAAACTGATTTACCTGCAAATGAATAACGATGATCATGAAAACCAAAATTACCTGCCACCAATATTTCAGAAACAAGCATCTTACCTATTCTATCATTAGGCTCCAAGAGTAAATACTTGTCTGGTAAACCAAATATCTCTTTCATTACATACATTACAGCTGCTGTGAATTTGCACATCCCGACATCTTTCAGTACATGAAGAGTTTCTTTACGCTCCTTATCACTAAAGCCACGTAGCAACAAATAATAATAATCTATCATTTGTCTTAAACCAATACCCTCAAAAAAGAAATGGTGCATCAAATGAGTCAACTGAAAAACACGATTAAAATCATCTGTTACAGTATAAATCTTTCCTAAACCATCTGGTAACTCTGTTAGATGCTTAAACTGATTCTCTTTACATTGTTCAAAGTATCGACGTAACTTATATTCATGCCACAAATTTCCCATAAATGAAGGGAAAAAGTGAACTTCTACTGGCGTTTTAAAATAACTCAGTTCAATGTGATGATATCCGATTTCTCCTTTACTATCTAACTCACGAGAAATACGTATAATATCTAACGTTTTTGCATCAGTCCATAGGTCTATATCGCCTGATGTACGCATATAGGGATCAGGATACATCAATGCATTAGTTTGCCCTTTTAAAACACAACTACGTACACCATACTTTTCACGTAATAATGTTGTAAGTGCATCTGCATCTTTATAAGTTTGTTTATTAGCTTGCTCTATATAAGAGTAAGCACCATACCACTTAAATATTTGCTCCTTATTAGGACGATATGGAGATTCTGACAACTTCTTTATACCATGAAATAAGACACCAAGAATAGCTTGTTTTTTTCCAAACTTATAGAGTGCATCCCAATCCATCTCTGCTAAATTAGCAGGTACCTTAGCATCCTCCTTTAAGCAAAAACGCAGAAACTCAAAGAAAAGGACAAAAGAATCTTCTTTTTTATATTCCATTAAGTGTAATTAAAAATCCACTACTCGACCAATGAATTATTTATCGAGTACAGAGTATTTACTATTATTACTTACATACTCTGGTACAATTTCTTTCATTTTTTCAACAATAGCCATATCGTCGTAGGTGTGACTCAAAGCTATAAGTGATTCTATTTGCTTGTTTACCTCATTAAAATCGTACTCACGTACCTCTGCGATACGAATCTTCTCGTGGAAACTTGGAAGTGTATTTTCAGTTGTACTCAACACCTCCTCATATAGCTTCTCGCCAGCACGCAAACCTGTATATTTAATTTCAATATTCTTAGCACCGGAAAGCTTAATCATTCGTTTAGCAAGATCAGCTATTCGAACAGGTTTACCCATATCGAACACGAAGATTTCTCCACCACCTCCGTGTGTACCAGCTTCAAGTACCAATTTACATGCTTCAGGAATCAACATGAAGAATCGAATGATGTTAGGATCTGTAACAGTAACAGGTCCTCCAGCCTTTATCTGCTTCTCGAACAAAGGAATAACAGAACCATTTGAACCTAATACATTACCAAAACGAGTAGTAACAAACTGCGTAGTAGGTTTACCATTTGCCTGCTCATTAATCATTTTGTTAAGGCTTTGACAGTATATCTCACAGATACGCTTTGAGCAACCCATAACATTTGTTGGGTTTACAGCTTTATCTGTTGAAACCATAACAAATTTCTTGACACCGTACTTAACACTAAGGTCTGCAATAACTTTTGTTCCCCAAACGTTATTTTGTATACTTTCAGACGGATTATTTTCCATCATCGGTACATGCTTATACGCAGCTGCATGGAATACATAATCAGGCTTATAAGTTTGGAAAATCTTCTCCATTCTTTCCTGATTAGAAATGCTTGCAACAATAGTATGCGCCTTAATATCAGGCCATTCAAATTGCATCATCAAGCGAATGTTATGTTGAGGTGTCTCTGCCTGATCAATAAGGATTAGCTCTGCAGGTTTATAGACAGCAATCTGACGTACCATCTCAGAACCAATACTACCAGCAGAACCTGTAATCATAATCTTCTTATTACGTAAGAGATTACCAATGGAATCCATGTCAACATTAATTTGATCACGTGGAAGCAAGTCTTCAATACTAATCTCCTTAAGTTGAACCTTCGTATAATCTTCATTTTGAGTCCATTCTTTCTCCGCTGAACTCATAAAGATTTGTACACCAAGACTTAAAAGTATATCCTGTAACTTTGCATCATTACGGAAACGCTCATTCTGCAGTGGAGATACTAAAACAGCCTTTATTCTCAATGCTTTGATATGTTCTGCAAGATTATCATCTACAAGATAAATCTTCTCACCCATGAGAATTCGACCTTTGATATCTGGGTCATGTGCAATAAATCCCTTTAATAAGAACTTACGTGGAACATTACTTCTAATACTTTTTGCCAAGCCAACACCACCATCCTTTACACCATAGATGAAAGTGCGAATACCTTTATCTGTATTAAATAAGACATCATAAACTGACTTTGTTAATATACGAAAGACCATCATACCAATGGTCGCAACAAGATACATTGCTGCAATTTGTCTTCCTTGAAGACGAACAAATTCAAGATCCCAATGATAAACAACATAATGCATTGCCTCTGCAATAATAAGAGAGAGAAGCATAGCCAATACTACTCGTTGCAAATCAACAAAGGAAGAGTAACGAATAATCCCTGAATATGTACGAAAAATTCTAAAACCAATAAGGTTAAATATCATGTACATAAAGATTGTTTTACTTAACAATACAATATGCTGAGGGGATACAGCACCATGATAATATAACCAAAAGACAAAGATACCTGAAAGATAACAGATAACAATGTCTATAGCCAATATGACCCAATATGGTAATGCATTCCTCGAAAGATACCAATCCAACAGTTTGTCAAATACTTTCATAATCACTTTAAATAGTTTACAGGTGATTGCTCATTATGAATAATGAACTTGTTCGTTCTCTTCTTAGCAGAAAATTAATTTTATGATGCAAATATACTAAAAAAAACTAAATGATATACATCAATCAAGTAATATTTGATTTAATAAATCTAAAAAAATAATTGTATCATTTTATATCCATTTGAATATGATAAAGTCCTGCATAAAGGTTTGACTGATGAGTGAAGGTGACAATAACTTCACGCTCACCATAATCCATAGGTTTCATCTTTGGCTCAAGAATAAAATTTCCATCTGTTGACTTATAGTCTATACCTCCAAGAGTTTTATAACCAGCCTTGATAGCTTCTTGGGCGATGAGATACATTTCGTTTTCTGACCAAGTAAAAATATTAATACGATCCATAAGAAGATTACTTCCAGTAATTGTGCCGAAGAATCCTATTTGCCTTGGCTTGCTACCTGTAATTTTATCCTTACTATTCTGCACATCATAAATCATATTATGATGAAAAACAACTTCCTTCTGAGCTCCAAACCCATCAATTATTTGTGAAGAATTTAACTGAAAATTATGACTAATGCCTGTTAGTACCTCGATACTCTTTGACCTTTCATTTTCTTTGCTAAGCAAACGATGAAGATAAGTAAAATTAAATCTTCCTTTCTGTGGTATTATACCATCTGAAGACATCTTATCACTAATAGTTCCAGTCTTTTCTTTTGGAGTATCTGGATACTTTATATTAGCAAGATATTTATCCTCCTTTGATGTTTGACTGGACTCAATCTCTTTCACCTTATTATTAATAGAATTAATACGTTCCTTCTTTGCCACATCATCATGTGCGCCCTGAGGTTCTTTAGGTTCAGTTGTAAGATTACTATTTAATTTCTTTGTAGCTTTAACATTTTGCTCTTTATTTTCTCTTGCTTTATAGATGCTTTTTGATTGTGCCATTATTAACGCCTCGTCATGGCGATATCGTTCGCAGAATTCATCTTCATTAGTATTTTTATCAATGTAATGATCCTTTCCACCTTTAATCTCATTTACTTTAGAACCATTGCGCCAGATAGTAGTAAATTCTAAACGACCATTCTCGGTATAAGTATAACAAGGACCATCAAGTAATCCATTGCGATATGATAATTTCATTCCAATGTTACCACTTGGAAAAAATGACAAAGCACGACCATTTGCTTTACCATTCTTATATTGTAACACAGACTCTACTCTACCGGACTTATGGAAAGTTCTACACACGCCATTTAAGACCGTGTTTCTATCATTTTGTCTGTTTATACTTATATAATGTTTCTCTGCTTGAAGTTGTCCTGTAATATAATAATCATAAAACATCTTCTGCCCCTTATCATCAATAGCCAAAACTCTATAGTAAGCAGCTTTATCAGCACTGCTAACTCCTTTCCACTGACTATCATAGAAAAAAGCACCATGAGGAATATAACTACGTGCTACACGTTGAGCTGTAGCAACTGTAAATAAAGTACTTACAAGTAAAACAAAGTACAAACGTTTCATATATAAATCTCTAATTCTTTTGCAAATATACACCAACCAATACAAAAAAAAGAATTTTCTTCTGTTTTTTTCTTTAAATATCAAGCATATTTCAAAACAAAGTATTATCTTTGTCACAATATAAAACTGTAACTGAAAATCGATTAACTATGCCTGGAGAAAGAAAGACTATCAATGACTTTAAGTTGCTCATTCATCTTCTTAAAGAAAGGAAGATTTGTAAACGAACAGTAGTTGTTTGGCCTGAAGAAAGCCATACACAAGAAGCTGTGGGTAAAGCTGTACACGATGGTTTCATTGAGCCCATATTAGTATGCTCTAAACAAACTATGGAAGACTATGCCAAAAAGAATGCTTTTCAATGTATTATTGCAGAATCGCCAGAGGATGCAGCTCGCAAAGCTGTTGAATTAATTAGAAGAGGTGAGGCTGACATTGTAATGAAAGGCTTTCTTAATACAGACGTCCTTCTACGTGCTATACTTGATAAAGAAGTTGGAATTTTACCGAAAGATACTGTATTAACACATATAACCGTAGCAAAGTTACCCGAGTATCCGAAATTACTTTTCTTTACCGATGCAGCTGTTATTCCTGCTCCAAATGACAAACAACGAAGAGCACAAGTACAATATATTGTAGATTTCTGTCATGCCTTTGAAATAGAATGTCCTAAAATTGCTCTTATCCATTGTTCTGAGAAAGTGGACGAACGTCATTTCCCATATACAGCTTCATACAGAGCACTAAAGGCAGAATCTGAAACTGGTGCCTTTGGTAAATGTACAATAGATGGACCATTAGATTTGATTACCTCTTGTTCTGTTGAAGCAATGAAAATCAAACAAATAAACTCTCCCATCAATGGAGAAGCTGATGCATTAATTTTCCCAGACATTGAAGCCGGTAATTTGTTTTATAAAACCGTTACCCTTTTCTGTCATGCGAAAACAGCAGCTATTCTTCAAGGTACCATGGCGCCAGTAGTGCTCCCAAGTCGTGGCGATACAATTGAATCTAAGTACTATAGTCTTGCACTTGCAAGTCTTATCTCCAGATAGTATATATATAAGGTATATAAAGAAAACATTATGGCTTACAAGATTTTAGCTATTAACCCTGGATCAACATCAACTAAGATATCACTTGCCAATGATGATCAGCCTGTCTTCGTTGCTGACATTGCACACTCAAGAAAGGAACTGAGTAAATTCAAGCGTATATCCGATCAGTATCATTTCCGCAAACAAGTTGTAATTGAAGAGTTAAAGAATAGAAATATTCCTTTGGATTTTGATGCCGTCATCGGACGTGGTGGACTTGCAAAACCAGTGTCAAGTGGTGTGTTTACAATCACTGAACAGATGATAATTGACCAGCAACGGGCTATTCACCAACATGCTTGTGATCTTGGCTGTATGATTGCTGATGAGATTGCGAGAGAGATTCCAGGATGTAAGAGTTTTATTGCAGACCCAGGTGTGGTAGACGAAATGGAACCAGAAGCGCGTTTGTCAGGTTCTCCTCTTATGCCACGTATGTGTATTTGGCACGCCTTGAACCAAAAAGCTATTGGTAGACGATTTGCCAAAGACATGGGTACAACTTATGAAAAGCTTAACCTAATTATATGTCATTTAGGCGGAGGAATCTCTATTGCAGCACATTCACAAGGTAGAGCTATTGATGCTAATAACGCATTGGATGGTGAAGGACCATTTTCTCCAGAACGTGCAGGAACATTACCTGCAGCCGACTTGATTCATCTTTGCTTCAGTGGGAAATATACTGAGGAACAATTGTTGGAGAAAGTGAGTGGCCAGGCTGGTCTAATTGCTCATCTCGGAACAAATGATTTACGAGAGATAACAAATTGGATTAAGGCTGGTGACAAACATGCTGAACTCGTCGTTTCTGCTATGATTTGGCATATTGCAAAGAATATAGCAGCAGAAGGAGCAGTACTATGTGGCAACATTGATGCAATTCTGCTGACAGGTGGTATGGCAAAGTCAGACTATATTATTGAACGTCTCAAGAAACGCCTCTCCTATCTTGCACCGATTCATGTTTATCCGGGTCAAGATGAGATGCAAGCTTTGACAGAGAATGCATTGGCTGTTCTTCGAGGCGAACGCGAAGCAAAGGAGTATTAAATACTCCTACAAGTACAAGAACCCTAAACAATTAATACATAGTTTATAAATCAAAACTAAATCTTATGAAGGTACATGAATACCAAGCAAAGAAATTCTTTGCAAGTTATGGGCTTCCAGTAGACCGCAATATTATTTGCCGTACTCCTGATGAAGCTGTTGAAGCCTACAAGCAATTAGGTGTTGAGAAAGCCGTAGTGAAAGCGCAGGTTCACACGGGTGGACGTGGTAAGGCTGGTGGCGTGAAACTTGGCTGTAATGAAACTGAGATTCGTCAGCATGCAGAAGCTATCTTAGGTATGGACATCAAGGGCTTTATTGTAGACAGAGTACTTGTCAGCGAAGCTGTTGACATCGCTTCAGAGTACTATATGAGTATCCTTGTTGACCGTAAGTCTAAGTGTCCTATGTTAATGCTGAGCCGTGCAGGTGGTATGGATATCGAGCAGGTAGCAAAGGAGACACCAGAGAAGATTGAGAAGATTGTCATCGACCCAGTTATCGGAATGAGCGACTATCTCGCACGTGAGGCAGCCTTCAAGCTTTTCGATGACATGGCACAGGTTAAACAGGCTGTACCAATCTTCAAGAATATTTATAAACTCTTTACTGAGAAGGATGCCTCATTGGCTGAAATCAATCCATTAGTCATGTTGAAGGATGGTTCTTTGAAAGCCATTGACGCAAAGATGACCTTCGACGACAATGCTCTTTTCCGTCATCCAGATGTTGCTGAACTCTTTGAACCAACAGAGGAAGAACGCAAGGAGCGTGATGCTAAAGACAAGGGATTCAGCTATGTGAACCTTGGAGGAAGCATCGGTTGCATGGTAAATGGTGCTGGTCTTGCAATGGCAACCATGGATATGATTAAGTTATATGGTGGCGAACCAGCTAACTTCCTCGATATTGGTGGTAGCTCTAACCCTGAGAAGATTGTAGAAGCTATGAAACTTCTCTTGAGTGATAAGCATGTAAAAGTAGTGTTAATCAATATCTTCGGTGGTATTACCCGCTGTGATGATGTTGCAAACGGACTCTTGGAAGCATTCAAGGTTATCGAAACAGATATTCCTATTGTTATCCGCTTAACAGGAACCAACGAGGCAGAAGGTAGAGCCATCCTTGAAGGAACCCACTTCACTGTCGGCACAAGTATGGCAGATGCTGGACATAAAGCTGTAGAACTGAGCAAAAAACTTTAAAACACAGGAGTTATGAGTATTCTAATCAATAAAGATACAAAGTTAATCGTACAGGGCATTACAGGTCGTGATGGTAGTTTCCACGCTTCTAAAATGAAGGAATATGGCACCAATGTGGTTGGTGGAACATCTCCTGGCAAGGCTGGTCAGGAAGTATGCGGAATCCCTGTATTCAACACAGTTAAGGATGCTGTTGCTGCAACTGGTGCCAACGCATCTATCATTTTTGTCCCTGCACCTTTCGCAAAAGACGCAATGCTTGAAGCTATTGATGGCGGTGTGAAACTCGTTATCTGTATCACTGAAGGCGTTCCGACACTTGATGCTGTTGCTGCACAGCGCTATGCAAAGATTAAGGGTGTAAAAGTAATCGGTCCTAATTGTCCTGGTCTTATTTCTCCAGAAGAGAGTATGGCTGGTATTATGCCAACTAATATCTTCAAGAAGGGACATACGGGTGTTATCAGCCGTAGTGGTACACTGACTTATGAGGTTGTGTATAACCTCACACAAGCAGGTTTAGGACAATCAACAGCAGTTGGTGTTGGTGGTGACCCAGTCGTTGGACTTTATTTCGAGGAACTTCTCCGTATGTTCCAGGATGACCCAGAGACAGATAGTATTGCACTCATTGGAGAGATTGGCGGTGATGCTGAAGAGCGTGCAGCTAAGTTTATCAAAGAGCATGTTACAAAGCCTGTAGCAGTATTCATCTCTGGTCAGCAAGCTCCTCCGGGCAAACAGATGGGACACGCTGGTGCTATTATCTCAAGTGGCTCTGGTTCTGCAAGCGAAAAGATTGCAGCTTTTGAGGCTGTAGGTGTACCTGTTGCACGTGAGACAAGTGAAATACCAGAACTCCTTAAGAAGCAATTAAATAAGTAAAAGGCTTGGTATTTAAACCACGTTCTATAAGATTTAGAGGAATATCCACTAAGGGTATTCCTCTATTTTATTTCTAATTGTCCTATTTTAAACCCGAATCAGTCATTAGATCCCAATAATAAGAGACGCTTAGACTAAAGGCTTCATTACTTCCTCCCATGATACTGCTTTATATAACGGTACATAAAACTTATCGAAATTAAACCTAATAAGAGAATTCCAACTCTAACCCAAATATCATCTTTTATATCATAAAATAGTGTTTCATTCCATTCATTATAATATAAAGCCTTATATAGTTTTCCTTCATTAATATCTTTTCTGCTTACAGTAACGGTATAGTCCTTCCCCCTATAACGTACTATAATATATGAACTGATATTTATAGCTCCGCTATGCTTAGAAACGATTTCGTATGACTTGATAGGTCCAGCCTTAATTGCCTTATTATCATAATAAACCACAACTATGCTGTAGACTGAATATATAAGACCAGCCTGCACTACAAACAAGAGATATTTTCGTATTTGATGATATTCTATCTTATTGACTACCATAGCCCTTAGACTTTTACACCTTTCTTTTAACCCAAATCTATCATTAGAGCCTAAACAGGTTTTGTTTTATTGTCGAGCAGATTGCCTGTCTTTGTAACGCAGGCGTAGCCGGGCTACGTCAAGTTGCAAAGCAACATCCCAAAGTAATAATATGCATGTAGAAAAGTAGTAGAAAGTTTTATCAAGTCTTCTTACTTGAAAAGCTTTTGTGCAAATGTTGCTAAATATTCTCTCCAGTTTCGCCAAGTATGCCCGCCTTTCGTCTTAAAATAAGCGTATTTATAAGATTCTTTATCCAATGCTGCACGGAGGTTTTCATCGTCGTGTGAGAGAAAATCATCCTTACCAATACCAATCCATATAAGCTTAGGAGATTTCTTACACAGCGTCTTAAACTTCTCGTCAATATTCTTATAAATAGGAGAAAGATTATCACCATCCTTTGCCATTTGATTAAATGCAGCAGAAAATAAGCCAATATAATCAAAGGCATCAGGATTATTTAATGCAGTATAAATCGAATGAAAACCGCCCATAGACAGTCCAGCAATAGCTCTGTTTGCTTTATCCTTCTTCACACGATAAACCTTTTCTACAAACCGGATGATATCAGGAAAGGCCTTTTCAAAGTTTCCATCCATTGTTTTAGGGTATCGCATTGCAGCAGTAACAAATCCGCGAGACCCTTCACCTGGTGCTGCTTCCTGCGAAATATTACCATTTGGCATTACCACAACCATTGGTTCTGCTTTCCCCTCAGCAATAAGATTATCCAGAATTTGTGTGGCACGACCCAATTCTTCCCATGCATTCTCATCTCCTCCCATACCATGAAGTAAGTAAAGAACAGGATAGCTTCGCTTACTTGTTTCGTAACCAGCTGGCGTATAAACTGTCATACGACGTTTAAGCCCTGCTGTTGGACTATCATACCACACTTTTCTAACCGTTCCATGAGGTACATTCTTTACTGCATACAAGCCATCTACACCGCCGCCAACAAGCGCAACACTATATGTATTACCAATATCACGCACCATATATATGTTCTTCGGATCTGTTATCTTTACACCATCAACAATGAGATTATAACTATAAAACTCAGGCTTTAAAGGTGCAGTTGTCAGTGTCCACCGTCCATTTGTATCCTTATTCATCAACTGTGGACTCCAATCACCATCTGCATACTTATCTGGAGTTTCCTTCCCTGCATATAGGAAATTACCTGTAAGTTCAACCTTCTTAGCATTTGGTGCAAAAAGACTGATAGTTAAAGAATTATCAGCATTAACCACAGGAGACACGATCTTGTCATCTTTCCAATTAAGAACCTCCTGAGCAGCTACTAATGAAATGCTTGTAAGACAAGCAAAAAACAAAATAAACCTTTTCATGATTTCGTATTTTAATTTATATCATTAACTTAATTCTTAATCTATGCGCAATCAATATTCGAAGTGTAAACACTTATTCGATTATGATTATATACTTTGTAGAGACCAAAACATTATTATCAATGAGTAAGAAAGGTTTTAGATAAAAAATGAAGACTTCTCCCCCACCTTCCTTAGATACCTTTTACTTATGATACCACATAGAATCAGTAAATCCTAAATCGTTTTATAGTTTCATCAGTTTATGTCTTTGAGAACTTCTATGGGGCACATAACGAAGCGTATAGAACGAGGTGGGCGTAAAAGATGATTATTACTTTATGTTTCAACGAGTTACGTGATTGGAGAGATTAAAGGGCTGTAAAACGAAACGTTTACATTGGTTTAATTTTGGTTTACATAGAAGGGCTGTTGAGGCTTATAAGACGTACAAAAGGTTTACATAGGGTTACAGAATGTTTACATAGAACTGTAGAAGGTTGAAGAGGGCTGTTTATCGGTCCTCTTTTCTTGTATCAATATCACGGAAAAGCCTGTATTTGAGCGATATGCACTGATTTACGAACGATGATGAGGTGACACTACTAAAACAGAATTAAAAGGGCTTAGAACGCAATTAAAACAGCATTGAAATGAAGGTAACATGGCAGATTTGTTACCTCCATTTTTGGTGTGTAAAAACGTCGATTTTAGGTGGTGGGGTTACTGCTGGGGTTACAAAGTGGGGTTACATTTGCCAAAAAGTGGGGTTACAAAATTCTTGCCAATACCCCCCAAGTAAAATGGTTGCTAAAGAACAAAAAAAGGAGTAAAGTGTAAGAAACTGACACTTTACAAGCAAGTTTGAACGTGTATTTTTATTCCTAACACCTTATATATAAAGGGTTTTACCGTGGAAGAAGGGCATTTAGGGGGGAGGGATACCCTAATATGGTCAATCGTTAGGCAATATGGATGACATCGGAATATACTGATATGCCCCTTCGTCTTTTGCCTTTATACCAATACATTTTGTCACCAACTTGTCAAAAAAGATATAAGCAGTATCTGTTATAAGTTGACCTTGATCTTTTCTTTTAATGATAACGGATTTCATAACCATAGTTGTGTCAAACTTAAAATGAGTGCGTGCTACTATTAAGGAATCCTCAAGGTGTCGCATTAAAGAAATCTTTTCATTGACTTCTTGTAGTTCTGTCTTTGTGTTTGCAACACCAGCCCATGTTTTTAAGAATTTCAGTTTCTCACTTATTTCCTCCCTAAGCTGGTTGATTGATTGTTGCATTTTAACACCTTTTGATGTCTCATCAAAGGTTAGCCTTGCAGGTGTGAGAGAATCAATTTTTATTATTTCAACTTCTTCACCAGTTTCTTGCATAGCCTTGAAGCTTTTTTCCACAAGGTTATTAGCAATTTCATTTTTGGTCTTTTGGCAAGAAGATAATCCAATAATGAGAAAGAAAATAAAAACATATTTTTTCATGATCAGAAGAATTTGCTAATACTACCAATAACTTCAAACACATTTACGATACGGTTTACTTCAAACTCTTGCTCGTCGAAATTAGGATTTATTGGTACATATCGAAGAAATTTTTTAGAAGATCCACGGCGAATGATCTTAATTGTACGGATTGTGTCAAGCACTACTGCATACATCTCACCATATTGAATATCGTCAATTGTGCATGGACGTAGAGCTATTATATCTCCATGGCTAATTTGTGGTTCCATAGAATGTCCTGTAACATTACACCAAAGATGTGCTCTATCAAAGCCTGGTACAATGATGTTGTGTTTAGGTGATGATACTTGCGAATTGTATATTTCGCTGAACCCTCCAAGAAAATCGACATCATAATAAGGCTGTCCTACTTCTGAGTTATAACTGACTATAGGGGAAGAAAACTTGTCTGTATTCTCTCCTTTTAGCATATTACCTTTACCTGTGAGGAGCCATTCTGGGTTTACATCTGGAGCATAAGCAAGAAATCTTGATATATTATCTTCGCTAATTCCATTGTTTTGTCCCAAAATGCCCCTGGTTGTACCTGATTCTTTATAATAAACATAATCAGAAACTCCTTTTTTAGCCAAATAAAGCGAGATATTTTGCTTTATAAGCGATTTTTCTTGTTTATTTTCTTGCATAATCGAGAAATCTTGTTTATCTTTGCAACGTGTTCCATTGAGAACCGCCCCCAAAGATACGAAAAAGGGTCGAGAATAACGAGAATTATCGAGTAAAGATTATAAAAGCGAAAAAAGTTATACACAAAGGCGGCTACGTCCGAATGGTAGCGGACACGAATTAAAAGCGTCGGAGCAATGGGGTTCGATTCCTCACCGCCTACGAATGATTAATAATTAAAAAAGTGAGATAATGGAAAAGACAAATGAAACAAGCAAGATGGTTAAGCGGTATATCCACATAAAGAAGGAAGACCGTGATTTTCTTATGGAAGCTTTCGGTATTACCAGAAGGTGTGTTTTTAATGCAATCAATTTTGATTCAAAGCGTGGAAACACCGAACTTGCTGAACGTATCCGTAAAGTCGCAATAGATCGTGGTGGTATTATTATGGTTGAAGCACCAGAGGGTGAGGTCTTCCACGATTCTGATAACTATATACGTGAGTATCTTCCTGGCGGTGTTATGATTGAATTATCAAAGAGCGATGGTAGTGGCGTTGTTTTTAAGAAAGGTATGCAAATGAAGTCATACAAGAATATTCTACTCACTGATATTCCACAGATCCAAGCATACGCAGCAGGACTAAAGTAAAGGAGGATAGTGATGGAGTACTACGAAGGCAATCTTTGCATATCTTACCAAGAACTTGTAGGCAGTGGCATTATGAGTGCAGCCAATTATAAGCAAATGGTGGCACGCGACAATATGCACGTGGCAAGACGAGGTGGCGGAGCGAGTGGCAGTTGTGCTCTTGTTGTTATCGACAGCCTTCCGTCAAGATTTAAAACGAAAGTTAAGGAACTCTTTCCAGAAGGTGCACTTACACATCTCAAACTTTGGGTTCGCAGCAACTATGAAATAGATCAAAACGCTATTGCTTTTTTTCATAGTCGTGAACAGTCTGGATATGACTTATCAGCAGAGAAGATAAACGAGTATGTTACGAATGCGAGTGTGTTGAACTGCTGCATCAAGTTATATAATCGTGCTGCTACAGCGCAGAAGCTGATGGGTGGTAAGTATAATTGGGATGATATGGCGCAGACTATCAAGACTCTTAAGGACGAGCTCGGACATACACTCCCAACAAGTGCATTACGATTTCGTAAGAAGGTGAACGAGTACAAGCGTGATGGTTATAGTTGTCTTATAAGTGGCAAGTTTGGTAATCAGAGTGCAAGAAAAGTAGATGTTAAGACCATGCAACTTGTTCGTAGTTTAGCTGTTTTACCAAACAAACCTTTTAATAGCAATATTCACGAGATGTATATTAGCTTTATTTGTGGTGAACTTGAGGTGTTTGACCCTAAAACAGGCGAGCTCTTCAACCCAGATGACTTTACAGACAAGAATGGCGAACCAAAGAGTTTGAGTGAAAGCACAATCAATAATATTTTGAATGACCCTGCTTCACGTGTACTAATAGAAGAGTCATTATCAAGTTGGAGTACCTTTATGCACGAACAAATGCCCCACATGCATCGTCATTCTGGTCGTTTCTCATTGAGCCAAGTAACAATGGATGATGTGGATTTGACACGCAAGTTAAAGGACACAAAGCAGAGAGTACACGCTTATTATGCGTATGACGTGGTTAGCCAGTGTGTGATTGGTGCAAGCTATGCAAGAAAGAAAGACGAAGGTCTTGTTGTTGACTGTTTCCGAGATATGTTCCGCCTAATAGCTCGTCAAGGATGGGGAATCCCTGCAGGAATAGAGGTAGAGAACCACTTGATGAGTCAATATAAAGAGGGTTTTCTCAAAGCAGAGACAGTATTTCAGTTTGTTCGTTTTTGTGCGCCATTGAACTCACAAGAAAAGTATGCCGAACCTCTGAATGGTGCCAAGAAGCGCAGCATAATCCACAAGAATCACGAAGGTATCGGTCGATTCTATGGCAAGGGAAAGTGGCGTCAAGAGTTTAAGAAGATCAGTGACGAAACCAACGAACTCTATGAAGATAAGGAATACTTCACCTTCGAGCAGCTTGTTGCTGACGACCGTAGAGATAATGACGAGTGGAACAATACACTACATCCAAATCAGAAGATGTATCCTGGTATGACACGCTGGCAAGTTCTTGAAGCCAACATCAATCCGAATCTGCTTCCTTACGATGCAAAGATGCTTGCTTATCATATTGGTGAGAGAGTTGAAACAAGCATACGAAGGAACTCAACGGTAAGAGTGGCACACGAAGATTGGTGGTTGAGCTGCACAAGTGTTTTGGAGCGTCTTGCACCGAATAACTATAAGGTAACAGCCTGTTATCTTCCAAATGAAGAGGGCGAGCCACAAGAGGTGTTCATCTATCAAGGAGGAAAGTATATCGATACTGTTGAGAAAGTAAAGACTTTCAACCGAGTCATGGCAGAACAGACCGATGAAGACAGAGCAGCATTTGTTGAACAGCAGAAGAAAATTGCTAAGTTCACTACTTACATCAAGGAAAATGCCATTGACAGATTGGGAATATTGAAACCTACTCCACAAGAGCAATTGGAAGAAACGCAAGAGATAGTTTGTACAGCTCCTAAGGAGGAAATACCGCAGATGACCTTGATAAGTGCAGCAGACAGGGCGGTTGAAGATATATAAATAAGATTAATTTAAATGCCATTAGAATATGATTACAACAGGCAACAAAAAGCGGATTTTGGATGCTATAGTAGCCAACCGCAAGAATTATCCAAGTGATGCAAAGCACGCATCTGTATTAGGAATCTCTCCAAGCGTTTACAACGGCTTGAAGAAAGGGCAAATCGAAAAAGCTCTAAGTGATGCAAACTGGGTGAGTATAGCTCGTCGCTTGGATGTTAGTCTTCGTGAGAGAATTGAGTGGAAAGGAGCACAGACAGAAACCTTTAAGTATATCAGTCTTCAAATGGAGGCTTGTCAAGAGCGCAGTCTGAGCGTAATACTGTGTGACCTTCCTAATATTGGCAAGACCTACACAGCCAGATGGTATGTCAACGAGCACCGCAATGCTATTTACGTAGATTGTTCTCAAGTAAAGACAAAACGTGCGCTGGTAAAGAAGATAGCGCAAGAGTTTGGTGTCGGTATCAGTGGTAAATATCAAGAAACATACGAAGACCTTGTTTATTACCTGCGCTCTATGGAGCGTCCGCTGATAGTATTGGACGAAGCTGGCGACTTGCAATATGATGCCTTTCTTGAATTGAAAGCCTTATGGAACGCAACGGAGATGTGTTGTGGTTGGTATATGATGGGCGCAGATGGCTTACGTTCCAAGATAAACAGAATGTTAGAGCATCAGAAAGTTGGTTATGCAGAGATATTCTCTCGCTATGGTGGAAAGTACAGCCGTGTTACTCCAGATCATGAAGAAGATCGTCGGCAGTTCCTACTTGAGCAGGCTCGTGCAGTAGCAAGTGTAAACGCTCCAAGTGGTACAGACATCGGCCAAATAGTTCGTAAGAGCGGAGGCGGTTTGCGACGAGTATATACAGAGATTGAGAAATTGAAGAAAGGTTCATAATGGTTAAGCGTGCATATAGTCCCAAAGAGATAGCTAAGAAGACCTACAAGACACTGCCTTGGAGTGGTAGATGGGCAGAAGCTTTTGGCTTACCAGAGGAAAACTCAACATGGTTTATTAGTGGTGCCAGTGCTGCAGGCAAGAGTTCATTCGTTATGCAACTGGCTCACGAGTTGACCCACTACGGACAAGTGCTATATATGAGCTATGAGGAAGGTGTTAGCCAAAGCTTCCAAGAACGTATCAAGCGTTTTAATATGGACAAGCGACAGGGCTGGTTTAGAGTAGTAACGACTGACACTGTAGAAGACCTTATAGCACGATTGAAGAAACGGCACAGTGCTAAGTTCATCATTGTAGACAGTTTCCAAGAAAGCGGTTGGGAATGGAGTGAAACAAAAGCATTACTTGAAGCTTTCCCAAGAAAGAGTTTTATCTTCATCAGCCAAGAAGCTAAAGGACAACCATTAGGTAAACCAGCAATCAGACTACGCTACCACGCAGGAGTCAAAGTGAGGGTTGTAGGATTCAGGGCATTTTGCCAAGGGCGATTCAACCCAGATGCTGGTAACAGCTTTGTCGTATGGGAAGAAGGAGTACTGAGAACTTCTAATAAAATGTACTCTGACAAACAACAAGTTGAGACAGAAGTTAATAATAATACACAGAATAATGAGTAAGGAGAGACGAATAATCGAGATTACACCAGGGAAACTTAGCCCAGGTGGTCGAATGACAGAAGTTATAGAAAGTAAAGACTTCAAATGTCCGTACTGTCAAGGTAATGGCTATCACTGGCAAGAGGACGAGTATCAAGAGCCATACAAAAAAGATTGTCTAATCTGTCAAGGCAGCGGTAAGCTTGATGCAGAAGTTAGAGTTGAGTGGAAACCTGCAAACAAATAGTTATGGAAAGGTTACTGTCGCATTCGATAACACCTACTGACAAGCCAGTATGGTTAGTAAAACTACAACACGCCATCAGTCAAGCATTCTCTTCACGCGGTATAGAAGACAGTGAAAAAGGATGGAAGGAACTGAAAGACTTCGTTGATTGGTTTGTTTATAAACTTTATGACCGTAGAGACATAACTTTGAGAAGCAAAGTAACATCCAGCCTTACGGATGAGAATGGTCAGACTCAACTCCTTATTAAGCGAAACGGAAAATTAATTCAAACATATTACATTCAAAAATAATAAGATTATGATTACATTTTTAGATGAAATTAGAAAGCGATTGCAGACATGGCATGAGGAGCGTGCCAATAGAATAGAAGAAAAGCGACAAGCACAGCTTGACTCGGAGGCACGCGAAGCCGTGCAAGTAATGGAGTTCAATGGTAAGCTGTACATTTGCGTGGATGGTAAACCACTATTCGATATTGACATCTTCAAGGACAGTGTGGCGGAGGTTGTAGCGTGCGGTCGACGAACTTACAAAGACTGGAAGGAGGAAAAGCTATGGGAGCGCACAGGAACTACGCAAGGTTTTATACCTTGCTAAAGAAAATGCCTTGTGCTGACAAGGAAACACTTGTGTCAAGCTTCACAAATGGACGAACAACAAGCCTGCGTGAGATGAGTGCGAAAGAGTATGAGACGATGTGCGTATCATTGGAGGAACAGACAGGCTGGAAGTCAGAACTGAAGAAGAAACGCAGTTTGTGCCTTAAGCTGATGCAGCAGCTTGGAGTTGACACTTCTGACTGGGCAAGAGTAGATAATTTCTGTCAGCATCCACGACTTGCAGGTAAGCCCTTTAGAAAGATAAGCGTAGAAGAACTACAAGATCTTGCCGTAAAGCTGCGAACAATCAAGCAAAAAGGTGGATTGAAACAATCTACTTCGCAAGAGAAACGAAGAACATCATCTACAATTGTCTATATCCCAATAGGCAATATAGCAGAAAATTAAGTATAACGTAAAAGAATTTAATTATGAGAACAAAAACAGGTGATTGGTACGAAGTCAAGATGCGCTATGACAAAGTGTATGAGGATGGACGTGAAAGGAAAGTGACCGAGAGTTATGTGGTCGAAGCTCTTTCATTCGGAGAGGCAGAAAAAGCTGCTATGGAATTCTTGGGTAGCTATGTGTCTGGGGATATTCAAATAGTAAACATCAATCCCATGAAATTTAAGGAAGTAGTCTTCAATGAAGAAGAGTCATGCGACCGATATTACAAGGCTACACTTCAGTTTATCACCCTTGACGAGAAAACAGAGAAAGAAAAATATACACAGGTTTACTATCTGGTACAGGCATCTTCTTTTGACAACTGTAAGGAGACTATCCGAAGTTTTATGGGTTCGACCATGATGGACTACCAAATTGTTTCAGTATCAGAAACTAAAATTATTGATGCGATAGAACACAAGTTATAAATCAAAAACAGAAAAACAATGGCAACAAGAAAGAAGAAAGTAATTATCACAGGCGTGAGTAGAGAAGCTGCAGACGAGGCTTTTGCAAATTATGCTAAGTCCGATGCACAAGTTCAGAAAATTAATGCAGAGATAGAACTGCAATGCGCTAAGATCCGTGAAAAGTATGCTGACAAGTTAGCATCGCTTACAGAGGAGAAAGACAAAGCATTCGATACACTGCAGGCTTTTGCCACCGAGAACCAGGCAGAGTTGTTCACTAAGAAGAAGAGCCTTGATATGGCGCATGGCGTGATAGGCTTCAGAACAGGAACACCAAAGCTGAAGACACTGAAAGGCTTTACTTGGGCAAGTGCTTTACAATTAGTGAAAGAGTTCCTACCTGACTATGTTCGACAAACTTGGGACATTGCTAAAGATAAGCTGCTTGCAGACCGTGACACAGAGGCAATGCTTGAGAAGATGGCAAAGTGTGGCATACAGGTAGCACAAGATGAGACCTTTTATGTTGAACCTAAGAAAGAGGAGACAGGCGTATGAGGAAAAGTGTAGTTAAGCCACCTAAGATAGCTTTGTGCCGTGAATGTAACGGCACAGGCTTCCGAAAAATCAGCGTAGGTGGAACCTCGACACAAATCCAGTGTCCCCAGTGTGAAGGAAGTGGAAGAGTCCTGGTGAAATGCAAGATGGACCTTGATATCCGTCCCTACAAAAAGAATCAATAACCTTTAAATCCCAGTATCAGGTGGACAGACGAAAAGGAAAGAGTTATGCAAAACGCGTTGCCGACACCAATCAGATTTATGATACTTATGTGAAGACTGGTCTTTCAAACCGAGAGATATGGAAGCGTTATATTTACCCTAAGTTCGGCATTAGCGAACGCACCTTTTACAATCTGCTGAAGGCATCGAGCAGCCCTACAATAGAGGGTTGCTTGGAGCTTTCAGCAGAAGGCTTTTTGTTCCCAGAGCTGTTAATAGAAGATGAAATCAGAAATCCAACATATTTTAGGAAGAATCCTTAATGATATCCGTGTCGAGCTTACGGACGAGTTTGATCAGAACTTCGAGCGACAGTCTTTCTTTGGTGAGGCATGGCAGCGCAGAAAAGGTCCTCTACGTCCTAAAGGTCATATACTGGTAGATACTGGTCAGCTTCGTAGAAGTATACAGAGCCGTACAACGGAAAACAGTATTACATTCTTTACTACTGAACCTTATGCAGCTATTCATAATGAAGGTGGCGAGATTGTGGTGACTACAAAAATGAAACGTTATTTCTGGCATAAATACAAGGAAGCAACTGGTTCTTTTGGAAGGAAGAAAGATGGCAGCCGTAGGAATGATAAGCGTACAGTCCAGCTTTCAGAAGAAGCTGAGTTTTGGAAATTTATGGCGTTGAAGAAAGCAGGAACGACTATCAAAATACCTCGTAGACGGTTCTTAGGCACAAGTCCAGAGGTAGAGAGAACCGTAAGAGAAATAATAGAGGAAAATATTACTGAGTACATTAATTTTGAGTTAGACATAACTGAACGATGAGAAAAGAACTATACACAATGCTCTGTGAAAAGCTGAAGACAGTAGGCAATGGAGCAATAAAGCACATTGATTTGTGGAATCACAATGTAGAATTTATAGAACTTGAAGAGCCTTTTGAACGTCCAGCAGTGTTCGTTGAATTTGCCCCCATTCAATGGAATGCTATTCAGAATGGTGTAGAGTATAGAGCCGAACCGATTGTTAATCTACATGTGGTTACAGACTGGGTAGGTAGTACAGCTGCTGATAGCGAGTTTAGAGAAAAAAGCCTTGAGGTGTTTGACCTGCTTGAAGAGATACATCAGGTACTGACCTGCATGGAGGGAGCAACGTTTAAGGAGTTTGATTTAGTTCAGAGTCAAACTAATCACAACCATGAGGATATTCTTGAGAATATAGAAAGTTACCAGTGTGTGGCAATAAAGAGTTTATAGACATGAAAGAAAAGAAAAAATCCGTTGCTTTTGTTGGAAGTAACGGATTTTTTTGTATCTTTGCAGCATAAAATAGGTATTTCAAGTTACCCTTCGTCCATGATTTTCATGAGACACACGAGGGAGGCGACGGAAATACCTATTTTTTATATACTCGCAATATATGTAAGTAATTTCCATCACTATTACATCTCACTTTCATTTCTACACGATAACAATCATCTGTAAATTCATAAACTCTAAATATTGCATCAGGATGGTCTTTACTTTCTTCAGAAGGGTTTATAATTGTTGCCTTTGTTATTAATTCATGTGCATTGTGTGTATATTCCAACTTAATGGGATATAGGATATCATTTTTATATTTATTGATAGTTTCTTCGTAAAATTTTTTATTAATAACAATATTGATTCCATCTAATGTTTGCACATTTAACCTTTTACTAACGAACTTCCCTAATTTTACTTCTGGTAGTATTTGTCTATAGTGTTGTACAAGTCTTTTTTGAGCAACTTTGATTTTAGAACGGTAATTTGTCCCCTCATCTTTGTCTTTACTCATTGAGTGTATAAGCTTGCACGCAGCGCAGAGTTCATTATCAGGTATAAAGACAAGTTTCTGCTTGCCTTTAGCTATGTCACAGTCTTTGCACCGCTTGATAGTATAAGGGTTATAATCGGGTACAGTCTTCTGCTCCTGTCCTGCATTGAAACGGAATATGCCCTTAGTATCCTTTCCTGTAGCTTCTTCCCCAAGAGCCATCGCCTCCTTGTGTGGTGTAGTAGGATACTTTGTCTTTCTCACCTGCACCACCGTACAACGGCAGTTCCAACCATTTGGAGGGTAATATTCCTCCCAAAATGGGTCAGTAATAGGAAGTGTTACACGATTAAGTGCTGCATGTTCTGGGCGTACCTTGTCATCACCAGCTGTTCGGTACTGCAAATTATATCGGTCACCATCTTGCATGAAGCCCTCCCATTTCGCAGCCATTTGAGCCGAAGCTTGTACAAAGTTGTATTCTGCTTTGAGATAATTCTCATTGTAGGTACTATCGACACTTCGAACATCGTTTAAAAATTGTTCGAACGGCTTTCTATTTCCATTTTCATCGAGGAGTGATGGGAAAGCTTCGTTTAGCTCGTGAAAGGTCTTCATACCAGAGAAGATATAATTTGAGCGTTCAAGCCTTCTACGCATTCCTTCAGACATTTTTACCTGTTTAAAGGAGGAATCCAAGACTGATGCGTGTGCATTAATGAACTCCTGGATCTTTGGCTTTTCAAGAATTTCAATCCGAAACTGTGACCCCTCTACTTTATAGAGTGTCTCCATCATGCTACTGAAAAGAGCAGAGAGTTCTTTCCTAATATCTTCCTCACGGCTGAAAGTTACTTGTAAATTCTCTTTCCCAAGCAATTGTGCATAACGCTCATGCAGCCCCTCGTAATCAGAGGGGCTTAGTCGAAAAAAGGTTGCTTTGCGTTGTGTTGCTTTTTTTTCTCTCCCTTAGGTGTATTATCATCCTCTGGGTTTTCATTGCTTCCTTGTGGCTTATTAGGGTCTAATATAGGCATTTGTCTACGTTCACCCACAGGAATATTATACTTTTCCTCAAAATAAGAAGGGGCTACCTCGTAATTATTCAATACAAGTTGTTCATAAGCAATTTGCTGTTCTGGAGTATAGTCGACGCTGTAGTCCCAATCAAAACGTACACCCTTGAGTGGAAAGCCATGTTGTACCATGCGCGGAATAAGTTGATTATTCACCACATCACGTAAGGTATCACAATCTGCTTCTACGAGGTTCTGGAAAACCTCAAGGTGTGTTTCTGACTGTGAAAGTGAAGAACCATCCTCTATTGTCATCGTTTGCCCAATAATCAGCTTAGATAGTTCAGAGTTTGCTCTATCTATTCGTCTGTCGTAAACATTAAAGGCATCTCCTTTGCTTGATTCTACAACCTCAATCTCGGTGCCCTGCTGGAAGATAGCCCAACCTTCCGTTCCCATGTCTGCCATCATCTTCTCCATCTTAGACAGCTCTTTATCGTCACGTGTTGTGGTACGAGCTATTCTCATTGGCATTCCGAATATTTCGGCAAAGGTGTCCCAAAAGGCTAAAGCATTCTTCTTAGGTATAGTTTGAGTGGCAGCCTTGAGGTATAATCCAAGGCTATCAGTTTGTCCGACTTCTATAAGCCAGTCGATAAATGGTGGCTTATGATAATCGATTCCTGTCTCCCAATCATCGCCAATCTGCTTAATGACTCTTCCATATTCAGGAATAACGTGTTTTCTCGGAATAAGCTTTACACCATTGTAATAAAGCATATTATTGGCATCAGTCATCAATTCACCAAGCTCAATGAGCGAGTGTCCCCAATAATTAGCATCCAGCGCATATTTCATAAACTGCTTGAACCATGATTTATTGAAATAATCGGCTGCTTGTTCGTCTTCGTCTCCCTTTTCATTCACCAATTTAAACGATCGTGACAAAACAAAACCTTCACGCTGCTGAATACAGCCAGAGAGGTGCAAATCAACCTCTACATCTTTATAAATATCGTAAAGACGCTGCCTATTAGGATTCTCAACATTGATAGCCATCTGCCATGCAGTACGCCAATCTCCGATATCCTTACGCGTAAGTGAATCCGTGGTACGTTGTAGTTCCATGACAGTCTTCCGAAAGCGTTTAGCTTCGTTCTTTGCCAATCGGAGTGTCCCAAAAGGTGTTTGCGCTAATGACTTATTATTTGTCTTCTTATTTCTTGCCATAGTTTTTACCAATTATATCGTTGTTTCTTTTGGCTACCATATTTCATCGGTAGTCCAATTGTTTCTCCATTTTCATCAAGCGCAAGTGGTAAGTCTGGTATGATTTTCCCAGCTTGTACACCTTCAAGCCATTTGATAGCACGTTCATATCGTTCCTTACGGATTTCCATACCCATTTTCTGTGGTGTAGACGCAGCCATGTGATAAATAGCAATATCACAGGTATACATTACTACAAGCCTATTGCGCTCACTATCTAAAGCATTGAAAACAGCATCTGTATCGTATTTAGGGCGGAGATATCCTGCTATTTCCTCGATTGCTTCCAGTTCAGCATTGGAGCGGTTCTCTGCACTGACTTGAGAAACGACCTTGAGTGCCTGATCTCCAATGACAACCTTATAATCTTCATCAGTTATAAACATAAGCCTACATCGTTATATATAAAGCCTTTTTCTCTATATCTCTCATAGTAATTCCCTTTTTGAAGATACCATGTGAGAGGAACTTCTTAACTTCCTGCTTGGAAAGTACCTCAAACTTTCCTTTAATCACAATTACCATATATTTACGGTGTGTGATATGACGGAATTTGTCTGCTTTCTTTATGGCACGCTTTAGGCGAAAACCAAAAATGATGTCTTTAAATAGTTTGAACATGTTACCATGAGTTTTTTGAAGACGGACGACGTCCGAACCTCGGTGAATAAATCTGTTGTCTTGCATTCTTTTGTAAGATGTAGATAGCTCCCTCGTCAGCATCTGGTGCATCATCATTACCACTCATACCTTTTTCAAAAGCAAGAGTTTGTTCAACACCTGCTATCATATCAGGATCATCTTTTTGTGATGCATCATAATAGACAAAGCCTCTCTCCCATAGTGGACTGATAGCTTCAACACGCTGGAACTTATCTGGTTTTTTACGTGTGTCACCTGTAATTGGTAGCTGATAACCTCGCAGGTTTCCCTCAACTGTAAAATCATCAAGGATAATATCTTGCATAAAAGAAGCCTCCATTGCAAATCGTATTGCTATTCCTACATCCAAACTCCATTCATAGAGGTCATAGCACCAGCGTACAAGTTCAGCTACCGAAGCTTTTCGGACGAAAGCTTTTAGATGCCAAAGAGAAGTTCCATGTTTTCCCCATAGCTTAGCAGCTTTTGTATCATTAGATTTCTTGCTCTTCCATGAAGGGTCAATATAAAGTACGAATTCTGAGAATTCTTTCCATTTTGGACGCTTGGCATAACGTATCCATTCTTGACGAAAGACAGTTCCTTCCACAATAGGGTTATGCATCATCTCCTTGTTCCAACCTCTATATCCAACAAATTCAGCATATTCACGTGCCTCCTCTTTGGTCCACTTTTCTTGCCAAACAGGATTCCCCTCATTATCGACAGCGTATATCGTTGACACATGAACACCCTTTGTCTTACAGATGTTGGCAAGTACAGATGTTTTGGAAATGAGGTTACCAACCATAATAAAACGTCCACGTCCCACATCAAGCGTACCGAAGAGAGCCTCCTTTACCCAGTCTGTGAGTTCACGCACACGTCGTTCATTACGGCAAAGCTCCTCATCATCAAGGTCGTCAATAACTATGTAGTCAGGACGTGATTCGCGCTTTCTGAGACCACGTGGGGATTGTCCTCGTCCACAAGCAAGAAAATATACACCATCCTTAGTGTTAAATTCACCCTCAGTCCAGCTGCCTATAGACATCTGTTTACCAAAGTCAGCAATAATACGCTTGTTATATTGAAGCTCTGCCTGAATATCTCCGAGAAGACGAATAGCACTCTCCTCGGACTTACCAACTATCACCATGAAATTAATGAGCCGTTTTGGCTGAAATATTAACCAAAGCGGTGTAAAGATATCCATGTGTGTTGACTTTGCATGACTACGTGGCCATTTAAAGACAGCCTTAAGGTTTGATGTGTTCTTTACCTTGAGCGCAGCTGCGTTATGAAAAGGTGCATTATGTATGGTACGAATGACTTCTCCTGTGGCTTTATCTCGCAATTGGAGGAAATGCGGAAAGTAATACTCACAAAAGGCGGCATAATCTTTCTGTAAGCGTTTAATACGTTGCTCTTTTTGAAGAGTTGTTTCGCGTACAAGGCTTTTTGTGTCGGTGATAGCTTGTATCTGTCGACAGTGCTCTTGCCATTCCTGTTGTATTTGTTTTAATTCCGCAATTGTAGCCATAATCTATTTATAAAGAAGAAGGGTTCTGCATTCGCTCCATAAGGAACTTGTTCTGATACTTATTGATAGCCTTAACAAGTTCTGGGGTAATATCTGGGTCGAAAGAAGCCTGGTCTTGAATCCATCTATTGAAAGCCATAAAGACTTCAATAGCATCAATGACATTCGCTTTCTTATCAAGTTTCTCTATTGTTGCTGATAATTTAGAAAGCTTATCTGCTAATGAACCAATAACTGTAGGGTCATCAGATTTGTTGACATTCTCAATTAGACCATCAATAGTTAGAAGAAGCTTGTTCACGAGTTCAGGGCGTGATATGTTTTTTGCTGCACGAGCTTCTTTCCACCCTTCAGTGGTACACCATTTAGAGACAGTGACACGTGACACGCCTAATTGGTCGGCTATCTCCGTCTGTTCCATTCCAGAAAGATATAATGATCTTCCGATGGATTTTTTCTTTTCTACTTCTGCTTTTGTCATAAAATCGTTTTGCTGGATTGTGTTAAATCTACTGCAAAGTTGCTCCTTTTTATATAGGCTAAAAAGAAAGTGTGCAACGCTTGCACAGATGTGTGCAAGCGTTACGTACTTCCTTTGTAGATAGCTGTAAATAACGCAACTTTGCAGCAAACATGATAGTTGAGATAAAATCATAAAAATATGAGTAAGACAAAACGAGTAAGAATTAGCAACGAAAGTCTGAATAGTTACGGATTCAGAGTGCTGACCAGCGGAATGGAAGTTGGTCAATATAGTCGAAATCCTGTACTGCTCTATATGCACGAGCGTGGTAATGTGATAGGCTATGTTAAAGACCTGAAGGTTGAGGATAACGAGATAACAGGTGAACTTATGTTTGACGAAGCAACAGAGTTAAGTCAGCGTTGTAAGAAACAATGGGAATTCGGATCTCTCAAGATGGTCAGTGTAGGCATAGATATTTTGGAAATGAGCGAAGATCCCAAGTTTCTCGTAGAAGGTCAGCTTCGTCCAACTGTTACCAAAAGTAAACTCTTCGAGGTATCGTTGGTAGACGTTGGTGCTAACGACGATGCTCTTGTTCTTCAGAAAGATGGTCAACGAATTGAATTAGGCAAAGATGGTGGCATGGTGCTACCTCTTCTACATAACAATAATAACAATCAAAAAGAAAAAGAAATGAATCAAGAGAAATTAGCCCTTGAGTTAGGTCTTGCAAAAGATGCTGATGAGGCAGCTATCAGTGCTGCTTTGGCAAAACTGAAGACAGAAAGTGCAGAAGCTGAAAAGCTGCGTGCAGAATGTGATACTTTGCGTGTCGCACGTATTGAGACTCTTGTAAACGGAGCTGTTGCTGAGAAGAAGATTGGTGAAGACAAGAAGCAGCACTTTATGGAATTAGGTAAGAAAATTGGTGCTTCTGACTTGAAATCGACCTTCGATGCGATGTCGCCACAAGTCAAGCTTAGTAACTTGATAGGTCATCAAGGTAGTGAGCCAAACGCAGGACAAGGTGGATACGAAAAGTTAAGCGATGTTCCTGCTTGCGAGATGGAAAAACTCAAGAAGGAATCACCAGCTTTATACAAACAGTTGTATAAAAAAGAGTACGGTTTTGAGTGTGAGATTTAAACAAGTATAACAACAAAAGAAAGAAAAACAATGACAAAATTGATTTCTATGTTAGCAGCTGTTCTTATGAACAGTCTTGTAGGTGGAGTAATTGCTTCTGCCTTGGGGCTTCCAGCTATAGCTGGTGCTGTAGCCTTGAATATGGTAGCAGCGGTAATTGGACAGGCCATTCCTAAGGGTAGTCTTCGTGCTGGTGTCTATACTGAAATCTGGACAGGTGAGTTAGTAAAGCATCTCCGTCGTGGACTGGAAGCATCATTCCTTGATGGTATTCCTGATAATTCAAGTATTGTTGATAATGATGTCATCCACTTGATTGATGTTGGTGTAGACCCAGAAGTTTTGATTAACAATACGACTTATCCTATCCCACTACAGGCTTTGGAAGACAAGGATATTGCTATCAAGCTGGATAAGTTCCAGACTAAGGTAACTCCAATTACTGATGATGAGTTGTATGCCTTGAGTTACGATAAGATGGGTCGTGTGAAGGAAAGTCATGGAAATGCTATTAACGATTCTAAATTCGCTAAGGCTGCTCATGCCCTCTGTGCTAAGGAAAATACTGAGACCACACCCGTATTGAAGACTACTGGTAAACGTGACTCTGTAACAGGTCGCCGTAAGATGACTCTTGAAGATCTCTTGAGTGTTAAGAGGTCAATGGATAAACTGAAGGTGCCATCACAAGGACGTCGATTAGTGCTTTGTAGTGATCATGTCAATGACCTATTGGAGGTATCACAGGCCTTTAAGGAGCAGTACAATATCGATCGTAACAATGGAACGGTAGGTAGACTTTTTGGATTTGATATCTATGAGTATGCTGATAATCCTCTCTACACAACAGCAGGAAAGAAGAAAGATATCGGTGCAGCTGTCACAACTGGTGAGTTCCAGTGTTCGTTTGCCTTCTATACACCACGTGTCTTTAAGGCTACAGGCTCGACCAAGATGTATTACAGTGAGGCATCTACCGATCCACAGAACCAGCGTTCACTCGTCAACTTCCGCCACTACTTTATCTGTATGCCTAAGAAGGCAGATGCAGGTGTAGTGTTAATGAGTGATTACAAGAATCCAAGTCTTCCAGAAGGATAAAAAGTAGAATTATAAATAGTAAGACGTATGAAACTGAAAGTTATTAACGCATTTTGTGATAAGATAGACCACGTAACGGTATATGAGCCAGGAACTATTCTGGATGTAAAAGACGTTGATCGTGCTCAGGACCTCATAACACGTGAACTATGTAAGGAGTTCAAAGGTAAAGCTGCTCCTACTTTTGTTCTCGGTGACCAGGAAAGCGAAAGTGAGGCTGATGAAACTAATTCATCAGAAAGTTTGACAGAGTCTGAGGGTGAATCAGAGAACAACTCAGAGAATAATTCTGAGAATGAATCAGAAAAGGAGTCTGAGAATGGTTCAGAGGAAACCTCCCCCAACTCAGATAATGATGAGTAATCCTATGAAGTACCTTGTAATCCACTGCACCGCCACTCCAGAAGGTCGTGAGGTAAGTTCTAAAGAGATACGTGCATGGCATACTAATCCTGTAAGTCAGGGTGGCTGTGGCTGGAAGCAGGTGGGTTACACGGACATGGTTCACTTAGATGGTCGTGTGGAACGATTAGTGGATAACAATGAGGATGCAAATGTTGATCCATGGGAAATGACAAATGGTGCTGCAGGATATAATGCTGTAAGCCGTCACATAGTATATGTTGGTGGATGTGATAAAGCCATGAATCCTAAAGATACTCGCACAGAAGCACAATGTGAAGCGTTAAAGCGTTATGTGCAGGATTTTTACCGTCGTTTCCCGCAGATCAAGATAGTTGGGCATCATCAGCTTAATCCTGGTAAGGCTTGTCCAAGCTTTGACGTTCCAAAGTGGCTACGTGAGATTGGTATCAGACAAGTTTAATTGAATTGAAAGACAATGGCAGACACTATATTCCAAATTCTGCAATGGGCAATACCTTCAGGTGGTATCGGTGCTGCCATTGCCTGGATAGCAGAAAAAAAAACAAGAGATGCCAAGACAGCTAAAGAGGTGCATGATACCTACAAGGCCATGTATGAGGATATCTCTGCACTATTAGTTGAAACTCAAAAGAAGTATGAAGAAACAAAAGAGCAAATTGAAACACTCGGTACAGAGAATAGCCGTACCAGGCGAGCCCTCAACCGCTTGTCTCGAGCTATCGAGGCTATTCAGGTTTGTCCTCACCGTACTAATTGCCCTGTCAGCAGTGAGCTGTCACTCGACGAAGAAGCTGATACAGGAAAGCAGGTCAGAGGAAAGCACAGAACTGACAGACAGCGAGCTTGTGGACATCAGCGAGACGAGAGTTCAGCCTGTGAAGGTTCCAATGTCGTCAGTGAGTCTAATGCTGAATCTGGACTCCCTGCGCCTGCTTCCTCTCGGAGCAGGATACACAGCACGTCAGGGACAAGCGAACCTGAAAGTAAGGAGAATGGCTCCAAGCACAGCTAAATCTGGACAGAGTGCAACTGAACCTGGGCAGATTGTAATTGAAGCCAGTTGTGACAGCCTTGAACTGGTTTGCTCCAGTCTGACAAAGACGGTCAGTACTCTCAAAAAGCGTCTTGTTCGTCAGCAGAAAGTTGGTGAGTTCAAGTATGAGGAGAAAAAAAACAAGTCCTCTTTTAATACTGTTCTAACAGCATTTAAATGGCTTTTAATAGGCTTTGTGACGGGTTTAGTTTTATCGAAGATTAAGGCTATTATTTTATTTATAAAAAGGAAAATAAGAATATGAGCAAAAACAAATTCATCTACGGCATCGCAGCCGTTAAGTTCAAGGAAAAAACTGTAGGCTACATTGAAAAAGGTAGCTGGGATTGGGGTGGCTCAAAGCCAGAGAGTACCGATGTAGAAGCTGAGCAGGTTCCTGATGCTCCTGTACTCACTCTTCTCCAGAAGAATAGTCAGGTAAGCCCAACGTTCAATCTTATCCAACTGGATTATGAGAACCTGCAGGCTGTGCTTGGTGGTAAGCTCGTGGAGACTGGTCAAGATTCAAACAAGAAGGTAACAGGCTGGCAGGCTCCATCTACCCTCGTTGAATTACGAGGTCCTTGGGAAATCCAGTTTGTCAGTGGTCAGACCATGAAGATTCCTAATGGTACTATCCTTGCGAGTCTTGGTGGTAAGTTGACACTTACAGAAGTTTCTAAGGTTGAATGCCAGTTGAAGGTTAACAAGCCTGAGAATGGTGGAGCTCCTTATGAAATCAATGATAGCGTAAGTGAAGGCTGATGGATGAACAATTGATTAGACGAATCCAAAGAGAGGGAGCGGAAGCCTTACTTGACAGAGGTGTTTCCCTCCCTCTTCTGGATATAAGAATACCCTTCTTAAAGTCACCATTACGTTTTAGACTCACGATGAAGCGTCCTACAATGTCAAGACAGTTAAAGATAGCGCATACCTATCTTTCAATGAATATGACGTTGGAAAAGTTCAGTTCTATGAATTATGATGCACAGATGGCTTTTATAGCACAGCATGGTAAGAAGTTCAGTCGTATTATAGCTTTAACAATAGAGCAAAAGTGGTTGCCGACATCCGTAATTGCATGGTTCGTAAGGCACTTTATGCGATGGGACTACCAGAAGGGCGCATTTGAGAAATTCGTCACCCTTATGGGGACAGAATCTTTTATACCTATTATCAGATCAGTAGAGATGACCAATCCAATGAAACTGAGACTGAGCCAAAAGAAAGAGGGGAGTTAAAGAGTCATTGGGAAGGCTCCCATAGCCCCTTTGGGTTTGTCTGGCAAATTGCCAGTGCAACAGGATGGAGTGTAAGATATATTTTGTATGGAGTAAACTATCAGACGCTTATAATGATGCTTAGCGACGCCCCACGATACGTGAATAAAAAAGTAAGCGAAAAGAAAGCGCAAACGGAGGAGGAAGAAGCTAATGATATTGTTGGGTTCTTTCAGAGTAACCTCAAAGGATAGTAATAAAAAACAACTATATGAAACCAGTAGAGATTGAATTCCTTATGCGTGATAACCTCACGGCAGGACTTGACAAAAGTAAGATGAGCGTTGAGCAGCTTCTTGGAGCAGCTCGTCGCGCTTCTCTCGTTATCAACGCTAAAATTACTGAACAACGTAAAGTCATTGATGGGGTTAATTCTGACCTCGAAAAGATGCAGCGTAAGTTGCAAACAATGAAACCAGGTTCTGCACAAGAGGAACTACTGGCAGAGATTAGTGCATGTAAAAAGGTTCTTAATGAGGAAATCGGTGCATTACAGCTCTTAGAAAAAGAGCACCTACAAGCTAAGCAGGGTGTTGATCAGCTGGCGCAAGAGTATCAGAAAATCTCTATATCCGAGGAAAGCGCAGCTGCAAGTAGTAAGAGTTTAACCGATAGAATTGTTGAACAGAAAGCAATCATAAAGCAGACAGAAGCTGATGTAAAAGCCCTTCAGAAAGCTTATGATACGTCTGCACCTGGTAAAGCTCAGGCAGAAATATTAGCTGACCTCAACGCAGCAAAGAAAGCCTTACAAGAAGATAAAGGTGCCTTGGAGGAACTGACAGAAGCACAGAATCGTAGTAAAGAGAGTAATCAGCGTCTATCAAGGCAGTTGCGTGAGTTACAGAACGACATGGCACGTATGCGTCTTAATGGGCAGCAGAATACCGAAGAATATCAGAAGATGGCAGAGAAAGCAGCACAACTCTCTGATACTCTTGGTGACCTCCGTGCTCAGACCAGCGTCTTAGCTAATGACGATGCAAATCTGCAGGGTTTTATTTCTGGGGTTAACGGACTCTCAGGTGCATTTACCACAGCTACAGGTGTAATGTCTCTCTTTGCATCAGAAAATGAAAACCTGATGAAGATACAAGCACGTGTACAGAGTGTTATGGCAATCACTATGGGATTGCAGCAGGTGTTTAATGCTTTAAATAAGGATAGTGCTTTTCGTTTGGTCACGGTTACCAAAGCTAAGGAATTGCTTACAGCTGCTAACTATCGCCTTGCAACTTCATTGGGAATTTCCAATGCAGCTGCAACGGCATTAATGGCAACTCTCACACTTGGATTATCATTAGTTATTACAGGTATAATTGCAGCGTGGAATGAGTTGTCTGATGCTCAAGAAGAAGCAGCAAAAAAAGCACAAGAACGTGTTGAGATAGAATCGCAAGGGCGTGCCGAGATGATTAAGACACGTTTTGAGATAGACACCACACGAGAGGCTCTTAAGAATTTTGCAGGCTCCAAGGAGGAGGAGAAGCAAAAATGTGAAGAGATGAATCGTAAGTATGGCGAAGCTTTTGGATATTATGATACTGTTGCACAGTGGTATGATGTACTGACTGAAAAAGCCGAGCAGTACATACAAATGCTCTTTTTACAAGCGAAAGCCCAAGCATTAGTTAACAAAGCTGTAGAAACAGATGATAAACTTGCTAAGCATAAAGGAACTAAACCAGGTAATGCAGAGTCTGATATTGCATGGTATGAGAAGTTCGGACTCGCAATGTATACCAATTATGACCCAAAATTTAACGCTATTAGTGCTATCGAGAAAGCTAATAAACAAGCGTATAACAAGAAAACAAAAGAGTTAGAAGCGGAACGTGATGGTTATCTTAAGCAGGCTGCAGACTTACAAAAAGAAGCTGCTAATATAGGCAAGAGTGCAAGTATAGGTGGGCACATATCACCATCTGGCACCAAGAAGACCAAAGTCAAGAAGCCAAAAGATACCAAGAGGGAAGAAAATCGTATTGCCAATGAACTGCTTGCATTACAGCAAAAGAATCGGCAAGCAGAGATAGACCTGTTGGAAGAGGGGTCTGAAAAGAAACGTCGTCAGATCAGGGAAAACTACGAAAAAGAACGAGAAGAACTCATTAAGCAAGAAAAGATGTGGCGTGCTGCTCAAAAAGGACAACTAACCAAGCAGCAGGAAGAAGCACTTGCAACTGCTCATTCGCTGGCTGCTAAGAAGAAAAAGGAAGGTGAGGATGAGATCGCTAAGGAGGAAACTAAAAAGCGTCTTGAGATGCAGCGTGACGAGGTGCAAGCTATGAGCGATTATCTTCGTAAGTATGGTTCTTTTCAGCAGCAGAAGCTTGCTATCGCTCAAGATACAGCACAGAAAATAGCAGAGATAGATGCTTCTGAGGTGAGCGAAACTACTAAGAAATGGCAGAAGGCTCAAATTCTCAAGGAGCAACAGCAAAAAGAAGCAAGTATGTCATTTGAGGAAATCAGCCGTGGTATTGACTGGAATGCACTATTTAGTGGTGTAGGTAGTCTTACTCAAGAGATGATGCGACCAATGATGGAACAGTTACGTGCTTACATAGAAACAGATGATTATCGGAATGCAGATGCACAGACTCAACAGGCTGTGACCGACCTTATTCAACAGCTACGCCAATATATAGGTACGGACCAAAGTGTAACATGGCAGAAGTTAGATGAAGAACTCAAGGCATTTACTAATAGTGTAGCAGTTTATGATCGTGCAGTTAAAACAGAAGAGGCTGCTGTTAGAGCACGTGAAGAGGGTAAAAAGAAACTCTCTACAGGTGCAATTACCTCAGAGGAATATAAAGTTCTCGAAGATAAAGCAGAAGAGTTAGGAAATGCAACAGTGAAAGCACATGAAAGCATGGAAGCTTTTGGTACTGCACTTAACCGTACTTCGGAGGAGATTGCTAATTTCACATCTGGTTTAACTACCGCTCTTAATAATGCTAAAGGGTGGCAAGGGGTTGATGGCTTTGGCGGCGTACAACAATCCGTAGGACAGATAGATCAGTTAAAAGGTACGTTAGATTCTATTCTTCCTCAGATGGGCGAAGGTATGGCTAAGACTATCGGAACCACGATGTCACACACAATGGGTAATGTTTTGTCTTCCTTAGGTGGAGAATTGTCAAGTGTGCTATCAAGCGGTTTGGGCGGACTTATTGGCATTATTGCTCAAATCCCAAGGATAATTCTTGATATTGCAAGTAGTATCAAGAGCTTTGCTACTGGTATTCTCAATTCTCTTACAGAGCTAATCTCTCTCAGATGGATTGATGACTTGGTTAATTCCATATTGGAAGCAGTTGGCAATCTTATCAACGCAATCTTTGATTTACCAGAGAACCTTGTGAAGATGCTTGAGGCTATTGTAGTTAAAGGTGTTGGCGGATTATTAGACACAGTCATTGGACGTATCGGTAATGTTCTTTCATTCGGTCTGTTAAGTCATAAGGGACCGAGTCAGTGGTTTACTAATTCGAATGAAGAAGACGTTGCAAATGCTATCGATAGACTTACCAAACGAAATGAACTTCTTGAACAAGCGATTGAAGATTTGACCGATGAAATGAAAACTGCACGAGGTGCTGCAGCTATCCGTATGTCTGTTGATGCAGAGAAGCTACAACGTGAAACTATAGAAAACTATAAAAAGATAGCAGAGACTCAAGCAGGCTATCATGCTAAGCATCATAGCTTCAATTACTATTGGGAGGAATTCTCACAAGAGCAGATTGGACGATTAAGTTCACAGATTGGTCGAAAATGGAATGGTAGCCTCTGGAGTCTAAGCCCTGAGGAGATGAAGATGCTGCGGTCTAATGTGGATATGTGGCAAAAGATACAAGATACTGGAAAAGGTAACTATGGAAGTCGTGTCACTGAAAAGCTGGATAAGTATATTGAGCAAGCTGGTAAATTACAAGAGATTACATCAAGCCTCTATGAGAACCTTACCACAACTACAAAGGATAATGTCTTTGATGACTTTCTTACTTCGCTCTATTCACTTGCAGATGGTTCAGAAAAGGT
>ERZ772948.98-NODE-98-length-52492-cov-3.955203_pt1 | contig 52492 bp, 42 predicted proteins | sample MGYA00511945_ERZ772948 | MGnify/ENA primary metagenome ERZ772948 (study PRJEB29015, sample SAMEA2737927) | human oral metagenome | biome: human oral; feature: human-associated habitat; material: dental | place: China | collected 2141 ... | reverse complement strand
AACCGTGAACCTACTGATTAAGAGTCAGTTGCTCTGCCAGTTGAGCTAGTGAGTCATGATAAGTAAAGGAATGGTGGCTCACCCGGGACTCGAACCCGGGACCCTCTGATTAAAAGTCAGATGCTCTACCAACTGAGCTAGTGAACCTTTATCAGCGCCACGTAACCCGCCAAAAAAGGGTATATTTGGCTGGGGTAGTTGGATTCGAACCAACGGATGCGGGAGTCAAAGTCCCGTGCCTTAACCGACTTGGCTATACCCCAATTACCCCAGGGGTAAAATGGCTCCTCGAGCAGGGATCGAACCTGCGACAACCTGATTAACAGTCAGGCGCTCTACCTACTGAGCTATCGAGGAATCATGCGGTGCTCATGCACCAGCAAGGGATATTATACACGATTATGAAAGGGGGCGCAAGCATTATTTTTACAACTTCCCACTTTTTCCGGCAATGCGCACAGACCCTCGTCATTTCATATGCTCTTCCTCATACCTTGCGATGGTTTCGCGCCGCTCAGCATACTTGCCTCCAAGCGGCTCATAGGAGAGCCACGTCTTTGCTATCTCCCAGGCCATATGGTTCGCTATGACGCGCTGCCCCATGCAGAGGATGTTAGCGTCATTGTGCGTACGCGTCATGCGAGCCGTAAACAGGTCGTGCGCGACGACGGCACGCGCTCCCTTGACCTTATTCGCCATGATGCACATCGCCGCACCCGTGCCGCAGACGAGGATGCCAAGCTTCCCTTCGCCCTTCGCCACCTCTTCCGCCACCTTTTGCGCATAGGGCTGCGTGTTGCAGGACGCTTCATCATACGTGCCCGCATCCTCGACGCTGCAGCCCGCTTCCGTCAACTGCTGCAGCAAGAACTGCTTCATGGGATAGCCCGCATGATCTGCGCCTATGACGATTGTTTTCTTCATCGAAGTACCTCCCTTGATCCGGCTATTGAATCCCTTTTATTCATTCGCAGTTATTTCCAATTTCCCTGCCACAAAATTAAATATTGCATTTTCCCCCCATCCATGCTAATATACTACAGTGTAATTTCCTTCAAGGGAGGTGAAACATTTGCCGAACATCAAAGCATCCATCCGCAGCGTCAAGAAGGATGAGAAGCGCCGCGCCAAGAACGCTGCGGAGAAGTCCCGCGTTCGTACGGCTTTCCGCCATGTACTCGACGCCGTTGAGGCAGGAAACGCTGATGAAGCGAAGTCCTTCCTGAAGGCTGCCTGCAAGACGATCGATCAGGCTGCAGCGAACCATGTGTTCCACAAGAACTGCGCTGCCCGCAAGAAGTCGCGCCTTGCCCGCAAGGTCAACGCCATGGCGTAGACTCACCAGTGACACGATAGAATCCCATCTCCATAAGCAACGCGAAAACGCATTGCTTATGGAGATGGGATTTTTCTATGCCCGAAACATTGCGTAAAGTGCAATCCTCATCTCCGCCCGTCATTCTACAGCCGCCTGAAAGACCGCCTCGACGCAACGCTTGCACTCTTCATAGCTCTCGCCGGGTTTCGCTTCATAGAGTTTCGCACCGTCTACGAACATCGATGGCACATAGTAATACTCCTTGGCAAACGCCTGCGCCTTCTCTCTCTCACGAGTTTCCTCGATCCATTCAACGGGAACCGCCTCGTAGGCCGAATACGCCTTTTCCAATTCGTCCATCGCCCGCGCCGCGTTGCGGCAATACGGGCAGCCGTCCATATAGAGCACCGTAATCTTCTTCAATCGAATGACCGCCTTCCCTTAAAGAGTCTTTCCTTCCGACAAAAATTCCACGACGAAGCACGCCGTCTCTTCTATATTATATCCATTTCTTCTACATTTGCAAAAAGAATCAACATCGGAAAATTCCACCAAAATACCCAGGCAAAACCGACTTTTCCACAAGGATTTCTTATTCACAGAATAGAATTAGTTTCATAGATACACTTGTATAGTTGTACAGTCATACGAAGGAGGAGATGCATCATGGGTTTGATTCAAGCTGCTATGGGCGCTGCCGGCGGTGTCATGTCCGATCAGTGGAAAGAGTTTTTCTACTGCGACAGCCTCGACAAGGATTCGCTCGTCGCCAAGGGGCAGAAGCGTGCGAGCGCACGCGGACGCAGTTCCAACACTTCGGGCGAGGAGAACATCATCTCGAACGGCTCCATCATCGCCGTCAACGAGGGGCAGTGCATGATCATCGTCGAGCAGGGCAAGGTCGTCGAGGTCTGCGCACAGCCCGGCGAATTCACCTACGACAGCTCGACCGAGCCGACAATCTTTGGCGGCGACCTCGCAAGCGACCTCAAGGCGGTGTTCCAAAACATCGGCAAGCGCTTCACCTTCGGCGGCGATGCGCCGAAAGACCAGCGCATCTACTACTTCAACACGAAGGAAATCATGGGCAACAAGTACGGCACGCCGCAGTCTATCCAGTTCGAGACGATGATCGGCCAGTACATGATGAACGTGAACATCCGCTGCTTCGGCGAATACAGCTACCGCATCACGAACCCGATTCTCTTCTACACGAACGTCTGCGGCAACGTCGAGGACATCTACACGAGAAGCGAAATCGACTCCCAGCTCAAGAGCGAGCTTCTGACGGCGCTGCAGCCGGCTTTCGGTCGCATCGCCGCCAAAGGAATCCGCTACACGCAGCTCATCAACTACACGCGCGACATCAAGACGGAACTTTCGGCAGAGCTTTCCGAGGACTGGGGCAAGAAGCGCGGCATTGAGATCGTTTCCTTCGGCGTGTCGAGCGTCAAGGCGGACGAAGAGGACGAAAAGCGCATCAAGGAGATCCAAGACAGCGCCATCATGAGCGATCCGAACCTGCGTGCCGGCCGCCTCGCGACGGCGACGGCGGATGCCATGCGCACGGCAGCGGGCAACGAGGCCGGCATGGGCGGCGCCTTCGGCTTCATGGGCATGGGCATGGCGGGGAACGCCGGCGCCGGAGCCATGGGCGCTTTCGGCCCTGCGGGCGGCCAAGCGCCGCAGGGCAACCCGCTCGCTCCGCCGCCGCAGCAGCAGCCACAGGCGGGAGCAGCCGGCAGTTGGAACTGCGCGTGCGGCCAGACGGGCAACACGGGCAAGTTCTGCGCGGGATGCGGCAAGCCACAGCCCGCGCCTGCAGGGGCTTGGAGCTGCAGCTGCGGCCAGTCGGGCAATACGGGCAAGTTCTGCGCGAACTGCGGCAAACCCCAGCCGACAGCGGACGGCTGGCAGTGCAGCTGCGGCGCGACAAACCAGGGCCGCTTCTGCGCGAACTGCGGCAAGCCGAAACCCGCAGGTGCACCGCTCTACCGCTGCGACAAATGCGGCTGGCAGCCCAAAGATCCAACGAATCCGCCGAAGTTCTGCCCCGAGTGCGGCGACGCCTTCGACGAGAACGACTTGCAGTAAGCAATATTCCAACGAGTAAGCGAGGTGAAGCAAATGCCCGATACATCGGTAAGCTACAAATGCCCCAACTGCGGCGCACCGCTCTCCTTCCTGCCCGGTCACGACCATGTGACCTGCGAGTACTGCTCGACGGAGCTTGAGATCGCGACCGTCGAAGCGCTCTTCGAGCGCGAGCAGGAAAAGGCGCGTCTTGCCGCAGAAGCGCGCGACTCGCGCTGGAACACAGAGAATGCAGGCGGCGAATGGGATGAGCAGGACGCCGCCACCATGAAGGTGCAGACATGCTCATCGTGCGGCGCGGAGCTGGTCTCAGACGGCAACACGATGGCGACGGAATGCGCTTACTGCGGCAGCCCAAACATGCTGCCGCAGCAATTCTCCGGCATGCTGCGCCCCGATTTCGTCATCCCATTCAAGAAAACGAAGGACGAAGCCATCGCTGCCCTCAAAAAGTTCTACGAGAAGCGCTACCTCTTGCCCGACTCCTTCAAATCGAACAACCGCATCAAAGAAATCCAGGCGATGTACGTGCCGTTCTGGCTCTTCGACTCTGCCATCACAGCAAGTGCCTCCTTCCGCGCGGAAAGGGACAACATCTACGAGACGGCGGACGAGATCATCACGGAAACGAGCGTCTACGACTGCGAGCGCACAGGCTCGATGAAGTTCGAGCGCATCCCCGTCGACGGCAGCGAACGCATGGACGATACCTACATGGAGAGCATCGAACCATTCGACTACAGCGAACTCGTGCCCTTCTCGGCCGCCTACTTCACGGGCTTCCTCGCCGAGAAGTACGACGTCGACGCCGAGGCCTCCGCGCCGCGCGCCGACAAGCGCGTGACGGAAAGCGCCCTCGGCGTCCTCGAAAGCACCATCGAAGGCTACGACCGCTGCTCGCTCGATGGCGAGCCGTGCATCATCAAGGAGGACGGCACCGTCAGCTACGCTATGGTGCCCGTCTGGATTCTCACAACGAAGTACGAGGGCAAGCCCTACACCTTCATGATGAACGGACAGACAGGCAAGGTCATCGGCTCCTTGCCCATCGACAAGCGGAAGGCGACGCTCTATCCCCTCGCCGCCTCACTCATCAGCGTGCCGATTCTCTACTTCATCGCGAAATTCCTTTTGGGAACGATATGAGGAGGGCTGCACATGAAACGTGAACAAAGAAACTTCTTCAGCGCCGTCCTCCTCTCCCTCATCCTTTTGCTCGCACTCGCCGCCCCCGCCTTGAGCGAGGCGGCTGAAAAGAGTCGCGCACAGGCGGACGCATGCGTCATGGATGATGCGGGACTCTTGAGCGATGCGGACGAATCCTCACTCGAAAAGACGCTTGCCGACATCGGAACGGCACACAAAGCGCGTATCGTCGTCTACACAGTCAAAGACCTCAAGGGGGAGAAAGCGGGCACAGTCGCGAACAGATTCGCTGACAAATTCGCAGTAGGCACGGAAAATGGCGCCCTCGTTCTCCTTGTCGCGCCGAAAGAGCGCGACTGGTATCTCGCGACAGACAAGAAGATGAAGAGCCGCATCACCGACGACATCGGTACGGACTACCTTTCGGGCAAGTTCCTGCCGTCGTTCAAGAAGGACGACTATGCGGCGGGATTCAAAGCCTACGCCGCTGCAGCTGATGAAATGCTCACCTACTATGAAAAGGAAGGCAAACCCTTCGACCCCAAGGCAGGTTTCAGCTTCATCGCCCTAGGCATCGCCGTCGTGCTCGCAGGCGGTGTATTCTACCTCGTGCGCAGCAGCCTCATCGCCTCGATGAGCAACGTCACCTCGGCAACGGAAGCCGACGCCTATCTGAGTCACGAAGGACTGCATCTGACAGAAAACCGCGACTCCTTCCTCTACATGAACGTCACTCGCAAGGAAAAACCAAAGAAGCAGAACACGTCCTCCAGCCGCGACGAAAACCACGGCGGCGGCGGGGGGAAATACTGACAGAGAAAAAGCCCGCGAAAGCGGGCTTTTCCTTTGTCTTACTCCTGCATCAAAACGAAAAATGGATGCCTTCCCGCGCAAACGATTCCTCATTGATGCGCTTTTGCGGCTCCTTGGAAAGACTCTGCCCCAGGAAGCGCGCACCCGCATGCTCGATCTCAAAGAATGCCGCCATGGGAAAATCGCTCTTGTAGACGCCAAAGGTGCGAATGAGCCCCCACGTCGCGGGACTCTCAAACGTCGATGAAAACTCCCCCGTACGCTCGCCGAAGTAAGGACGGCTCAGCCAGTGCTCGAACTGCTCCGCCGTCAGGAAGAAGCAGCCTGAATGTGGATTGCGCGCCTTGACGAAGCGCACGTTGCCGCTGGGCATGGAAGCCATCAAGACGGGACGCTCGGCAAAGTCGATGTACTTCTGCGCGAAGGAAAGACGCTCCACAAGCTCGCTTCCCGCCTCAAAACCGTCTGTCTCCACATACCCTTTGGGAAATACACACTGCTCATTGTACTCGAAGCGATGCGGCAAAAGCACGGCTTCCGCACCGAAGAGCGCATCGAACCACGCGAGCTTTTGGAAAAACAGCGGATCGTGCACGACGAGGTCATCCTCCATGTAGCAATAGTAGTCATATTCGCGGCGTCTCTCCTTAAGTACATCCTGACAGGTGAATCCCAGAAGCTTCGGATCGACAGCGGGAAAATCCCTTCGCTCGTACATGCCCTGCGGCAATCCAAGCCGATCGAGCACATGACGCTCGCCCGCCGTCGAGAGCACGATGTCGACCCTGGCATGAAGCGCCTCGTTCGCTGCATAGTAGTTCGCCAGTGAGCGTGCAATCGGCCTGCCCGCCTGCAAATCGGCATCCGTGAAGCGCGAGCCGTCTGCATTCTGCAGATCGTAGCGGCAATATGCCTGCGGACTTTCAAACAGGGTTTTCAGATGAACGATGAGTTTCCGGAGATTCCCTGCCTTGCGCTCAGGGTCGCCGTTCGAAGCATAGATGCCTTGTGGGTCATGTGCATAGTAATGCGGTATTGTCACGAGTATTTTCATTGCTTCCTCCTAAGCGCGCAAGACGAAGTACGCGATCTCGGGCGGGCAGCCGAGGCGGTACGGAAACCAACTGCCATTGCCTGAATGGACGTAGCCCGTCGTCTTCCCCTTCTCGACGATGCCGCGCGTGTACTTGAACACAGGGAAGAGCGGCAGGCCGAAGATGCCGAACTGCGAGCCGTGCGTGTGCCCCGTGAGCACGAGACGTGCGCCGTACTCAGCGCCATCATCGATGAACTCGGGATGATGCGCGAGCAGCACGGTCACGGCGTTTTCTGGAATCGTTTCGAGCGCCGCCTTCGCGTACATCTCCTTCTCGCGCTGGAATGCCTCGGCGTCGAGCCTTTTCCTGTACTCCGACATCGGGTAGTCGACGCCCGCGAAGTAGAGCGGCTGCGCTCCCTGCCTCACGCACTGCGCCTCATTTTTCAAAAAGTGAATCTTCGACGTCGCCAGCGCTTCTTCTACGAGCGCAATGCCGCGTATATGCTCGTGATTGCCGTGGCAGTACCATATACCGTCAGGAAAGGCGGCGGCAAAGCCGTCGATCAGGCGCACGGCATCTGCCGTCCAATCGGGATGATCGAAGATGTCGCCCGTCAGCAAGAGTGCGTCGGGAGCAGCGTCGGCGACCTGCTGCAAAAGGCTCTTCAGCCGCTCAAGCGAGAAGAACATGCCGAGATGCACGTCGCTGAGCTGGGCGACCGTATAGCCCGCGAGTGCCGGCGCCGCAACGGGGATGTCGTAGCGACGCTCAACCGTCGCATTCCGCTCGTAGAGATTGCCGTAGAGCGCCGCACCGAGCGCCGCCGCAGGATACGCGCCCGCCGCCTTCAAGACCCTGCGCCGCCCCGCATCCTCGGGAACGGCGAGCGTCCTGCGATAGACGGCACGAAGGACGACGGCTGCCAACACAAAGAAAAACAAGAACATCAAAGAGAGGAAGAAGACAGAAGCCAGAGAAATCGTCGCACCGTCCGAAAGAAACGCCGCGAGCGGATTGCGCCGCAAGAAGAAGGATGCCGACGCGACGGTGAACACGACGCCGACCAGCACGCGGCAAATAAACAGCGCACACTCAGCGAGAAGATAGCGCAGCGCCCAAAGCGCCGCCACGGTGAACACTGCAAGAACGGTGACTAAAATGATGAGAAAGGAGACCAAGCTGCACCTCCGAAAGTCAAACAGATGATATCGCAGACATTATAGCACAAACGGACGGAGAAACATACTCATGTACCCCTTTCTCTTGAATGAATCTCCGTTCTCCTCTATAATGATAAAAGAAAACATATTTTCCAAGAAAAGGAGATGCTGCCATGAACGCCGACCCCAAGAGTCTCGAACTCGCGACGCGCGAGAAGATCGACCGCGTGCTTGAGGCTCATTCCTACGACCCGACGCAGATCGTCGGCATCCTGCTCGACGTGCAGGACCTCTTCGAGCGCCACTATGTGCCCGAGCCTGCCGCCTATTACGTGGCGGAGAAACTGCCGCTGAAGATCTCTCTGATCTACGACTGTCTGACCTTCTACGCAAGCCTGTCGCCTGTGCCGCGCGCCAAATACCCCATCCAAGTGTGCGACTCTGTCGTCTGTCGCATCAACGAGAACGAAACGCTTTTCTCTGCGCTCAAGAGCCTCCTCGGCATCGACATCGGCGAAGTCACCTACGACGGACGCTTCACGCTCGAAAAGACGCCGTGCTTCGGCGCTTGTGACATCGCGCCCGCCGTGCGCGTCAACGGCGAAGTCTACGGGCATCTTGACAGCCGCGAGAAGATTGAGGAACTTTTGCACACGCTGCAGTAAGCGGCCTGCACATCTTCACCGAACCTGCGCTGCAAGAGCGCTCCACCCCTTGCAGCCGCGCCTTCTCTCTGCGAGGCGCACAAAAAGGACCGGAAACAAAACGACATCCACACGAAAGGAGACTATATGAGCAAGGTTTCTTTCATGACAAAGAACTTCCACCGCTACGATCCCATGTCCATCGAATCCTACCTGGCGATTGGCGGCTTCAACGCCCTCAAAAAGGCCGTGACAATGGACGGCGAGGACATCGCCTCCCTTCTCTCCGAAGCCCAGATCAAGGGGCGCGGCGGCGCCGCCTACCCCATGGGACGCAAGTGGTCGCAGGCGCGCGCCGTCAAGGGCGAGCACAAGGTCATCATCTGCAACGCCGACGAGGGCGAGCCATGCACCTTCAAGGATCGTGAACTGATCACGAACGACCCCTTCAACCTCATTGAGGCCATGACGATCGGCGCCTGGAGCATCCGCGCACAGGATGGCTACATCTACCTGCGCGAAGAATACGCGCACCTTCGCTCGCGCCTCAAGAACGCCATTGAAGAGGCGGAGCGCTGCGGCTTCCTCGGCAAGAACATCCTCGGCAAGGAAGACTTCGACTTTCACATCCACCTCCGCTCAGGCGCGGGCGCTTACGTCTGCGGCGAGGGCACGGCTCTCATCCGCTCCATCGAGGGCAAGGCGGGCCGGCCGCGCATGAAGCCGCCCTTCATCAAGCAGAGCGGTCTCTTCGCACTGCCGACGTGCGTCAACAACGTCGAGAGCCTTTCCATCGTGCCGCATCTCCTCCTCGACGACAAGAAGGAATACATCAGCTACGGCTCGGGCGAATCCCTCGGCACGAAGCTCGTCTCCGTCGGCGGCAACGTCAACCGTCCTGCCGTCTTTGAGATCCCCTTCGGTACGACCGTGCGCGAAATCATCTATGACCTTGCGGGCGGCATCCAGGGCGGCCGCCGCATCCGCCTCATCCAGTTCGGCGGCGCGTCGGGCAAGATCGCCGACGAATCCATCCTCGACGTACCCTACACCTACGACGACCTCAAGGCGGCCGGCGTGACCGTAGGCTCGGGCGCGATCCTCGTCGTCGACGAGCGCACGAGCGTCCTCGACTTTCTGCGCATGACGCAGGCGTTCTTCTCGCACGAGAGCTGCGGCCAGTGTACGCCGTGCCGCGAGGGCGTCCTCCACATCAAGCTTATCTTGGAAAAGTTCGCGCAAGGAACAGCGACGGAAAAGGATCTCGAAAACATGAAGATGATCGCGCGCATCATGCCCATGTCCGCCCTCTGCGGCCTCGGCGAAAGCGCCGAAAACGCCCTTTCCGCCGCCTTCAAGCTCTTCCCTGAAACATTCCGGATCGGAGGCGTCCACTGATGGCAGAAGAAAGAGAACTCGTACACCTGAAAATCAACAACATCCCCGTCGAAGTCCCCAAGGGCACGAAGATCATCGATGCCGCACGCAAGGTGCACATCAATATCCCGCATCTCTGCTACCACCCCGACCAGCGCGTCAAGGCTCGCTGCCGCATCTGCTCCATCGAGGTCACGGGCAGCCGCCGCCTCATGGCAGCGTGCGCGACCGAGGTCTGGGAAGGCATGGAAGTCCATACGGACACGCAGATCGTGCGCGACACGCAGATCGCCATCCTACAGCTCATCCTCGCCAACCACAACCAGGACTGCCTGAACTGTCCGCGCAACCACCGCTGTGACCTGCAGGAGCTTTGCAGCCGCTTCAACATCGGCCATACGGGACTGCCCATCGTCGTCGAAAGCAAAGAGGATGCGGCGAACAACCCGAGCATCGCTCGCGACCCGACGAAGTGCATCAAATGCGGCCGCTGCATCCGTGCCTGCAAGGACGTGCAGGGCATCGAAGCCCTGAATTTCGCTGGACGAAGCGACAAGATCACCGTCACGACCGCCTACGACAGCCCGCTCGAAGCGACCGACTGCATCCTCTGCGGCCAATGCAGCCTCGTCTGTCCGACGGGAGCGATCACGGAAAAAGACGATACGCAGCGCGTCCTCGACGCCCTGCAAGACCCGAAGAAGCACGTCATCGTGCAGGTCGCGCCCGCCGTGCGCGTCTCCTTGGGCGACGAATTCCATCTGCCGCCCGGCGCCATCGTCACGGGACAGATGGTCGCCGCCTTGAAGCGCCTCGGCTTCGACCGCGTCTTCGACACGAACTTCGGCGCCGACCTCACGATCATGGAAGAAGGGCATGAATTTTTGCATCGCTTAGAACACGGCGGCACGCTTCCCATGATGACCTCGTGCAGCCCCGGCTGGGTCAACTATGTCGAAAAACACTACAGCGACCTCTTGCCCCACCTCTCGACAGCGAAGTCGCCCATGCAGATCTTCGGCGCTGTCGCCAAGACCTACTATCCGAAGCAGTCGGGCATCCCCGTCGAAGACATCGTGACCGTCTCCGTCATGCCGTGCACGGCGAAGAAATTCGAAGCCGCGCGTCCCGAGATGGGCAGGGACGGCCATCAGGACGTCGACATCGTCATCACGACGCGCGAACTTGCCAAACTCATCCACTACGTCGGCATCACCTTCCACGATCTGCCCGAAGAGGACTTCGACAGCCCGCTCGGCACATGCTCGGGCGCGGGCGCGATCTTCGGCACGACAGGCGGCGTCATGGAAGCCGCGCTGCGCACAGTCTACGAAAAGGCGACGGGCAAGACGCTCCCCTCCATCGACTTTCTCGCCGTGCGCGGCATGGACGGCATCAAGGAAGCGACCGTCGACCTCGGCGAGCGCAAGGTGCGCGTTGCCGTCGCGCACACGCTCAAGAATGCCAAGCACATCATGGATGAACTCAAGGCCGGCAAAAGCCCCTACGATTTCATCGAAGTCATGGCCTGCCCCGGCGGCTGCCAAGGCGGCGGCGGACAACCGCTCAATACAACGAACGCGCGTCGTACCGAGCGCATGAAGGCTCTCTACGAGATCGACAAGAATCTCCCCGTGAGAAAATCGCATGAAAATCCCGAAGTTGTGCACATCTACAAAGAATTCCTCGGCGCACCCTTGGAAGGCAAAGCGCACGAACTGCTGCACACCCATTTTCACAAGGCGGAGAAACTCTACGACTTCACGGGCGCAGGAAAATAACGAAGACAGCGCGGCAGATCTTCTGCCAGGAACACGATGAGGGGGCGCTTGCGCCCCCTTTTTTTAGAAATAATATCATATTTCCTTGCTATTGAATAAGATTTAAGGCAAAATAGAAGTACGATTTCGTCTAGAACACTAACGACAAAATAAGCTATACCCACATACAAAAAAAGCACACGAACATTCCTAAATAAAGAGGTTAACAAACTATGCAATCATCCCTTGAACAAGTATTCAAAGACCCATTTTACAAGATTACCTACAAGATGCATCTGATCTTGACCGTCGGCAGACTCCTCATGGAGAACGGCGCCGACTCCGACCGAACGACGCGCTACATCATGCGCACGGCGGCCTACATGGGCATCCCTGCCGAAAACGTCAGCTGCCACATCATGTATACGTCGCTTCTCCTCAACGTCAAGAACGAGGAGCGCACCTACACGGAACTCACAAAATGCCGCAAGCACAACGTGAGCATGACCGTCCTCGCCGCCGTCAGCCGCGTCATCTGGCGTGCCATGCGCGACAACTGGTCGCTCGAACGCTTTGAAAAGGAACTGGAAACCGTCGAAAGCCGCAAGAATCCCTACTCGAACTTTGCGACCGCCATCGGCTCCAGCTTCGCCTGCGGCGGCTCGTGCCTGCTCTTCGGCGGCGACTTCATCGCCTTTTTCGTCACGGCGGTCTGCGCCTTCTTCGGCTTCTACGCACGCATCCTCTGCAACAAGCGCGGCTTCAACAACTATGCGGGCATCGCCATCGCCGCCTTCGTCGCGACCTCCTTGGCGACGCTCTCGCAGAGCGTCGTCCACTCCGCAACGCCCATGCACCCCATCGTTGCCTGCGCCCTCTTCATCGTGCCCGGCGTACCGCTGATCAATGCGGCGGACGACATGCTCAACAACTTCATCATGGCGGGCATCACACGAGCCTTCCACACCGTGCTCATCATCGGCTCGATGGCGTTCGGCACGGCGATCGCACTGCACCTCGGACGCATCACCGAATTCACGACGATCAGCCTCAGTCCCGGAGACATCTACATCTACCATCCGATTGCTGCAGCGATCTCGGCGGGCGGCTTCTCGCTGCTCTTCAATGTGCCGAAGCGCGTCCTCTGGGCGGTATCCGTCGGCGGCGCCGTCGCCGTCCTGCTCCGAAACATCTGCATGTTCGACTTCGGCCTCAGTCAGGCGACGGGAACGCTCATCGGCGGCGGCGTCGTCGGCATCGCCGCGCTCTCCGCCATCCATCGCTTTCACGTGCCGAACGTCGTCCTCACGACGCCGTCCGCCATCCCTCTCGTGCCCGGCATCCTGCTCTACCGCCTGCTCTTCACGCTCCTCAACATCAACGATGTCAGCACGGATGTCCTCTTGGGCGCACTCAGAAACGGCATCGAGGCGGCAACCATCATCATCAGCATCGCCGTCAGCGTCGCCATACCAAACATCTTCTGGTCACGTCAGATCCGCAAGAACAAAATCGCACAGGAAAAGAAACTGCTCGCGTCGAGATTTGTCGATCAGGAGGACTGACCGCTTCATAGATTGCCCGCTGGGCAGTCTATGAAGAATCGTCACAATATTCCAAACTATTATCATAAAATACCTTTAAGGCATAGCAGCTTTTGCACCACCCCTTGCACAGGAAAGGAGTCTCCCCATGGCAGAAACGAAAGAACATGTTCTCACCCACCCCTTCTCCCAGATCATTTACAAGATGCATCTGATCCTCCTCGTCGCACGCACGATGATGGAAAACGGCGCCGATTCCGACCGCACCTCGCAGTATATCATGCGCACGGCGGCATACATGGGCATCCCTGCGGAAAACGTTAGCTGTCACATCGCCTACACGACCATCATGCTGAACATCAAAGATGAAGAGCGTACCTACACGCGCTTCAGCAAGTGTCGCACGCATCGCGTGAACATGCTCGTCCTCTCCGCCGTCAGCCGCATGATCTGGCGCGCCATGCGCGACGCCTGGTCGCTCGAACTTTTCGAACGCGAGATGGAAGCTCTGGAAAAACGAAAATCCCCCTACAGCGGCTTTTTGACGGCGCTCGGTGCAGGCTTCGCGTGCGCCGGCTCGTGCGCTCTCTTCGGCTGCGACCTCGCCGCCTTCTTCATCACAGCGCTCTGTGCCTTCCTCGGCTTCTATGCACGGCGCTTCTGCAACGAGCACGGCTTCAACGTCTACGCCGGCATCGCCATCGCCGCCTTTACTGCGACGCTCGCCGCCGTGCTGCTGCAAAACCTCAATCTGTCTGCGACGCCTATGCTGCCCATCGTCGCCTGCACGCTCTTCATCGTGCCCGGCGTTCCTCTGATCAACGCGGCAAATGACCTTCTGAACCACTTCATCACCTCGGGCATGACGCGGGCGTTCGACACGCTCCTCATCGTCTGCAGCACGGCATTCGGCATGGCGATCGCCCTGCGCCTTGGACACGTCAGTTCATTCACGACCGTGAGCCTCAGTCCCGGCGAGATCTACCTCTACCACCCGCTAGCCGCCGCCATCGCAGCCGGTGGTTTCTCCCTGATCTTCAGCGTGCCGCGCCGCCTGCTATGGGTCGTCTCCGCGGGCGGCAGCATCACGATCCTCCTTCGGAACATCTGTATGTTCGAACTTGGCATGAGCCAAGCGGCCGGCACCTTCCTCGCCTCCGCCTTCGTCGGCGTTCTCGCACTCTTTGCCATTCACTGGTTTCACACGCCGAACATCGTGCTGACGATCCCTTCCGCCATTCCTTTGATTCCCGGCGTTCTTCTCTACCGCTTCTTCTTCACACTCTTAAATATCAACGAGGTCAGTACCCCCCTCTTGCTCGCGGCGCTTAGAAACGGCGTCGAAGCCGCGAGCATCATCGCCGGCATCGCCATCGGCGTCGCTATTCCCAGTATCTTCTGGTCGCGCCAGATCCAGCGCAACAAAATCGCACAGGAGAAGAAACTCCTCGCATCGAGATTCGTCGATCAGGAAGACTGACAGAGCGATGCTCCCATGAAATCAACATGCAAAAAGCGTGCAGCAGATTCGATTCCGCTGCACGCTTTTTATCGACCAGACTCGGTTACAAGCACATCGTTTCGAGATTGCTCGAAACGATGCAAAAGATGCGCCAAAAGACGCAAACTGGATGCTGCGTCTCCTTACATCGCACCGCCGCCCTCGATTGATGCATTGTGATCGTTCGCCCACTTGTAGCCGAGGAACGCACCGACGAGGTTGACAATCACAGAGACTTCCGGGCTGACAAAAAAACTGAGAAGCCAACTGACGACAATCATTCCGACAACGGCAATGATGCCCTGCTTGCTGAAGCCCGTGCTGTAGAAAATGCCGAGAACGAAGAAGCCAAGAATCGCTGCAAGAATTGGACTTTTTTTGCTCATAATGAATCTCTCCTTAGGATGTTATATGATCTATATACTGGAATAATACTGGCGGCAGAAGGTCTGCCGCTCATTCATCAAATGTCGTGATGTTCCCGCCCTCGATGTTGAATACGGCGATCTCCGAAAGGGCGCTTTCACCCGTCGGCGCAAGAAACTCAAATATATAGCCGTATGTGCCGTCGCCGAGTTCTTCGTCCTCGACCGCAGGATGACTGCCGATTTGGAAGGTCTCGGCTTCGACAGCAGCGAGTTCATCATCATCATTGTCGGAAACGGACTTCGCGAAATGGATCGTCGTGACCATATCGCCCTCCCTCAAGGGAATCAGCTCTTGATCGCTCATGCCGCTTTCCTCAAGCTCGCGGTACGCGCCGAGGATGTGATACGTCTCATCGTTGTAGTTGTAGGAAACCTGCAGGATGCACTCCTCGCCGTTGAGCTTGATGGGTATGGAATAGAGGTTGTAATCGTCGCCTTCTTCGGTGAGCTCGATGTAGACAGGATGCCCGTCGAGCATCGGCCATGTACCGTCGAAGTTGTCACGAAAGACGCCCGTGTCCCAATCGGCGTCGATGTTCGCATCGCTGCCGAGGTGGATAACGACATTTTCGTCGAGATAGAGCAGGTTGCAGCGCACGGACGAGAGGAGTTCCATTTCGCTTTCACTGAGCGTAACGGAAACGCTTCCATCCGACGGCTCAATATCGACGGCGCGATCTTCGAGTCCTGCAAGGTCATGGGAAGCGGCAAAACACCATCTCGATTTCACCGCTTCACCATAGCCGCCCGCAAGGATGAGTGTCAGTAAAAGAACCGCGAAAGCCTGTCGCAGTATGCGGCAAAAACGATTCATCATCATATTCCCTCCTTCGCGATTCCCTTTATCTTGCTGCATATTGCTCATACAAAGCAACCGCTCTTCCCTCACGGAGATACGAGCGCCTTACTTCTCGCCGTCGAGGAACTTCTGGATCGCCTTCGGATCTTTCGGCGCCCAGTGCAACGTCTTGCCGTCGTCGCTCTTCACCATATCGCACGGCACATCGAGCGTCTTTTCATCGTCGTAAGGAATCTCGTCGATGAACTTGCGCAAGACGTCCATCGCTCCCTGCTGATAAGAGGGATCCTTGCGGACGTCGACGCCCTGCTGCTGTGCAAGACCGAGGACAACCCCCAAGGCGACGAGATCCTCGTTCGTCTGCATGATCTTGTCAAACTCCGCCTTGTCGACCGGCGTAGCCGTCAGCTCGACAACGGGATGCTCGCTGTCGTCCTTCTTGACCTTCGCCTTGAGCGTGATGTTCGCCTTGCGATCGGCAATATAGTAATTCGTGACAGCGACCGCATTGTCCTCGGAAAGCATCATGCTCTGGAACTGCTGATCGACCTCAGTCAGGAGCGCCTCACTGATCTTCTCCTTCTGCTCTTTCGTCAAGCCCGCCGCCTCGGTCTTGTCCGTGTCACCGTAAGCATAAAGCTCCGCATAAGCGAGGACAGCCTTGTCCGCCGTGTCCTTGGGCTTGTCGCCGCAGCCCGCGACGAGGAGCATCGCCAGAACAGCGATGAACGGCAGCAGTAACCTCTTTGTCAACATCATCTTCCTCTTCATATTACCCTCTCCTTTTATATTTTTTCGGAAAAGTACGGCAATGGGCAAGGAGATGAAACCCTCAGCCCGCTATCGAACATCCTTGCCGAATTTCCCCTTCGCTTAAATTGTAGCAAAAAAAAAGCACCTCCTGCAAAGAATCTGCAGAAAGTGGCTTTTTCTTGCACGAAAGTGGTCACAGATATGCCAGTAGAAAGACCCATGGGACTTATATCTTAAGCCCCCCAACTTGCTGCTACTTATTCAGCATATACTGCATATACTCTACCTTGACCGCACCGTACCGCCTGCGGCTGATCGGCAATTTCATGCCGCTCGTGAGCACGAACGCCCCCTCTTCCATGCGCTCGATTCTGTCCATATTGACGATGATGCGATGGTAACATTCAAGGAAGCGCTTGTCGTGCAGCAGCCGCTCCGCGCTCCACTCATAGGTGAAAGGGCGCGAGAGGTGAAAATCGCGCTCTTCGAGGACGATGTGCAGCCTGCCGCCTTCGATGTCCGCATAGAAAATCTTTTGAAAGGGGATCTCCAGGGCGCGTCCGTTGTATTCCACGCTGAGAACGTGCGCCGACTGATCGCGGCGTGCGAAGACATGACGCAGAGAGGCCTGAAAAGCCTCCTCATCCGTCCCCAGAGGCTTGAGGAAGTAGCCGTCGGCAAAGACGCGATATCCCTCCATCAGATACTCCTCGCTCGTCGTGAGGAATATGATGCCGATGTCGGCGCTTTCGGCACGCAAGCGACGCGCCGCTTCCATGCCGTCAAGACCGGGCATGCAGATGTCGAGGAGCACGAGATCGTAGGACTGCCGATCAAAGCCCTCCAGGAGCGCTTCAGCAGAATCGAAGAGGTCAAGCTGCACGACGGCTGTTTCCTTCGACCAATATCTCGCGAGCATCTTCGCCAGATAGCGTCGCGCCGCCTCGCGCACCTCTTCCTCATCATCGACAATAGCAATGCGCATCCTTTCCCGCCTTTCTGTTTCCGTATGACTTCGTCATTCATTTGACGAAGCACGACTTCTATCGTATAATACCACAAAACCATACATAAGCAAACAGTCTGGAGGGTTTGTCTTGAACGAAAACAGTCTTGCCGTCGTCTTCAACACCTTCCTGTTCCTACTCTCGCTTCTGCCGGCTGTCTACCTGCGCTACCTGCCGTTTCGCACCATCCTTGCGCCGAAGGCACGACGACGGCTGCTGCAGGGATACGCCCTTATCTTCTTTGCCGAGTTTGCCATTTCCGTGCTGCTCTTCTTTTTCGGCATCCTGTCCTACGGCTTTCACACATTCAAACTCTTTTATATCTTTTTCGGCTTCCTTCCCTACTTCCTGCTGAACCTCTGCATGATCCGACCATACATCGCGCAGCACATCTTCATCCTCGGCATGCAGTTCATTCTTAGCAGCACGATCTCGACAATCGCGATTCTCCTCGTGCTGACATTCAACAGCGAAAGCGATTTTTTCGATCACTTCGCCACTTATTGCGCCTTGAATCTCACGATTTATCTCACCGCACTGCCCATCGTGCGCCCTTTCTTCCGGCAAATCTTCCTGCGCTTTTCCACGATCAGCACCGACCGCTTCTGGCTCTACATCTGCCCGCTGCCGCTTCTCATGCTCGTTCACGATGTCTACTTCTCCACCTCGCCTGAGGTCCTTGCCTCCCGCTACCTCTTCCCTCGCGTTCTGCTGTTCGTCTGCGGCGTGCTCATCGCTCTCGCCGCATGGCGCGGCCTTGAGTACATCCTCCAGCAGGCAGCAACGACGGAACGAAATCTCGCGCTCCTGACGCGCATGAACTCGATCGGCGAGTATACGCGCACCCTGCAGGAAAAGCAGGCGCGCCTCTCCATCGTGCGCCATGACCTCCGACACAATGCGCAGATGCTCGCCGACCTCATCTCGCGCGGCGAAGATGATGCCGCCATGCGTCTCGTCCAAAGGATGAGCGGGCAGATCGATGCGACGCGCGTCGAGCACTTCGCCAGCAATCCCCTGATCGATGCAGCGCTCTCCGTCTATGTGCGGCAAGCGCGCCAAAAGGACATCGCCGTCGAGGCTCGAATCGACCTCCCCGCCTCCTTTGCCGCGGAAGTCGATCTCTCGCTCGTCCTCTGCAATCTCTTTGAAAACGCCATCCATGCCGAAGAGGAAGAGCCGCAGCAGCAGCGAGCCATCCGCCTCCTCGCGCGTACCAAGGGTGCCAGTATCTTCCTCTCCATCGAAAACCGCCGCAGCACGCCCGTACCGCTCGCCGCAAACGGCCTGCCCAGAAGCAGAGATTCCTTGCCTGGCCACGGCTACGGCACGCGCTCCCTTCTGCTCTTCGCGGAAAAGTACGGCGCCGAGTTCTTCACGGAGCAAAAGGACGGCTGGTTCAGCATCCTGCTGCATGTGCCGCAGGTCGAGCGCATGGAAAAATGAGGCAAATGACCACTTTCATGCAAGATCTCGACACTTTTTTCCCATTCGTTGAAAAGCATCCACCTTCCTGTTACACTAGAAAAAGAATAGAACAAGGCACACATAAAAAGGGGATGTTATTTATGAAAAACTGGTTCAAAGCTTTTGCAGTCATGGCTTCCTGCACCATCATGCTCGGCACGGCAGGCGTCGCTTCGGCGGACGAATACGAGTATGAAGGGTACGATGAGAACGGCAACTACGTCTACGCCGTAGCGGACGAAGAGGGCAACGTCGCTGCCGTAGCCGTGGATGCGGACGGCAACTACTCCGTCAGCGCCGAGGGTGCAGACGGCAGCACCTACGACGAGGATGGCTACTACTATTAAGCAAGAAACATGAAAAGCCCGGGATGTGCATGCTCTCTATGCACATCCCGGGCTTTTTCATGCCACGAACCCCGTCACACCAAACGTCGACAGAGACGACCGCCCAAAACAAGAACGAGACGCCACCGCAAACCGCAGTGGCGTCTCGCTATTTATCCCGCCAAAACTCAGCAGGTATGGCACTTCTCGAAGAGACCCTTCTCCTTGAGGAGCTTGACCATCGTCTCGCCGATGTGGGCGACCGTATCGGCAACGGGAATGCCCGCAGCATTCAGAGCCGCGACCTTGTCAGCCGCCGTGCCCTTGCCGCCCGAGATGATCGCGCCGGCATGACCCATGCGCTTGCCCGGAGGCGCCTGACGACCTGCGATAAAGGCGGAAACCGGCTTATCCTTCATGTTCGCCTGAATCCACTTCGCAGCGTCCTCTTCCGCCGTGCCGCCGATTTCGCCGATCATCAGAACGGCCAACGTTTCGGGATCATCCTTGAAGAGCTGCAGAGCGTCGATGAAGTCCGTGCCCTTGACGGGGTCGCCGCCAATGCCGACCGTCGTCGTCTGACCGATGCCCGCATTCGTGAGCTGGAAAGCAGCCTCGTACGTCAAGGTACCGGAGCGCGAGATGACGCCGACATGACCGGGCTTGCTGACCGTAGCCGGCGTGATGCCGAGCTTCGACTGCTTGGACGTCAGAAGACCCGGGCAGTTCGGGCCGACAAGACGCGTCTTCCTGCCTTCCATGTAACGGCGCACCTTCACCATGTCGAGGACAGGGATATGCTCCGTGATGCAGACGACGAGATCGAGACCGGCATCAACCGCTTCCATGATGCTGTCCGCCGCAAAACGAGGTGGAACATAAACGACCGAAGCCGTCGCGCCCGTAGCCTTCACAGCATCCGCAACCGTATTGAACACGGGAACGCCCTCGACCTTCTGACCCGCCTTGCCCGGCGTTACGCCTGCGACAATCTTCGTGCCATAGTCGAGCATCTGCTTCGTGTGGAACGTCGCCGCTTTGCCCGTGATGCCCTGCACGATGACCTTTGTATCTTTATCAATCAAAACTGACATGTGTTTGACCTCCCTTTCGATTTAAGCCTTCGCCTCAGCAACGAGTTTGACAATCTGCTCGGCGCCGCCCTCCATCGTAGGTGCGGGGAAGACGTTGGCAATCGGCGTGTTCTTCAGGATCTCGCGGCCTTCTTCGACCTTCGTGCCCTCAAGACGGACAACGACAGGAACCGGGAGGGATTTGCCGTCCTTGGAGATGATCTTCGCAGCCTCGATGATGCCGTTCGCGATGTTGTCGCAGCGATTGATACCGCCGAAGATGTTGACAAAGATGCCCTTCGCCTGGCCGCCTTCGAGCATGATGTTGAACGCCTTCGCGATCTTCTCAGGCTCGGAGTCGCCGCCGACATCGAGGAAGTTGGCGGGCTCGCCGCCGTAATGCTTGATGATATCGACCGTAGCCATGGCAAGGCCTGCGCCGTTGACCATGCACGCGACATCACCGCCGAGGTTGACGTAGTTGAGGCCGGCAGCCGCAGCTTCGCGCTCCTTCGGATCCTCTTCCGTCTCATCGCGCAGTTCGACGATGTCGGGATGGCGGAACAATGCGCTGTCGTCAAAGTTCAGCTTCGCATCGAGGCAGATCACATCATCCTCGACCGTGACGACGAGCGGATTGATTTCAACCTGCGAGCAGTCCTTGCCAATGAACGCATTGTAAAGCTTCTCCATCAGAGCCGCCGCCTTGCGAATCGCAGGAGCCGGGATGTTGATGGCATACGCCATGCGCGTCGCCTGGAACGGAGCAAGTCCGATGACCGGATCGATATACTCCTTGATGATCTTTTCCGGAGTCTCGGCAGCGACCTTCTCGATCTCGACGCCACCCTCTTCAGAACCCATCATGACGATCCTCGCCGTGGCACGATCAACGACAAAGCTCAGATAGTATTCCTTTTTGATGTTCGAGCCTTCTTCAATCAGGAGGCGACCGACCTTCTTGCCCTCAGGACCCGTCTGATGCGTGACGAGAACCTTGCCAAGCAGCTCCTTCGCGTAGCCTTCGACCTCTTCAACGGACTTGGCGATCTTGACGCCGCCCGCCTTGCCGCGGCCACCCGCGTGGATCTGCGCCTTGACGACCGTGACAGCGGCGCCGAGCTTCTTCGCGTTCTCGACCGCCTCTTCCACGCTGAACGCCGGCAGGCCGTTCGGCACATTGACGCCGAATTCCCGCAGGACTTGCTTGGACTGGTACTCATGAATATTCATAACCATGCCTCCCTGTTGATGGTTCTCGGGACGAGGATATTACTTCCTCTGATTTCATCCCATAAACAACTATATTGTATAATTTTTTTGCTCATTTGTCTAGTGATTTCTTAGAAATATTATCATAGGCAGAACTTATCATATCCTGGATTTATCGAAAAATTCTCGCGCTACGAACCCATTCTCTCAACGCACCAGCGACACGCCCCGACACTTTATGGCACATCCATTCCCAACGGCAGGATGCGGCTCAAACCACACCCTGCTTCAAAAGATCGGTCAGATGGATCATGCCGACCGGCGCCCCCTTCTCGTCGATGACGGGCAGCACCGTCACGGGGCGCGGCTCGTGCTTCTCCATGACGGAGAGCGCCGCCGTCGCCAGTTCATCGGCATGGATCGTCAGCGGCTCAGTAAACATGATCTCGTGCACAGGCTCATCGAGGAAAGCATAGTCCTTCGCGAGTGCGCGGCGAATGATGCCGTCGGTCAGAAGCCCGATGAACTTGCCCGCTGCATCCGTGACAGAGACAGCGCCCAAGCCTTTCTCCGTCATGACAAAGAGCGCATCCTTCGCCGTCTTCTCCCCCGAGACGACAGGGTTTTCCTCGCCCGTGTGCATGACGTCCTGCACCTTGAGAAGAAGTCGCCGACCGAGCGCGCCGCCCGGATGGAAGAGCGCGAAATCCTGCTTCTTGAAATTCCGCACGGACATCACAGCGACGGCGATGGCATCGCCCATGGCGAGCGTCGCCGTCGTGCTCGTCGTCGGCGCAAGTCCCAAGGGGCAAGCCTCTGGCTCATGCCCGATGTCGATGACGTAGTCCGAGTACTCGGCGAGCTGCGAAGCACGGTTGCCTGTCATGGCGATGATGGTCGCACCGATGCGATGGATGACGGGCAGGATCTTCACGACCTCTTGCACCTCGCCGCTGTTGGAAATCGCCAAGACTACATCCTTGTCCGTCACCATGCCGAGGTCGCCGTGAAACGCCTCCGCTGGATGCATGAAGAACGAAGGCGTTCCCGTGCTCGCAAGCGTCGCGGCAATCTTGCGTCCGATATGCCCGGATTTTCCCATGCCCGTGACGACGATGCGAGCCGTGCAGTCCAGCACGCACTCAACCGCACGGCAGAACTCCTCATCCACACTCTCCGTCAGTTTCTTCACCGCCGCCGCTTCCATCGAAAGCGTCTCTACCGCCTTTTCCCGTATCACATCTCGTTTCATTCGCTGCTCTCCTTTTCCATTCGACTGTAAATCAACTAAGAAATCTACCTCCCTATTATACACCGCGCGAGAAATTCTGGGTAGAGCGCGAAAAAAGTTGCCGAATCTTTCGGGCGATTCGGCAACTTTCGGCTTGCTGTTCGTCTTTAGCATTCCACGACTCGTCCTCGTCTGCCGCACAGACAGAAAATTTCTTCACTCATGCCGCAGCACCGTCGTGCGCAGGAAGAGGAACAAGAAGAGCGCAGCGGCGGCAATACCGACTGGATATGTAACATCTGTCGAAAGGCCGAAACCTTCCTTCGCCTGCAGGATGTACGTCACCGTGACAGCCGACATGACGGTCGCAGGAATCATGCCGATGATGTAGTAGATTTTGCCGCGGAACGTACGATAGAGGTAGACAGATCCCGTCCACAGGACAATCATAGCGAGCGTCTGGTTCGTCCATGAAAAGTAGCGCCAGATGATCGAGAAGTCCATCTGTGTAAGAGCAGCACCGACACCAAGGATCGGCACGGCAAGCGCGAGACGTCTGCTCGTCGACTTCTGCTCAAGGCCGAACCAGTCGGCGATTGTCAAACGTGCCGAGCGGAACGCCGTATCGCCCGAAGTGATCGGGCAGGCCACGACGCCGAGCAACGCGAGAGCCGCCCCGACGGGACCGAGGAAGCCGACGCAGATATCGTAGACGACGCCACCGGGACCTGCCGAGGCAAGCACGGCGCCGAGGCCGCCCGTGCTCTCGTAGAAGGTCACGCCTGCCGCCGCCCAGACGAGAGCGATGAAGCCCTCAGAAACCATCGCGCCGTAAAAAACGGGACGCGCGAGACGCTCATCCTTCAGGCAGCGCGCCATCATGGGCGACTGCGTGGCGTGGAACCCCGAAATGGCGCCGCAGGCGACCGTGATGAACATCAGCGGCCAGATCGGCATATCCTTCGGATGGAGGTTCGCCAAGACCATCTCCGGCATGACGTGACCGCCGACGCCCGCAAGCATCGCCCCCATGATGCCGAACGCCATGACGATGAGACAGACGCCGAAAAGCGGATAGAAACGCGCGATCAACGTATCGATCGGCAAAAGTGTAGCAAGGAAGTAATAAATCAAGATGATGATGAGCCAGATCTTGATCGCGCCGATAGAACCGAGCGACAACAGCTTGCCGTCGATGAGCATAGCAGGCCCCGTCGCAAAGACCGTGCCGACGAGGACGAGAAGCACGACCGAGAAGATACGCATGATGAAGAGCATCGTCTTGCCCATGTGATTACCGACGACCTCCGAGATGCTCTTGCCATCTTCACGCAGAGAAATCATGCCCGACATATAGTCGTGCACACCGCCCGCGAAGATCGTGCCGAGAACGATCCAGAAGTAGACGCACGGCCCCCAAAGCGCCCCCTGCAAAGCGCCGAAAATCGGTCCGAGACCAGCGATATTCAAAAGCTGGATCATGAAGACCTTCCACGTCGGCAGAGGAATGTAATCCACACCGTCATCGTGCACCAATGCAGGCGTCGGCTTGTCCGTAGGCGAGAAAATCACGTCGACAACCCTGCCGTAGATGACGTAGCCCAGAATCAAAGCAAGCAATGCCACCAAAAATGTAACCATCGCAAATCACTCTCCTTCTGTCCGTCAGTCTATAGACCGCCGTACCGCCCCTCCTCTCCTTCATATAGGCAATATTCGGACTATTGTTGAAATACATTTACGGATTCAATGTAAACCTTTTTCGCTAAGTTGTCAATAGTGCTTTTCCAACGAAAAAGAGGAGCCTTATCTCGCGCAGCTTCTCTCGCAGAAGAATCGAACGAAAAGCGATGTCATCCGCGCCTCGGGACTCGAAGCCACATACGCCTACCATATCTTTTCCGGCGACAAGAATCCCTCGCGCGCAAAACTTCTGGCGCTCGCCCTCGCGCTCGGACTCGACCTCAAGGAAACGAGCCGTCTGCTGCACGCGGCTCATCTGCCGCAGCTCTACGCCAAGAATAGCTGGGACAGCGTCCTCATCTTCGCGCTCACGCACAAGAAGAGCGTCATGGAAACAAATTTGCTGCTCGACAAGCTTGGCGAAAGCCCCTTGCTCGGGTAGGAGCGCTTCGTATCGCTAAAGTTTATTATTAAATTATATTCAAGTGCCACTTTTTTGAAAAATATGATATAATATTAAAAGATTCCAGATTCCGTCTTTGTAAAGTAGTAGACGAAATCAACTAAATTAGGAGGCGCATTTCTTGACGAAAAATGCACGCGCCTCCCCGAAAAGGAGCTGTACAACATGAACAAAACAAAGGAAACCCCACAAAAGGGCGGCTACGGCATCGGACTGCAAGTCAATGTTGTCATCTTCCTCGGCGTCACACTGATGATCGCCATTCTCATGAGCTTCATCGGCTATCGCTCGTACAACACCATGATTGAAGACGGCATACGGGAAAAGTACAATGAGGTCGGCATGAAGACGGCCGCCATCGAGACGCGCTACACTGCCATCTATCAATCGGGACAGGATCTGAGATCGCGCGTCCAACAGATTCTGTCTCTGCCGCCCGAGCAGCGCAATCGTGACGATCTGATCACCGCCCTGCGCTCGACCGTCGCTTCCAATGACGACATCGTCGGTTCAGGCATCTGCTTCGAGCCAAACGCCTTCGATGGCAAAGATGCCGCATTCGTGAACTCCCCCGCTTCCGACGCCACGGGGCGCGCCATCCCTTATGCGGGCAAGGAAGGCTCCGACATCGTGATCACGCCGCTCGCCGGCTATGAGACGGACGAGTGGTATCAATCCCCGCGCAAGACGCAGAAAATCACGCTGACCGATCCCTACTGGTACGATGTCACGCCGACCCAGCGCACCTACATGCTGACCATCGCCTTCCCTCTCATCGAGGACGGTCGTTTCGTCGGCGCCGTCACGGTGGATTTCGACGCCGCCCCTTTCCAGAGCGACATGGCGGCGATCAGCACGCCGAACAATTTCTTCGCCGTCTTTACCCCGCAGGGAACGCTGCTTGCCCACGGTCTAAAAGATGACGCGGTCTCCAAGAACGTCTATGAAATGCTGGGCGTAAGCGAAAGCGAAGGACAGAAATTCTTCGGCCAGGAGCTCTTCTCCATGGAGCGCACCTCCGAATCCACGGGGCTTCCTACCACCTATATCTTCAACCCCATCAAGCTCAAGGGCATCGAACAGCCTTGGGGGGCGCTCGTCGCCGTCTCCAACGAGATGTTCACGCATGAGGCAAAGGCACTCGTCCTCATATCGCTGCTGATTGCAGTAGCTTGCGGTGCAGGTCTCATCGCGCTCATGAGCTTCTTCATCCACAAGCGCGTCTCCGCACCTCTAAAGGATATGGCGGGCATGATCGAGCGCTTTGCAGGACTCGATCTGCAGAAAGAGAAAAATATGCACCTCGCGAAATACCTGGAGCGCGGCGATGAGATCGGCATCATCACACGCGCCTGCGGCAAAATGGCGAACAGCCTGCGCGACATCGTCGGAAAGATCAACGGCAATTCCCAATCCGTCGCCGCCACGAGCGAGGAACTGACCGCTACGACGCAAAGCACGGCCAACAGCGCACGCGACGTGACGACGGCCATCCACAACATTGCCGACGGTGCATCGAAGCAGGCGCAGGACACGCAGGAGGCTTCCGATCACCTGGACGAAATCCAGACCCTGCTCGACGGCAATCAGGAAATTCTCGAAAAAATTAATGAAGGAACCGCCGCCGTGCGCCAGCGCAAGGATGAAGGTATCGCCATCCTCGCCGATGTCATGAAGAAATCGGCAGAAACCTCCCGAGCGACCGAAGAAGTGGCTCGCGTCGTCATCGAGACGAACAAGAGCGCGGAAAAGATCGAAGTGGCCAGCCAGATGATCCAGTCGATTTCCGAGCAGACGAACCTTCTCGCCCTGAATGCCGCCATCGAAGCAGCACGGGCCGGAGAGGCAGGACGCGGCTTCACCGTCGTCGCGGACGAGATCCGCAAGCTCGCGGAGCAGAGCCGCAGCTTCACCGACGAAATCAGCGCCATCATCGGCGGACTCAAAGAGAAATCTCAAGAGGCGGTCGACACGATGGAAGTGTCCCGGCATCTCGTCGACGAAACGCGCACGAGTCTCGATGAAACGCAGGAAAAATTCCGCCGCATCGACGAAGCCGTCGAAGAGACGGAGCAGGTCGTCAAGAGGATGAACGACTCGACGCGGAATATCGTGGACAAAAGCCACTCCGTTTCCCAAGTGATCGAGAGCCTTTCGGCGCTCGCACAGGAAAACGCCGCGACGAGTGAGGAGGGCAACAGCGCCGTGGAGACGCAGACGCAGTCCCTGCAGAATATCGCCGATGCAAGCGAAGGTCTCGCCGAAATCGCCACAAGTCTGCAAGGCGAAGTCGCCAAGATCCAAGTGTAGGACGCATCCTTGACTGCATAGAAGAATCCCCCGAGAAGATTTCTCGGGGGATTCTTCATGCAGCAACGCTCTGCCGCTCTTCACACATCGCGCGATAATAACGAACGCATGCAGATCACTTCACTTTATTCGTAGCGAAGCGCGTCGATCGGGTCGAGCTTCGCGGCCTTTCTTGCCGGATAGATGCCGAAGAAGAGACCGATACCGACGGCGAACGAGAAGGATACGAGGATCGGCGTCGCCGTGATGACGGTCTTGAATTCGCCGACATGAGAGATGGCAACGGAGATGGCGCAGCCGAGGCAGATGCCGAGGATGCCGCCGACGACGCCCATGACGACGGATTCGATGAGGAACTGCAGCATGATGTTGCCGAAGGTCGCGCCGAGCGCCTTCCGTATGCCGATCTCACGCGTGCGCTCCGTGACCGAGACCATCATGATGTTCATGATGCCGATGCCGCCGACGAGGAGCGAGATGCCCGCGATACTGCCAAGGAGGATCGTCAGCATCGTCGTCTGCTGCGTCACCGTCTCGACGAGGCTCGTGAGGTTGTTGACGGTGAAGTCGTTATCCTTGCCATTCAGGATGTGGTGACGCTGGCGCAGCAGCGTTTCGACCTCGCTCTGTACCTGGACGATCTTCGAGGCCTCGCTGACCTGCAGGTTGATCATCTGGATGTGCGTGATGCCGAGAAGACGCTCCTGCTCCGTCATCAGAGGAACGATGACCACATCGTCCTGATCTTGGCCCATGGAGGACTGTCCCTTGCTCGCGAGGACGCCGATGATCTTAAACGGCTGATTGTGGATGCGAATGTTCTTGCCGATGGGGTTCTCACTGCCGAAGAGATTCCTAGCGACGGTCGGGCCGATGACGGCGACGCGCTGGCGCTTGTCGTTGTCCGTCTGCGAGATGAAGGTGCCGACGGTCAGCGTGAGCGAGCGGATCGCCATGTACTCGGGCGTCACGCCCATGACAACGGTATTCCAGTTTTGATTGCCGTAGACAATCTGATAGGAGCGCTGCACGATGGGCGAAACGTGGTCGATGTTCTTGATCTTCTTTTTGATCGCCATGGCATCGTCGTACTTCAGCGACTCGCGCGATCCTGCCGCGCCGCGAATGCCGCCCGAGTTCGCCGCGCCGGGCGTGACGATGAGCATGTTGCTGCCGAGGCTCGCCATCGAGTCCTCGACGTTGCTCTTGACGCCCATGCCGATGGAGACCATCGCAATGACGGCGGCGACGCCGATGATGATGCCGAGCATGGTGAGGACGGAGCGCAGTTTGTTCGCAAAGAGCTCATGCAGGGCGATGGTGATGCTTTCCCAAATCAACAAGCGACTTCCCTCCTATACGACATCCATCTTGACGCCCCTGCCCTCGTCGCGCGTGATGAGTCCGTCGCGCACGAGGAGCTGACGGCTCGCGCAAGCGGCGATGTCCGGCTCGTGCGTGACGAGGATGATCGTGCGCCCGGCGGCATGAAGCTTCTCGAAGAGCTCCATGATCTCATGCGTCGACTTCGTGTCGAGATTGCCCGTTGGCTCATCTGCCATGACGATGTGCGGATCGTTGACGAGGGCGCGCGCGATGGCGACGCGCTGGCGCTGACCGCCCGAAAGCTCGTTGGGCTGATGGTCGGCACGGTCGGCAAGACCGACGGCTTCCAAGAGGTGCATGGCGCGCTCGCGCCGCTCGCCTCTTCCGACGCCCGCATAGATGAGCGGCAGGGCGACGTTTTCAGCTGCGCTGCTCTTCGAGAGCAGGTTGAAGTTCTGAAATACGAAGCCAATCTTCTTATTGCGCGTGAGCGCGAGCGCGTCGTCCGAGAGGTGCGCGACCTCCTCGCCGTCGAGCTTGTACGATCCTTCCGTCGGGCGGTCGAGGCAGCCGAGGATGTTCATGAGCGTCGACTTGCCCGAGCCGGACGGCCCCATGAGGGCGGCGAACTCGCCCTTTCGTATCGTAAGATCAACGCCCGCGAGCGCGGCGACGATTTGATCGCCCATCGGATAGAGTTTCTTGATGCCCCGAAGCTCGATCGTCGCCTTTTCCTGCGCCGCTCGCTCTTCCTTCGCCTTTTGCTCCATGATCGTTCCTTTCCGCACTTACATCGGCGGGTGGCCGCCGCCGCCCATCATCATGACCTGCGGCTGCGTCGCCGTGTAGGAAATCGACACGGTTTCGCCCTCGATGAGACCGTCGAGGATTTCCACATAGTCATCACTGTAGATGCCTGTCTTGACAGGGCGGTTCTCCTTCGTGCCGTCGGGCATCTCGACGACGACGTATGTTCCCGAGGCGTCCGTCTTCAATGCGGCGATGGGAACGGCGAGCGCGCTGGGCTTCGTCGCCGTCTCGATTTCAAGACGCGCCGTCATGGCCGGCAGCAGCAGGTTCTCGGGGTCGTCGACATCGAGCGTCACATAGTAATAAATGACGCTCGCAGTAGAAGTCGTCGTCGTGCTCGACGAGGACACGGTCTGCCACGTATTCGCGGTGTCCGTCTGGCTGATCTTCGCGACGCGTGCCGTGAAGGTCTTGCCCGAGTGCGCATCGACCGTGAACGTCGCCTGCTGGCCGACCTTGATATTGCCGATGTCCGTCTCATCGACCTTCGCCATGATCTGCTTCTTCGAGAGGTCGGCGATGCGCATGATGACGGTCGGATAGTCTGTGCCCGCCGTCGCCATCGTACCCGCCGTCTTGGGCTTGCCGACGACGATGCCGCTGATCGGCGCCTGGATGATCGTCTCAGCGAGATCGGACTCCGTCTCTTCCAAGACGCTCTTGGCGGCATCATAGTTGTACTGCGCATCCTCGAACGTCGTCTGCGGATTCGCGCCGATGCTGTAGAGGTAGGCTTCGCGGTCGTACTTCGCCTTGGCATTCGTGACCTTGAACTGCGCCTGATCGCGCTTCGTTGCGAGTGACTTGGCGTCGAGTGTCGCGACCGTCTCGCCTGCCGTCACGATGTCGTTTTCCTTGACGAGCACATTCTTGATGCGCGCCGTGATCTTCGAGCTGACCTCGACGGAATCGACAGGGATGATCGTGCCCGTCGCCGATACGGTGGACTTCATCTCCATGCGCACCACCGTCGCCGTCTCGCCCGCAGACTCCCGCATGGCCTTTTCTGCCTGCTGCGCCTCATAGTAGCTGTAGCCGCCAAAAGCGCAGCCAGCGAGGACGAGCGCGGTCACTACTATCTTCGCCTTCGTGCCGAAGGTGATGTCCTTGCCGAAAATCTTCATGTCCGTCCTCCATTTCCGGCTGCCGCTGCCGCCGCATTCGCTGCACTGTCCGTATCAGCTGCATTCGTCGCATTTGCCGCGTTCGCTGTATTCATTGTATTCGAAACCTTCGCGCCTGCCGCCCTTTCCTTCTGCACGGCAGACTGCTTCGCCGCCGCTGCCTCAGACGCGGGGAAAGGAATGACCGTCCTGTCCTGACGCTCCTTCATCGCCTTCTCGTTCTCTTCATAGGCGTGCACCGCATCCCTGCGGCTGATCTCAGCTCTCGCCAGCGGCACAGCGTCCATGGCGTCCGCCGCACGCTGCTCGCTCTCCGTGAGGCTCTGCCCCATGGCGTTTTCCACCTGCGCCTTGCCGCGCGCAAAGTCGTACTGTGCGCTGATGTGGTTCATCTCCGCCTTCGAGAGCGCAAGCTGCGCGTCGATGATGTCGAGCATGATGCCTTCACCCGCGCGGTACTTCTCGCGTGCGATGAAGTAGTCCTCCTTCGCCTTGTCTACGGCGTCCTGCGTCGAGTTCAGACGGTTTTCCGCCTCCTTCATCGAAAAGTACGCCGCGCGGATGTCGTAGTCCACATCGTTCCTGTCCTTTTCCAGCTGCAGCCGCGCGGCATCGAGCGCCGCTTCCGCCGCCTCGATGCGCGCCTTCTTTCTACCGCCGTCGAAGATGTTCCAATTCATATTGATGCCCGCCGTCACGCCGCGGCTGCTGTCCGACGCAGGCTCGAAGTCCTTGTTCGCCGACGCGCTCAGTGAGAAGTCGATCTGCGGCGTATAGCCAGCTTTGACCACCTCGATGTCAAGCTCCTTGCGCACGACATCGTAATTGTCAATCCAAAGCTCCTTGCGGTTCTCGACGCCAAAGGCGAGACAGTCGGAAAGTGCAGGGGCGAACGGGCTGTATACGGCATCGTCGGTGAGGCGAAGCGGCTCGTCCCTGTCCATGTTCACAAGATTCCTAAGCTTCGCCAAGCTGATCTCGTAGTCGTTCTCCGTCTTGATGAGCGCCTGACGCGCATCGGAAAGCTCCACGGAAGCACGCAGCACGTCCATGCGCGCCTTGCTGCCCGCCGAGAAAAGCTGTTCGACGTTCGTCAAATGCGCTTGGTAGTTGTCGACGGACGCCTTGTTCACGCCGACGGTCTTCTTCGCCTGCAGCGCGTTGTAATACGCCTCGATGACGGAAAGACGCAGCTTCTCCTCTGCGCGTGCCGTTTTGAGGCGCGCCGTCAAGATGGCAATCTTAGCGCTGTCGATACCGCCGCTCGCCTTGCCGCCATCCCAGATATTGATACCGCTCTTGACGGACGCATTAAGCCCCGACGACGTCGCGTTGCCGCGATCATTCCAATTTCTGCCGACGGAATAACCGCCCGCAGCGCTGACGGAAAAGCCCTTCTCGCTCTTCGCCTCGCCGAGCGAAGCAAGCGCCGACTCCTCCGCCTGCTTCGTGATCTTCAGATCCGCATTCTGCGAAAGCGCAAGCTCGACCGCGCCCGCAAGCGAAAGGTCAGCCGCCGCTCCCACGGATGACACGCTGTAAAGGAAAGCTCCCGCCAATAAAAGCGACCAAGGCTTCCTGCACCATTTCTTCATCGTCTCTCTCCTCCCCGAGGGGTATACTTCCACTTTATGTTATTTATTATACTGCCCGTCCCCCCGCGTAACAATAAGAAATCGCTGAGCTTTAAAGGGATTTAACGATTTCCCGCGAAAGGTGTAACTGTAAAAGCACGACACTTCTCGTGTATCGCAATCTTTTCAGGATTCGTTACGAGATGAACGAATCGATGTACACAAAAAAGGCATCATGCTCTCGATGCCTTTTCTACCATCGTATTCTATGACGCCAACCCTCATGCCAGCGCCTTGGTCTGTTCGCGCGCAAGAGCAACATCCCTGCAGCGCTGCTCATAGACCTGTCGATCAAATTCCACGAGTGTCACAAAGCAGTCCGCATATTCCGCCGTATCAATGTCATTCACCTTGCTTGCCTTCGGATAATCCGCCTCTGCCACGTCCTCAAGCATGCAGCCAATCGCATCCTGCGTCATCCACATTGCCTGTTCCAGCGTTTTCCCTTCCGTGAAGCAACCGTCGATATCGGGCACCGTCACCGTATAGCCGCCCTCCTGCGCCGTTTCAAACACAGCAGGATAATAATGCTTCATGGCTCATATCCTCCCTTCGATTCGCACAGCCTTTCCAGCAAACCTGCTTGCTTCAATAATCTTATGTTCTAAGCCCTTGCCCAATGTTCCTGTATGGACGGGTACAATCGTCATTTTCCCTGTCGCAGAATTTTTCATCTTCTGATGCGAACCGGAGTTTGATGATACCGCTGCAAAGCCATTCTTTTCAAGCAGCCGTATCATCTGTTTTGCCGTCATCGGCACTCGTACCGCCTCCTTGACATACATTATACCATGACACGAAAGGAAGTCCATCCATGCCCGAGCAAAACTTCGCCCGTGCGCTGCAGATCCTGCAGCAGACCTTCGGCTACAAGAGCTTCCGCCCCGCGCAGGAGACCGTCGTCAAGAGCCTGCTCGAAGGCCGCGAGACCGTCGCCATCATGCCCACGGGCGCGGGAAAGTCCATCTGCTTCCAAGTGCCCGCCCTGCTCTTTTCGGGCATCACGCTCGTCATCTCGCCTTTAATCTCGCTGATGAAAGATCAGGTCGACGCACTCGCAGAGGCCGGCGCACCTGCGACATTCATCAACAGCTCGCTCGGGCAGGCGGAGGCTCGCGAAAGGCTTCGCGCCATCGCGCAAGGCGCGTACAAGATCGTCTACGTCGCGCCCGAGCGCCTAGAAACCGACTTCTTCCAATCCCTGCTGCAAGAGCAGACCGTTTCCTTCATCGCCATCGACGAGGCGCACTGCCTGTCGCAGTGGGGACACGACTTCCGCCCGAGCTATCGCGCCATCGCGCCCTTCATCGAACGTCTGCCGAAGCGTCCCTTGATCGGCGCCTTCACGGCGACGGCGACGCCGCGCGTCAAAGACGACATCATCTCGCTTCTCGCGCTTCACCGTCCCGCCGTGCACGTCGCAGGCTTCGACCGGCCGAACCTCTTCTTCGGCGTCCTCACAGGCGTCGACCGCAAGGACTTCATCGCAAACTACCTGCGCACGCATCGCGAAGAAGCCGGCATCATCTACTGTGCGACGCGCAAGGAGACGGACGCCCTGAGCCGCTTCCTGCAGCAAAAAAAATTCGTCGTCAGTCCCTACCATGCTGGGCTCAGCGACGAAGAGCGCTCGAAGGCGCAGGACGACTTTCTCTTTGACAACGTGCAGGCGATCGTCGCGACGAATGCCTTCGGCATGGGCATCGACAAGTCGAACGTGCGCTTCGTCATCCACTACAACATGCCGAAAAACATCGAGTCGTACTATCAGGAGGCGGGACGCGCGGGACGCGACGGCGAGCCGGGCGAATGCATCCTGCTCTTCTCGCCGCAGGACGTCATGACGCAAAAGTACCTGATCGACATCTCGACCGAGGATGCCGCGCGTAAGGCGCACGAACTCGGCTGCCTGCAGAAGATGTCCGACTACTGCCACACGCCCGAATGCCTGCGTGCCTTCATCCTGCGCTACTTCGGCGAGGAAAGCCCCGCCGCCTCGTGCGAGCGCTGCAGCAGCTGCAAGGGCGACTTCGAGCGGCGCGACGTGACGCTTGATGCGCAGAAAATCTTTTCGTGCGTCTACCGCATGAGAGGACGCTACGGCATGACGCTGACAGCGCAGGTGCTCAAAGGCTCCGCCGAGCAGCGCGTGCGCACGCTGCACCTCGACGAACTGTCGACCTACGGCATCATGCAGGAGCAGACGCTCGCCGAGATCAAGCGCTCGATCCAGCGCTTCATCGCCACGGGGTATCTCTCGCTCACCGAGAGCGAATACCCCGTGCTGCAGCTCGCAGAACCCGCCTACGCCGTACTGCGCGGCAAGGAACAAGTCTTCCAAAACTTCCCCCGAAAGCAGAAGGAAAAGCCCGTCGACATCTCGCTCTTCGACTACCTCCGAGCACTCAGGAAAGAGCTAGCCGCACGCGACCGCGTGCCGCCCTACGTCATCTTCTCCGACGCGACGCTGCGCGACATGTGCCGCATTCTGCCCGAAACGCTCGACGACTTCCTGCACGTCAAGGGCGTCGGCGAAAGAAAGTGCGAGCGCTACGGCGAAGCCTTCCTCGCATGCATCAAAGAGCATCGCACATAAGCGAAAAGGCGGCGCAAGAGCTTTTGCTGCTGCCCTTGCGCCGCCTTTATAGGCACGCGCCGATGAAATTTTTCTCACGCCACCTTGCGGAACACATGCAGCCCAATGAGGAGCTGCACGAAGAGCAGCACGGCCAATAGTGCGAACGATGCCAAAAGACTCGTGCTGTGTGCGATGAAACCGATGGCGGCAGGCCCCATGAGCACACCGAGATAACCGCACGTCGACACCGCCGCGACCGCCGCATTGATCGTCATATCCTGCTGCTTTCCCATCAATGAGAAGAAAATCGGCACGATGTTCGCGCAGCCGAAACCGATCGCGAAGAAGCCGGGAAAGATGAGCCACGCGGAGGACGAAACGATCACGAGCAAGAAACCCGCGATGGCGATGACCGAACCGAAGAATACGACGCGGCGCGCACCCAGGCGATTGACAATCGCATCACCCAAGAGCCGCATGAGAAGCATCGCCGCAGAAAAGACAGCGAAGCCCGTGCCCGCAAGAGACATGTCCATCGCGCGCACCTCCGTGAGAAACACACCCGACCAGTCCATGACAGCGCCCTCGACGAGGAAGGATATACCGGCGACCGCCGCGACAAAGGCGACGATGCCGTGCGGCACGGCGAGCGCCCTGCCCTCAGGTGCACTCCTGCCCGCGAGCAAAAATCGCGCGAATGCGAGCACCAAGAGCACGATGATGCCCGCCGAACACGCCGTCGCGCCCAAGGGGGTGAATCCGAGCGCCATCCAAACGCCGAAAAGTCCCGCCCCCATGAAACCGCCCACGCTCCAAAGCGCGTGCATGCCGCTCATCACGCGCCTCTTCAAAAGCTGCTCTACGCGCACGGCATGGATATTGATCGTGACATCGATAATTCCCATGGAAGAGCCGAACAAAAGGAGTGTCGGTACAGCTAGAACGATATTGTCCACCATGGCAAGAGCCACAAGAAGCGCCGCAAAGACGAGCGAATCGATAGCGATCACGCGGCGGCAGCCGAAATGCCCGGCCAAGACTCCTGCAAAAGGCATCGTCACCAGTGAGCCGACGCCGATGCAAAGAAGCAAGAGTCCAAGCACATCCTCAGCGACACCGAGCCGCGCCTTCAAAAGCGGCACGAGAGGCGCCCAAGATGCTACGCCGAAGCCGCCGACAAAGAAAAAAGCCTGATTGGCGCGATGCAGCAAACTGCGCGAGCGATCAACTGGCAAACCGTTGTTTTGCATATTCAACCCCCTTGTTCTAGGGGAGACTAACACATTCCCGATGGCTTGTCAACCGATAAACAGCAGCCTAAACGAAGTCTTGCTGCAACTTCGCGCACGATTTTGCACACGGGAAAAAGCAAAGTATATGCAGATCCATCAAAAAGGAGGTTCATCCCATGAAAAAAATCCACGCACTCGCCCTTGTAACCGCCCTCCTGCTCGCTCCCTTTGCGCCTGTCTCAGACAACTTGCCCCTTGCATCCCTTGTCCATGCGGCAGCGCAGCAGGACACGATCAAAGAATCCACGCTCCCGGCAAAGGCCGCCGGCGACAAAGACGAGGAACGCTCCGTCGAGGCTCCCGTGCCGTGGCTCCTCGTCGAAGACCATCGCATCGAAGCCTTGAATGCCAACGGAAAATGCGTGACCTACAGCAGCCATCCCGTGCTTCGTGTCAACGGCGAAGGACACCCCCTGCTCGCACACGGTCTTGATACTTGGAGCAAACAGGAAGCGCAAGCTGCAAAAAAGGGCTTCGATTTCGCCTATGAATGCAAGAACGACGATCGCCAAAGCGGCTCTCTCGAAGAAATCGCCTACTTCGACTACTCCGTCATCACAAAGTGGGGACGCGTAGACGAACAGATAGTCAGCTTCTGCAGCTTCGGCATCTCCTACACTGGCGGCGTACATCCGATGCATGGCGAAGGCGGCACGACCTTCGACGCAAAGACAGGAAAAGAAGTCAGCCTCACCGCCATCGTCACAAGCCGCGAAGCTTTGCTCCGAGCGCTCGCCACCGCCTTCCTCACCCAATACCCGGGCCGCGAGGAGGATCTCTTCGCCTACGACATCGACGAGCAGCTAAAACGATTCCACACGCCAGAAAAGGGCTTCGATACCTTCTCCTGGTACATGGGCACGCGCGGCGAACTCGTCTTCCTCTACCCGCCCTACGCTCTCGCCCCCTACGCCTCCGGCGACTTCACGCTCACCATCGAGCGCGCGGACGCTCCGCAGCTTTTCATCGACGCGTATTCTATAGATTGATAAAAGGAGATCTTTCTCATGAAAGCAAAAGCACTCGCTCGCTTCCTACTCCTCGTCGCCCTGCTGCTCCCGACACGCCTCTCTTCGGCAACCGATCTGCCCGAAGAAGCCATCGCTCTGGGCGGCCTCAAAATCGGCAGCTCCCGCGCTTATGTAGAAAGCATCTACGGCCCACCCGACCGCCTGGAAAGCAGCATGTATACGAACATCGGCCCCAACCATTCCGACGTAAAAGTTCTCTACTACTATTACGGCAACTCATTCAAAATCCTCATCCGCACGGACAGAGACAGCGTCATGGATATCAACACTACCTCCAACAACGGCATCGAAACGCCGCAAGGCCTGCACGTCGGCAGCACCACCGCCGACATCGAACGCGCCTTCGGCTATCTGCCCGAAGGACTTGAAGGCAACAGCGGCGAACCCGACTATGCCTATAGCTATGAGGGCGCCGGCTCCACCCTCATCTTCTACACCCACGGAGACGGCACGATCTACGAAATCCGCCTGATGGAGGATCTGTTCTGACGAACGGACAAAAATAAAAAAACAGGTGCGGTCTGTATGATTTCAATACAGACCGCACCTGTTTTTTACAGACGGCTCCCTCACTCCTCCACCAGCCCCATAAAAGTCGCAAAGAACGTCTTGAGCTTTTCGATGACGCCCGCCTTCTTCTCGGCGCGAGCGCCGCCGAAGCGGCGAACGGGCGGCAGAATCGTATCAATCGCCGTGCCCGTCGTCTTGAACCTGCCGTCGCGCAGCGCACTTCGGACGAACTTCTCCGTCTCCTCGGGCTTCAGCTTCTCCTCCTGCACGATTTTCTCAAGCGCCTTTTCCTTCTCCGCATCGACATAGGTGCGCCAGTCCTCCATCACCTTCGTACTCGTGTTGACCGTCTTGATGAAGCCGTCGATCAGCTCCTTCTTGCTCCGAAGCTCGGGACTTGCGCCGACCGCGCGGTCGATCGCGCCGATGATGCTCTGATCCATGCCGTTCGATGCATGATACTTCTCCACAAGCAGCAGAATGTAGTCGATATTGATGTCCACCTGCCGGATCAATTCCAGCTCGAACACGACATCGTCGTTGATGTTCTCCTTCTCCGCATTTCCCGCGCCCGTCATCTCGCGATGAATGTCCAAGTACATGCTCTGGTAATCCTGCAAATCGCGCGGTGGCAGGAGCGGATCATTCTCCTCGAAATCATCAAACGCCGTGAGAATGTTCCTGAGGCGCAGAATGTTGCCGAAGATGCGCACGAAATCCTTCTGCGCCTGCTCGCCCAAGATCGGCTCACCGACAGCGAATTTCTCGCGCAGCTCCAGGATAAGCTCCGCATAGCCCTTGTGGTGACGGCCGCTCGCATCGTCATAGCCGTCGTAGTAGTCGCGGAAACCTCGCAGCAGCACGACGCTCTCGGCATTCTCATCACCGAAAAGTGAGATCGCATCGTCCGTCGCTTTCGCCAGATTGCGAAAAGCGACGATATTGCCAAACGTCTTGACCGAATTCAAAATGCGGTTCGTGCGTGAAAACGCCTGAATCAGCCTGTGGTACTTGAGGTTCTTGTCCACCCAAAGCGTGTTGAGCGTCGTCGCATCAAAGCCCGTGAGGAACATATTGACGACGATGAGCAAATCGATCTCGCGCTTCTTCATGTGCTGAGAAAGATCCTTGTAATAATTCTGGAAGGAATCCCCGTCCGTCGAAAAATTCGTAGAAAAACGCGCATTATAGTCCGCAATCGCGTCCGAAAGGAAGTCGCGGCTCGTGCGGTCAAGCCCCGCCGTGTCAAAATCCTCATCGGGCAAAGCGTCCTCGGGATCGTCCTCGTTCGCCGCATAGCTGAAAATCGTCGCAACCGCAAGGTCACGCCCCGCCGCTGCCAGCTGACGCTTGAACTCCTCGTAATACTTCATGCAGACAGGAATCGACGCGACCGCGAACATCGAATTGAACCCCAAGACGCGCTGTCCCTTGAGCGAATACGCCTTGCCGCGCATCGTCTTATGATCGAAATGCGCGAGGATATATTCCGTCACGGCACGGATGCGCTCGGGCGCAGCGAGCGCCTTCTCGCGGTCGATGGCACGCACTTCCTTGTCCTCGATCTCCGCCTTGCTCTTCATCGTGTTGATGTAATCAATGCGAAACGGCAGCACATTGCCGTCGTTGATGGCGTTCACAATCGTATAGGTGTGGAGCTTGTCGCCGAAAAGCTGCGGCGTCGTCCGCGCCGAAGGCTTGCCCGCGCCCGACGCATTCGGCGCGAAGATCGGCGTTCCCGTAAAGCCGAAGATATGATACTTCTTGAACGCCTTCGCAATCGCCGTGTGCATATCGCCGAACTGCGAGCGATGGCACTCATCGAAAATCAGCACGACATGCTTGCCATAAATCGCGTGCGTCTTGTTCTGCTTGATGAACATAGCGAGCTTCTGAATCGTCGTGACGACGATGCGCGCCGCATCATTCGCGAGCTGACCCGCGAGCACGCGCGTCGACGTATTGCCGTTCGCCGCGCCCTTTTCAAAGCGGTCGTACTCCTTCATCGTCTGATAGTCAAGATCCTTGCGGTCAACCACGAAGAGCACCTTGTCAATATCCGGCAGTCCTGCCGCAAGCTGCGCCGTCTTGAACGAAGTCAACGTCTTGCCCGAGCCCGTCGTGTGCCAGATATAGCCGCCGCCCTCGATTTTGCCCCAAGTCTTGTAATTCGACGCGATCTTGATGCGCGACAAAATGCGCTCCGTCGCCGCAATCTGGTACGGACGCATGAGCATCAGCACCTCTTCCGTCGTAAAGATCGAATAGCGCGTCAAGACGGCGAGCAGGGTATGCTTCGCGAGGAACGTGCGTCCAAAATCCATGAGATCGGTGATGAGGCGGTTGCTCGCATCCGCCCAAAACGATGTGAACTCAAAACTGTTGCTCGTCTTCTTGCTCGCCCTGCGCCCCGCCGCATCCATCTCGCGGATATGACTTGCACGCGTCGTATTGGAATAATACTTCGTATTCGTCCCGTTCGAAATGATGAAAACCTGCACATACTCATACAGCCCCGCACCCGCCCAAAAACTGTCGCGCTGGTAGCGATTGATCTGATTGAACGCCTGGCGAATCTCCACGCCGCGCCGCTTCAGCTCCAAATGCACGAGTGGCAAGCCGTTGACGAGAATCGTCACATCGTAGCGATTCGCATGAGCCGCCGCATTCTCTGCTTGAGCGTCCGCACCGCCCTCCACCGCATATTGATTGATGACCTGCAAACGATTGTTATAAATGTTCTCCTTGTCGATCAGCTTGATGTTCTTCGTCGTTCCGTCATCGCGCCGAAGATTCTGAATGTAATCCGTCTGAATGCGCCGCGTCTTCTCCACAATGCCGTCGCCCGCAGGCGCGATCGAAGCCTTGAAGAACCGTTCCCACTCCGCATCACTGAACGCATAATCATTGAGCGCCGAAAGCTGCTCCCGAAGATTCGCGACCAGCTCCGCCTCGTCATGAATCCGAAGATACGTATAGCCTTCCTCTTCCAGCAGAGCGATCAAGGCCCGCTCAAGCGCCGCCTCCGACTGATACGCCGCATACGGCGCCCGCTCCTCGCGAACATACTGCGCGAGCACCGTGCTCTCTTCCGCGCTTGCAATCAGGTTATAGTACAATGTACCGACCTCCTCGCCCCATCAAACAAAACTGACTTGGACTTCCTTTCCCAATGCCTTTGCAATCTTATCAAGCGTCACCAAAGACGGCATCACCTGTCCTTTTTCAATGCGACTGATGTTCGATTGGCGAACCCCCGATTTCTCCGCCAATTCTTTCTGTGTCAGATCCTGCTCCATGCGTGCCGTAATCAGGAGTTCTGTAAGTGCGAATTCCAAACGTGTCCGTTCGTGTTCTTCGCGAAAAGCGGGGTCTTTCATCTGCTCTGCAATATAGCGATCCAAATCATCCATGTCATTTCTCCTCTCTCTCGCAATAAATCACACGATATTTTTTCGCACGTTCGATTTCTCGTACTGGGGTCTTCTGTGTTTTCTTAATGAATCCATGCGTTAGAACTATCCGTTTCCCCGCAAAGAAAAAATACAACACGCGCGTAATATCTTTTCCCCATCTTGTTCGGAGTTCAGAAATCCCATCCCCCAACGGCTTGGAATAGGGTTCACGCAAAAATATCCCATGAATCTGCAAATGTTTGATATTATCAAGAATCTTGTTTCTTATCTTGACATCCAATTCATCCAGAAATTCTTTCACTGGCTGATTCCCAGAATCAGTTGCGAAAAAAATTATTTCAAACACAAAAACAACTCCTCAGCTTGATTATATTCCTTTTAAGGAATATAATCAAATCTATCATATCGCTTGCCGTGTTCCTATATCGTTGCTATCTTTCAACGCCTGCCAATCGCGCTGCGCCTTTGGCTTGCACTCTTGGGGCGTTTTCACATACGACCTTTTCGCCAATCAGCTGCGCTCTTTGAGCTTGCTTCTTGGAAAGGTCAGCAGTTTATCGCGGTAGTGTTCGTATTGCTTCTTGCGCGCGGCAATCTCGGCGGGAAGACCGCTTGTGAGATCGTTGCATAAGGTATCGAAGCGGTCGAGGATGGAGACGATTTTTTGCTGGACTTCGCGCGGCGGGACGGGGATAGGATAATTGGCTATAATTTCTGCGCTCAAATCTGCCCGTGCGCCACGCCCTAGCCCTTTCAACTTTTCATATTGGCTTTTTACCCAATAGAACACATATTTATACTCAACCATTTCCTCATTAACTTCAATATTGCAACAATGCTGGTTCGTTGTAACAGGGATATTATTGACAGCACTTCGTCCAGCCGTCGCACCAGATATAGCAACTATGACACAATATGCAGGAATCCATTTCGCAGACGAGTTTCTTAATCCCTCTTCTGTAATAAAAGACGACACCTTCTCAATATAGTTAAATTCAACTTCTTGAGTCCGCAACCAAGGAATTGTACCGCCATTATAATAAGCCGAATTTGTTTTTCTTGGCGTTCCACCCGAAGAAATTCGCACAGAAACATCTCGTAACCTTTTCCATTCTATTATGATGCGTTTTCCGCAATAGCCCAAATTTACTTATTCTTTGAACTTGTCTGTCTGTCTGTCTGTCTGTCTGAACGATTGTATCATCCACACGGACAAAATTCAAAAGGCTGTCGCGGTAAAAATTATACTGCTTTTTCCGCAATGTAAGTTCCGTCATTAGTTGCTCTGTCAACTCTGCTGTAAGTTCTGTAAAATCGTCTAACAATTTTACGATTTCATTTTGAATTTCCAATGGCGGGACGGGGATTTCAATGCCCTTAATCGCTGGAACGCTGGAATGAACAACTTTGCTTTTTACGCGCCCCTTGCTTTTCTGCCTTTGTGCCATTTCCGTCGATAAAACATACGAAAGATATTTTGGATTCTGTCTGTGTTGCAAAACAACAATATCTCCACCTGCTAAACATCTATCATACCCAATATATGCTGTAGATTTTGCAATCTCTTCAACGTTTTCACCAGTAATAGCAAACAAAATATCGCCATGCTCAAAATATTTTGGATTAGCAACAACCGTTTCATCTGTATGCGAAATACAAGCATCAAACCATATACCATATGTTGTATAAATCTCGCCATAGCGAACGCATGGTGTTCCTTTTTCTTTTACTTCATCGCGCTTGATTCCTGAACCACGAAATACATTTGTTGCAATTTCTCCCAGCTTCCTATATTCCACTCCATCTGGGCAAAGCTCTTCCATCAACTCCCTCAGCCTGCTCATAGCGCGATGCCCTCCTCGTCCTCGATCTCGGCAATGATCTTGTCGATTTCACGCCGCAGCACGTCTTCCCTTGCGACGATCTCGCGAATCTCTGCGTTGAGCGCCGCGATGTCGATGACCTCACGCGTGTCCTCCGGTTCGACGTAAGTGCTGACGGAGAGGTTGTAGTCCTCGGCGGCGATTTCCTTGCCTTGAACGAGGCGCACCGTGTAGGCAACATCTGCGCGGTCAGTATACATCTGCAGGATACGCTCGATATTTTCCTGCGTGAGCTTGTTGTTGTTCGTGACCTTGATGCATTCCTTCGAAGCGTCGATGAAGAGCGTAGTCGTGTCCGCTTTCGACTTCTTCAGCACCATGATGCAGGTCGCAATACTCGTGCCGAAGAAGAGATTGTCCGGCAGTTGGATCACAGCATCGACGAAATTGCTGTCGATGAGATATTGGCGAATCTTCTTCTCTGCGCCGCCGCGATACATGATGCCGGGGAAGCAGACGATTGCTGCCGTACCGTTCGCCGCCAGCCAAGCTAGCGCGTGCAAGATGAAGGCGAAGTCAGCTTTCGACGGCGGTGCAAGCACGCCCGCAGGCGCAAAACGCGGATCGTTGATGAGCAGAGGATTTTCCTTGCCCACCCATCGAATCGAATACGGCGGATTGGAAACGATCGCTTCAAACGGCTCGAACGCATCATGCTGCGGATCAGTCAGCGTATCACCGCGCGCAATGTCGAAGTCATCGAAATTGATATCATGCAGGAACATATTGATGCGGCAAAGATTGTACGTCGTGATGTTGATCTCCTGCCCGTAGAAGCCGTTTCGCACATTCTCCTTGCCGAGAATTTTGGCAAACTTCAGTAATAGAGAACCACTGCCGCAGGCGGAGTCTATCGTAGTGCTGTCTTTGATACAAAGCCCATCTGTGACTTTTACGGAAGAAGGGCGTAAAAAGGCTTGAAATAAAGGCATTTTCGCTCTGCGAGACCTGCCCGCCAGCGTGACCGAAGTTCTGCGGAATGCCGATCTTGTTCTGCAACTCAAACTTCGCACATCAAAAACATTCTACATACCTTGAAAACACTGCCTTTATGCCAATGAAAATACTCTCCTTATGCACATTTTCGTAGTTTTTGCGACAACAGTACAGGAAGCTCTTTCAAGAAGCCTTGCAGCTGTTCATGGATCTCCCCTTCATCCAGCATGGGCTTCTCTTGGAGTCGTTCAACAAACAGCAGCAAAAGGAGGCGCACGGCTTCCACGAAGCACACATCCGGCAACTCATCCACAGATAGATAAAACAGCTCTCCCAGACTTCGTGCATCTTTGCACTCGCGCTGCTCCACTGCCAGGAACATGTACCGCGTGAACACGATGGAGACATGCGCTGTCATCGCGTCATACGAAAGAGAGCGGCAATCCTTCTCCAAGCGCAGGAAACTCTTGCACACCTTGAAGAACACCGCGATGCCCCAGCGCTTGCCGTAGATGCGGATGACGTCCTCCGCCGTGAGGCTCATGTCCGTCGTCACCAATACCAGCCAGTCCTTCCGATGGTTGCGGTTGCGGACAAAGACAAGGCGCACAGGGAGAGATTCTTCGCCCTTGACGACAGCGGCTTCCACACGCAGCAGATACTTCGAGCGGCCACGCCGCTTTCGGTGTTGCTTGTAGATCGCCTTCACATCCTGCAGGCATCCTTGATGGAGGTAGTGTATCTTTTCCGTCTTCTTTGCCATGGCGACCACATCGTAGCCAAGACCGTGAATCTTCAGGAGCGATGCCGGGGAGCAGAACCATGTGTCGAACAGGACGTGGCGCGCCGGGATATCGGCAGCCTTCGCTTCCTGCAGGAGCTGAAGCATCACCTCGGTTGCCTTCTGCTGGGCAAGTTTTCGCTGCTTGCCGCCATTGGAACGAGCGTCCACTTTCCGTGACGCCTCACGGAGGCGATTCTTCGTATTCTCGGTAGAGAGCAGCGTATGGCTGACAGGCAGAAGCGTATTGCCATCCGACCAGCAGAGCGTGAGCATGCGGAAGCCATAGGAGAACTCCTTCTTGGCGTGGTCGTAGAGACGGGCGAGAAGCTCCACCTTCTTGGAGCGGGCGCGACGGTAGATGGAATCGTCGAGGATGAGCACGTTGATGCGATCCGCCTGAGTCAGGGGAGCGAGAGTGGCATGAATGATGGCGGCGGCAAGCTCTGTCGTGAACCTGCGCCAGTGGATTCGGCAAGAGTTCATGAAGCGGTAGAACGTATCCTTGCCGAAAGGCATGGCGGCGCTTTGGAGATGCATTTGCGTGTAGACGGAACGTTGCTGGAACACCATGCGGAAAACCAGCAGGAAGATGCTGAGGACAGGGATGCCGCGAAGCTTGTACGCATTTGCCACACGGAGGATGCGACTGACTTGATAGCGACGGAAAAAGACCTGCATTTTCTTAGAAAGCAGTTCCTCGTCTTGGTGGTTTTGTGTTATACTGTTCATAGTATGAGCCTCCATTGGATGTTTTTTGTTTGACACTTAAAATTATACCAAATGGATGTCGCTCATGCTATTTTATTTGCCAAGGCGATAGATATTTCAAGGGTTACAGCAGATTATTCATCTGCGAAGTTTGAGTTCTGTAAGCTGTCTGTGCCATCGCCATTTTTGCACCCTCCTTCCTGTGAGATTTCTGCTATCGCTAAAATGTATGACTATCGCTGAAAAGTGTGTAAACGCTGAAAGGTTTACTGCTGTTCAGTGATGCCCTCCAAACCCAGCTGTACATAACTTGCATGATTGCTTACAAGATATTTAAGGCTGGAATTCAATCTGACCTCATCATGTGAAATGAGAGCATATTCCCACGGCTTTCCGCCATTTTCTGCATTCCAAGCAGATACAGCATCGCAATATACAACAGCTGCGGCAGCTTTTTCTTTCACGGTAGCACTTTCCATCTCGTTGCTTGCCTTGGTTTCAACCATATAGATTTTGTCTTTTGCCTCGACAATAAAGTCAGGCTCATACTTGCTCATGCCGCCGGGACCATAGTATATGTTAAACTGCTTCGGAGATGGGCGCATCCATTTCAAGACTTCCTTATCATTTTCCAGAACAATGGCAAACATGCGCTCCGTATTGCTGTCAAATTTATAGAGCGTATGGCAAGCCTTTGTAAAGCCGTTAAAGATTTTCTGCCTTACTTCACCGGCAAGGATATTGGCACGTAAGTCGTAAATCTCATCCGAGCGGAGCTTGCCGCCAAAGCTCGTCTCAATTCTGGAGAACGGCCGCATTTCCGATGCCCTGAAATGTGTCTCATCACGGAAGAAATGCTGCTTCATTTGAGCATAGATTATTTCCGCTATGGTTTTCTGCCTGTCTCGCATAACTTTAACTGCTTCTTCTTCTGTAAGGTACGACAAAAAGTGCTGCTTTGCCTCCTCAACCAGAGAATAGAGCAATTCTGATGTAGCGTGGTAATCCACATCATCCTTAACAATAATGTGGCGGACTATTTCATTTTCCGGTGTATCCACGATATCCCTCGCACGGAAGTCGCTCTCATATTCAAATGTGCGACCGCCTTCCTGAAGTTCCGTTCCTATCATGGTGTCATCGGACGGATGCCAGTTCATGCTCGCCGTATTAAGTTTGAATGCATAGAAGCCCTGCTTTACTTCAGTAAACGGCTGAATAACCGCCTGCGGGATAGGTATTACATTATCAGTCAATGCCTGAACACAGGTATCAATCGCCTTTTGAACAACGACTTCAAGATCCTCACGACTCAGATTCATCTCCGGGAACTGACGGATAGTTTCTGAAATAACGCTGTTCTGCACGAATTTCCTTGTCTCAAGGTCTTTTGCCGCATCAAAGGTTCGCACTTGGCGGTTTAATTCCACGACCGAACGGGCAGCAAAATTAGCCACAAAGTTTGCAACCTGTGCCGCCTGTTCCTGCGTGTGCTGTTGCTCCGTGCCATAATGAGCGGTTGATTCCCGCACAAAAGTAATGGCAAGCTGCTCCATATAACTCGTTTCCGTGGTGAGCTCATCATAGGTTGTCGGCATTTCCACGGTAACACGCTGCTCATCGGGGGTTTCTGTTTCTGCCGGATCGATGTAATAAACACGTCTGACGAGAGAGTCGGGATCGTTTGCCAGATTGACAATCGCCTCGTACTTATCATGGCTGACGATAGAAAGTCGGTCTACCTCATCAACACGAGTCCGCTCACCATACGGGAGGCGCAGACCTCTACCTATGGTCTGCTCTGTCAATGTTTCCGATGCAGATGCTCTCAAAGGAACGATTGTATAGAGGTTCGTTACATCCCAGCCCTCTTTCAGCATATTTACATGGATGACAATCTCAATCTTGTTGTCAGGCTTTTCAAGTGAAAGCAGCTGCTCAATATTCTCATCCTTTTCCGCTCCTCGCTGAGAGGAGTTTATTTCTATAACCTTATCTTTGTAATATCCGCGGAAGAAATCATCAGATGTGATATACTCCCTGATTTTCTTTGAGTGATCCGTATCCTTTGCTACAACGAGGATAAATGGTTTCACAACCGGCTTGCCGAAAGTCCGTGCATAAATCTCAAGATGGCTCTTTGTCTCTTCATGAAGGCGGACACCGTCATTCAGTTTCTCGTGGTCAAGCTGATTGGGAGTATATTCCTCCGGCCTGAAATCCTTACGAGTAAATACGACAGGCACTTTGACATACTTCCCATCGTTTAACGCATGGGCGAGCGTGTATTCGTATACGACATTCTTAAAATCTACCTTACGGGTGCCTTTTTGTATCTGCGGAGTAGCCGTCAGTTCCACGCCAAGAATCGGACGCAGTTCATTGATGACATCAAAGCTCTTGTCCGCATGATAGTGGTGGCTCTCGTCCATAAAAATACACAGGTCACCCAGAGATTGCAGGTACGCAAAATACGACTCCCCAAGCACCTCGTTCAAACGCCTGATACGAGCGGGACTGCCGGAAGAGACCTTGCTGTCGGAGTTCAGCTTGGCAATATTAAAGATGTTGATAACCACATCGTTTACGCCGAAGGTTCCTTGACGGAAATCATTATAATTGTCTCCATCGATAACACGGGGCGGATTTACGAACTTATCCAATCCCCGAAATACATACTTAGGATTAGACGGATTGCCAAGGTCATCCTTTAGCTTTCTGTAAATCGTGAGGTTCGGAGCCATCACGAAAAAATTCTTGATGCCCTTCTCATAGCAGAGATATGCGATGCAGGCTCCCATAAGACGAGTCTTGCCGATACCTGTCGCCAAAACAAAGCAGAATGAGGGAAAGTCACGCTCAAAAGAGGTCAGTGTCGGACACAAGGCACGAACCGCCGCCAAGTCCTCGGCATAGAAGTCCGCTGCGGTTTCCGATGCCCACTCCGTGATTTTCTTGGTTTTCTTATCCTCTGTATCAAGTGTGGCAAGTTCCGCCTCGTGTTCCGCACGAATCCGCTCTGTTGTGGTAGGATTCTTTGCCAGACTGAGCGTATCGCAGAGTCTGGCGAAAATCTCAAGGCTTTCATGCTGCGGCGGACGCAGAGCAAGTACATTGTTTATGTACTTAGAATTGTACGAGTAGAAATTTTCAGTATAAGATTCCTTAATCATCTTCCCATTCCTCCTCGTCACATTCCGGCACTTCCACAATGTTCAGATTATAATTGTCCACGCCATACTCGCACTTATCGAGGACGGACTGCGGAATCTTCTTTACGGTGATGTTGTCGTAACGTTTATTCAGACCTACATCGAAAGCCGGTGCGCAAATCAGCAGGCTCTCGAAAGCATCCACTTCTTTTGCAAGACTATCCAGCATAGCCGCCGTCAGGTACTGCGTCGTGACATAGATGAAGCTATTGTCCTGGCTGTATCCCTGTTTCCAGAAAATCTCCTGGTCGGGAGCGTAGAAATAACCGTTCACCTTGGTAACAGCTGCCACAAGCATCTGCGGATTATATTTATCCGAGAACACATCATTTCCATGCCCATCCTTGACAATTAATGTCGGAGCAAGCTCATAGAACTTGTATCCGCCGCCGCCGTGCCAATCAGCAGAAGATGTAATACCTCTGGGATCATCATTATCTATCACGCTGTCCATGCGCACCTTGCAGTGAGAATAGGCATGATTACCCATCTCAATGCCTATCCAGCCACGATTGAGTTTGTGTGCGGCTGCGGCTGTGGTTCCCGATCCCAAAAAAGAATCGAGTACCAGTTCTCCGGGGGAAGTGGTCATCTCAATGATCTGTCCGACCAGTTGCTCCGGCTTTTTTCCGTCTGGGAAGTCAACGCCACCTTCTTTTGCAACATTTTTCATCCAGGCATTCATATCCCAATAGGTGCCCTGCAAGTCCTTTTTGAAAAGTTCGCCATCAATTACCTCGGATGTGTCTCTGAGCCATACAAACAGTCGGCATTTGTCTCCTTTATAAAACTGCTCGTAGACTGTCCCACGGTTTTTGCCTGTCTTCGGGACATATTCTATCGAGATGACATCCTCGACAATGCCTTCCTCACGGCGATAATCCATTATTCGAGTGCGGATAGAGCTTTGTGCATTCGTTGTTTGGAATATCGAAACGCCGTATTTCTTATAGGCTTCCTTTTCGGTTATTCCATCTCTTTTGGCCACCTGTTTTATTGACATCATGACGGGATTTTTGCGTAGATAAACTTTTATCTCATTCCCGTCTCCATCAACGGTCGAGCCATAGTATTCCTTTTCACCGGGTTCAAGCAGAACCGTAGTATACTTCCAGCTCTTGCCCTCATCAATATATTGCTGAATAAGCTCAGACATTTCCATGTAAGCATAAGGACCGTTGAATAACGGCAGCAATGAATAGTCCCTGGCATATGCAAGTATATACTCGCAGTTCTTCTTCAGCCTCTTATCTTCGCCACCACCAGAGGCACCGGCTATGTTTTTCATATTAACAGAAATCATATTGATGAAGTTACTTCTGCCGAACACTTCATCGCATAGCACCTTCAGATATGCCTGTTCTTCATCGTCAATTTGAATCCAGATCGTGCCATCCATAGAGAGTAGGTTACGGAGAATGGTAAGTCTTGCCCTCATTAAGCGAAGCCAGATCGAGTGTTCAAGGTTATCATCGTAATACTCGAATGCCGCTCCCGTATTATAGGGCGGATCGATATAGATACATTTCACATGTCCGGCATACTGCTGCTCAAGTGCCTTCAGAGCCAGAAGATTATCACCGTGGATCAGCATATTCTCGCTGTCAGGGTCTCCGTAGTCCTTGGACGGATCATGGAGCAGGATACGCGGCTCGATCGCCGGCTCCTGTCCTTTTCCTATCCACGTAAGTTCCAATCTCTGCATAGTTTCTTCTCCTTTACACGACCTCGAACGAGATGGTCATAATATGTGAAATCTCCGTTGTGCCGTTCAGCTTCTGACGAATCTCTTCCTGCAACTTGTCCCTCTGCATATCGATCTCATCTTCCTGCTGATAGATTTCACGCTGCATTTTCTTTCGCTTGTCCTTCAGCTTGTTGATCTCGTCCTTCATGGCGATAATCTGATCAAGCGGAAGGTTTGTACTTGCACGGCACTCCTCTTCCTTTTCTTTTATCAGCTTGCTCAATTCCTTGCGTTTCCGCTGGAGACCTTCCTTCAAGTCATCACTGTAAGCGTCCAGCTTGTCGCATTCATCCAGATAGAACTGTTTGTTTGCCTCTTCAATCTGCTCCTGCTGAGTGCCAAGCCTCTGCTCACGCAGTTTAATCAGTTCAGGCGTTTCCGCAGGACAATCCCCGATAATCTCCGCAGGCAGACCGAGCATACTGTTGATGATGTCTTCGTCCATGATTGTTCCGTCTTCCGTGATAACGGTAAAAATCAGGTGTTCCTCGTGACTCAGCCCGTCATAGGTCAGCTTATCAATCGACAGCATCCCCTTAATGCCTTGATGGGTATTAAAGAACGAGATGTTTCTGTCCGAATCCGTGTGGCTGAAACGGATAGCGGAGGGCGGAAGTTCGGCAGACAGGCTTTCCTGAAGCCAAGACTCATACAGCGGGTCTTCACGACGCAGAAATACATCGCCTTCCTCTTCGGCGTCCCGCCATCTGAGATTATAGGTTCTCTTTATATCGCCGTCCTCAAACTGAAGCCGCCACTGTGAAAGCGGTTTGACACGCTCCGCTCCGTGAGCAAGAAAGAAGTAATAAATCCACTGCGTAAACTTATCGAGGCTGGCTACCGTATCGTCCTGGCAATCTTTAAGGCGTGCGGCAACTACCTCATCGAAGTTCTCAAGGATAGACTGCCTTGCGGATGCCATTTTATCTTCAATCTCATCCGAGAGTTCTTCCTGCAGGGCATCAAATTCATGCTGTATATCCTCGGCGGTTTTGCATTTCTGATATATCTCGGAAATTCGCTTCTCAAAATCCACGCTGGATTCCAAAGAACCCAGTATCTCATCCGATGAGCCGAACACACCGTCAAACAGTCTGAATTTCTGGTCAAGAAGCTCGTAGACACGCTTGTCGGCGGCATTCTTACGGTTCAGGAAATTAATGACAACAACATCGTTTTTCTGTCCGTATCTGTGGCAGCGTCCGATACGCTGCTCAATGCGCTGCGGGTTCCAAGGCAGGTCATAGTTGACAATCAGGCTGCAGAACTGCAGGTTGATACCTTCTGCGGCGGCTTCGGTTCCGATCAGGATACCTGCATTGTTCCGAAACTCCTCGACAACAGCCGCCTTCATATCAGCCTGTTTTGAACCTGAAACAAGACCATCGTTTTGGTGACGTTCCTTCCAGTCCGCATAAATCTTCTTGGAGTTCTCGTCGCTGTTCGTACCATTAAGAAAAACGATTTTACCCTCGTAGCCGTGACTGGACAGCAGATTAAACAGGTAATTTTGTGTTCTTCTTGATTCGGTGAAAATAACAGCCTTTCTTAATCCACCAAGTTCTTCTGTTTTCGTAAAGCCCTGCTCCAAGGCAAGAATAAGGTCATCGCCTTTTGAATTCGTCTGTATGCTTGCCGCAAGCTCTGCGAACTGCTTCAGTCTGTCCAATTCCGCCGTGATGCCTGCCTGATCGCGCTTCAAATCTGCTGTAAGAATATCCTCGGCGGCATCATCTTCATCTCCGGACGCCTCGTCCATCAATTCATCAAAACCGTCATAGTCATCCAAGGACAGCTCTGCCTCTACCCCGGCGAGTAAATCGTTCAAACGGTCTATCAGCGACTGTAGCGTACCTGCGATAGCAAACGAAGAGGATGCCAGCAGCTTACGCAGTACCATCGTGATAAGAGTCCGCTGTCCATCAGGCAGGGCATAAAGTTTATCTGTCTGCATGTAGTCGGAAACATCGTTATATAGTTTTTCCTCGTCCGCAGTAGGTGTATATTCACGCAGGATTGCATGGCGTCCCGTATATCTCACATATTCAGATACCTGTTTACGGAGGGTACGCTTGCAGAGCGGTGCAAGGCGCTTCTTTAAAGTTTGGTTTCTGACATCATTATTCGTTACTGAAACATACATCTCACGAAAAGTCTTGTCATCACCGAAAACCCTGTCATCGATAATGCTCGCCAGACCATAAAGTTCCATGAGATTATTCTGTAAAGGAGTAGCCGTCAGGAGCAGCTTCTTCCTGCCAGATAATACCTTCTTCAGCTTCTTACCCATGACGTTATTAGACTTATACACATTCCGCAGGCGGTGAGCCTCGTCAATGATAACCAGATCCC
>ERZ772948.97-NODE-97-length-52581-cov-4.464189_pt1 | contig 52581 bp, 53 predicted proteins | sample MGYA00511945_ERZ772948 | MGnify/ENA primary metagenome ERZ772948 (study PRJEB29015, sample SAMEA2737927) | human oral metagenome | biome: human oral; feature: human-associated habitat; material: dental | place: China | collected 2141 ... | reverse complement strand
ACAATGACTGAAAAACCACGTGCGACTCGTTCAGAAGTATCAGACGTATTTAACGCTGTTATTGACGGAACAGATGCAACGATGCTTTCAGGTGAATCTGCAAATGGTAAATACCCACTTGAATCTGTAACAACAATGGCTACAATTGATAAAAACGCTCAAACTCTATTGAACGAGTATGGACGCTTGTCATCAGTTGATTACGCACGTAGTTCTAAGACAGAAGTTGTGGCTTCAGCTGTTAAAGATGCTACAAACTCAATGGACATCAAATTGGTTGTAACAATGACTGAATCAGGAAATACAGCTCGTTTGATTTCTAAATATCGTCCAGATGCTGACATCTTGGCAATTACATTTGATGAATTGACACAACGTTCATTGATGTTGAACTGGGGTGTTATTCCAGTAGTAACTGAAAAACCTGCATCTACTGATGATATGTTTGAAGTTGCTGAAAAAGTTGCTCTTGAAAGTGGTCTTGTAGAATCTGGCGACAATATTGTGATTGTAGCTGGTGTTCCGGTCGGAACTGGTGGAACAAACACAATGCGTATCCGTACAGTCCGTTAATCTATTTCATTCAAAAAACTAGCCTATCAATCCAACGATTATCTGATTGATAGGCTTTTTAGTTGTAAATGGGAGCAGAGATAAGAGTTGACTTTCCTACCTTTGTTTATTTTCTGAAAACATGATATAATGAGTAGAAGAAGAGGAGAGACTATGGTTAAAAGAGATTTAATTAGGAATGTTATTTTTTTATCTATTGTTGTGATAATCATTGCTTGTTTGCGAATTTTTATTTTTACACCATACAGGATTACTGCAAAAGATGCGAATCATTTTTTGCAAGATAAAGATGTTGTTATTGCCAATAAAAATGAAGCAATCAAAAGAGATGATTTTGTCTTGTACGAGGTGAAGGGAAAAGAGCATGTCGGACGTGTCATTGGTCTAGGAAATGACTCCGTTGTTTATATGGATGATGTTCTTTACTTAAATAATAAAATCAAGTCAGAAGATTATTTAACGAAGGCTAAGGAAGGATACTTAGCAAAAGCTACTAGTACAGGTTATTTCACTCATGATTTCACCATTCAGACATTAACTAAATCGAATGCAAATAAAATTCCAGCGCAGTCATATCTGATTCTGAATGATAATCGACAAGATATGGAAGATAGTCGGAAGTTCGGCTTGATTACAGAGAAACAAATTAAAGGAGTCATCTCATTTAGAGTACTCCCGCTTAATCAATTTGGATTTATTAAAACAAAGTAGTTCAACTATTTTGTTTTTTTATTCTTTAGAAAAGGAAGTTTTTGCGGTAATTATTAAATTTTTATGGATATATTTGCAAAAAGATGTTGAAAATATAAAAATTTTTGATATAATGATAAATATTTATTTAGGAGGTGTACGCATGAACTATATTTTTGAAGTTTTGCCAAGCTTATTAAATGGCGCATTGGTGACTTTGCAAGTATTTGTTTTAGTCTTAGTTTTATCCATACCACTTGGAATTGTGATTTCCTTTTTAATGCAAATCCACTTTAAGCTGCTTCATTGGCTTATAAATATTTATATTTGGATTATGCGCGGTACACCTCTCTTGTTACAACTAATTTTTATTTATTATGTGTTGCCAAGTATTGGTGTACGTTTGGATCGGCTTCCAGCAGCTATCATAGCATTCACGCTAAATTATGCTGCTTATTTCGCCGAAATTTTCCGTGGTGGGATTTTATCTATTCCAGCAGGACAATATGAGGCGGCTAAGGTTTTGAAGTTTACACCATTTCAAACGATACGGTTTATTATTTTACCGCAAGTTGTCAAAGTGGTGCTTCCTAGTGTCTTTAATGAAGTAATGACGTTGGTAAAAGATACATCCCTTGTTTATGCGCTTGGTGTTTCCGACTTAATCTTGGCTAGTCGGACTGCAGCCAATCGTGATGCGAGTTTAGCACCGATGTTTATAGCGGGGGCTATCTACCTTATCTTGATCGGTCTTGTGACGATTGTATCGAAGCAAGTTGAAAAGAGATATAGTTACTATAAGTAGGAGGCGCTTATGTTAGAATTAAAGAATATTAGCAAACGTTTTGGCGAAAAGCAAATTATTTCCGACTTGAATTTAAAGGTGCCAGAAAAGCAAATCCTTGCCATTGTAGGACCGTCTGGCGGCGGGAAAACGACATTATTGCGGATGTTAGCTGGCTTGGAAACAATTGATTCGGGTGACATTATTTACAATGGCGAAGAGCTTCCCTTAGATGAACTTGAAAAACGTAATCTATTGGGATTTGTGTTTCAAGATTTTCAACTATTTCCACATTTAACGGTTCTTGAGAATTTAACTTTATCACCTATTAAAACAAAAAATTTTACAAAAGAGGACGCAGAAAAGAAAGCAATTGGCTTGTTGACACGATTGGGACTAGCAGAATATGCAAAAGCGTATCCTTATTCTTTATCAGGTGGTCAAAAACAACGTGTAGCATTAGCTCGTGCGATGATGATTGATCCAGAAATTATCGGTTATGATGAGCCAACTTCCGCATTGGATCCAGAATTGCGTCTTGAAGTTGAAAAGTTGATTCTTCAGAATCGTGAGCTAGGAATGACGCAAATTGTGGTGACCCATGATTTGCAGTTTGCAGAAAATATTGCAGATACGATTCTCAAAGTGCAGCCTAAATAGGAGGAGAATATGAAGATAAAACGTTATGTTCTTATGCTCTGTGGTTTGATTCTTTTTTTGCTCCTTACAGCTTGTAGCAATGTTAGCAACCCTAAAGTAGATAATTGGTCAAAATACCAACAAAAAAAGAGCATTACCATTGGTTTTGACAATACATTTGTTCCTATGGGATTTGAACAAAAAAATGGTCAATATGTTGGTTTTGATATTGACTTGGCAAATGCTGTATTTAAAGAATATGGGATAAAAGTGAATTGGCAGCCGATTGATTGGGATATGAAAGAAACAGAGCTCACAAATGGAACGATTGATCTTATCTGGAATGGGTATTCGGCAACCAATGAGCGGCGGAAGAAAGTACAGTTCACCATTCCTTATATGAAAAATGAACAGGTATTAGTTGCTAAAAAGTCATCTAACATTGCAAAAACAGCTGACATGAAGGATAAAATTCTTGGCGCTCAGACAGGTTCTTCGGGTTACGATGAGTTTGAAGCTCATCCGGAGCTTTTGAAGAATCTGGTTAAAAATCATAAAGCTGCTCAATATCAAAGTTTTACAGAGGCGTTGATTGATTTGCAGAATAGTCGGATTGATGGATTGTTGATTGACCGAGTTTATGCTAATTATTATTTAAAAGAAGAGGGGATTTTGCCGGATTATTATGTTTTCCCAGCCGGATTTGATAGCGAATCCTTTGCAGTAGGCGCTAGAAAAACAGATAAGCAGCTCGTTGAAAACATAAACCAAGCATTCAAAAAATTATATCAAACAGGTCAATTTCAAAAAATAGCAAACAAATGGTTTGGTGAGGATATTGCGACAGATGAAGTCAAAAAATGAGAGAACATCTGATTGTTGCATCAGCCCCCACAGAAGAAGTAAAGATAAAACCCAAAGTTTTCACTAGGGGTGTCATCTTAGTGAGGGCTTTGGGTTTGATGATTTATTGATTGTGAGAAATGAGGACCAAATTAGTTTGCTTTACTGATAAATTCCTAAAAATTATAGGCTGAGAATATTTTTATCTCAGCCTTGTTTTTTTATAGCAAAATTCCTTATTAGCCTTGTGGGAGCGAGATAAGAAAGTCGATTTCTATAGCATTACGACTGTTGTTCGCTCTCGTTTTTTCGTGTTTCTTGGTGGAAAATATTTTGCCACGTTTCGTGACGACGCCAAAGGCTGGTATGAATAATCCCGTCTTCTTCGTAACAAATTAATTTGGTTTTTTGGCTGATAGAAGTTAATTGAAAATTTTTGATAGGAGATTGTTTTCCTTTTTCGATTTGAAATTCCTCTTTGTTCATTTGGTAGCCATCCTGAGAAATGTAAACAAATTCAGGCGCTAGTAAATCCTCTAATTGGCTTCCCTGCTCAACCAATTGCTCTCTCATAAAGAGCTTTCGATAAACATTGTCCAATATTTCATCTTCGGGGATAGGAGCAGGCTCAATGTGGATGTCAATATCAAAGACACCAAAACGTTCTTTGAGCATATTTTCAACCTGATCGGCAATTTCGTGGCTTTCATAGACAGACAAGTCAGGATTCATTTCTAAAATGAGGTCAAGGTAGATGTTGCTACCGTAAGTCCGCCCTCTTTGAGATTTAACACGGGAAATTTTAGGAATTTCTAAAATGGCTTCTTTGTATTCTTTTAAAAGATTTTCATCAAAACCGTCTGATAGACTAAAAGAAGATTCCATGAAAATTTCATAAGCCGTTTTAAGGATGAAAAAGGTAATGACGATAGCGACCAATTTATCTACAATCGGGAAATTTAAGGCGCTTGCGATGATTGCAATGGTTGTGCCAAGCGAAGTAATAGCATCAGATAAATTGTCTTTGGCAGCTGCGTCGAGTGCTTTAGACTGTGCTTTTTTTGCTAAAGCTTTATTGTAAAAATACACTCCTGTCATGACTAAGGCGGAAATAATCCCGACGATGGCGCCTAAGGGATCGATAGTCGTTTCTTGGCGAGAAATAATTTTTTGAACGGTATCAATCAAAACATCAAATCCGACAAAAAACATGATAAGAGAAGTGATAAGGCTGGCTAAATCTTCAATTTTCCAGTGACCAAATTTGTGATCTGTATCGGCAGGCTTACGTGCCATGCGAAGTCCAATCAAAACGGCAATATTAGCAACAATATCCGAAACATTGTTAAAACCATCGGCTGTCAAACTGGAGGATTGTAAGACAGATCCGGCAATGATTTTAGCAATGGATAAAACTATATAGGCTAGAATGGCTAAGATAGCACCGCGCTCTGCGAGTTTAAGATTCTTTGCTGGATTATTCATGCGTTTTCCTTTCAGAATGTTTATTATAACGCTTTTTTATTGATTTTTCAAACGTTTATATAGTAAGAAAATAAAGCAAAGATTTTCTTTTCTAGTTTAGCTTATGAGTGATTTTTGTTATAATAGAATCATTGACTTTGAAAGAGGAAAAAAGATGAATCCTTTATTAACTAGTATGAATGACCGTCAGGCGGAGGCGGTTCAAACAACGGAAGGTCCTTTGCTGATTATGGCAGGAGCTGGGTCTGGAAAAACACGTGTTTTAACCCACCGTATTGCCTATTTGATTGATGAAAAGTTAGTCAATCCTTGGAATATCTTGGCGATTACTTTTACCAATAAAGCAGCTCGTGAGATGAAGGAGCGTGTTTATACTCTCAATCCAGCAACAGAAGATTGCTTGATTGCGACTTTTCACTCCATGTGCGTGCGGATTTTGCGTAGGGAAGCTGACCATATCGGCTATAACCGCAATTTTACGATTGTCGATCCTAGTGAGCAACGGACTCTGATGAAACGAATTCTTAAAACGCTCAATTTAGATCCTAAAAAGTGGAATGAACGAGCTATTTTAGGCACGATTTCCAATGCGAAAAATGATTTGATTGATGAAGCGGCCTATGTAGCTTTAGCAGGAGATACGTACACAGAGATTGTGGCGAAGTGCTATGAGATGTACCAAAAAGAACTCCGTCAGTCAGAAGCGATGGACTTTGATGACTTAATCATGCTGACCTTGCGCCTTTTTGATAAAAATCCAGATGTGTTGACTTATTACCAGCAGCGCTATCAATACATCCATGTGGACGAGTATCAAGATACGAACCACGCTCAGTACCAACTGGTCAAATTGTTGGCTTCACGCTTTAAAAATATCTGTGTGGTTGGTGATGCAGATCAGTCTATTTATGGCTGGCGAGGTGCTGATATGCAGAATATCTTGGACTTTGAAAAGGATTATCCTGAAGCTAAAGTTGTTCTTCTGGAGGAAAATTATCGTTCAACTAAGACCATTCTACAGGCTGCTAATGATGTGATCAAAAATAATCGCAACCGTCGACCAAAGAATCTTTGGACACAAAATGCTGATGGTGAGGATATTGTCTACTATCGGGCTAATGACGAGCAGGACGAAGCCCTCTTTGTCGCTAGGACCATTGATCAGCTGAGCCGAGAAGGCTACAATCATAAGGATTTTGCAGTCCTTTACCGGACCAATGCTCAGTCCCGGACAGTGGAAGAAGCCCTGCTCAAGTCTAATATTCCCTACACCATGGTGGGGGGAACCAAGTTCTACAGCCGCAAGGAAATTCGGGATGTCATCAGCTATCTCAATCTTATTGCTAACACTAGCGACAACATCAGTTTTGAGCGTGTTATCAATGAGCCTAAACGGGGGGTCGGACCGGGTACAGTGGAGAAAATTCGTAATTTTGCAGCTGGTCAAGAGATGTCTCTTTTGGAAGCTTCTTCGCAGATTATGCTCTCACCTGTCAAGGGGAAAGCTGCTCAAGCAGTTTTTGACTTTGCCAATCTCATTTTGAATCTGCGCGAGCAATTGGACGAATTGACCGTGACAGAGCTGGTAGAGCTAGTGCTTGAAAGGACTGCTTACACCGAGCAATTAGAAGCTCAAGCTACACTGGAAAGTCAGGCTCGGATTGAAAATATCGAAGAATTTCTTTCTGTTACTAAGAATTTTGACGAAGATTCAGAAAATGATACTGAAGAGACTGGTTTAGACAGACTTAGCCGTTTCCTCAATGATTTGGCTTTGATTGCAGATACAGATGACGGTGATCAGGAAAGCTCGGAAGTGACACTTATGACGCTACATGCTGCCAAGGGATTAGAGTTTCCAGTGGTTTTCATCATTGGTATGGAAGAGAATGTCTTTCCACTTAGTCGTGCGGCTGAAGATGAAGACGAGCTAGAGGAAGAGCGCCGATTAGCCTATGTTGGAATTACTCGTGCTGAAAAAGTCTTGTTCCTAACCAATGCAAACTCGCGCCTGCTATACGGAAAAACCAATTACAATCGTCCAACTCGTTTTCTCAATGAGATTAGCTCAAGCTTGCTAGATTACCAAGGCTTGGCTCGACCTGCTAATACATCCTTTAAAGCTTCCCATGTGAATGGCAAAGCTGTTCAGTTTGGTCAAGGAATGAGCCTCGCTCAAGCATTGCAAGAACGTAAGCGGCAAGCTGCACCGAGCAGCATTTCCTCAAGCCAGTTGCCATTTGGTAAGAATGTAGCTGCTAATCAGCCGACTATTGATTGGGCTATCGGTGATATTGCTCACCATAAAAAATGGGGAGACGGAACGGTATTGGAAGTGTTAGGTAGTGGTAGTAGCCAAGAATTGAAAATCAATTTCCCAGAGGTCGGATTAAAGAAACTGTTGGCAAGTGTTGCACCAATTGAGAAGAAGTGAAATCTTAAATATAAAAAGATACTGTTATGATTAAGTATTCCATTGAAGCTTGGATTTATAACTCGGTTGCTAAGGAAATTTTGCTCTTAAAAGTTAAAAGTGGGCAACTTTCTTTCTGGCAACCGATTACTGGTGGTATTGAAAGTGATGAAAGTCCTGAAGCAGCCTGTATTCGTGAGATTTTTGAAGAAACGGGACTGGAAATCGAGCTAACAGAACTGTTGCAAATCGGTCATCACACAGTTGTTATTGATGAAGACTTGACCATTTTTAAAACACTTTTTCTTGTGGAAACAAAGCAAAAAGATATTCGTATTTCTGATGAGCACATTGATTTTATGTGGACAGAAGTTAAAAATGTGCCTGATATATTGTACTGGCAGAGCAATCAAGAGACCTTTCAAAAGATTTTAGAAAAATTGAGATAAGGCGTTTATGGAAAGGCACGGTCTATGGCAGAGAGTAGATTATTTAGAATAGTGTATGTTCTTTTAGAAAGAGATAACGTTACAGCGAAGGAGCTGGCAGAACAATTTGAAGTATCTGTTAGAACGATTTATCTAGATATTGATCGACTTAGCAGCGCAGGTATTCCAATTTACACGACACAAGGCAGAGACGGAGGCATTCGACTGACGGAGGATTTTGTACTAAATAGTTCTTTGCTTAATCAATCGGAACAAGAGCAACTATTGGTTGCTTTACAAGGATTAGGGGTTACGGGTCTTCTGCATGAAAACGAGCTTTTGACCAAACTATCAGCTTTATTTAAATTGAACCAACCAAACTGGATAGAAGTAGATTTTACCAGCTGGTCCAATAGCAAGAAATATGAAGAGCTATTTCAGAATTTGAAAAATGCAATCATCAGTAAGCAAGTGATTTCCTTTTCTTATGTTAGCAACAAAGAGGAATTCACCCAGCGTCAAGTAAAACCAGTTCGCCTGCTTTTTAAAGGACAATCCTGGTATCTTTATGCATTTTGCTTAGTCCGAAATGATTTTCGTTATTTTAAACTTTCTCGCATAAGCCAGCTAAAGCTGTTACCACAACATTTTGCAGATAACTTTGACAATGTGAGCTTGGAAAAAGAAGCGCGATCAGAAGAGGTCATACGAGTCAAGCTGAAATTTAATAAAAAAATTGCTTTCAGAGTATATGATGAACTGGATTGTCCAGTCAAAGAAGATGAGCAAGGAAACTTGTATGCAGAGATAGAAATTCCGAATGATTATAGTCTGTACTGCTATATTCTTTCTTTTGGAGACAATGTGGAGGTGCTGGAGCCAACAAAGATTCGTATGCAAGTAACAGAAATGATTGAATGTATGTCACAAAAATATAAAAACTGATAGCAGTGTCTACTTTTTCAGTCTACATTGAAGCGGAGACAAAAGTGCTCAGCTTTGTTTACATAGTCATGATTATAAGATGCAGTAGTTTGGAGAAGCTCTATTGACTTTAGTCAATGTAGAGTTTCCCATGCACAATTGATTGGCACTAAAGTGCCTAATCAATCACTGCTGAGTGGACTCAAATATGTTGATAAATCAGGTTTTACAGCCCTTTTGACGTCAAGCTTCATTCCAACCTCGAAAGGTTCCCCAAACCTTTCGAGCTGTGTGGAGGTGGGATAGAAATCAGGTTTCTACGAAACTACTGATTTCTGTCTCACTTTTTTATTTTTGTTTGACATTAGAATTGTCAGAATTTATAATATAAGTATAAATTAAATGACAGCATATCATGAATTGTTTGACTAGGGTTCTTTATTCGTTTTTTAGGAGAAAGAAGGGATTTGTATGAAGAAAAAGTCGGTTGTATCTTGGATACTGGAATTTGTCTCTCTTCACAAATTTTATTTTATTGTTAGTCTTGTTTTTGCCTTTTTATCTGTTTTATGCGGATTTTTGCCTTATTTTTTTGTAGGAAATATCATCAATCAGCTCTTACAAGGCAATCAAGATTGGAATTTTTATGTCCTTCAGTCCATTTGGATAGGACTGGCATGGATAGCACATTGGGGATTTCACGGGATTTCGACGCTCTTGTCTCACACAGCAACTTTTAAGATTTTAGCAGAAATGCGCTATCATCTGATAGAGAAATTGGCCAAATTGCCTCTGGGGACGGTTTTAAGTCAATCTTCTGGAACTTACAAAAATATCATTGTTGAGCGAGTGGATGCCACAGAAGTAACTTTGGCACACTTAATTCCTGAGTTTACATCTGGGCTATTTGGTCCCTTTATTATCTTAATTGCCATGTTGGTGATTGATTGGCGCCTAACCATGCTTTCGCTTCTGACAATCCCGATTGTTATATTAGCTTATGGGAATATGCTACGCAAGAGCGAAGGTGATTTTGAAAATACAGTCGAGAAAACGAAGAAGCTCAATGATACAGCAGTAGAATACATCAATGGGATTGAAGTCATCAAGGTTTTTGGAAAAGAGAAATTTTCTTACGATAAATTTGTCAAGTCTGCCAAAGAAGGATCTGATTGCTTTATTGAATGGATGCGCAAGTGCGTAGTTGAAATGGGCATTGTTACAGCTTTCTTACCGTCCGGTTTGCTCTTCTTGCTCCCTTTTGGCACCTTCTTTTACCTGCAAGGGAGCCTAACAGCCAGCAACTTTATTCTACTAATCATTCTGTCTCTTAGCCTTTTGACGCCGTTTATTTTAGTGGCTTCCTATATGGATGATTTACGGAAAATTGCGACAATCTTTGGTGAAGTGATTGCTATTTTGGAAAAACCTGATTTACCTCGTCCGACAGAATTAACGGACATTCCAAAGGGAACAGAACTTCAAATGATAGATGTTAGTTTTGGTTATTCAGATGAGGAAGAAGTATTGCATAGTATTTCCTTAACGATTGAGCCTGATACAGTAACTGCTCTTGTCGGCCCTTCTGGCTCAGGGAAATCTACGATTGCTAAACTTATAGCTTCTTTCTGGGATGTCAATTCTGGTAGTATTACCTTTGGTGGCGTGGACATTCGAAACCTACCTCTTGATTATTACAGTTGTCAGATTGCCTATGTCACACAGGATAATTACCTTTTTGATGAAACGATTATGGAAAATATTCGTATGGGTAATTCCGCTGCTTTGGATGAAGAAGTGATAGAGATTGCTCGCAAATGTGGCTGTTATGATTTCATTATGAAGTTGGAAAATGGGTTTGAAACGTGCGTTGGCACTGGCGGCGGTCATTTATCTGGCGGAGAACGACAACGGATTGCAATTGCACGAGCTATGCTGAAAAACGCACCAGCCATTATTTTGGATGAGGCAACGGCTTATACCGATCCTGAAAATGAAGCTCTCATTCAGTCTAGTTTAGCTCGTTTGATAGAAGGCCGTACGCTTCTGGTCATTGCTCACCGTCTTTCAACGATTGCAAGTGCAGATCAGATTGTCGTAGTTAATGACGGGCATATTGAGGCAAAAGGAAAACATGCAGATTTGCAGAAGACTTGTCCGCTTTATGCTTCTATGTGGCAAGCTCATATAGCAGTAAAAGATAGCGATCAAATGACGGAAGGAGGATTGGCAGATGTTTAGTACATTGAAAAAATTCTTTGATTTTTGTACGGAAGAAGATCGTAAAAAATTCTATACTTCTGTTTGTTTAGGGGTTTTAAAAGCCTTTATCGTTGCTTTTCGGATTCCAGCTATTGGGTTGGTTGTTATGGCTATCATTAACAATGATGTTTCTATGCAGACTGTAGGGCTCTCTCTTGGAATGATGCTCTTGTCTGTTATTCTTAATATTTTGATTAGCCTGAAAGTTACAATGTTGCAGACAGAAGCGGGCTATCATACATGTACTCATAAGCGGATTGAAATTGCTGAACACATGCGCTACCTGCCAATGGGGTATTTTAATCAAAATAGTCTGGGACAAATTACCAGCGTTACAACCAATACACTTGAAAGTCTAGCAGATGTTGCTACTCGGGTTGTTATGATGACGTTGGAAGGATTCCTAACGGCAGGAACTATTACGGTTTTTGTATTTATCTACGATTGGCGAATTGGTTTGATCTTGTTGGCAGGATTGATACTGTTTCTCTTGCCAAATGGATTGATGCGTTGGCAAGCTGGGAATGTATCAGAAGCTAAACAACAAGCTGATACAGATTTGGTAGCAGTTGTGCTAGAATACAGTCAAGGGATTGCGGAAGTAAAGAACTATAATATTGTTCAATCATCTGCTAAAAAGCTATCGCATGCTATTGAGAATAAAAGGCATTTAGATACAAAGCTGACTTGGGTTACCTCGCCTTATATCGCTCTGCAAGGGATGATTACCAAGCTGACTGGAACGGTTATGGGAGCGTTCTCTATTTACTTTTACCTAAAAGGCAGTATGAACCTTTTGATTTGTATCATGATGCTCATCAGTGCTTTCATGATTTATGAAAGTCTGGATGGAGTTGGTAGCTTTTCTTCTCTTCTTCGCATTGTTGATTTATCAGTTGATATGGTCAACAAAGTTTTGTCGATTAAACCAATGGATATTAGCGGAAAAGATTTGCAGCCAAAAACCAGCAATATCAAGCTGAATCATGTCAATTTTTCCTATGAGAGTAAGAAAATTATTGATGATGTATCGTTGGATATTCCAGAAAAGACGACGACAGCTCTTGTGGGACCCTCTGGCTCTGGAAAGACAACTCTTTGCAATCTCATTGCTCGTTTCTGGGATATAGAGAGTGGCAGTATTAGCTTAGACGGTCATGATGTGAAAGAATACAGTTATGACAGCCTTATTCGTAATTTTAGTTTTGTTTTTCAAACGGTCTATTTGTTTGAAGATACCATTGAAAATAATATTAAATTTGGAAATCCAGACGCTAGTCATGAAGAAGTTGTCGCTACTGCAAAAAAAGCTGCTTGTCATGACTTTATCCTGTCTTTGCCAGAGGGGTATCAGACCAAGATTGGTGAAGGCGGAGCCAGTCTCTCTGGTGGAGAACGGCAGCGGATTTCCATTGCTCGTGCCATTATCAAGGACGCTCCAATTATCATTTTGGACGAAGCAACAGCTAATGTCGACCCTGAAAATGAAGAAGCACTCATGCAGGCTATTCATTCTTTGACAAAGGATAAGACTATTATTATGATTGCTCATCGGCTAAAAACAGTAGAGCATGCCGATCAAATTATTGTTCTTGATAAAGGACGCATTGTTGAGCAAGGCAAACACCGAGAGCTGCTTGCCAAACAAGGCTTGTACAGTAGATTTATTCAGGAAAGACGTAGTGCTGCCAGCTGGCGAATACAGGCTTAATTTACAAGCAAAAGGATTGTTGTTCATGTGCAACGGTCTTTTTTATATTTAAGCTGTTGATTTAAAATAACCATAAGAAATGGTATAATAAGATGTTATAAAGAACGATCAATGAAGAGGTATCCATGAACGAAATCAAATGTCCCAACTGCGGGGAAGTCTTTACAGTCAACGAAAGTCAATACAGCGAGCTCTTGGCTCAGGTACGGACGACAGAATTCGACAAGGAAATTCATGCTCGAATTGAGCAGGCATTAGCTTTAGAAAAACAAAAGGCACAGAATGAGCAACAGCAGGTCTTAAGTCAGAAAGAATCTGAAATCCAGGAACTCAAGGCGACTATTTCCAATATTGAATCCCAAAAAGAGCTAATCAAAAAGGATATGGAGCAGGCTTTGTCTGGAAAACTATCGGATAAAGAAAAAGAATTAGTAGAGCTACAAGCCCAACTAGACCGTCTTCGACTGGAACACCAAAATGAAATGCAAGCTTCGCTGACAAATATTGAAAAAGAACGCGACCAAATCCAAAACCAGCTTTTGTTGCAAGAGAAAGAAAATGAATTATCCCTTGCATCTGTTAAACAAAATTATGAAGCACAACTTAAGGCGGCCAATGAGCAAGTAGAATTTTACAAGAACTTTAAAGCACAACAGTCTACTAAGGCGATTGGAGAGAGCTTAGAACACTACGCTGAAAGCGAATTTAACAAGGTTCGCAGTTTTGCCTTTCCAAATGCTTACTTTGAGAAGGATAATCAGGTTTCTGCACGAGGATCCAAAGGGGATTTCATTTTCCGTGAGTGTGATGAAAACGGAGTAGAAATCATTTCTATCATGTTTGAGATGAAAAATGAAGCAGACGGTACTGAGAAGAAGCATAAAAACGCTGATTTTTACAAAGAATTGGACAAGGATCGCAGGGAAAAGAAATGTGAGTATGCTGTTTTGGTAAGTATGCTGGAAGCAGATAATGATTATTTCAACACTGGCATTGTTGATATCAGCCATGAGTATGAAAAAATGTATGTGGTTCGTCCTCAATTTTTCATTCAGTTGATTGGACTTTTACGCAATGCAGCGCTCAATTCTCTGAAATACAAGCAGGAGTTGGCTCTGGTGCGAGAGCAGAATATTGACATTACCCACTTTGAAGACGATTTAGAAACCTTTAAAGTAGCGTTTGCGAAGAATTACAATTCAGCTTCTAAGAACTTCAATAAGGCAATTGAAGAAATCGATAAAGCCATCAAGCGAATGGAAGCAGTCAAACAGGCACTTCAGACATCAGACAATCAACTGCGCCTCGCCAACAACAAACTGGATGACGTCTCCGTCAAGAAACTGACCCGCAAAAATCCAACCATGAAAGCTAAGTTTGAGGCGTTGAGGAACGACTAGGAGGAAACGATACAGATACGACAAGCAACCTTGAAAGACATAAAAGCCTTGCTACCCCTCTATGAAGATTTAGGCTATCCGATGACTGCTTCTAGTCTGACTGGATGTTTGAATACAGCTTCATTACGGCTCTTGTGGACTGAAAAAACAAGGAATTTAATCAACTACTAATAGAATTTTTAGCAGAATAAGGAATCAATGAACGGAATTATCAATTTAAAAAAGGAAGCGGGAATGACCTCGCATGATGCGGTATTTAAGCTGCGCAAAATTTTAGGAACTAAGAAAATCGGTCATGGGGGTACCTTGGATCCAGATGTGGTCGGGGTGCTTCCGATTGCTGTGGGCAAGGCGACGCGCTTGGTTGAGTTTATGCAGGAGGAAGGCAAGGTCTACGAGGGGGAGATTACCCTGGGCTGCTCAACAACGACAGAGGATGCTAGTGGGGAGCAGATTGCTTTCAGCCCTGTGACGGAAATATTGGATGAAAACTTAGTGGATCAAGTCATTGCTAGTATGGTTGGAGAGCAGACTCAAGTGCCGCCTATGTACTCGGCTGTCAAGGTCAATGGGCGAAAACTCTATGAGTATGCTCGATCTGGAGAGACAGTAGAGCGACCGAAGCGTCAGGTGACAATTTATAACTTTGAGCGGACAGGGGCTATTGTCTATGAAGGCGACTTGGCACGTTTTCCTTTTCGGGTTAAATGCAGCAAGGGGACTTATGTGCGAACGTTGGCAGTTGATTTAGGAGCGAAATTAGGATATGCTTCCCACATGTCTCAACTGACTCGAACTGCTGCGGCTGGCATGGCTTTGGAAGAAGCTTTGACTTTAGCAGAAATTGATGAGAAGGTGAATAAAGGAGACTTTTCATTTTTGCAGCCCATTGAATTTGGCATAGGAGATTTACCTAAGGTAAACCTTACGGAAGAGCAGGTTGAAGAAGTGCGATTTGGACGCTTTATTCATGTAGATACCAAGGCAGAACAGGTGGCTGGCTTTTATCAAGGGAAATTACAAGCCATTTTAGAAAAGCGCGACAAAGAATATAAACCTAGAAAAGTATTTCTTTAAAATTTTGTGATAAAATAGTTAAGTGATGAAAACGATTAGAATAAAAAATGAAAAAGACATTCAGCAAATTGAACACACAGTATTAGTGCTAGGGTATTTTGACGGGTTACATAAAGGACATCAAGCTTTGTTTGCTGAAGCGAGAAAAATGGCAGCAGAAAAGCATTTGAAGATTGCAGTGCTGACATTTCCAGAATCTCCCAAATTGGCCTTTGTACGCTACCAGCCTTCTTTAATGCTTCATTTGACTAGTCCAGAAGATCGCTTGCAGCAAATGGAAAATCTTGGGGTAGACTATCTTTATTTGATTGATTTTACCAGTCAGTTTGCTCGTAATACGGCTGAACAATTTTTTACAAAATACATCTCGCGTTTGAAAGCAGAAGCAGTAATTGCAGGCTTTGATTATCATTTTGGTTCTGATCGACGCAATGCAGAAGATTTGGAAAAACTATTTGACGGACAAGTTATCGTAGTTCCTTCTGTAAATTTTAATGGAGCAAAAGTTAGTTCAACTCGCATTCGAGAAACGGTACTAGCAGGAAATGTCGCCGAAAGCAATCAATTACTGGGCTATTCGCTATCTACCTGCGGAATTGTCGTTCATGGCAATGCAAGAGGGCGGACGATTGGCTATCCAACGGCAAATCTTGCTCCTTTGGATCGGGTTATTTTACCAGCAGATGGGGTCTATGTGGTTGATATAGAGCACGACGGACAGATATATCGCGGAATGGCTAGCGTTGGAAAAAATGTCACTTTTGAAGGTGATGAACTTCGTTTTGAAGCTAATATTTTTGATTTTTCACAAGATATTTACGGTGATACCATTCGCATTTTTTGGTTGGATAAAATCCGAGATATGGTAAAATTCGACAATGTGGATGAACTAGTCAAACAACTGCAAGCTGATGAGGAAATCGCAAGATATTGGACACCTAAAAACGAAAACCACTAAATCATGTATTAAGCTTCTTATTTTTCCTAAAAAAATAGGAGAAAATTTGTAAAAATACCTAGTAATCTTACATAAAATTTAGTATAATGATAACAGTTACAAATAATAAGAAGAGAAATGCATGGTTACACTATTTTTATCACCGAGTTGTACAAGTTGTCGCAAGGCGCGTGCATGGCTATCCAATCATGAAGTTCCTTTTGAGGAGCACAATATCATGACTAGTCCACTGTCTGCACCAGAATTGCAACATATCCTTTCTCTGACGGAGAATGGGACAGATGACATTATTTCAACTCGTTCAAAAATTTTTCAAAAATTAAATTTAGATATTGAAAGTTTATCAATTTCCGAATTGCTTCGTCTAATTGAGGAAAATCCAAGTCTTTTACGTCGCCCGATTATTCTGGAAGACAAGCGAATGCAAATTGGATTTAACGAAGACGAAATCCGTGCGTTTTTGCCTCGTGGTTATCGTAAACAAGAATTGCGCGATGCAACTTTGAGAGCTGAGATTGAATAATATGAATAAAAATTATCGTTACCCACTAGACATGTCGTGGAGCACTGAAGAGCTTGCTTCAGTGCTTTCTTTTTTGAATGATGTTGAGCAGGTTTATGAAGCGAAAATAGCAGCAGAAAAGATATTAGCATCTTATCAACAATTCAAAAAAATTGTTCCAAGCAAAGCTGAAGAAAAGCGTATCGGACGTGAATTTGAAACAGCGAGTGGCTATTCTTTATATCGAGCCGTTCAAGCTGCAAAACAAAAGGAGAAAGGAACGTTTTCTCTTGGAAAAGAAATTTAATTTTGCCAAGCACATTGTACTGAATGCGGCTTCTTATATTAAAGAGCATTTGAATGATCAGTTGCAAATTGAGACCAAGTCCAGTCCGACTGATTTGGTAACTCAAATGGACAAAGAAGTTCAAAATAATTTAGTAACCTGGATTTTAGAAGCTTATCCTGCAGATCACATTTTAGCTGAGGAAAATGGCTTACGACATTCTATTTCAGATGGCAATGTTTGGGTCATTGATCCTATTGACGGCACGAATAACTTTGTAGCACAAAAAGCAGATTTTGCTGTTGTTCTGGCTTATTTTGAAAATGGCATTGGTCAATTTGGTGTCATTTATGATGTGATAGGAGATAAATTGTATCACGGCGGTGGTCAATTTGATGTCTATTGCAATGAGCAGAAATTGCTTCCCTACCAAGATCGCCCTTTAAACCAGTTTTTAATGGCATCAAATGCTGGTATTTTTGAGCGCAATGATTGGGGAATTGCGGATTTTGCAAAAGAAACCTTGGGCGTTCGAGTGTACGGAAGTGCTGCGATTAGTTTTAGCAAGGTTTTGTCGGGTCAACTGTTGACTTATATTTCCTATATTTGGCCTTGGGATTATGCTGCAGCTTCCATTATGGGAGATAAGCTAGGCTATACGACATTGACATTTGAGGGTGAGGAGCCTGATTTTGAAAGCCATCAGGGGATTATGATGATTCCAACTATGAAATTAGATGAAATTAAAACATACATATATCGAAAGCGAGAGGATTAAATGCATTTTCCAAAAGGATTTAAAGAAAAGTACAACAATCTTTTGGGAGAGGAGGCTCCCTCTTTTTTTCTAACTTTCGATGAGGAGCCAGTTTCCGCTTTTCGGATCAATCCATTAAAAGAACAACAAAAAATTTTTCCAAATCCTATTCCAAATACGAACTGGAGCTATTATGGTAAAGTATCTGGAAAATCAATAGAGCATGTCACAGGCTTAGTCTATTCACAAGAACCTGCTGCGCAAATGGTTGCCCAAATTGCAGCACCACAACAGAATATGAAAGTACTTGATTTAGCTGCAGCGCCGGGTGGGAAAACCACTCATTTATTATCATACTTGAATAATACAGGTATTCTTGTTTCCAATGAAATCAATCCAAAACGATCTAAAGTGTTAGTAGAAAATATTGAGCGATTTGGAGCGAGAAATGTTGTGGTGACAAATGAATCAGCTGGCAGATTAAGTCAGGTCTTTCAGGGATATTTTGATTTGATTGTCTTAGATGCACCATGTTCTGGTGAAGGAATGTTTAGAAAGCAGCCAGAAGCAGCGGAGTATTGGAGTGAGACTTATCCTGCTCAATGTGCACAGCTTCAACGTGAGATACTAGCGGATGCTTTGAAAATGTTGACAACTGGTGGTGAACTGATTTACTCTACTTGCACTTGGGCACCAGAGGAAAACGAGGAAATCGTTGACTGGTTGTTAGAAAATTATCCCCTTGAATTAGTTGAAATTCCAAAAATCAATGGTATGGTGGCGGGTATTCACTTTTCGGAAACTGCACGCATGTATCCTCATCATTTTAAGGGTGAAGGACAATTTGTTGCAAAATTTCGGCTTTGTAGTAAGCAGTCAGCAAAAAAATTAAAAGTAAAAAAGAGCCATCTGACATCTGAGCAGAAGATGTTGTGGCAAGAGTTTCAAAGAGAACATCTAGCTATAGATCTGACTGGAGAATTACAGACTTTCGGTGATCATTTGTATCTATTACCACTAGGGCTGCCAGATCTATCGAAACTCAAAATTGCCAGAAATGGCTTGCACCTAGGTGTTTTTAAGAAAAAACGATTTGAACCGAGTTTTGCTTTGGGACTGACTTTAAAACCAAGTGAAGTAAAGCACATAATTGAAATTGATGAAGAGCAGTTTAAAAAGTACGTCGCCGGGGAGACAGTCAATCTTCATCAGAACACTGCAAATGGTTGGTATCAAGTTATTGTCCAAGGTAATGGTTTAGGGTTTGCAAAAGTGACTGGAAATATTCTGAAAAATTATTTTCCAAAAGGCCTGAGATTTCAATAAAAAATCTTTCCAAATGTCTAGAGATATGCTATAGTGAGATTAGATGTGAAAAGATTAGGGAAATCTTAGAATGAAAACACTTTCACATTTGAAAAGGAGTTTCATGTGATTAAACACAAAAAAATACTTTGGGCAGTCACTCTCGTGATTTGCAGCATTGGTCTTTCAGCCTGTTCTTCCTGGATTAACCGTGGTGAATCAATAACAGCTGTAGGCTCAACTGCTTTGCAGCCTTTGATTGAAGCAGTTGTAGACAAATATACTGAAGAAAACCCGAAAAAAATTGTCAATGTGCAAGGTGGTGGATCAGGTACAGGATTATCACAAGTTCAATCAGGTGCAGTAGATATTGGAAATAGCGATTTATTTGCAGAAGAAAAAAGTGGTATCAATGCTAAGGCTTTAGTTGATCATCAGGTCGCTGTTGCAGGTACTGCTATCATAGCAAATAAAGGCATTAAGATAAACAACTTAACCACAGAGCAGCTACGTAAAATTTTTACCGGAGAATACACCAATTGGAAGCAAGTTGGTGGGCAGGATTTAGAAATTACAATTATCAATCGTGCGGTCGGTTCTGGTAGCCGTGCTGTTTTTGATAGTATTATTATGAAGGGCAAGGAAGCCAAGCAGGCGCAGGAGCAAGATTCTAACGGAATGGTCAAAACGATTGTGTCGCAGACTCCAGGTGCTATTTCTTACTTAGCTTTTTCTTATGTTGATACGAGTGTAAAAAGTTTAAATTTGAATGGCTACAAGCCAACGAAGAAGAATGTGACAACGAACAACTGGCCTATTTGGTCTTATGAGCACATGTATACTAAGGGAGAACCTAACAAATTAGCTAAAAAATTTCTAGAGTATATGATGACAGCAGAAGTCCAAAATAATATTGTTGGTAAAATGGGTTACATTCCTATCAACGACATGAAAGTTACTCGTAGTCTTGACGGAACTATCAGCTCAAAGTAAAAGAAAGAATTTAGGAATAACATGAACGAAGTAGCAAAAAAAATGCTGACAAAGTCAAAAAACTCTCGTTTAGAAACATTTGGAAAAACCATTACTTTTCTTTGCATGAGTTTAATTGTTTTTGTCGTTGCAATGATTTTATTATTTGTAGCGGAGAAAGGACTTTCGACTTTCTTTGTTAATAAAGTAAACATCTTCAGTTTTCTTTTTGGAACAAGGTGGAATCCATCCGGTAAGGAATTCGGTGCTTTACCAATGATTCTGGGCTCTTTCCTCGTAACTCTCCTATCAGCTTTATTGGCAACACCATTTGCAATTGGAGCAGCTGTTTTTATGACGGAGGTTTCCCCTAAAGGCTCAAAAATTCTGCAACCAGCTATTGAACTTCTAGTCGGAATTCCATCGGTTGTGTATGGATTTATTGGATTACAGGTAGTTGTTCCCTTTGTTCGCAGTATCTTTGGTGGAACAGGTTTTGGAATCTTATCAGGAATTTTTGTTCTTTTTGTCATGATTTTACCAACGGTAACCTTTATGACAACAGATAGCCTGCGTGCTGTACCGCGGCATTATCGAGAGGCTAGTATGGCAATGGGAGCGACTCGTTGGCAAACGATTTGGCGTGTGACGCTAAAAGCAGCTCGCTCAGGTATTTTTACGGCTATTGTCTTTGGAATGGCTCGTGCCTTTGGTGAAGCTTTGGCGATTCAAATGGTTGTCGGAAATTCAGCGGTTATCCCAACTTCTCTGACAACACCTGCTGCAACTTTGACTTCTATCTTAACAATGGGAATTGGCAATACTGTTATGGGAACCGTTAATAACAATGTCCTTTGGTCACTTGCTCTGGTTTTACTTTTGATGAGTTTAGCCTTCAATACTGTGATTAAATTGATTACAAAGGAAAGAGGTAAGAAGAACTATGCACGCTAAAAAGATGGATAAATTAGCAACAGGCGTCCTCTATACCATTGCAGGAATCATTGTTGCTATTCTTGCTTCCTTGATTTTGTACATTTTAGTAAGGGGCTTACCTCATGTTTCGTGGAAATTCTTGACGGGACAATCGTCTTCATACCAAGCGGGCGGCGGAATTGGAATTCAGCTCTATAATTCATTGTTTCTGTTAGTTATCACCTTAATCATTTCCATTCCTTTATCAATGGGAGCAGGGATTTACTTATCTGAGTATGCAAAAAAAGGTCCGGTAACAGATTTTGTCAGAACCTGTATTGAAATTTTATCCTCCTTGCCCTCTGTTGTTGTGGGTCTCTTTGGATATTTGATTTTTGTTATTCAATTCCAATATGGTTTCTCAATCATTTCTGGTGCTTTGGCTTTGACTGTATTTAATCTGCCACAGATGACACGTAGTGTGGAGGACAGCTTACAGCATGTGCATCATACACAGCGCGAAGCTGGGCTTGCACTTGGCATCTCTCGCTGGGAAACGATCGTCCATGTCGTCGTTCCAGAAGCGTTACCAAGTATTGTGACGGGGATTGTATTAGCTTCTGGGCGTATTTTTGGGGAAGCTGCTGCGCTTATCTATACAGCAGGTCAGTCTGCCCCAGCACTTGACTGGTCAAATTGGAATATTTTCAGTGTAACTAGCCCAATTTCTGTTTTCCGTCAGGCTGAAACTTTGGCTGTTCACATTTGGAAAGTCAATAGTGAAGGAACGATTCCTGATGCAGTAGAAGTGTCAGCTGGATCAGCAGCAGTACTTCTTATCTTTATTTTAATCTTTAACCTTGGAGCTCGTAAGCTCGGAAGTTACCTGCATAAGAAATTAACATCTGCTTAAAAGGAGAAGAAATGACAGAATATAACTGGAATGAAAAACATATCGTTACTTTTCCTGAGAAAGAGGTTGTTTTATCAACGAAGAATTTGCATGTTTACTATGGTAAAAACGAATCCATTAAAGGGGTTGATATGCCGTTTAAGAAAAATAAGATTACAGCTCTTATCGGGCCTTCAGGTTCTGGTAAGTCAACCTATCTTCGCAGCTTGAATCGGATGAATGATACGATTGACATTGCTAAGGTCACTGGTGAGATTTGGTATGAAGGTATTGACATTAATCGCCCAGATATCAATGTCTATGAAATGCGGAAGCATATCGGAATGGTCTTTCAAAGACCAAATCCTTTTGCCAAATCTGTTTACCGCAACATCACCTTTGCGCATGAACGTGCCGGTGTTAAGGATAAGAAAATCTTAGATGAAATTGTAGAAACATCTCTAAAACAAGCAGCTCTGTGGGAACAAGTAAAGGATGACCTTCATAAATCTGCTTTGATGTTATCAGGCGGTCAGCAGCAACGTCTCTGCATTGCCAGAGCCATTTCCGTGAAGCCAGAAATACTTCTAATGGATGAACCTGCTTCTGCACTTGATCCAATCGCAACAGCACAGTTAGAAGAAACGATGTTAGAATTGAAGAAGAACTATACGATTATCATCGTGACCCACAGCATGCAGCAAGCGGCGCGTGTGAGCGATTATACTGGTTTCTTCTATCTTGGTGATTTAATCGAATATGATGAAACAGCCAATATTTTCCAAAATGCTAAGTTACAGTCTACGAATGACTATGTTTCTGGTCATTTTGGCTAAGAAAATTGCTGCTTAATTAGAATTTATTAAAGGATTATCAAAATGACAGAACCTATTTTACAAGTCAAGGACTTGTCGGTTTATTATAACAAAAAGAAAGCTCTTAATAGTGTATCGTTGGATGTATTGCCTCATGAGATTACAGCTTTGATTGGTCCTTCTGGGTCGGGAAAATCAACCCTCTTAAAAGCAATTAATCGCATGGGTGATTTAAATCCCGAGGTGACAACGACAGGTACTGTGATTTATAATGGGCACAATATCTACAGTCCACGGACAGATACGGTGGAGCTTCGCAAAGAAATTGGAATGGTCTTTCAACAGCCCAATCCATTTCCAATGACGATTTATGAAAATGTTATTTACGGTTTGCGAATCAATGGCGTTAAAGACAAAGAGATACTAGATGAAGTAGTTGAAACATCATTAAAAGGAGCATCTATTTGGGATGAAGTGAAAGATCGTTTGAATGATTCAGCGATTGGCTTGTCCGGTGGTCAGCAGCAACGTGTCTGTGTGGCTCGTGTTTTGGCGACAAGTCCGAAAATCATCCTTTTAGATGAGCCAACATCAGCACTTGATCCCATTTCTGCAGGAAAAATTGAAGAAACACTTCATGGGCTGAAAGCTCAATATACAATGTTACTCGTGACCCGCTCAATGCAACAGGCTAGTCGTATTTCGGACAAGACAGCTTTCTTCCTAAATGGCGATTTGATTGAGTTTAATGCCACGAAAGAGATGTTCCTCAGTCCGATTCATAAGGAAACGGAAGATTATATCACAGGCAAGTTTGGATAGAGATTGTAATTACTCACTACAATATTGTGGCTATCTTCAATGTTTTGGAGACTGCTGTTTCTCTATATATTTATATATAAATGCACATATGCTTGTAGACAAGAATTATGTAAAAAGATGGATTTTCGTATAAAATTCTTTAGATCTTAGGAAAGGAAAATTTATGCTTAGAGTACAATTTGAAGAAGACTTAGCAAAACTCCATAACCAATTTTATGCAATGGGAAATGAAGTTTTGTCACAGATTAATCGCACAGTTCGCGCATTTGTGACCCACGACCGCGAATTAGCAAAAGAAGTAATTGAAAAAGATGCAGAAGTAAATGAATATGAAGTAAAGTTGGAGAAAAAGTCTTTAGAAATCATTGCTTTGCAGCAGCCTGTTTCGCAAGACTTACGAACTGTTATTACGGTTTTGAAAGCTAGCAGTGATGTGGAAAGAATGGGCGACCACGCTGTTTCCATTGCACAGGCAACGATTCGCATGAAGGGAGAAGTTCGCATCCAGTCTGTTGAGGAAGAAATCAGCAAAATGGGACGCGATGTCAAAAACTTTGTGGAAGCAGCACTTGAACTTTATCTTAATGGTGATGTGGATAAGGCTTATGAAGTTGCAGCTATGGATGAGAAAATAAATCAGTATTTTGATGATATTCGCGATTTAGCTACACAAGAAATTAAGGCAAATCCAGATTTGATTGTTACAGGCCGTGATTATTTCCAAGTTATTTCATATCTGGAACGTATTGGTGATTATGCTAAAAATATCTGCGAATGGGTTGTTTACTTTGAAACAGGTAAAATCGTGGAAATGTAAATACTAACTTAAAAAATTTGAGAATCATTTCTCAGATTTTTTATTTTCCTCTTCTTTTTCCGAATAAGGATATGAGGAGGTTTTTTATGTATAGTATTTCATTTCAGGAAGATTCTTTGTTGCCAAGGGAACGTTTAGTCGCAGAAGGTGCAGAACAATTGAGCAATCAAGAATTGTTATCCATTCTTATCCGCACAGGCAATAAAAAAGAAACTGTTTTTCAAGTTTCTCAACGGATTTTATCAACTATTTCTAGTTTGAATGATTTGCGCAATATGACGCTACAAGAATTGCAATCAATCTCTGGAATTGGTCGTATCAAAGCTATTGAATTGCAAGCCATGATTGAATTAGGCCAGCGAGTCAGTAAGGCAGAATTGATTACGCAAGAGCAAATTTTAGGTAGTCAAAAGCTAGCGAAAAAAATGCAACAAGAATTGGGGCATAAAAAACAGGAGCACCTTGTAGCTTTATATCTGAATACTCAAAACAAAATCATTCATCAGCAGACGATTTTTATTGGTAGTGTGTCACGCAGTACTGCAGAGCCACGAGAAATTCTGCATTATGCTGTGAAACACATGGCGACATCCATTATTTTGGTGCACAATCATCCGTCAGGAGCTGTACTGCCAAGCAAAAATGACGATGAAGTGACCAAACATGTAAAAGAAGCGTGTGAATTAATGGGCTTCATTTTACTGGATCATCTCATCGTTGCAGAGAAAGATTATTATAGTTATCGCGAAGAAACAGACTTGATTTAAAGTCTATTGACAACATAGTCAAATAACATTCGATCTTTAGGACGTGTTTCAAATAAGAATTCTGGATGCCACTGGACTCCCAGATAAGCGATTTCATCAGTTGTTGTAATCGCTTCAATGGTGTTGTCTTTCGGATCACGGGCAATGACTTCGACATTTTCTGCTAAATCTTTGATACTCTGATGATGGAAAGAGTTGATATGAGATACTTCGCCGTAAATCTTTTCCAAAACAGAGCCGGATTTAGTGACTAGTTTTTGAGTAGTATATTCAGCAGAACTGTCTTGCCAATGGTGCTCAATATCTTGATAAAGTGTTCCACCCATTGCAACATTAAACAATTGCGTACCGCGGCAAACGGTAAAAATTGGTTTTTGTTGCTGGATAGCTTCATGGATTAAGGCTAATTCAAACAAATCACGCTCCAAATGGTAATCATCACTGTCAATTGTTTTTTCTTCGCCATAGAATTGTGGTGATACATTTTGCCCACCCGTTAGGATAAGTTTGTCAATCATCTGGATGTAGCACCGTGCCATATCTGCATCTCCAATCGGCAATATGATAGGAGTTCCACCAACTTCTTTTACGCCCTCTACAAATCCCTTAGCAGCATAACTCATGATGGCAAATTCATCTTCAGGGTTTGGTCTTTCGTTTCCAGTAATGCCGATAATAGGTTTCTTCATAAATAAATGTCTGCTCTTTCTAATTGCTTAATGCTCTTTTTTCATAAAATAAAGGAGTGTTTGTAGCTCACTTGTCAAATCAACATATTGAACGACAACATCTTTTGGAACGGTTAAGTGAACAGGAGAAAAACTGAGAATACCTTTTACACCAGCTTCCACAAGAACAGTTGCAACCTCTTGCGCTTTTGCACTAGGAACTGTTAAAATAGCTGTTTTAACATCCACACCTTTTAATTTGTTATTGATTTGTGAAATACCATAAATAGGAATCCCGTCATTTGTAGTAGTCCCAACTTCAGGATGATCATCTGTATCAAATGCCATAACAATCTTCATTTTGTTCCGTTCGTGGAAACGGTAGTGGAGCAAAGCATGTCCCATGTTACCGATACCAACTAACATCACATTGGTAATGGAATTGTCATGAAGTAAGTCAGCAAAAAAATTCATGAGTTTTTTTACATCATAACCATATCCACGACGACCTAATTCGCCAAAGTAAGAAAAATCTCGACGGACAGTTGCAGAATCAATCCCGATTGCATCTGCGATTTGTTTTGAATTGGCTTTTTCAATTTTTTCGGAGTTAAATCGTTTGAAAATCCGATAATACAGAGAGAGCCTTTTAGCAGTTGCGCGTGGAATGGTTGTATTTTTTTCAGATTTCACAAAATCACATCCTTTCAAAGACTATTTTATAGAAAGTTTGTGAAAAAATCAACTTATTTGATAAAAATAGAAAAGGAGTAGGACAAAATCAAAGATTTTTGGCTTGTTTCCTACTCTTTATTGTTTTACTAATGATTTAAAAATGAGTTTTTAAGCTATTTGTTTATTGTTCTTGTTTAGTGAAAATACCACGTTCTACCAAGCTATCCATTAAGAAATAAAACTTTTCTTGAATGATGTGATTGTCTTCTGATTTAAAAATATTCACTAACCGAAGGCCAGATTTATCTGTGATGTTGATTTTTACACCTGAAAGGTTTTTGTTGATAATGATTTTCAACAAAAAGCCCTCTCCACTATTGGGAACATTTTCTAATAAGCGTGTCAATTCGTAATTTCCAACTTTGGTTTCGACAAATGTGTTATCGCGCAAAGTAAATTTTTTTACATTTTCTCCAAGAGAATAGCTGAAAGAGCAGTCTTTTAAGTGAATAGTGGTCTGAAAAGCCATCTATTTTATCCTCCTAAAATTTCTTTTAATGTTGTAGTAAATTGTCGAACTTCTTCTGAAGTATTTTCCTCCGAGAAACTAATGCGAATAGATTCCCTTAAGCGTTCTGAATCGCTACCATAAAAAGCTTTAAGCACATGACTAGGTTCGATAGCCCCTGCTGTACAAGCAGAGCCAGTTGAGATAGAGATTCCAGCCAAGTCTAAACGCATAAGTAGTAAGTCATTAGCTTGTTTAGGAAAGCCAAGATTTATTACATAGGGGAGTGTATGAGAATCATGATTGACATAGTAGTCTATTCCGTCCAGTTCAGCGAGAAGTTGCTGTTTCAAACTTTCAACATGTTCCATGTTTTCTTGGTAGCAATTGAGGCTCTCTTTTAGAGCCGCAACCATACCGGCAATAGCCGCTAAATTCTCAGTTCCTGCACGTCTTTTATCCTCTTGATCTCCACCGTGTAAAAATTTGTCAAATTTTACATGATTGAAGTACAAGAAGCCGACGCCTTTTGGACCATGAAATTTATGAGCTGACGCACTCATAAAGTCAATTCCTAGCTCGTCAGGATAGACAGGTAATTTGCCCATAACTTGCACAGCATCCACATGATAAGTAGCGGGATGATGTTTCACAACATCAGCAATTTCTTTGATTGGAAGTATATAGCCTGTTTCATTATTGGCATACATAGTGGAGACAAGTATTGTATCTTCTCGAAGGGCTTCTTTTATCTGTTGAGCCGTAATCTTTCCATTTTTAGGTTGGATATAAGTAGCTTCAAAGCCAAATTTATTCACCAGATATTCAATCGTTTCAAGAACAGAATGATGCTCAATAGCAGTAGTAATAATGTGTTTTCCTTGGTCTTGATGGGCCAAGGCATATCCTTTTATGGCTGTATTGTTACTTTCTGTCCCACCAGATGTAAAGATGATATGTTGACTATTAGTATGAAGCAGTTCAGCAAGCTCTTGTCGGACTTCGCGAAGAATTTTGCTAGCAGCTCTTCCGTGGCTATGAATGCTAGATGGATTGCCAAAGGTATTTTCCATAACCTGTGTCATAGCAGTAATAGTAGCTTTTGACATGGGAGTTGTTGCTGCATTATCGAAATAAATCAAGATTTCTCCTTATTTCTTTTTATTGTAAGCAAACAGTGGACTGACTGGTTTTCTTTTATGGATACGAACGATTGCATCTCCGATTAGCCCACTTGCAGTAATGTATTGAACATTTTTCGGAGTTTTTTCTTTCGTTGCAACTGAGTCAGTAACCAGGATTTCTTTGATAGGAGAGTTATCTAACTTTTCAGCGGCTCCCTCAACAAATAAACCATGACTAGAAACTGCATAAATCTCTGTTGCACCTTCACGTTCAACGATTTTTGAAGCTTCCGCAAAGGTACGTCCGGTATTTAAAATATCATCAATGAGAATAGCTTTTTTGCCAGCAACATCTCCGATAATGTATCCTTCGTTACGATGAGAATCGTCTTGTGCATAGTCAATAATCGCAATTGGAGCATCTAAATGTTCTGCTAAGCTTCTAGCACGTTTAACACCAGAGTTTTTTGGACTGACCACAACTACGTCCTCGCCAGACAAGCCTTTTTCGCAGTAATGTTTGGCAAAAAGAGGAACGGTGTAAAGGTTATCAACAGGGATATCAAAGAAGCCTTGAACTTGGACAGCATGCAAATCTAGGGTTAGAACACGATCAACTCCTGCTTTTACCAACATATTTGCTACGAGCTTGGCTGTAATTGGTTCGCGAGGAGCGGCCGTTCGGTCTTGACGAGCATAGCCAAAATATGGCATCACAACATTGACAGAATTAGCGCTGGCGCGATTGCAAGCATCCACCATGATGAGAAGTTCCATCAAATGATTATTGACAGGAAAACTTGTTGATTGAATGATAAATACATCAAAGCCACGCACACTTTCCTCGATGTTTACTTGGATTTCTCCGTCTGAAAATTGACGTGATGAAAGTTTTCCAAGAGGCACACCAGCAGCTTTAGCGATTTTTTCGGCAATATCGTGATTGGAATTTAGTGCAAACAACTTCATCTGTGCTTTATCCGTCAGTATATCCATCATAACTTATTAAGACTCCTTTTGATTTCTACACTCCATTTTATCAAAAAATAAGCAAAATTTCAGCTTTTTATTCATAAGTTTTGAGCAAATCTTGCAACTTTAGGTTTTGCATATTTATAATGGATATGATGAGCCTGTAAAAAGTGATTGAATTGTTCTTTTCCAATTTTAGCATCTGTTACTTCTAGCTCTAATTCGTAGTCTGTTTTGTCAAAATAATGATTTTCATCAAGTGCCATCAAGCCAATAGCAGTCTCTTTTTCATAGCGAATAGTTGTCAAGCTCCCTAGAATCTTTAATTTCTCGAGGTTGATAGCAGCCTGAGTCAGCAGAGTGTGTATTTCTCCTTCAGGTAGCACACATGTATTGATGAGAGTGTGAGACTCTTCTAAAGTGAGAAATTGATTGTATTCCATATTACCGACCTGCTGCGGAATTTTTAAAGTTAATTCGGCACGAGTTTCAAAAGTACGAATCCGAAGTGCCATTTTTGCATCTCGAATTGAAAAGTCGGCTGTGTCAATATAGTAGTTTATCTGCTTGGTAGCTTTTATCTTTGAAAACAGTGGTAACAGCTGTTGGTACTCATTTTTTGTCAGAAGCGTTTTGTATTCAATTTCCAAATGATCCATTTTCCAATCCTTTTCTTTTGTTTGAAAGCGATTTATGTTATAATAAGTATTGTGTTTATTTTATAAAAAATTAAGTAAAATGACAAGGTGAGTGTATGCAATTAGAGTGGGAAGAGTTTCTGGATCCTTATATTCAAGCGGTTGGTGAATTAAAGATCAAACTGCGTGGGATTCGTAAACAGTATCGAAAACAAAAAAAGCATTCTCCGATTGAATTTGTAACAGGTCGTGTAAAACCGATAGAAAGTATCAAAGAAAAAATGGCTTTGCGTGGGATTAAAGAGGAAAATCTAGCGCAAGATATGCAAGATATAGCTGGTTTGCGTGTAATGGTTCAATTTGTGGATGACGTAGAAGAAGTTTTGGATGTTTTGCGAAAGCGCCACGACATGCGGATTATCCAGGAGCGAGACTATATTAAAAACCGTAAGGCTAGTGGTTATCGAAGCTACCATGTCATTATTGAATATCCTGTTGATACAATTAATGGCAATAAAATCATTTTAGCAGAAATTCAAATTCGTACTCTGTCCATGAATTTTTGGGCAACGATTGAACATTCTCTGAATTATAAGTATAAAGGAGAATTTCCAGATGAGATTAAGAAACGTTTGGAAATTACAGCAAAAATCGCCTATCAATTAGACGAAGAAATGGGAAAAATTCGCGATGATATTCAAGAGGCACAAGCTTTATTTGACCCAATTAGTCGTAAATTAAATGATGGCGTAGGAAATAGTGACGATACAGATGAAGAATACAGGTAAAAGAATAGGGATTATCAGTAATCGCAGACGGCAAAGTCAAGAACTTTGTCGCCAATTAAAACAAAAATTAAAGCAAAATCATTTTATTTTGAATGATAATAATCCTGATATTGTCATTTCAATCGGTGGCGACGGGATGCTTTTGTCAGCCTTTCACAAATATGAAGATCAGCTAGACAAAGTTCGCTTTGTTGGTGTTCACACAGGACATTTGGGCTTTTACACAGATTATCGAGATTTTGAGTTGGACAAACTAATTGATAATTTAAAATTAGATACGGGCGCAAAGGTGTCCTATCCGATTTTAAATGTTAAAATTTTCCATGGAAATAATGAAATTTGTATAAAGCGTGCATTAAACGAAGCGACAGTCAAGCGTTCTGGACGAACAATGGTCGCTGATATCATTATCAATCAAGTGCATTTTGAGCGCTTTCGTGGTGATGGCATTTCAGTATCAACGCCGACAGGAAGCACAGCTTACAATAAATCGTTGGGCGGAGCTGTTCTCCACCCAACCATCGAAGCTCTTCAGATTGCAGAAGTTGCAAGCTTGAACAATCGTGTGTTTCGGACTTTGGGCTCCTCAATTATCGTTCCTAAGAAAGATAAAATTGAAATTGTGCCGACTTGGAATGATCGACATGCAATTTCGATTGACAATCAAAATTTTATGATTAACAATATTTCTAAAATTGAATTTCAAATCGATCAACATAAGATTAACTTTCTTGCTACACCGAGTCATACGAGCTTCTGGAATCGTGTCAAAGATGCCTTTATCGGCGAGGTGGAGGAATGAGGTTTGAATTTATCGCAGATGAGCATGTGAAAGTCAAAACCTTTCTAAAAAAACATGAAATTTCCAAAAGTTTACTTGCAAAAATAAAGTTTTCTGGTGGGGATATTCAGGTAAATGGCAAAAAGCAAAATGCCATTTATTTGTTAGATATTGGCGACAAAGTTGCCGTCGATATTCCTGCAGAAGAAGGTTTTGGCAGTTTGCAAGCTGTAGAGAAAGATTTAGAAATTGTCTACGAAGATGCACATTTTTTGATTTTGAACAAGCCAGCAGGCGTAGCCAGCATTCCTAGTGTAAATCATTCCAATACAATGGCCAATTTTGTGAAGGCTTACTACATTGCAAATCATTATGAAAATCAGCAAATTCATATTGTGACTCGTTTAGACCGTGATACGAGTGGCCTGATGTTGTTTGCAAAACACGGTTATGCTCATGCAAGATTGGACAAGCAGTTGCAAAAGAAAGTCATTGAGAAGCATTATTATGCTTTGGTCAAGGGTTCGGCACCGTTAAAGCCAGAAGGAGATATTATTGCTCCCATAGCGCGTGAAGATAGTAGTATCATTACTCGCTGTGTGGCAAAAAATGGAAAATATGCTCATACGAGTTATAAAGTTTTAGCGCAGTATGATGACATTTATCTCGTGGATATTCACCTTCATACAGGACGGACACACCAGATTAGGGTTCATTTTTCTTATATTGGTTTTCCGCTCTTGGGAGATGATTTATATGGTGGGAGTATGACTGATGGAATAACGCGGCAAGCGCTTCATTGTCATTCATTGCGTTTTTACAATCCATTCCATGAGAAAGTTGTGAATAAATCAAGTCCTCTTCCGGAAGATTTTAAAACAGTTATTCAAAAATTAAGCAATAATTAAGGAGTAAAACATGAAAATTTTTGAAACAATTCGTGAAACATTGCAAGACAAAGAAGTGAAGATTGTCTTACCAGAAGGTGAAGAACCACGTATTCTTCAAGCTACTAAACGTTTGGTAAAGGAAACAAGTATCACACCTGTTTTATTGGGAAATCCTGAAAAAATTCGTATTTATCTTGAAATTGAAGGTGTGACAGAAGGTTATGAAGTCATTGACCCTCAAAATTGTTCATGCTTTGAAGAAATGGTTGCAGCTTTTGTAGAACGTCGTAAAGGAAAAATCACAGAAGACGAAGCGCGTAAACTATTGAAAGAGGACGTCAATTATTTTGGTGTCATGCTTGTTTATCTTGGTAAAGTACAAGGTATGGTTTCTGGTGCGATTCATTCTACAGCAAGCACGGTTCGCCCAGCTCTTCAAATTATCAAAACACTTCCTTGGGTTTCTCGCACATCTGGTGCCTTTCTCATGGTTCGCGGTGATGAACGCTATGTTTTCAGTGATTGTGCAATCAATATTGATCCAGATGCTAAAACATTAGCGGAAATTGCTATTAACTCTGCCTTGACCGCGCAAATCTTTGACATTGACCCTAAAGTGGCTATGCTGAGTTATTCAACTAAAGGTTCTGGATTTGGTGAAAAGGTTGATAAAGTCGTCGAAGCAACGAAACTTGCGCAAGAAATGCGACCAGATTTGGCTATTGACGGAGAGTTGCAATTTGATGCAGCTTTTGTGCCTAAAACGGCAGAATTAAAAGCTCCAGGCAGCAATGTAGCTGGTCAAGCGACTGTCTTTGTATTTCCTGGTATTGAAGCTGGAAACATCAGCTATAAAATGGCAGAGCGTCTCGGTGGCTTTTCAGCAGTCGGCCCTATTTTGCAAGGATTGAACCACCCAGTAAACGACCTTTCACGTGGATGCAACGCTGATGATGTTTATAAATTAACATTGATTACTGCCAGCCAAGCAGTTGGTCATTATTAGAAAGCCAAGACAGAATCCAGAATTCAAGTTCTGGGTTCTCTTTTTATTTTGTGTTATACTAAAGTTATGTTAGATTTGAAAAAATATGGAATTGAGATGTGGGAGGATGAAAAAATTGCCTCCTTTCGCCAAAAATTATTAGCTTGGTATGATGAGAATAAACGTGATTTGCCTTGGCGGAGAAGCAGTAATCCTTATCATATCTGGATTTCAGAAATTATGCTTCAGCAAACACGGGTAGATACGGTTATTCCTTACTATGAGCGCTTTTTAGCTTGGTTTCCGACAATCAAAGATTTAGCAATGGCTTCAGAAGAACGTTTGCTTAAAGCTTGGGAGGGGCTAGGTTACTACTCGCGAGTACGCAATATGCAACAGGCTGCTCAGCAGATTATGACAGATTTTAGTGGCGAGTTTCCTCACACTTACGAGGAGATTTCTAGTCTGAAAGGAATTGGTCCTTATACAGCAGGAGCTATTGCAAGTATTGCTTTTGGTTTGCCTGAGCCAGCGGTTGATGGGAATGTTATGCGGGTCCTGAGCCGTTTATTTGAAGTGAATTTGGATATTGGTGTCCCTGCTAACCGAAAGGTTTTTCAAGCGATGATGGAAATTCTGATTGACCCCCAAAGACCGGGAGATTTCAACCAGGCTTTGATGGATTTAGGCTCAGATATTGAAGCACCTATCAACCCTAGACCTGATGACAGTCCAGTAAGGGAATTTAGCGCTGCTTACTTACATGGAACAATGGATAGATACCCTATCAAAGCTCCTAAGAAAAAACCAGTTCCAGTTTATTTGTATGGTTTGATTATCCAGAATAATCAAGGAGAATTTCTTTTAGAGAAAAATGAAACAAGCAGTCTTTTATCAGGATTTTGGCACTTTCCTTTGATTGAAGTGGAAGAATTTCCGGACGGTGAACAGTTATCCTTTTTTGAAGTGGCAGAAAATCAAGTTGCATTTGAATTATCTCCGCAAGAAAGCCTTGAGCAGGATTATGATGTGGTAGTGAATTGGCAGGAGCAAGCTTTTCCGACAATTCAACATGTGTTCAGTCATCGCAAGTGGCAGATCCGTTTGCTTTACGGTCGAGTAGCAAATATGACAAAAAATCAAAAAGAGGAACAAGTTCTGTGGCTGCATCCTGATGACTTTACCGACTATCCGTTTGCGAAACCTCAGCAGAAGATGTGGCAAGCCTTTCAGGAAGGCAAATTAAAAGAAAATTAAATGTTAAGAGGCAGGAATAATATGCTCCCTGCCTCGCTTTGTGATTGTAAAAGCCACTACCTAGTTGGTTTACAATATGCTGTGAAGTTGGTGATTTATCTCAGCTTCATTTTTTTATAAGTTAGCGAATGACTTGATTTCCTCAGCCGTCATAGAAGAGTCACAACGGACAGCTACTTGACCATTCTCTATGTGTAGGAAACCTGGTACAGTTGGGATTCCGTATTCGGAACGGAGAGCTTGGAGCTCTTCCAGTTCACTAGGTTCCTCACTATTGATAAAGAAAATATGTGCTTGGGTTTCAGCGACAACACTAGCTAGCGTAGTGGCGAATTTACGACAGTAAGGGCACGTTTTACGCCCAATGAAAAAAGTTGCGTTTTCTTTATTTGCAATGGCTTGTCGGGCACATTCAACAGTCGTGACTTCTAAATCTTTGATATCTTGTGTAAATTTATCCATAAAATAACCTCATTTCTTTTGTTCATTCTAGTATGCCACAAATAGGAAAATAATGCAGAGATTTGAAATGAAATGTAAAATATTGAAAGAGAAGTGAAACAGGACAACAGTCTGCTAGACTGTTTGAAGTTGTAAACAGAGAAAATATTATTTTCTATTATTATAAAAGCAGTTCGAGTCTGAGACACTCTTGTCCCAGACTCGAAGTTTGAATATTGTAGAAGTTAGACTGAGAAATCAAAACCTTTTTACTTTTTGCTTATTTTACAAAATCATTGATTTCTGCTTCAATTTTAGCAAGTTTTGCTTGAGCGTCTTGGCTGGAATCTCCGACAACAGCAATGTAGAATTTGATTTTTGGTTCTGTTCCTGAAGGACGTACAGCAATCCATGAACCATCAGCAAGTGTGTATTTTAATACGTCACTTGCTGGAGTTGTTAATTTCCTTACATTGCCGTCAGAATCGGTAGCGGTTTGTGCTTTGAAATCTTCTGTGACTGTAATAGCAGTAGCGTTGAATTCTTTCGGTGCATTGTCACGGAACTTGCTCATAATAGCTTTGATTTGTTCAGCGCCATCAACACCAGACAAAGTAACTGAAATCGTCTTTTCAGCATAATAACCATATTCTTTGTAGATTTCTTCAATTCCGTCTGCAAGAGTTAAGCCGCGAGAACGGTAGTAGGCAGCTAATTCTGCAACAACCAATACAGCTTGGATAGCATCTTTGTCACGCACAAATGGTTTAATCAAGTAGCCAAAGCTTTCTTCAAAGCCCATCATGTAAGTGTGATTGTGTTTTTCTTCAAATTCTTGAATCTTTTCAGCGATAAATTTGAAACCAGTTAAGACGTTAAACATGGTAGCGCCGTAGCTTTCAGCAATCTTGGTCACAAGATCGGTAGACACAATGGATTTGCAAAGTGCTGCATTGGCAGGAAGTGTTCCAGCAGTCTTGTGCGCTTCAAGGATATACTTAGCCATAATCGCACCGATTTGATTTCCTGAAAGATTGCGGTAGCTACCGTCTTTTTGGAGAACTTCAACACCCACACGGTCAGCATCTGGGTCCGTTGCGACAAGAACATCCGCACCAACTTTACGTCCCAATTCTTCAGCAAGAGCGAAAGCAGCTTGGTTTTCTGGATTTGGTGATTTGACGGTGGAGAAGTCTGGATCTGGCACGCATTGAGCTTCAACAACCTGAACAGAATCAAAACCAGCTTGGGCAAATGCTCGACGTGCTAACATTTCACCTGTACCGTGAAGCGGAGTGTAGACGATTTTCATGTCTTTTCCATATTCATCAATCAATTGTTGGTTGATGTTGACGTCTTTAACTTCCTTGAGATATTCGGCATCAATAGTTTCACCAATAACTTCAATCAAACCAGAAGCTTTTTCGGCTTCAACATCAGCTACTTCAATAGTAAATGGATTTTCAATGGCACGAATATAAGCTGTTAGAGCATCAGCATCATGAGGCGGCATTTGACCACCATCTTCGCCATAAACTTTATAGCCATTAAATGGAGCAGGGTTGTGGCTGGCTGTAATCATAATCCCGGCAAAAGCTTTTAAGTGACGAACTGCAAATGACAGTTCTGGTGTTGGACGGAGACTTTCAAATACATAAGATTTAATGCCATGTTTTGCTAAAACAGCAGCAGATTCAAAGGCGAATTCTGGAGAGAAGTGACGAGAGTCATAAGCGATAGCGACACCGCGTTTTTTGAAATCTTCACCTTTTTCATCAATCAAACGTGCTAAACCTTCAGTTGCCTGACGAACGACATAAATATTGATACGATTCGTACCAGCGCCTATCAGACCACGCATACCAGCAGTACCAAATTCAAGATTGGTATAAAAAGCATCTTCTTTTGTCTTTTCGTCCATCGAATTCAATTCTTTACGAAGGTAGTCTGGAAGTTCTGCAAAATCAAGCCATTTTTTGAAATTTTCTTGGTAAGTCATTACGAAATCTCCTTTTTAAAATAGGGAAGCTTATGAAAAATCAGTGAAAACAGGAAATGTCATTACCTATTTAATAAAGGAGCGAGCACATCCAGTTTTCTCAATTTTTCAGCTTTCTGCATTGTTTAACCGTTTTCATTATAGCATTTTTTCATAAAAAAATCACGATTTCACGTGATTATTTTCTAACTTTTTCAAGGGCTGGAATAATGGTAACCGTCAGAACCGCAGAAATAATCATTTCAGCAATGGAATTGGTTGAAATGACAGAAGCAAGCAGTAGTTGAATGTTCCCGTTATATACTTTGGAGAATAGTAGGAAAATCCCTCCTAAAACAAAAATAGTATTTGTCAATGAACCGACTGTTCCAGCTAAGATAAGTCCGGTCTTATTTTTAAGATATTTATAAACAAAATAAGGAGTAATTCCGATTAAGATTCGCGGAACGAGGGCAATGATGAGCGAATAAATATTCCCATTAGGGACAAACGGGCTAAACAAGTAACTGGTTGGCAAGAGAACAAGTGTGTTCGTAACCAGACTAATGATACCCATTAGCGCCCCTAAAATAGCGCCTACCTTTGGTCCATATAAAATACTTGCAATAATAACGGGAATGTGGACAATCGTTGGTTTGATTGGGACGGGAAAAAGGTTAAATATTACTGAACTCAATAGATGAATGACGAGCATAATCGCAAAAAAGATAGCAATTTGAGCAATATTAGATTGTTTCTTCATAAATCATTTCCTTTACTTTTTTTATAATTGTTTCTACAGAAGCAAGGGCGCCAATTCCGTGGTCACCACAGGCTAGGACGGTTTCTCTAGGCTGAATCATTTGCCAGCCGTATTTTTCTAGTTTAGATAGATTTTCTTGAGTGATTGGATTTTCATACATTTTGGTATTCATAGCTGGGGCTAATACCTTTTTGGCTGTTGATGGCAGAGCAAGTGCGGTACTGGTTATCATATTGTCCGCAAAGCCATTAGCTAATTTAGCGATCGTATTGGCGGAAGCAGGTGCAACTAAGAAAAGATCTGTTTGCTTGGCAATTTCAATATGATTGACCTTGTTTGGCGCAGGCTCCTCCATGACATCTGTATGCACTAAATTTTTCGACAATACCTGCAAAGTCAGCGGTGTAATGAAATTTGTAGCTGCTTGAGACATCAGAACAGTCACCTTTTGATTGTCTTTTGTCAATTGACTGGTCAAGTCAGCAGCTTTATATGCGGCAATGCTTCCTGTGACGGCTAAAGTAATATGTTTCATAAATTGTCCTTTGTGTGAATGTGTGTTACGAGTTGTTGAGCGATTTCCTCTTTTGTGTTGGCTTCTATGACAGAATTTTCTTTGACTAAGTAAGCATGATGTTGATTATTGGAAATATCATACAAGTCATTTGCTACAATTATTTCAGCTTGATTTTTAGCAAGACTGGCACGAGCAACTGTCAGTAATTCTTCTTTAGAAACATCAACTAAGAGTTTAAAACCAATTAGACGGATATTGGGATTCCATTTTTTGACTTGACTGATAATTTTCGGTGTTTGTTTGAGGAAGAGCACCTGATAATCATCTTGTGATGAAATCTTCCCTTGGACGTTTGTTTTGTTCAAAAACTCTGTTAAATCCTGCGAAGCAGTGATTTGGTCAAATCCTGCCATATAAATAGGAGTATAGTCAGAGACAGCCATTGAATGAATCAAAACATCATGAGTTTTGACCAAAGACTGCATTGTTTCTAGCAAATCTTGAACATTTTCAATGATTTGAATGGTTAAATTTGGATGAGCAGCAGGCTTGACAGCATTCTGTGTAGTGACTAAGGTGACCTGATCACCTTGTGTTAAAAAACTTTCTGCAATAAGAGCACTAAGCTTTCCTGTTGAGTGATTCGTAATAGAACGAACTTGATCGATTTTTTCGCTCGTTCCGCCAGAAGTAATCAATAATTTCATATTTAAATTTTACACAAAAAAGCCTCATTAGTAAATCAAAAAGACTTTCCCGAACGTTTTTGAGAAGTTTAGCTTTGAAAGTGTTTGTTTTCTTTATTTTTTGGTATAATAATCCTATCAAAACTGGAGGATTCCAAATGAAAACGGATATAGAAATTGCTCAGAGTGTTGACTTGCAGCCGATTGCTGATGTAGTGAAGAAAGTTGGAATTGATTATGACGATTTGGAGCTTTACGGTAAATACAAGGCTAAATTGTCTTTTAATAAGATTCAGGAATTACAAAAGAAGCCAGTTGGGAAGCTGATTCTGGTAACAGCCATCAATCCAACACCGGCTGGCGAAGGGAAATCGACTATTACCATTGGTTTAGCAGACGCTCTCAACAAAATAGGCAAGAAAACCATGATTGCGATTCGTGAACCATCTCTTGGACCAGTAATGGGAATCAAAGGCGGAGCCGCTGGAGGTGGTTATGCACAGGTTCTACCGATGGAAGACATCAATTTGCATTTCACAGGAGATATGCATGCGATTACCACTGCCAACAATGCCCTTTCTGCTTTGATTGATAATCATTTACATCAAGGAAATGCTCTAGGAATTGACCAACGTCGCATTATCTGGAAGCGCGTGGTAGATCTGAATGACCGTGCTTTGCGGCATGTGACCGTCGGTCTGGGCAGTCCGGTTAACGGAATTCCGCGGGAAGATGGTTTTGATATTACGGTTGCATCTGAAATCATGGCTATTCTCTGTTTAGCAACAAGCATTGAGGACTTGAAAAAACGTCTAGCTAATATTGTTATTGGTTACCGTTATGATCGGACGCCTGTTTATGTTCGAGATTTGGAAGTAGAAGGGGCTCTTGCTCTCATCTTGAAAGACGCTATAAAGCCCAATCTAGTACAGACTATTTATGGAACCTCTGCCTTTGTTCACGGTGGACCGTTTGCCAATATTGCTCACGGCTGTAATTCCGTTTTGGCAACGACAACAGCTTTGCATTTGGCGGACTACACGGTGACTGAAGCTGGATTTGGTGCGGATCTAGGGGCTGAAAAATTCCTAGATATCAAAACACCCAATCTTCCGACTGCTCCAGATGTAGTGGTTATTGTTGCAACTCTCAGAGCATTGAAAATGAACGGTGGTGTCGCTAAAGAAGATCTGACAACTGAGAATGTTGAAGCGGTTAAAGCAGGTTTTGCCAACCTCAAACGCCATGTGAGAAATATCCGTAAATTTGGTGTTCCGGTTGTGGTGGCTATCAATGAATTTGTCTCTGATACTGAGGCTGAAATTGCCGTTCTCAAGGAACTTTGTGCAGAGATTGATGTCCCGGTGGAATTGGCTAGTGTCTGGGCAGATGGTGCTGACGGTGGATTGGCTCTTGCGGAAGTTGTGGTCAAAACGATTGAAACGAGACCTGCCAGATACACTCGACTCTATGATAATAATCTGACAGTTGAAGAAAAAATTGAGAAAATTGTCAAGGAAATCTATCGCGGAACAAAAGTCAATTTTGAAAAGAAAGCAAAAACTCAAATTTCTCAAATTGTCAAGAACGGCTGGGATAAGCTGCCAATTTGTATGGCCAAGACCCAGTACAGTTTTTCAGATAATCCAAATCTTCTAGGAGCGCCAGAAAACTTTGAAATCACTATCCGCGAAGTAGTTCCAAAATTGGGTGCAGGTTTTATTGTCGCCCTAACTGGTGATGTTATGACGATGCCCGGTCTGCCAAAACGCCCAGCAGCCCTCAATATGGACGTAGCAGCAGACGGAACTGCTATTGGACTATTTTAAAACGAAAAAGGTTCGAGAGAGCCTTTTCTTTTTGAATTTGGTAAAATATACATGGTGATATACTTCATTTTTATGAAAGTAATAAGAAGAAAGGAACATTCGGATGAACATCAGATTAGCAAATAAAAACGACGCCGCTGTTCTTGTAGCTATTTACGCACCTTATGTGGAGAAAACAGCCATTACTTTTGAGTATGATGTTCCGTCGGTGGAGGAATTTTTTGGTCGGATTGAGAAGACCTTGGAAAGGTATCCTTATCTGGTGGCTGAAGAAGAGGGAGTCATTCTGGGTTATGCTTATGCTTCGACTTATTATGGTCGAGAGGCATACAACTGGGCTGTTGAACTATCGGTCTATGTAGCTGATGAGAATCGCGGCAGAGGGATTGGGAAGCAGCTTTATGACAAATTGGAAGAAATTCTTGAACAGCAAGATTTTGTTCATTTTCTAGCTTATATTGCTCTGCCGAATGACGCCAGTATTTCTTTCCATAAACAACGTGGTTATCAGCAAGTAGCGCATTTCCCAAAAATCGGATATAAATTTGACTGCTGGCATGATACAGTTTGGTTGCAGAAGAGTTTAGATAAACCAGCAAGACCAATTAAATTATTCAAAGATATGAATGTTGAAAGTGAATGGTAATATGAAAGTAGAAGATATTTTCCAAGGATTAAAAGAAGTAGCGAATCCTGAAGATGCTATTCACATGGAAGCATACATGAAAGACCAGTTTGAGTTTTTAGGAGTCAAAACACCTGTTAGACGAAAGCTTTCCAAGGTATTTTTTAAGAAGAATAGCAGCCCTGCAATTGATTGGAAATTTATTCATCAGGCTTGGGAAAATCCCTATCGTGAAATGCAATATGTGGTGCTGGATTATTTAAAACTAAAACAAAAATTTTTGACCTCAAACGATTTGCCAAAGATAAAGAAATTAGCGCAGACAAAACCTTGGTGGGACACAATTGACTTTTTGTGTCGCTCGGTAGGCTTTATTTGCCTGCACTATCCTGAGACAAAGAAATTTGTGTTGGAGTGGAGCAGGGATGAAGATTTTTGGCTGCGGCGCCTTGCCATTGAACACCAATTGCTTCAAAAAGAAGAAACGGATGTCCAGCTGCTGGAGCAAATCTTGGTTAATAATCTTGACCAGACCGAGTTTTTCATCAATAAGGCTATTGGCTGGGCTCTGCGAGACTACTCTAAAACCAATCCCGACTGGGTGCTGGAGTTTATCGAAAAATACAAGGATAAACTGAGCAAACTCAGTATTAAAGAAGGAAGCAAGTACTTGTTAGAACGATAGACGATTGGGTCTTCTCGTTTATCTTTTCCCTCCGCATCCATTAACAATTGAAATCATTTTGAATCAAAAGATAAAACATATCAGACAAATATCAATCAATAAACAAAAAAACTGAACCAATCCTCTAGGATAACTCTCCTAAGGGGAATTGATTCAGTTTTTTTATTTTTCATCAAGAAGATTGGTGGTATAGTCAAAGAAGTTGAGAACGTCCTCATTTAAAATCGTTGATTTTAGGCTGGCAAGATAGACGTAAAATATGATCTTATCCCCCTTAGACAGAGGAATTTTAACCAATTTTTCCTCATCATTTGGAAAAGCAAAATCAGCCAAGAGACTGATGCCGATATTTTTTCTCAACATTTGCTTCAGCAAATCAACATCATCCGTCTGAAAAAAGATTTCAGCTTTATTATGATGCTTTTGGTTTAACTCACGAAAAGCTTTCAGGTGAATGAAATGCTGGTCCAAGACGATAAAAGATTCATCAATCAATTCTGAAAAAGAGAGAATTTCTTTATCAGCTAACGGATGGGATTTAGACATGACGACAAATACTTCACTTGAAAACAACCTCTGCAAGTTTAAGCCATTGTGTGAGAGAGGGCCAAGCGTTGCAACAAAGCTGGCATCTAAATCTCCATTTTCCAAAAGGCGAAGCAGTTCGACAGAGCCTCCGCGAATAGGGCGGATTTTTTGGAAAAGGGCAGCCTTGTCATCATTTTCAGGAATAAATGACAGTAAATAATTCATAATCATCGGCGGAAAGCCAACAGTCGAATAATGCGCTAAGGAACGATTGATTTCTTTATGGGCAGAAGAAAGCTCGGGCAGTATACGCTTGAGATGGCTTAGGAGAATCTCTCCTTGCTCTGTCAAAGAAAAAGTACGATGAGAAGGATCTGCTGCAATGAGCTTACAATTAAATTCCTCCTCTAAGCGCTTGACAGCGTAAGAAACAGACGGCTGACTAATATCAAATTTATTGGCAACAGCAGTATAAGACTGGAGCTGCGTGAGAGAATAAAAATACTCGAAATCTTTTATGTTCATGCTTCAAGTGTAACACAAAGAGGTGAAATAAGGGCAAAAGAAAATTGATATAAGTAAATTTTATCCGTACTGTCGCTTTTGACTATACGCATAGTAAAAGATTAGAATGAAATACTGAAGCGACTACCAGTCAAGGTTATCAAGAATTTCTTCAAAAATGCCAACGAATACTTCTTGTTTTTCCTTTGGTAGTTGTTTTATTTTCATATTTAAGCATTTAAGGGAGAAAGGATGGTTTGAATCTCTCTTTCCTTCCAAACTTCTAAAGTCAAAAAATTCTTCCGGTGTCATATCTAAAGCTAAGATAACTTTTTCCAGAGTTTGAATGCTGAGATTGCTGCTTAGATTTTCTAGTTGATTGATATATTTCAAGCCTAAACCAGCTTTTTCAGATAATTCTTCTTGACTTAAATCCTTTGCTTTTCTATGAAAGCGGACCTTATTAGCGATAAAGCGCTGTAAAAAAGTTGTTTTGTTCATATACCTATCATACAAGTTTCACATCATCTTTTTAACCCTATGTATAAAACTTTGTATGATTTATGACACAATTTGTGCTATAATAAATATAAAAGGAGGCGAATTTTTTATAGTTGGCTATGTTGATTTTAAAAATCAATTGTCATTATAGTCATTTAGTTTATCTTTTATTACTGTGATAACTCGCTTTGCCTAACTTCAGTTATGCCTGCAGCTCGTTGCCTCATCGTTTCACTACTAAAAGCAAACTAAACGACTATATTCTTAAAATGCAAGGAGAAAGCTCATGAAAGCACATGACATTTTAAATAACCCTTTTTTGAATAAAGGAACAGCCTTTACAAATGAAGAACGTCAAGAATTGGGATTGGTAGGACTTTTGCCTCCGTATGTCCAAACTTTGGAAGAGCAGGCTGCTCAAACCTATCACCACTATCAGCAAAAGCCAAGCAACCTTGAAAAGCGTTTGTTTTTAATGGAAATTTTTAATACCAATCGGACTTTATTTTACTATCTGTTCAGCCAACATATTAAAGAGTTCAATCCTATCGTGTACGATCCGACAATTGCAGATACGATTGAAGGATACAGCGATCTTTTTGTAGACCCTCAATATGCTGGTTATCTTGATATTAACCACCCTGAAAATATTGAAGCAACTTTGAAAAATGCAGCAGGAGACCGTGAGATTCGCTTGATTGTGGTGACGGATGCAGAAGGAATCCTAGGAATTGGTGACTGGGGAACCAACGGAGTAGATATCTCAGTCGGCAAGCTTATGGTCTATACTGCAGCAGCAGGAATTGATCCAAAATCTGTTTTACCTCTGGTTATTGACGCAGGAACCAATCGCAAGGAATTATTAGACAATCCAAATTATCTTGGAAATCGGCATGAAAGAGTTCGCGGAGAGCGTTATTATGATTTTGTTGATCAATTTGTCCAAACAGCTGAACGTCTTTTCCCTAAGCTCTATCTGCACTGGGAAGATTTTGGTCGCTTAAATGCTGCAACGATTTTAAACGAATACAAGGATAGAATTCCAACATTTAATGATGATATTCAGGGAACAGGGATTGTGACCTTAGGCGGAATTTTTGCTTCTCTTGACATCACCGGAGAAAAACTGACGGATCAAGTTTATCTCTGCTATGGCGGGGGTACGGCAGGTGCAGGAATTGCTGCGCGTGTCCATAGAGAAATGGTTGTAGATGGTTTATCTGAAGAGGAAGCCTATAAACGCTTTTTCATGGTGGATAAGCAAGGTCTCCTCTTTGATGATATGGATGACTTAACTCCTGAGCAAAAACCGTTTGCGAAGAAGCGCTCTGATTACCCAAATGCAGATAAGCTGACTGATTTGTTTGAAGTTGTGAAAACCGTCAAACCGACGATTTTAGTTGGAACTTCTACACAGCCAAATACATTTACAAAGGAAATCGTAGAAGCGATGTGTGAAAACACGGCCCGTCCGATTATTTTCCCGCTCAGCAATCCTACAAAATTAGCTGAAGCAACTGCGGAAGATTTGATTAAATGGTCAGACGGGAAAGCATTTGTCGCAACAGGAATCCCAGCAGATGATGTAGAGTATAAAGGTGTTACTTATCAAATCGGCCAAGCAAACAATGCCCTTATTTATCCTGGCTTGGGACTTGGGGTCATGGGAGCTGAGGCTAAACTATTGACAGATGAAATGATTGGCGCTGCGGCTCACTCCTTGAGCGGTATTGTGGACATTACCCAGCCCGGAGCTCCCGTTCTTCCACCTTTCAAATATGTGACAGAAGTGTCTATCAAGGTAGCAGAAGCTGTTGCTAAAAAAGCCCAAAAGCAAGGTCTTGCTCAAGCAGACGAAAAAGACATGGCTAAAGCAGTACGTGATTTGAAATGGTATCCAAAATACTAGATAGGAGGTTTTTATGAATATCTTTTTAACCTCTATTCAAAGTATCATCCCGATTATTGCAATCATTGTACTTGGCTATATCTTGCAAGTAAGGGGCTGGTTCGGAGAAGACTTCGGTCCCAATCTGTCCCGCCTCATCATGAATGTAGCGTTGCCGGTTTCAATCTTTGTCTCTGTCTTGAAGTACCTGACTTTGAGCAAGTTGATTTCATTATCAAGTTCTCTTGTCTGGGTTTTGGTAGCTTTTGTCATTGGATACATTTTTGCTTTTGTTGCCGTTAAGGTTTTTAAAGTACGGCCAGGTCGTCGGGCAACCATGATTAATACCTTTGTCAATGCCAATACAATCTTTATAGGGCTTCCTTTGAATGTTGCTCTCTTTGGAGACGAGGCACTTCCATATTTCTTGGTTTACTATATTGCGAATACCATTTCGACATGGACAATCGGGGTCTATCTCATGACAACCGATAGCAAGTCTGGCGAGAAGAAAGCAGGAAAATTTGACTGGAAGAAACTCCTGCCTGCTCCTTTGATTGGTTTTCTCGTTGCCTTAGTCTTTCTTATTTTAGGTTGGGAGGTGCCTAGTTTTGCCAGCAGCACCCTTATCTATATCGGGAACTTGGTAACTCCTCTGTCTCTTATTTACATTGGTATCATTTTAGCTAAAGCAGGTCTGAGCACTATTCGGTTCGATAAGGACTCTGTTGTGACCTTGGTCGGTAAATTTATTTTAGCGCCATTAACAATGGTTGTTCTTTTGAATTTAGTAGCAAGCGGATTGCCTGCAATGGAATACAAAACCTTCGTCGTTCAATCTGCTGCACCAGCCCTTGCAGTTCTTCCAATCCTTGCAAGCCAAGGAGACGGCGATGTGGAATTTACGACAAATGTTGTGACACTAAGCACGGTCTTATTTGTAGTCGTTGTTCCAGTTGTTGTGACACTACTTGGATAAACCATTCTTGAAAATAATAGCAAAACGCCCTGATTGCTTCTGTCAGGGTGTTTATTGATGTTAGATATTTTTTTGCTCTAAGTGATGTATATGGTTGTACCTGGTATAATGAATGATAATAATCGTCAAAATAGTAGTGACTGTCCAGATAGCGTATTGATGAATGAAACGTGTGAGAAATCCAGTAAAAATAGCACCGCCGATGAAACTAGCGACAATCATAGAGTAATTAGCCGCTTGCCTTCTAATAATATGTCTACGATCTTTAAAACGAATATATTCATACCAAGCAGTGACCATTCTCCGATAGTTTCCTGAAGTCATCATAATCATGTAGGGATAAGACTCGATTTTTGAGCCTGTATAAGTTAGCATGACCATGCCTGTAGAGGTTGCAAGCAATATCACCCAGATAAAATAATGAGAATGAAAAAAAGGAAAGAGGAAAGTCGTGAGAGTCAATGGTAAGACTCCCCAAGTACGCCAATGTGAGCTTTGCGCCCGTTCCTTAAGTAGAATACCAAGGATAAAGCCACAGGTAAAGAAGACAAGCGAAAGGATACGGTAAGCAGTCTTTACGGTCGGCCCATCCCAATCGGCTACAATTAAAATAATATTCCCTGTCTGAGTGGCGATTAGTGTACTAAATTGTATATGCGAAAAAACGTCTAGGCAACCACCCACAGCTCCGAGCAAGAGAGCCATTGTTCGCCTATCTTGAGGCATGGGGACAGGCTGTTTCGTAGTATCCATAACTTTATCCTCCTAAAGACTATTTTACTCTTTTAAGGCACCAATTTCAAATATGGATAAGCTAGAAAATCTCTCATAAAAAATAGTTTGACTTTTAGGATTCTCTATAGTAGAATGCTAGATATGCGATGAGTCGATAGGTGGCGCAAGCCACATATTGAGCATGGGAGGTCATATACGCAGGAGCGGACCTTGATGAGTTGTGTGAACCTGCTCATCACACGTAAGTGCCCTCAATCCCTACTTTTTAGTGGGGATTTTTTTCTTATAAGTCTTTTCAATTCTTTAGAAAAGTAGTATAATACCAGCAATACACAAATTTTTTGAAAATTCAGAGAGGTATGTTATGGGATACACAGTTGCTGTGGTAGGTGCTACAGGTGCCGTTGGAGCTCAAATGATTAAAATGCTGGAAGAATCAAGTCTTCCGATTGAAAAAGTACGCTACTTGGCTTCAGCTCGTTCTGCTGGGAAAGTTTTGAAGTTCAAAGACCAAGACATCACAATTGAAGAAACAACGGAAACTGCCTTTGAAGGTGTAGATATCGCTCTCTTTTCAGCAGGCGGTTCAACTTCTGCCAAGTATGCTCCGTACGCTGTCAAGGCAGGAGCTGTTGTGGTGGATAACACCTCTTATTTCCGTCAGAATCCTGATGTTCCTTTGGTTGTACCAGAGGTCAATGCACATGCACTTGATGCTCATAACGGAATTATTGCCTGCCCAAACTGTTCAACTATCCAGATGATGGTGGCGCTGGAGCCTGTTCGTCAGAAATGGGGCTTAGAGCGCATCATCGTATCAACCTATCAAGCCGTGTCTGGAGCAGGTATGGGAGCTATCCTTGAAACTCAGCGTGAACTGCGTGAGGTCTTAAATGACGGAGTCGATCCGCGTGATGTTAAGGCTGAGATTTTGCCTTCCGGCGGCGACAAGAAACACTATCCGATTGCTTTTAATGCTCTTCCTCAAATTGATGTCTTTACGGACAATGACTACACCTACGAAGAGATGAAGATGACCAATGAAACCAAGAAGATTATGGAAGATGACACGATTGCGATTTCTGCTACTTGTGTTCGTATCCCTGTTCTTTCAGCGCACTCAGAGTCTGTCTACATCGAGACAAAAGAAGTAGCACCCATCGCAGAGGTCAAAGCAGCTATTGCCAATTTTCCTGGAGCAGTATTAGAGGATGATGTTGCTCATCAAATCTACCCTCAAGCTGTCAATGCTGTCGGCAAAAAAGAAACATTTGTTGGTCGTATTCGCAAAGATTTGGATGCTGAAAAAGGGATTCATATGTGGGTGGTTTCAGACAACCTGCTCAAAGGTGCGGCTTGGAATTCTGTTCAAATTGCTGAGACCTTGCATGAACGTGGCTTGGTGCATCCAACAGCAGAGGTCATTTTCGAATTGAAGTAAAATGTGAGATAATATTTGTATAGTTGTATTTTGCAAGCTAGGAGGACGAGATTTATGTCTATAGAAGATTTAAAAAAAGCAAGAATTATAACAGCACTTGTAACACCGTTTAAAGAGGACGGTAGCATTAACTTTGAAGCTCTTCCTAAGCTGATTGAACACCTTCTAGCGCATCATACAGAAGGAATGATTATTGCAGGAACGACAGGTGAAAGCCCAACTCTGACGCATGAAGAGGAGCTAGAATTATTTGCAGAGGTTCAAAAGATTGTAAAAGGGCGAGTTCCGTTGATAGCCGGAATTGGTACGAACGATACTCGAGATTCTGTTGAATTCGCGCGTGAAGTTGACAAATTTGGTGGTTTTGCTGCCGGACTTGCAGTGACTCCTTATTACAACAAACCGACTCAAGAAGGTCTATATCAGCATTATAAAGCGATTGCGGAAGCTTCAAATCTGCCAGTCATCGTTTATAATGTTCCTAGCCGAACGGTTGCTGGTTTGACAGTAGAAACTTCCTTGCGCTTAGCACAATTGCCAAATATTATTGCAATCAAAGATTGTACAGGCATAGATGCTCTTACCCATTTGGTTGAAAACGCTCCACAGGACTTTCTAATTTATACTGGGGAAGACGGACAAGCTTTCCATGCAAAGGCAATCGGAGCACAGGGCGTTATATCTGTTGCGGCTCATACCAATGGAGATGACTTTTATAAAATGTTCGCAGCCTTAGACGAAGGTAAGTTGAAAAAAGCTGCTCAGATTCAACGTCAGCTGTTACCAAAAATAGAAGCTCTCTTTTCTGTGACAAGCCCAGCACCACTTAAAGCTGTGCTAAATTCTCAAGGGTTTGAAGTCGGACCACTCCGCCTCCCGCTTGTTGCCTGTACAGAGGCAGAAAAAGTCTCTATCCTTCCATTTTTTGAAGGTTGAAGGAAGCGTTTTAGGCTTGTAAAATGTTGGGAACATTTACGATGAACTAGTGAATTTTTTATTACGTAGGACTTTAGCATTTAAATCTGCAAGAAGAAATGTTTGAAAAGACAAAACTAGACTGAATGGAAAGACTGATATTACTAGATTGTCATATTTTCTGTTATGATGAGATAAGAGTGGGATATTTAGTATAATAGAAATGGATAAATTGAAAGTTGATGAGAAGTTGGAGCATATGAAGAAAAGAAAATTGAGAATCAGTTCCATTGAAATTATGGCGATTTTAGGATTATTAATTTGGCTACTCACAATATTTTTAAGAAAATATTATTCAATTAATTCAGTTGTTCCTATATTTTATGTCACACCCTAGTTTTGGAGGAGCATGGATTGGAACAGCTATGCTAAAACAACCTTTTAGTCCAACATTCAGTGTAAATGAAGTCTCAACTATTGAATTTTCTAAAAAGACACCTATGTATATATGTATAGTGGTTGTACTGATGTCTTTTATTAATGAGTTATTACCATTAGGTAATACTAGTGTAGTATTTGACGTATACGATGCGCTTGCTACTGTACTAGCGGAAATCATAGCTTTTAACATACCTGTCATTCTAAAAGAAAAGACTTTAATAGATTCCCGTTGATTTTGGGAAGATTAAAAAACCAGTGTCGAACTGAACAAGGAATAAAAACACATTAGACGGTAGAATGAAACATTCTATCGTCTTTTCGTATTAGTTCTTACCATTTTCTCTTTTTCCGACAATTTAATAAATCTACGAATCAAAAGGGATAGCTTTTCACTCCAATTATAAAAAATGATCAAAAAGTCTTGTAATTTTTTTCTTATGTTACGATTGTTAATAGTTAGAAAAAATTGTAAAATTAGTGCAGTAAAAGCTTAGCCTTTGATGTTTTTAGACAATAGTTTCATTTTTTAATAGCTTTTTTGATTTACAATAAAACATGTGAAATTTCTTTCTTCTGCGCAAACCTATAAATTCCGTACAAATTTGATGGGGGATAAATTTTCCTATCGTTTATACTATAGGCAAGGAGGTAGGAAGATGAATTTATACTTTGGTGATATTCCGATTTGTTATTCTCATTCGACGGCTATGGCCTTACAGGCTGCGGGCTATGATTTTCGCTCGGACTACCTAGAAGCGATCATGGTCATGGGTAATGGAGCTACCCTTGTGAAAAAAGACGACAGACATCCTTTGGTTTTCTTTGATAATGGCATGCCAGATGAGTCCATTAGTCATTGTTTACAAATTCTTGGATTTGACTATGAGGAGTTTTTCTGTGATTCTTCAGAGCCAGTCAATGTGATAGAACTAAAAGAAAAACTCAAGACATATCTAGACCATGGATCTGTTATTGTAGGTTCTTTGGATATGGGATATCTGACTTATAATCTCAATCATAGCCATCTACGAGGTGTGGATCATTTTGTTTCAGTTTATGACATGGATGAGCATTGGATTTATTTCCATGATCCGGCAGGCTATCCTTGTGTGAAAATGGATTTTCGCGATTTTTGTAAAGCGTGGAAAGCAGAAGCGATTGACTATAAAAGAGGAGCTTATTCCATGTGGGGAAATTTGCAAAGAAATAAGCTTCCAACAAGTCAGGAGATTTATCACAGTGTCTCTATTATCATGAAACAACGATATGAAAATGGTGAGGTTGGTATAATTGAGGACTATGCTAAAACTATTCGAGCAAACGGCTTAAATGCGGAACAAAAACAACTCCATCAATTTTTTTCATTTCGTTTGGCAGCCGTTAGAAGTCTTTACTTGAGTCAATTTTTGAAAGATTATGATCCTGTAAAAGCAGACTTGAAGGAAAAAATTGCTATGCTTTTTAGCCAAGCCTATCTGGACAGCAGGCAGGAAGCCTATAATTCTTTAGCAGATACCCTGATGGAGATTGCCCAATTGGATGTACAGTTTAGGGATTTGTGCCTTCAATGTATCAAGGGATAAAACTCTGAAAGATTATTGTACTAAAGGTAAAGAAGTTAGAGATTTTGGTATCTTTACATAGGATAGAAAAATGAATAGAGGTAAAATATGCAGATAATTCAATTTTTTAATGAAACAATTAACTACATTGAAAGTGTGCTGGATAGCGAAATAGATGAAGATAAAATTACCCATTTATCCACTTATTCTTATCCTATGTTTAGCAGACTCTTTTCTATATTAACAGATACAACATTGTCAGAGTATATTAGAAGTCGAAGGTTGACAGAAGCGGCTGTTTTACTGAGAGATACCAATATTAAAGTTATTGATATAGCGATGAAGTATGGATATGAATCATCTGATTCATTTGGGACTGCATTCAAAAAATTTCATGGATTTACACCTTCAGAGGTAAGAAATGGAAAACCATTCAAAATAGTTTCACGAGTGCAGCTAGCACTAAGTGTAAGAGGAGGAAGAAGTATGAACATCACAATTCAAAAGAAAAATTCATTTACAGTTGCAGGTAGGAATGAACAAAATATCAATTCATCATTATGTCCGAGTGTTTGGAATAAACTATATGGAGAATATCGTCATGATGAATTAGCAAGATTGGGAGAAGGTCAAAGTGTCGGTGTTTGTTACAATGTAGAACAACCAAGTACTATTAATTACATAGCAGGGTATATCGTTACAGATGTAGATAAAGCAAAAAGTATGGGCTTAGATGTTTTGAAAGTTGAAGAAGCAGAATATGCCATTGTAGAGTTAACAGGAAGTGTTCCGGAATGTATTCATAATGGTTAGAAATATGCAATGGAAGTATTTTTTCCAGAACATGGTTATGTTCATTCAGGAAAACCTGACTTTGAATATTATTATGAAGGGGATATGGATAGCAAAGACTACAAAATGGAACTTTGGATTCCAATTGTAAAAGCATAATAAATATAAGATAGTTAGAGCAGATCTTTATGGTCTGCTTTTTTATCTTTCCAATAATTTAATAAATCTGCTAACTAAAAAGAATAGATTTTCGTTCTAATTATAAAAATTATCAAAAACTCTTGCGATCTTTTTTTTCTTATGTTACAATAATTATTGGTTTGAAAAAACTGCCTAAGACAGTAGGGGAGCTCGACTCATAAAGATCCTACCGAGGACAAAACGTATCATGTAAAAAGAAGCGTATTGTACTTTCGTGTCTAGGTTTGGGCGCGTTTTTCTTTTGGAA